>Ga0209698_10005793_pt1 | contig 13262 bp, 14 predicted proteins | sample LitLauG_LLR_2012_FD_187203 | JGI IMG/M metagenome (GOLD analysis project Ga0209698, IMG submission 187203) | Freshwater sediment microbial communities from Pennsylvania, USA - Little Laurel Run_MetaG_LLR_2012 (SPAdes) (version 2) | ecosystem: Environmental > Aquatic > Freshwater > Creek >... | reverse complement strand
ATCCAATGCATCGGCGACCTCGATCCCGAGTGGAAGGAGCGTCTCCAAATCCAAGGGGCGCCCGGCGATGTGGTGCTTTAACGTCACCCCGTCCAGGTATTCCATGGCGATGAACGCTTTGCCGTTCTCTTCGCCGATGTCGTGAATTGTGCAGATGTTGGGGTGATTCAGGGCTGAAGCCGCCTGCGCCTCACGTTGAAAGCGGCTTAGAGCCTGGGGATCGCGGGCTACCTCGTCGGGCAGGAACTTGAGAGCGACGAAGCGGTGCAGACGCGTGTCTTCGGCCTTGTAGACCACGCCCATCCCACCGCCGCCAAGCTTTTCGAGGATGCGGTAATGGGAGATGGTTTCGCCGATCATTGAGATGCGTCATGGTAAGCGGGATGCCAGGGCAAGTCAATTTGAGGGAGTCGCTAGGTGCAGCGATCTGAATAGGGGTGGCTTACAGCGTGGCGGCGTAGCCGTACTCGCGATACCGTTCACAACCCAGTATCGCGAGTGCGTCATCCACAGAGGAGATGTCGAAGATGTGGTCGAGTTGCGTGCGCTCGAGCAACTCGCGCACGAGCGGCGAGGGGTTCACGAGCTTCATCTGAATGCCGCTGTCTTTCGTCCAGCGGCGCAGGAACACAAGCATCCCCAGCCCGCCGCCATCGACCGTTGCCACGTCGGACAGGTCGAGGACGACGATTCGCGCGTCCCGCTGCGACAGCACCGCATTCTTGAGGGCGCATGCCGGCTCGCCACGCACGATCCGGCCAGCGCAGTTGACGACGGCTACGTCGCCCGTGTGCTGAACATTGACCTGGAACGTCATACCGACCTCACTTCCTTAATAAATGGGGGGAACCATCCAACACTTGATTAGACGATTTACTCCGGTGAAAGGTATCTGGGAGTCACAGAATGTTAACAATCGAAGGTGCAGAATCTTGCAAGTGACTGATAATTCGAAGGCTCCCTAGCCGAGAAAGCGGGAGGCAGCCCTTACCGTCTGCTAGAATCGAACCCACTGCATGACCCTGCAGACCGTTGATTTCATATTCAAGTTGATTGCCTTCGTGTTCGCGATCAGCGTGCACGAATCGGCCCACGCCTGGACGGCCAACCGTTGCGGCGATCCCACTGCCCGCATGTTGGGCCGGGTCACGCTCAATCCCATCAAGCACATCGATCCCGTCGGCACTGTACTGATGCCATTGATTGCCTATATCTCGCACATTCCCATGCTGGGATGGGCCAAACCTACGCCTGTGAATCCAAGGAATTTCAAGAACCCGGTGAAGGATGACATCCTTACCTCGGTGGCCGGCCCCATCAGCAATTTTCTGATCGCGAGCATTGCCGTGGTACTGCTGATCGTGATTTCGCTCAGTTCAGCGTCCGGCCGCGAGCTGGTGCACGGCCTTCCCTACGGCCGGCTCATTGATACATCGCTGACGCCATTCTGCCTGTTGATTTATGACTTCATGACCATCAATGTGGTGCTCGGCGTCTTTAATCTGATTCCGGTCCCGCCGCTCGATGGCAGCCATGTGCTGCGCCACTTTCTGTCGCCACCGGTTCTGAGGGTATACGACACGATCGGCTGGCTCGGATTGATGGCATTGGTCTACCTGGGGGGCGGTTTGCTGGGCAAACTGATTTTTCCGGTGCTCGGTTTTTTCATTTCAATTTTGCTGAGATTCTGATGACGTCTGGCTCAAATCGTAAACGCGTACTCAGCGGCATGCGGTCGACCGGCAGATTGCACCTGGGCAATTTCGTGGGCGCGCTCGACAACTGGGTGCGCATGCAGGACGAATACGAGTGCTTCTTCTTCATCGCCGACTGGCACGCCCTCACGACCGACTACGCCGACACGTCGCGGATCAAGCAGAACTCGCTGGACGTCATGCTGGACTGGCTGGGCGCAGGCCTTGACCCCGAGCGCTGCACCATGTTCATCCAGTCGCACGTACCGGCGCACGCAGAGTTGCACCTGCTGTTCTCCATGATCACGCCTCTCGGCTGGCTGGAGCGCGTCCCCACCTATAAGGAGCAGCGGGAGAACATCAAGGATAAAGACCTTGGGACCTACGGATTCCTTGGCTATCCCGTGCTGCAGTCGGCAGACATTTTGATCTACAAGGCGGACTTTGTCCCGGTGGGAGAGGACCAGGTTCCTCACGTGGAGCTGACTCGGGAGATCGCCCGGAGATTTAACGGCTTTTACGGGAAGCCCAAAGTGGTTTTTCCCGAGCCTCAGCCGCTTCTGACAGTTTCCCCGAAACTCCCCGGCACCGATGGCCGGAAGATGTCGAAATCCTACGGGAACACCATCATGCTCACCGACCCGGAGCCGGTGGTCCGCCAGAAGCTGAAGACCATGGTCACCGATCCCGCGCGCATCCGGCGAAGCGACAAGGGAAATCCCGATGTTTGCCCGGTGGGCGACCTGCACAAGATCTTCAGCACCAAGGCAACGATGGCTAAGGTGAACGAAGGCTGCCGGTCCGCGGGGATTGGCTGCATCGAATGCAAAGGCTGGGCGGCAGACGCGCTGGTTAACGTTCTTGCACCCATGCAGGATCGCCGCAAGAAATACGAAGACAATCCGCGTCTGGCATGGGATATTCTGGAGGCAGGCACCGAGCGGGCTCGCAAGGTCAGCGGCTCAACCATGAACGAGGTGCGCGAAGTGATGGGTATGTCTCTGGAATACGAAGCCCCGCTCGACAAGAATTAGGACTCACGAGGGAAGTAGAACGTTCAACATAAGAAGAAATGGCTGAACCTTTAAGAATCGATTCCGCCAGGCCAGATGCGACAGAGGGCCAACGTCCTGCCGCGTTAGGGCCCCAGCCTGTCCCGGCGAAAACTTCATCCCCGAAAAAAGAGGAGAGCGAGTCCTCGTTCGCCGTGGCGGTTGGTGACGTCTATGAAGGTCCGCTCGACCTGCTGCTCGACCTGATCCGCAAGCAGGACATCGACATCTACGACATTCCGATCGCGAAGATCACGGCGCAGTATCTCGCCTATGTCGAAAAGATTCGCGAAATCGATGTGAACGTGGCCTCGGAGTTCATTTACATGGCCGCGGTGCTCATCCATATCAAGTCGAAAATGCTCTTGCCGCGCGATCCGCTGGCGCCAGCGGACGCCGAAGATGATCCGCGATCGGAGCTGGTGAATCGGCTGCTTGAGCACGAGAAGTTCAAGTCGGCGGCGCAGATGCTGCTGCAGAAGCAGCAGATTGAAGACGCGGTATTGTCGAATCCCGCGATCAAGGAATTTCTGGATGCCGAAGGAACCGAGCCTGAGATCGCGGCCGATGTGATCGATCTCGTGAAGACGTTTCAGCAGATTCTGGATCGCGCGCGTTCCCGCCCCATTCTGAACGTGGACGAGGACACGGTAACCGTGAGCCAGATGATCGATTACCTGCGGCGGCGGCTGAGTCTGGAAGACAAGCCGGTGCGCCTGAAGCGCCTGCTGCGCAACGTGAATTCGCACCCGGCGCTGGTTTGCATGTTCCTGGCTCTGCTGGAATTGGTGCGGCTGCAGGCCATTCAGTTGAGGCAGGACCTTCTGTTTGGCGAGATCCTGGTGCGCAAGCATACTCATTTTGAACAAGTGATGACCGAGCACGCGGCGGTACGCGATGACTGGCGCTAAGCGTCTCGCGAAAGAAGAAACTGAGGAGTCGGCAGCGGTTCTATGAGTCTAAAAGCCCAACTCGAAGCAATTATCTACGCGGCGGAAACGCCGGTCACGCTGGATCAGATGATTCAGCTGGTTAAGGAATCGGGCGTCGCGGAAAATGGCGACACCGGCGATCCAGACATCAAATCTCGGGTTCGCGTGGTGCTGGAAGAACTCGCCGCGGACTGCAACTCATCCGATCGCGGTATCGAGGTTCGCCAGGTTGCGGGCGGATACCGGATGTCGACGAAGCCGGAGCAGCACGATGTCGTGCGCGCTTTCGCAAAGAGTCTGAAGCCGCCGATCCGGTTGTCGTTGCCCGCGCTCGAGACCCTGGCAGTCATCGCCTACAAGCAGCCCGTGACCGTGCCCGAGATCAGTGAAATTCGCGGCGTCGACTCAAGCGGCGTGATCGCGACACTTCTCGATCGCAAACTGATCACCACAGCCGGACGAAAAGCGGTAATCGGGCGCCCTATTCTCTACAAAACCACGAAGGAATTCCTGCTGCGCTTCGGGCTGAAAGATGTGAACGAGCTGCCCAGCATGGAGGAATTCGAAAAACTGGTGGCCGAGTCGTTCCAGAGCGAACTGCCGCCGTCGGAAGGCTCTCCAAACATCATCGCCACACTTGTCGAGTTCCCGGAGTCAGCGCGCGTAGACGACGAACCCATCCTCTGCGATCACAGCGGCGCGGCCTAACCGGCGAGACACATGCAATTTTCCTGATGCAGCGCGCTCCTAGGCGCGCATACATCATTCTTCCAGCTCTGTTACCCTGATATCCGGAACCATTCATGCCCGCTGAACGCCTGCAGAAAATCATCGCCGCGGCCGGAATCGCCTCACGACGCAAGGCGGAGGAGCTCATCACCTCAGGCCGGGTGCAGGTAAACGGGCAAGCGGTGACAGAACTTGGGTCGAAGGCCGACCCGGAAACCGACCACATCCGCGTCGACGGGAAGCTCCTGCATGGCCGACAGAGGTCCGTCTATCTGCTCCTGAACAAGCCGAAGGGATACGTAACTACGGCCAGCGATCCCGAGCATCGCCCCACCGTGATGGACCTCGTGCGCGGCGTAGGCAGCCGGGTCTATCCCGTCGGGAGGCTCGACTACGCGAGCGAGGGTCTGCTCCTGCTCACCAATGACGGCGACCTGGCGCATCAGCTGATGAAGGCAGGGGCTCACATGCCGAAGACCTATGTCGTAAAAGTGGCGGGCAAGCCTCCGGACGAGGCGATTGGCAAGCTGCGGGCAGGACTGGTGATTCGCACCGACGATGGCAAGCGCGTGCGAACCTCCCCGGCCAAGGTCAAGTTGATTCGCGATTCCGAGAACCCGTGGTACGAATTGACTCTGATTGAAGGCAGGAACCGCCAGATCCGCCGCATGTTTGAGGAAGTAGGTCATCATGTGGAGAAGATCAGGCGCGTCCGCTACGGTCCACTCTCCCTCGACGTGGAACCGGGCAAATTTCGTTCGCTCACGCTGCAGGAGATTGCGCGATTGAAGTCTGAGGCACAGCGGGGCACGGGAACGGGTTCGCGTCCTTCCGCCAGGAAAGCCGAGTGAGTTTGCTCAAGCTGGATTCCAATGAAAGTCCTTTTGGGCCATCGCCTCGTGCCGTCGAAGCGATGCGGGCGGCAGTCGCGGAATCTCATCTTTACCCGGACAACGACGCCACCGCACTGAGACAAAGACTTGCGGCCAGGCACGGGGTAGCGGCTGAAAACATCGTCGTCGCCTCTGGCCTTGGAGAATTGCTCGATGTCATTGCCCGCGTGCTGGTTGGACCGGGCCTGAATGCCGTCACCAGCGAGCGGTCGTTCATCGTCTACGGCATCGTTGTGAAAGCGGCGGGTGGGCGATTGATTGAAGTCCCGATGCGCGAGAACACCTTTGATCTCGACGCCATCGCGGGCGTGATCGACTCGGGCACACGCTTCGTATTTCTGGCGAACCCCAACAATCCGACTGGAACTCTAGTCAATGCCGAGGCGGTGGACAAGTTTCTGGATCGGGTTCCACGTCACGTCACCGTCGTTCTGGACGAAGCGTACTACGACTATGCCGAATTCTTTGCCAGGCAGAGAGGCGTCGACTTTTCCCATGCTCTGGAAAACGTCAGGCGGAACCGGAATGTGCTTGTCCTGCGCACCTTCTCGAAGGCACACGGGCTGGCGGGAGTCCGCGTAGGGTATGGAGTGGGTCCCGTTGACTTGGTCGCACGGCTGAGCGCCATGCGGACCATCTACTCCATTTCCGGTGTTGCACAGGCGGGCGCCCTGGCCGCGCTCGAAGATGAAGAGCACGTGCGGCGGGCGGTGGTGAACAATGCTGAGCAGGCCGAGATCGTAATCCGCGAACTTTCGGCGATGGGATTTGCCGTCGCGCCGACCTGGGGAAACTTCATCTATTGCGATCTCGGAGAAGATGCTGAGTCCTTCGCAAAGCGATTGCAAATTGAAGGAGTGATCGTGCGCCCTTTGGGCCCGTGGGGCGCACCGGAAGCGATCCGGGTCACGATCGCTAGACGCGAGGAGAATCAGATTTTTCTCTTGGCATTCCGCAAGGTGATCGACAGCAAGGGGTGAGAACGTCATGCCAGTTCCTGGCATTTATTCTTCCATTCTGGTTCGCGAGTTAACACGACCAGGCTCGCGTGTTGACTCTGCCTACGGAATCCTCAGTCGCAACCTCGAGGCGTTACGCCTTCGGCAGCCGCATCACTTCTGGCACTTCGGACAATAATGGCTGCTGCGACCGGCGATGACGACGCGCTTGATCGGAGTCTTGCATACCAGGCAGGGCTCGCCTTCGCGACCATAGACGCGGTGCCGCAACTGGAAGAATCCTTCCTCGCCGTCCGCGTCCACGTAGTCGGACACGGAAGATCCTCCCAGCTTGATCGCCTCCTTCAGTACTTCCCGCAAAGAGGAATGGAGCAGGCTCAGATTCTCCCGGGTCAGCGATGCGGCTCGCCGGCGTGGGCGCACTCCCGCCCGAAACAGAGATTCATCTGCGTAGATGTTGCCTACTCCGCGCAGGAGTTTCTGGTTCAGAAGCGCGCTCTTGATCGGTGTTTTGCGTCCGCGAAACAGATCAACGAAGTTTTCGAGGTTTACTTCAAGAGGCTCGGAGCCACTGGCCTCGAAGTCACCGTTACTGGCGACGCTGAGCCGCCCGAAACGACGAGGATCGACAAAACGCAGCTCCCGACCCGACGCCAGCTTGACGACGGCGTGCGTGTGCTTGGCAGTCTCCTCAGACGGGGGACAAACCAGCAGCCGCCCGGTCATTCCTAAATGGACGATCCACTGAGCCTTGGTGGACGTTGCACCGGCCCGTCGTCGCACTGATTTCTTTGCACGCCGCGCAACACCTGCCTGACCTACTACCTCCTCCAAATCCAGCACGATGTGCTTGCCCATCCGGCGAACACCGTTGATGCGTCTAGATTCGAGAGTCGCGACAATTTCTTGCGCAGGCGACTTCAGCGGCTCAGGCTTCGACCCAAGCCAAACCGACTCGATCACGTCACCTCTAACGCGGCGGTCCAGGCCTCGGGCTATGGTTTCGACCTCGGGAAGTTCCGGCATGTGTTTCTCCAGTTTATCGTCGTTTGCCATAGGCCGTCAGCATCGGCGTCCTCTCGTCCTCGTCCCGAACTCGCTTGCCACTGCACAAAAATTGCTCATTCACAGGCCTGCACGGTATGATTTCTCGTACACACCCGTACCGTCGAATTCCCAAGTAGTCCAGGCGCGTCAAAACACCGCGGGCAAGGAGTGTGTGCGACCCTGGAGTGCGGCTGGCTGGCCGCGCCAATCAGTTCCTATGGGAGTTTGCTTTGAAAAAGGGCAACACGGCGGTCATCATTGGTGCGCAATGGGGCGACGAGGGCAAGGGCAAAATCGTCGACGTCCTCTCTGAAAATTTTCCAGTCGTTGCCCGCTACGCGGGAGGCCATAATGCCGGCCACACCGTCATTATCAAAGGCAAGAAATTTATTCTGCAACTCGTTCCTTCCGGCGTCCTGCGCCCCGGCTGTCGCGGCGTCATCGGCAACGGCGTGGTGCTCGATCCCATCGCCCTGCTCAAGGAAATTGCGGGCCTGCGCGCTGCGGGCGTGACCATCAACGGCAATCTCTTCGTCAGCAACCGGGCACAGGTAATCCTGCCGTATCACCGGATGATCGAGTTGGCGGCCGAGAATGCTCCGGGCAGAGTAAAGATCGGTACGACTTCGCGCGGTATCGGTCCTGCATACGAGGACAAGATGGGGCGGCGCGGACTGCGCGTTGCCGACCTGCTGGACCTCAAGCTGCTGAAGACCCACATCGAAAATGCGTGCCGCGAAAAGAATATGATCGCGCATGCGCTCTTCAACTCCGAACCTCTCGATGCGGATAGCATGTATGCGGAGTACGCCCGCGCTTCGGAGCAAATTGCTCCCTTTGTATGCGACACTGCTCTCTTGCTGAACCAGGCTCTGGCTGCGGGCGAAGCAGTGATGTTCGAGGGAGCGCAGGGCACCATGCTCGACATCGACCATGGAACCTATCCTTTTGTGACCTCGTCGAGCGCAACCTCGGGCGGGGCGGCAACCGGGACTGGCGTTGCACCCAATGCGATCCAGTCTGTGATCGGCGTGACCAAGGCCTATTGCACGCGCGTGGGCGGCGGTCCATTCCCCACCGAAGCGCTGGACGAACTGGGCGACAAACTTCGTGCCCGTGGCAACGAATTTGGCGCGGTGACAGGACGTCCCCGTCGGTGTGGATGGCTTGATTTGCCACTTCTGCGTTACGCTGGCATGATTAATGGCATTTCCTGGCTGGTGGTAACCAAACTGGATGTGCTGGACGACCTGGCGGAGATTCCCGTTTGCGTTTCCTACAAAGTGAATGGGAGGAAGACAGCGGAGATACCGGCGCAGTCGAGCGGGTATGAAAAAATCGAGTGCGTATACAATAAAATGCCGGGTTGGCGCACCTCCACACAAGGAATCACAAAGATTGAGAAACTGCCCAAGGCGGCACGCGAGTATCTGTCCTTCATTGAGCGAGAGACGGGAGCACGCGTGGGCATGATCTCAACCGGACCTGGCCGCGAGCAGACGATGTTCACCGACGACTTCCTGGCAGTGGTGCGCGGCCGGGTAGCGAAGCCGGCTGGCAAAGTCAAGACGCGGGCGCGCGCACGAGCGTGAAAGAGACGCAGAAGACGTAAGAGAAACGACGGAGAGAAAGATGGTTGTGCTGGCAGTGACCTGGATGGCGAAGACAGGGCGCGAGGCCGAAACGGCGGTAATTTTCGGCAAGCTAACAGAAGAATCGCGTAAGGAACCCGGCTGCTTGATGTATGTGGTGCATCGTCACAAGACGGAGCCGCGCCGTTTCTTCATCTACGAGCAGTACAAGGATGATGGCGCGCTGGAAGCGCACCGCGCCGCGCCTCACTTCATGCAGTACGCCAAGAAAGAACTGCCCAAGATAGCGGAGCGGGTGGAAGGACATCTCTTCGTGCCGCTCGATGAATCGCAGCCTCGCTGAACGTCGCGGCGACGTCCCACCTTACGTTTTCGGCTTGTCCGCCATCAGTACACCGCCGGAAGCGTAGCTTTCCTTCGACACTTCATGAAAGGCCACGACGATCGCTTCGCGGCGTGCACCAGCCTCTTCCACCATGGCATCGGTGATGCGCTGCGCCAGTTTGCGTTTCTGTTCGGTGGTACGACCTGCGAGCATCGTGATTTGCACAAGGGGCATTTCGGTTCTCAGTTCTCGGTTGCTGGTTATCGGTTACTGGGTACCAGGTACTAGGTACTCATTTCGCCAGCTCGTATCCCGCAAAGAAGAAGCTCAATTCGAAGCGGGCAGTGTCCTCGGCATCGGAGCCATGAATCGCGTTGTATTCGATGCTGGAAGCCCACTTTTTGCGTATCGTGCCCTCTTCCGCATTCGCGGGATTTGTGGCACCCATCAACTTCCTCAGGTCCGCTATGGCATTTTCCTTCTCCAGAGCCAGCGCCACGATTGGACCGCTCGACATGAAGTCCGTCAGCGAATTGTAGAAACCCTTGCTCGCGTGCACGGCATAGAAGTGCTCTGCCTGGTGCTTGGAGATTTCCAGCATCTTCATGCCGAGAATGTGAAATCCATTTTTTTCAAACTGCTCAATGATGTCGCCAACCGCGTGTTTCTTGACTGCGTCCGGCTTGACGATGGTGAGAGTGCGTTGCAGAGTCTTCATTCGAATGTTCTGTCCTTGATGTTTTGGAGTAAATAAATGTCTCTCGTCGTTGGACGATGGTCGATGCCCTGTGCTGCGCTTCAAGCAGTGCCGGAAATCGCCTAGGCTCTTACTGCTGCTCCCAGAACTGAGACCAGCGTTTCCCCAATCGCTGCCGGCGACTTCGCCACCTTGATGCCGGCTGCCTCCATGGCCTTGATTTTTTCCGCCGCAGTCCCCTTGCCACCGGAGATGATCGCGCCCGCATGACCCATGCGGCGTCCCGGAGGCGCAGTCTGGCCGGCGATGAACCCGACCACGGGTTTCTTCATGTGATGTTTCACATAGTCCGCCGCGATCTCTTCGGCGTTCCCGCCGATCTCGCCGATCATAATGACCGCTTCCGTCTGCGGATCGCGATTGAACAGCTCCAGAGCATCCACAAAATTCGTGCCGATGATCGGATCGCCGCCGATACCGATGGCTGTCGACTGGCCGATCCCTCGTGTCGTGAGCTGGTAGACAGCTTCATAGGTCAGCGTCCCCGAGCGCGAGACGATGCCGATCGACCCTTCCTTGTGAATGTGCGCCGGCATGATGCCGATCTTGCATTTGCCGGGAGAGATGATCCCGGGACAATTCGGACCGATCAGCCGGGAACGCCGGTTCTGCAGAAATTCCCAGGCACGTACCATATCGAGAGTCGGAATACCTTCCGTGATACACACGATCAGGTCGACTTCCGCATCCGCGGCTTCCATAATCGCGTCCGCGGCGAACGGTGGCGGCACGAAGATCACCGAAGCGTTGGCCCCGGTCTTGTCGACCGCTTCCTGCACCGTGTTGAAGACCGGCCAGCCCTCGTGGGTGGTTCCGCCCTTGCCCGGCGTAACCCCGCCGACGATGTTTGTCCCATAGTCCGCCGCGGCCTTCGCGTGGAATGTTCCTTCGCGTCCCGTGAGGCCCTGCACCAGCAGCCTCGTTTTCTTGTCTACCAGAATTGCCATGATTGCTCTTCTTCCCTGCTGACGCGGCTTCCCGCGTCGATATCAAACGTCTTCCAAAGAGGCACCTCGTAGCCTCTTGCCGGCAAAATCTACGCCGCGCCCGCCGCTGCGACTACCTTCTCGGCCGCGTCTTTCATCGTCTCGGCAACAATGAAGTTCATTCCCGACTGCTTCAGAATCTCCCGCCCAGCTTCCACGTTCGTGCCTTCCAGGCGCAACACGATGGGCAGTTGGATATGCGTCTTTTGCGCAGCTTCCACCACACCCTTGGCCAGCGTATCCACACGCAGGATGCCACCGAAAATATTGATCAGCACTGCCTTCACATTTTTGTCACTCAGCAAGATCTCGAACGCGTGGGTCACCTGCTCCGCGTTCGCTCCACCGCCCACATCAAGAAAATTCGCCGGCATTCCGCCCGCGTACTTGATGATGTCCATCGTCGCCATCGCCAAGCCCGCGCCATTCACCATGCAGCCCACGGTGCCATCCAGCTTGATGTAGTTGAGGCTGTATTTTGACGCTTCCACTTCGAGCGGGTCCTCTTCCGTGACATCGCGAAGTTCCTTGATGTCAGGATGGCGGAAGAGCGCGTTGTCATCAAAGTTGAGCTTGGCGTCGAGGGCGAAGAGTCGCCCGTCCGTCGTCGTGATGAAAGGGTTGATTTCGAGCAGCGACGCGTCGGTGGCCAGGAATGCCTTGTAGAGGCCTTGCATGAACTGCACTGCCTGGTTGACCAGCTGTGGCTTCAGTCCCAGCCGGAAGGCCAGCTTGCGCGCCTGGAAGGGCTCGAGGCCCATGCCCGGATCGATGTATTCCTTTAGAATTGCATCAGGATTCTCCGCGGCCACCTGCTCGATCTCCATGCCCCCCGCTGCGGAAGCCATGAAAACCGGTTTTCCCTCAGCTCGATCCACCAGAATGCCGATGTAGAGCTCTTTCTCGATCGGCAAAGTTTCTTCGATCAGCAACCGCTGAACCGTCTTGCCCTCGGGGCCCGTCTGATGCGTGACCAGAGTCATTCCCAACATCTTGCCGGCAAGTTCAGAGGCTTCGTCGACCGATTTCGCGATCTTCACGCCTCCGCCCTTGCCCCGGCCGCCGGCATGAATCTGAGCTTTCACCACCACGCCCGTGGCGCCGGCGTTGAACAGGTTGCGCGCAGCCGCTTCGGCTTGCTCGCGCGTGGTCGCCATTTCGCCGCGCGGCACCGCGACGCCATACTTCCTCAGGATTTCTTTTCCCTGATACTCATGAATTTTCATAATGATTCCAAAATCGGTCGTCGGTTGTTGGCCGCCCCTTCGCCGAGAAAAGTTCCGCGGACGACGGACGGTACTGAATTATCCCGGGAGGACCTTTTGCTTGCGGCTTCGGACTGAGGCAGCAAACCATTGATTTTATAGAACCCTCACACATTTCGGCAAACAGCAATCATCACATGTGGAAGTGATGCCTTCTGCGATACGATGGAGCCGCCATCTCCGATGATCATCGAAGCCCTGCATCTTCTCGCCAACCACCGCCAGTCGCTCACTCGCGACGACGCCCGCGCGGTCATGACCGAGGTTCTTTCCGGCAAGTGCACCGACGCGCAGATCGGGGCATTGCTCGTCGCGTTGCACATGAAGGGCGAAACGGTCGAGGAGATAGTCGGCTTTGCGGAGGCGATCCGTGCCGAAGCAGAGCACCTGGACCTCGCACGCAACTCCACCGTCGACGTCAGCGGCACGGAACGTGATGCGCTGGTCGACACTTGCGGCACTGGAGGCGATGCCAGTGGAACCTTCAACATCTCGACTGCTACGGCGCTGGTCGTGGCCGGAGCCGGAGTAAGGGTCGCGAAGCATGGGAATCGAAGTGTCTCCTCGAAGTGCGGGTCTGCGGATGTCATGGAAGCGCTGGGGGTCAACATTGCTCTGTCGGCGGAGCTGCTGGCCTCGTGCCTCGAACAAGTGGGCATCGCGTTTCTGTTTGCCCCGGCCATGCATTCTGCGATGAAGTATGTTCAGCCGGCGCGGCGCGAGCTGAAGGTGCGGACGGTCTTCAACCTTCTGGGACCGCTCACCAATCCAGCGCGGGCCTCAGCCCAAGTAGTAGGGGTCTATTCGGCTGACCTCGTTGACAAGCTGGCGGAGGCGTTGAGCATCCTGGGGCTGAGACGCGGTCTGGTGGTGCACGGAGCCGACGGACTCGATGAGATTACGATTACCGGCCCAACCCGCGTGGCGGAGGTTCGAAGCGGAACCATCAAAAGCTACGAGGTCTCGCCCGAGGAGTTTGGTTTGAAGCGCGCGCCCATTGAAGCCATCGGCGGAGGAGACGCTGCAGCCAA
>Ga0209698_10005792_pt1 | contig 13263 bp, 12 predicted proteins | sample LitLauG_LLR_2012_FD_187203 | JGI IMG/M metagenome (GOLD analysis project Ga0209698, IMG submission 187203) | Freshwater sediment microbial communities from Pennsylvania, USA - Little Laurel Run_MetaG_LLR_2012 (SPAdes) (version 2) | ecosystem: Environmental > Aquatic > Freshwater > Creek >... | reverse complement strand
CTACTACCACATCTAAGAGATTTTTATTTATGTAAAATTTTAAGCCGTTTCTTAATTTTATCATTGGTTCCATGTCTTTTTTTAATAATAAATTAATCAAAATTTCTCTCCAGTTTTCAGAGAGTCTGACCAGTTTGAGAAACATTGTACTGTAAGATATAATGTTTTTATGAAATTTTACCATATGACTTATCGATCAAATTATACATCTTTGATGTAAAGGTTCTTTTTAATAATCAGTATTTGAAGAATACAACATTACAAACTACATGAATCAATATGAAATCCATGATATCTCTCGCTTAAAATATAATACATAACGAATAAAGAAATTTTATGCGTGTTCTTGTAGTATCACATCATGCTCTTAGAGATTCGTATGGAGTTTATGATTATAATCTATGTAAACACCTAGAAGAAAACGGAATAGAAGTTCACAACATTGCACTTTATGGGGATAATTTCAGATATTGCAAAAATGCAAAGATGGCAAAGATTCCAAGTTTTTTACCATCATTGATTGCCAAAGGCATTTCAGAGATTTTTTCGCCTTATATAATATCAGAGATACAAAAAAAATATGACATAATACACTTACAGGGAGCGTTTTGGAGTTTCATACCATTACAGGTAATAATTTGGAAAAGAATACTTTCCATAAAAACTCCCACGGTTATGACAACTCACACTTTCAAACCAGAGAAGCAAAAAATGCTATGGTCTGCAATAAAAGATGCAATAATACAGGGCGACCTTTCCTTAATTTTTTATGGTTTAAGATGCCTACCGTATAGAAAAATTGATAGAATCTTTTGTCAAAGTGACCCTGAAAGAGAATTTGTTATAAAACAATTTAAAATTAAAAATGAGAAAGCAATTACAGTTCCCAACGGTGTAGATTTGAGAAGATATAATGCACCCTCATACAATTTCAAGGAAAGACATGGACTAAAGAAAAATTTTTTTATTTTATATGCAGGACAAATAATAAAAATGAAAGGAATATCATACCTATTAAAATCCATACAAATTCTAAAAGGCCGTGGTTTTGACTGTGACTTGGCTCTTGCAACACATAACATAAAAGAAGATATTCTCAAAGAAGCTAAATTGTATGACATTCAAGAGAATGTAAGAATTTTTACCAATCTGAAAGAAGAGGATTTGATTTCAGCTTACAAAAGTTGTGATATTTTTGTACTTCCCTCATTGCAAGAAGGTCTGCCAACAGTATTACTTGAAGCCATGGCTGCCCACAAGCCAGTAGTGTCCACAAATGTAGGGGGGGTTCCATATCTCTTACAAGATGGTTTTAATGGCTTTATGGTCAATCCGGCCGATCCTCAAGGATTAGCAGACAAAATTACTATTTTGTTAAGCGATGATAAAGCATATCAGATGATATCTGAGAACGGATATCAAACTATTCTGAATAAATACCGATGGGACAAAATCGTCAAAAACATAATAGAACAATACAAGAAACTAATAGAGCAGTGAAAGATATTTTGGGTGGATCAAAATAATCAAGTTATCATGCTGATTAGATCTACAAAACCAAGAAATCATTTTGATTGTAGATCAAGGTTAATTTAATACCAGTTTACTTTCTTCTTTGAGAAACCAGTCAATTGTCTTTTTCAATCCTTCTTCCAATCCCACTTGTGGTTTGAATCCTATCTCTTTTTCTGCGCGTTGATTACTTACGCATCGTCTTGGTTGACCATTAGGTTTTGACGTATCCCACACTATAGAACCTCCATAATCCATGAGTTTTGCAATAATTTTTACCAATTCTTTTATTGAAACCTCCTGATTAGAACCCAGGTTTATCGGTCTAGGATCATCGTATTTTTCAGCAGCAAGAATAATTCCATGGGCAGCATCTTCAACATAGAGAAAATCACGAGTAGCAGATCCATCACCCCAGACAGATACGGATGATAGATTATTCTTTTTAGCATTATGAAATTTCAAGATGAGTGCAGGTATAACATGCGAGCTTGAAGGATTGAAGTTATCTCTTGGACCATACAGATTTGTAGGAAAGACTACAATTGATTTAAAGTCATATTGTTGCCTATATGCCTGAGATTGTACCAAAAGCATTTTTTTTGCCAAGCCATAAGGGGCGTTTGTTTCTTCAGGATAGCCCTCCCATATCAAGTCTTCAGAAAATGGAACAGGCGCAAACTTTGGATAGCTGCAAATTGTTCCCAATGCTATGAATTTTTCCACTCTAGCAATCTTGGCCTCATGCATCAGTTGAGTTCCCATCATAATATTGTCATAAAACAATTCTGCTGGCTTTTCTCTGTTCAAGCCAATCCCTCCAACTTTTGCAGCTAGATGAAAAACAACATCTACATCTTGAACAATTCGGTGACAGTTAGATAGTTCTACTAGATCGCAATCTTTGGATGATGGAACAATGATTTTTTTTACTTTTCTTTTATTCAACAGTTCTACTACATGAGACCCCAAGAATCCGCTTCCACCAGTTACAAGAACTGTTTTATTTTCCCATTGCAACAAGAATTGTTCTTGTCACTTACAAATTAATCTTTACGAGTAGTACAAGTCTACATGTTACATGTTTATCATTATTTTGTTTACAAAAATCTAGACTATATTAGAGTCAAGATTTTTTCTGATTGATAATTTGTACTAAACTTTCATGCCAAGAACAAGATAGTGCTATTTATAGTTCAAGAATTTTTAACTAAAAACGCTTTTAGATAGGCAAAAAAGAAGAACGACTTGAAAGATAATTTGATTAAAGAAAGTAGTGGAAAAACAGTTTTTGTCACAGGCGGGGCCGGCTTCATAGGATCTGAGGTAGTTAGACAAATTTCACTGTCGGGTGGAAATGTAATAGTGTTTGATAATTTTTCTTCAGGCAAAAAGCATTACGTAAGTGACCTCAAAAACGTTAAACTGGTTTATGGGGACATAAAAAATAGACAGTCTATTGGTAAGGCTATAAAAAATTGTCAATATGTGATAAATTTGGCAGCATTGCCATTCATTCCAGACTCTTATCATTACCCCCAAGAGTTTTTTGATGTGAATACCAATGGTACGTTAAACGTATTATTAGAGGCAAAGAACTTGAAAAAAATTAAAAATTTTGTGCACATTTCTACTAGTGAAGTATATGGATCTGCAAGGATAAATCCAATGGATGAAGATCATCCCACCTTACCACAATCAACATATGCTGTGAGTAAACTTGCTGCAGACAGAGCAGTCTTTACCATCCATAAGGAACACGACTTGCCAGCAGTAATAATTCGACCATTCAATTCTTACGGACCAAGAATAACACAACCATACATCATTCCAGAAATTATTACCCAATTTCTCAATGACAAAGGTCATGTAAAACTTGGAAATGTAGAGTCTGAGAGAGACTTTACGTATGTTTCAGATACCGCTAGAGGAATTATAACAGCACTATTCAAAGAAAAGGCAGTTGGAGAAACGATAAACCTAGGAAGCAACAAGGCTTACAAGATAAGAAAAATTGTGGAAATAATAGCCTCAATAATGGGTAAAAAATCAAAAATAATACAGGACAAACATAGAATACGACCATATGATGTAACTAGGCTTATTTGTGATAATCACAAGGCCAAAAAAATACTAGGTTGGCAACCAGAAATATCGTTTAGAGAAGGACTGGAAAATACAGTGTCTTGGGTAAATTCCAATCCTGTTGAATTCAAGACACCATTTGAAGGATGGGCAAAGAGTTACAGAAACAGCAAGAGAAAGTAACTAGTGTACTGCGTCGTCAAAGATATTCTTTAGCAATTTGTTTCTATTTTCAAGAGAAAATTCTCCTTCTGCGATGGTTTTTTTTGCTTCATTGCCAATTTTTTTCCTCAAATTTTTATCTTCTATCAACAATTTGATCTTCTCTGTGAGCTTTTCAGTTACAAATCCTCTTGCCCTGCGTGATTCATTCAAGTAAGAAAGAGAGTATTCGTTTGGCATTTCATTTTTGGTATAAAAAGTTTCAATGTTAGGCGGTTGTATCAGATAACCGTTTTTGTTATCCTCAATTAGTTCGGAGGTATTGAATATGTCAGTAGCTATTACTGGCAGACCGTAACTCATGGCTTCAACGACTGAGAAATTCATAGTTTCATATCCTACATGTGGAAAGATGTCGCTTGTTGTGTATAGTCTTGCAATCTCTTCACCAGATATCATATTTTCTAAAAGTATTATTCCATCGTTGTTTTCTACGAGTCTTCGTATGTCTTCTGGGACGACTGATTTTATGATAAGCTGGATTTTATTTCCATACTCTTTTTGTAATTGAAGAAATGCGTTTACAGTCTCGTAGATTCCCTTGTATTCAAAGTTTGACACGGTACTGATATTAATTGTTCCCATGAAGAGTAACCTGATTACAGAGTCTTCTTTCTTTTCTGTGTTTTTTACGTCAGTTGTATATCTAACAACCTGTACTTTTTCTTTTATCAGATCATCATCAAATGCATGAAGTATTGTCCTCTTTGACCAATCACTCCATGCCAGTATTTTTTTACAGTTTTTTTTCCGTAATTTCTTGCCAATTATTTCTTTAACCATAGCGAGGTTACAATATCCACTTAATGCAGATGCAAATTCCACATCTACGACCCATGGTTTTTCTGTCTTTATTACATGCTGTGCAGCATAAATCAAGTCAGCACCTTTAGGTATCTGGAAATTATCTTGTAGTTGATATATAATATATGGAAGTGCATTAACATGATACATCATTTTTTTGTAGAAAGGACTGTGTGTCTTACTCAATAAGGTACTAAATTTGTTGATTGATTTTAGCTCAGGCATCATTATCTCATATCCTGCTGGTGGGTGTTTTTGCAGTTCATGATATAATTTATGAAGCGGAACCCCTTCAAATCTAGGTTTTACAAAAACTTTTTTCACTGAACTAACTCATGGTTTTGGAATAATTAATTCTTACATCATCATCATCGTCTTGCTTGCCATAGTCATTGAACATGATAGTAATAGAGATAAAAATTAACAAGTTATTTAGTGTCTTTATAATGACAATAGATACCATGGTAAATAATTTAATCTCAGTTATAATGCCAGTCTATAATCCAAATTTGGAACAACTAGAGATTAGCTTGCAAAGTGTTCTGGCTCAGACATACTCCAACCTAGAATTGATAATAATCTACAAATCAAGTGGTAAAGAAGTGGATTCTAAGGTGCAAGAAATTTTTGAAAAATACAAAGATAATAGAATTAGGATTTTTCATGACAATAGTGGATTTGTGAGTGCCTTGAATCTGGGCATAGAAAAATCAAATGGCAAGTTCATAGGAAGGATGGATAGTGATGATATTTGTGTCAATACAAGATTTGAGGAACAAAGCAAGTTTATGCAGCAAAACAAACTATCTTTGGTTGGTAGTTGGGCATTTTCAATAACTAATGAAGGAAAACAGATTGGGACAATCGAGCCACCTTATGAACATGACAAGATCAGGAAGAAGATAATGTTTCATAATCCAATCCTGCACCCAACTATACTAGTGGAAAAAAAAATGTTGGAAGATATCGGTTATTACAACGAAAAATTTTATGGGGCAGAGGATTACGAGCTTTATCTAAGAGCAATCTCCAAGAATTATAAAATCGGTAACATTCCAAGATATTTGATTTACTTAAGAGAGGCAGAGTCCTCTATAACTCGCGGAAATCAATGGAGATCCACAAGAAAAGCATATTTTAAAACTAAAAAGCAGGCACTATTTCATTATGGGTTTAACAGATACTACGATGTCTTTTATTATTTATTGACACCGTTAACGTTTCTAATTTCGCCCAAAATGTCACTTGCAATAAAAAATATTGCAGGATGGAATAAGAACTAAAATGGATCAAAGATAAACTGTATTACTTTTGCATGTTTTGTACTGTATTTTTAATAGAGCTGTAACTGTCGTACTTGGCAGTCCACCCTGTTGCCTTAATCTTGCTTGTATCTAGCAACATAATTTTGATATCTCCCAGCCATCCCCTGCCCCCATCGACTCCTCCTGTAAAGATTTTTTCTACTTTCAAGTTTCCCGATTCCTGCAAGATAATATCCACTATTTCATTGACAGATATCTGCGTGTCAGATCCCATGTTATACACCTCAAAATTCGTGCTAGTTTTTTCTGCTGCATGGATCATGCCTAAAATACAGTCTTCAACATGCAAGTAAGATTTGTTTTGTTTTCCATCTCCTAGAATTTCTAATCTCTTTGAATCAGCCTTTAGTTTTTTTATCATATCAAATATAATGCCATGAGCACTTTTTGGTCCTACTATATTTGCAAGTCTAATTACAACTCCCTTTTTTTCATATTGGTTGCAATATGCAGACAAAAGCGACTCGCAAGCAATTTTGCTTGCACCATATAGCGATATTGGAGTACATGGATATGATTCTGGAGTAGGAAGAATTGTTGCATCACCGTATACTGCAGATGTTGATGTAAATACTACTGGTTCAATGGAGGTATTACGGAGCCATTCAAGTAAATTAAAAGTAGCAAGAATATTATTCTCAAAGATTGATTGTGGATTGGTTAGTGTTAGCCTGACTTCTGGATCTGCTGCCAAATGAAATACACAATCAAAATTAGTTGGTAAAGCATTTAGATCAGAGAGTGATCTCAGATCACCCTTCACCACTTGTAAATTTTTTGAGTTTAGTCCCTCCAAGTTATTTACTACTGAAAAATTGTCAAAAACTGTAACATGATTATCTTGTTTTAAGAGAAATTCCACCAAACTGTTGCCTATAAAACCTGCCCCTCCAGTTACTAAAATTCGACCGTTCTTCATAATGAATTCTATGTCTATTAACGATTAGATGTTGTTATAAATTGAATTGGTATACTTAAATTCAAGCACCATAGAGAAGGAAATGATTTTGATACTAATTGGAATACCAGCTTTTAATGAAGAGAAGAACATTGCCAGCATAATTGCTAAATTAACACAAAAGGGATATTCTGTGTTGATTTGCAACGATGGCTCTTCAGATATGACTAGTACGATAGCAGAGAAAATGGGAGCCATTGTAGTAAGCCATCCAAAGAATTTAGGATATGGTGCAGCAATCAGAAGCATCTTTCTCAAAGCTAAGGAATTGAACTGTGATATTTTGGTAACATTTGATGCTGACGGCCAGCATAGAATAGAAGACATACCAATTGTTTTAGACCCAATTTTAAAAAATAAAGCTGATATTGTAATAGGTTCAAGATTTCTGGGAAAAGACTCTTCAATGCCTAGTTATAGAAAGTTTGGAATAAAAGCAATAACAAAGATTACAAATGTTTCTACGGATAAAAATATAACCGATTCTCAAAGTGGCTTTAGAGCTTACAGTAACAAGGTACTCAAGGATATAATTCCATCAGATTATGGAATGGGTGTATCAACTGAGATTTTGATAAAAGCAAGCAAAAAAGCGTTCAAAGTGGAAGAGGTTCCCATATTAGTATTATATGAAGGAGAAACATCAACACATCATCCTGTATCTCATGGAGTATCAGTCATATTCAGTACAATGAAATTTGTCTCAATTGAACATCCTTTAAAGTTTTATGGAATTCCAGGATTTATCTTTCTTGCAGTTGGATTAAGTTTTATCGTATGGACAATACAACAATTTACTATAACACGACAGATTGTAACAAATCTCTCTCTGATAAGCATAGGATCTACAGTACTTGGAGTAATGTTGTTAATGACAGCAATAATTCTTTTTTCATTGGTAAGTGTAGTAAGAGAGCGGAGAGAAGAATAACCTTATCAAGAAATTTCCATCATGAAAAAAGAATGGGATAGAATTAAAAGTTTTACTAGGAGATTCAAGGATTTATCAAGTATAGCAGTTGCAAACTTTAGTGCAACGGCAATTAGCGGTATTTTTTGGTTTTACATGGCATCACTAATAGGTGCAGAACATTATGGCCAAGTTAGCTATATCATAGCTATATCAGGGGTAACAGGGACAATTGCGATGCTAGGCGCAGGCAACACTATAACAGTATATGCTGCCAAAGGCGAGAAGATTCTAGCACAGTTTTCTTGGTTAACAATAATCTCCTCAGCAATTGCTTCTACAATACTTTTTGTTATTTTATTTAACATTGGTGCAGGCTTGTACGTTTTTGGGTATGTTATTTTCACTCTTGTAACGGCCGATATTTTAGGAAGAAAACTCTACAAAGAATATTCAAAGTATTTGATAACTCAAAGAATCCTCATGATTGTTTTGGGTACGACCATGTATTTTGTTTGGGGGACAAATGGAATCATTTTAGGCATAGCTTTGTCATATTTTCCATATTTTAAACGGCTATATGAAGAAATTAAAAACATGAGGATTGATTTTTCTGTTTTAAGATCCAAGAGAAATTTCATCATTAATAATTATGTGCTAGATCTTTCAAGAGTTTTTATTGGATCTACAGACAAAATTGTAATAGCGCCTTTATTTGGTCTTACCATACTGGGTAATTATCAGCTAGGAGTCCAGTTTTTATCACTTTTAACTTTAATTCCAAATATTGTTTATCAATATATTTTACCACATGATGCCAGTGGAACATCACATGGAAGGCTGAAAATAGCAACAATAATTGTCTCAATTCTGTTAGCAACAATTGCTGTCCTAATTGCTCCTTTGGTTCTACCAGTTTTATTTCCTAAATTCACAAAAGCAATAGAAGTAGTCCAGATAATTAGCATTGCAATAATTCCCAATTCTGTTATTCTAATGTATGTATCAAAATTTCTAGGGGAATTAAAAATAAAAATTCTTCTTTGTAGTTCTGGACTATATCTAACAGTACAGATCATAGCCGTTATTCTGCTAGGCCAGATGATAGGCATAAAAGGAGTAGCCATTGGATATGTTTTTGCAGCATCTGTAGAGGCAGCATTTCTTGCAATTGTAAGTAAATGGACAAAATAAAGAATTAAAAATCACAAAGAATAATTTATTAAGATTACTTTCTTCAACAGGTCAGTTTGGTCAAAGAAAACAGCTCCAATTCAGAGCTAGACCAGCACATCAAAGATTCTGGCAATATTAGAATCGCAATCTACTTTTTAGTGATTGGTTGCGTGGCACTAATTCTTAGGCTATACATCACTCCATTTAATCTACCTCTGACACTTGATGCACTAGAATATTTTTGGTACGCAAACGACATTAGCATATTGAATCATTTCCCCAATTGGACAATGGATCACAACGGTTGGCCAGCTTTCTTGTCCATCTTCTTTTCAGTTTTTCATTCACATAATTTCATAGATTATATGAACATACAAAGAGTTGTAGCTATTTCAATCTCTATTCTTACAATAATTCCCATTTACTTGTTATGTAAAAGATTTCTCGGAAGATCGTATGCATTACTAGGAGCTGCATTATTTGCCTTTGAACCTAGAATAATACAGAATTCAGTTTTAGGAATTACGGATCCACTTTACATTTTTCTAGTAACTTTTTCAATAGTAATGTTTCTAAGCAAAGATAATAGAATAGTTTTTGGTTCTTTTGCAGTAACAGCTCTTGCAACTTTAGTAAGAACAGAAGGATTGGCATTATTTCTTGTACTTTCTATAATGTTTTTCGTACGAGAAAAAAAGGAAAGAAAAATCATTGTAAAATATGCATTGGCTGCTACAATTTTTATCCTAGTATTGCTTCCCATGGTAGAGATACGACTGCAGACATCAGGTAAGGATTACCTGACGGGAAGAATTACGGGAGAGATTGCAAATATTTCTTCTCAATCAGAGAATAATTCAAAGTCTAACATACTTGGTAGTCTCATAAGGGGATTAGAAAATCCAGTCAAATTTTTGGGTTGGGCTATGATTCCAATCTGGATATTTTTTGTTCCTGTAGGAGCGTATTTAATTTTTAAGAATCGAAATCATGACACTCTGACCATCATAGCAGGCATTATCATTATGGGCATACTTGCATTTTATGCACTTTCCAAGTTTTCAGATACGCGATATTTTTTTCCACTTTATCCTCTATTTTGCGTTTTAGCAATTCTTGCAGCAAGATCTTATTTGGGTAAATTTAAAAATCCAAAGTTATTTTTGGTTTTGCTAACAGGTGGCATTTTAATCACCTCTATTGCATTTATGAACTTCAAGGGTACAGATATTTCGCATGAAAAGGAGGCACTAAGTCTTGCATATTATGTCGACAACATGACATCTGGAATAAATCCCTACATGCCAGAATCAAAATATTTACCTATACCAGACATATCAAAACAAAAATTTCCCATGCTAAGGTCAATGGCTTCTACTGGCCCAAAGATAATTTTCACCGATGGATTTAGATCCATTAATGACTATATCATGAAAGGAAAAGATCAAGGATTAACCAATTTGGTAATTGATGGCTCCAACAAGAATGCAGAATTTTTAAATGATGTATTCTTTAATGATGAGAAATACCCATATCTAGAAAAAATATTTGATTCCAGCGAGCATGGATACAAATATCATTTAAAGATCTATAAAATTAATTATAGCAGATTTGAATCACTTAACAAAACTAGTTAATCTCTGAAAAAAATCTTATTGCAATATGAATTGTACATACCCATCTATCAATTTTCTAGTTTTATTTCATGTTTCCAGTCAAGCAATGATTTTGCCAAATTTGCATCTGCCAGACTTTTTAAAACATTAGCTTTTATGGATTCATCATAAACAGCTGTGTGATATCCAGGTCAGCGCGTATAACCATTTCAGCAAGATCAAGAAGTTTATTCTAATCTAAAGAAAGTAAAAAGTTATAGGATCACATCTTAGTTTTCATCAGTGCTAGTGCATTCCTAATCATTATTTTGTGATATGGTATTGTACTTGCAGGTATCTTTTTGAAGAATCTTACCGAACTGCTTTGAAAATCATTAGTAATGTTTCCTTGGTGGGTGGTTGCAATAAAACAATGAGTAATGTCATGTCTAGTTCTAACAGGGTTTTCATAGACTCCAATGAATTTTTTTAGCGTGACATCAATATTCAATTCCTTTTTTACAGCTCGTTTTGCAGCTGATTCTAATCTCTCTCCCTTGCGAATTATTCCACCTGGCAGATGCCACAAGCCTTTGTAAGGAGGAATGGCCCTTTTTGTGAGAATAAATGAATTCTTGTCAAATACTATAACATCAACTGTGGCTAGCGGAAAATACCTTGTAAATTCGTCATAGATTTTCTGCGGTGCAAATGCAAAATTTCTCATATAATTATACAACTTAATTGATCTTAAAGATTCTTCGAAAAATCTCTAATCGTTTACGATAAATTCCTAAATGATTGTATACATATCATAGTCTTACAATTTATCGAAGAGTGTATTGTTTTTAGGTCTATACAACACGACAAGTATTACAAACTTGCTTGTTTTTCTATGTATTCAAGTAATTTTTCTCTTAAATTTTTAGCATCATATCTTCCTATTATGGCAATGCCAAGTGTTTCAGGAGTAAAATGAAAGCATACTTTGGCATTTTCCATATTGTTTTTACTCCGTTTTTACACATGTTAATGAAAAGACATTTTTTTCTTACTCCTTCTGGCTATTGTAGTAGAGATTCATAGATATTCAAGTAAAGTTTTCCAATTATGGACCAATCGTATTTTTGTACATGCCTGAACGCTTCTTCTTTTATCTTTGTGGCTTTTTCTTTGTTTAAAAATAAATCCATAATTCCGTCTAGAATTTGCTGCGGTGAATTTGGTTCTATAATTACCCCGCTGATATTGTTTTCAAGCAATTCCTTGTTGCCACCTACATTTGTAGCAATTATTGGTGTTTTACATGACATGGCTTCAAGCAGGGTTGAGCTAATAGCTTCAGCAAGTGACGGTTGAATTAACATATCTGATCCCCTGATTAGAGATATTGTTCTCTCCCTTGGAGTATGACCCAAAAAATGGATATTGGATCTCGATTTTGTTGCCTTATGCATTTTATCTTCTTCTGGACCTGATCCTAAGATCAAAAGATGAATATCTTGAGGAAGTTTTGATGACATTTCAAGTACATCCAATATGCCTTTTTCTTTTGAGAGTCTGCCTGCAAAGATAACTTGTTTTTCATATAGTCTTTCTTCTAATTTTGGGAGCGATGCGATATCTATTGCATTGGGTACAAGGTATACCTTGAATCCCAATTTTGTATAAAATTCTTGAGCTTCCTTGGAAATTACTGTTATTGCATCAGCCCAGTTGAGTGCATCTTTTTCGTAAGAGCTTGAGAGTTTTGCGGTTGTTTTTCCGTATAAAATATCCAGCTGTTGCGAATAAATTCCATGCAGAGTTAGAATCTTTTTGCCAGATGCATTCTTCATTGGCAATGCGGATGGTAAATTGTGGGCATGTACTATATCATTTTTTTTCATAAATTTTGTCTTCAAAGATGCTGAAAACATAAAGCTTGGATTTTTCAATCCCTTTATGGGAATAGTAAACGTATTTTCAGAAGAGATAGTGTTTACATCATGATTCTTATTTCTAAGAAAGTTTGTTAACCCTCTTACGTGCTGGGAAATTCCTCCTATACCGCTTTGTGTTGGTGAAATTATCAGGATCTGCAACAATTTAAAACCAAATGCAAGATCTAATAAGGCATTACATTTCGAGACGTCAAAGTCTATTTAATTGACTTTATAATAAAAATAGATTAGATATAAAAATACTATTTATTGATGAACAAAATGTTTTATTAAATGTGTATCAATTTTGAGCAGTTTTAGGAGTAAGATTCTCGATATTTCTTCCATAGGAGTAGCAGATGTAATTTCATCTGCGATAGCTGCTATATTTTGGCTCTACTTTGCCTCTGTTTTAGGCCCTCACAATTATGGTCAAATAACATACTTACTATCAATTGCAGGAATAGCAGGAGGGATAGCGGCATTTGGATCAAACCAAACGTTGATGGTTTTATCCGCAAAAAAAATCGAGATAGAGAAAACAATATACATACTTGCTTTAGGATTTGGACTTCTTTCAGCTGTAATATTACTTGCATTTGTATCAGATTTTGGAATAAGCATCATAATTTTAGGGCAGATCATGTTAACAGTTGTTACCTCAAATCTACTTGGAAAAAAACTCTACAGTCGATATTCAAAATATGTGATAACCCAAAAAATATTGATGATTGTATTTGGATTAATATTTTAC
>Ga0209698_10005791_pt1 | contig 13264 bp, 11 predicted proteins | sample LitLauG_LLR_2012_FD_187203 | JGI IMG/M metagenome (GOLD analysis project Ga0209698, IMG submission 187203) | Freshwater sediment microbial communities from Pennsylvania, USA - Little Laurel Run_MetaG_LLR_2012 (SPAdes) (version 2) | ecosystem: Environmental > Aquatic > Freshwater > Creek >... | reverse complement strand
GCGAAATCCACCACCACCCCGCCCACCTCCACCGCCACCAGGTCCTCCCTGGCCACCTGGGCCGGTAGCACTCGCTGTTTTCGGGCCGAAGCCAATTGTCTTGGACAATCGCATGTTCAGCGTGAAATGAGCAGGTCCGGTTGCATAGTTGATTGGAATGATGCGCTCCCCCGGTACCGGGCTGCCGTCAAAGTTGCCCAGCGGCGTGCAGTAGACGGGAGCTCCGCATGTGCTGCCTGCAGGCGCAAATGCGGGCCGATCGTTGAAGATGGTGTCGTTGTTGAGGTCGGATGGCGTAGTGATGTTGAACGGGGAACCAGAGGCCGCCACCAGGAATGGACTCATGCGGAAGCCGTGCGGCAAGGCTACAGAGCCGCCGAGAAATACGCGGTGTCTCACGTCGAATGATGCGCGGCCATAGTCAGCTCCAATGTTGTTGGAGTCCGAAGGGAAACTGGATACACCCGCAGCATCGCTGTTGGCATAGTTCAGGGTGTAGAAGCCAAACAACTGCAGTTTGCTGCCGGCGCGCACGTTAGTGTTCACAATCAGCTGGTTCTGCCGGAAGTTGCCCTCGGAGCTGTATTGGTATATGCGCCCGGTGCTTCCTTCGGGCAAGGACAGGGACAACAGCTGGTCGTATCCATGCACGTTGAGATAGGTGACCGAAAGGGTCGCGTTCTTGGTGAGCTGACGTTCAGCACTGACTGCTGCTTGCACCGCGTAGGGCGATCGCAGATTCGGATCCACCTTGTAAACCACGGATGAACTTTGCGCACCCGACAAGCAGGCAGGAGTCGGCATAGGGAAACAGGGTGCGTCGGGAATTACGAATTTCTGCTGGGTGACACCGTTCAGGCGATCCGCCTGAAGAATCTGGTCCACACCGAAACGGTCGTAAAAAACTCCGAAGCCCGCACGCAGCACAACCTTGGGTGGAGCGTTGCGGCCCCCAACGCCCCAGGCAAGGCCTAGACGGGGTGCCCAGTCTGAGCGGTCGCGGAGATCCGTTTGCGCTTCGTAACGCATGCCGGGGCTTATTGTGATGTTGGGGCGGATGCGCCAATCATCCTGGAAATAAAGGCCAGCATCGAAGTTACTTACTGCAGCCAGGGGGCTACTTGTGGCTGGATCGATTATGGTGAGCTGGGTGGCCGTGGCGGTGGGATTCATCTGTAGCTGCATCTCAGCGCACTGGTAGGAATAAACCGGCTGGGGTGTACCAGGGGCGGGGCATGCTCCGGTCAATTGTGCGAAGGTGAATGTCCCGTTGAACCCCGCGGTGGAATCGCTGGAATCCCTTACCTCGCGCAGGCGTCCACCGAACTTGAAAACATGGTTGCCGTGCACCACCGACGTGTAATTCTGGAATTCATAGTGGTCGGTGTGATTGTTTACCACACCGGCGCCGCTGCCACCGCCGCCGAATCCTCCGAGCACGCTGATGCTGGGCAGAGTGCTTTGCGGAGACTGGCTGGAGTTGTCCCGCAGATACTGGAAGCGGATCTCGTTCACGATCTTGGCGCCAAAGATCTGCGTGTCGCTGATCTGGACCGTGTGCTCGGTGGAAGAAGAGTTATAGCCTTGCGATTGCAGCGTGAACCCACCCACTCCGTCGTTCGTCTCAGAGTTCCGAAAATACTGGTAGCGCGCTATGAGGGTATTGTTCTTGGTGATGGCGTAGTCGAGGCGGGGACTCACGTTGGTGCGGCCCTGGGGATTTGGCACAGCCTCGGCAAACGGTACGGGGTTGAAGTTTGAGTCCAGGATCGTAGCGTTGACCGGCGTGATCTCGTCAATGCTGCGGCGCTGCGCATTGAGGGCGAAGGATGCCTTCTTGCCCAGAGGGCCGCTCAGATCCCCAGAGAACATGACTGAGTGATACGGCGGCTCAGCCCCAGCAAACGGATTCGGCGCGTTGAACTGCGAGGTATTACCACTCATGTTGATTTGGCCGTGGTACTTGTCCGTACCGGGCTTGGTGAAGACCTCGATGCGGCCGTAGCCAACTTTGTCGAACTCGGCAGAAAACGGATTTTGATTGATGCGAATTTCGCGAATTGAGGCCTTGGGTGGCAACTGTCCGGCGGTGAATCCGTCGATGTAAAGCTGGCCTCCGTTGGGACCCACAGAAGGCCCGGCGAGGGCCTGAAGATCGGCCTGTAATTCGTCGGGATCATCGGGAAGCGCTTCGAGTTCCTTGCCCGATATGACGACTGCGCCCGCGTTGTTGGCGGGGTTCACGTCAATCGTCGCGCCGGAATCTGTAACCTGCATTTTCTGCTCGGCCACTGCGATGGACAAAGATACGTTCTGTTTGGTCACCTGATCGGCGGCAATGCTTACATCGTCTTTCTCGAACACGTTGAAGCCGTCTGCAAGAACGTTGAGGACATAGGTGCCGGGCGCCAGCGACTTGAACTCGAAATTGCCCTGCTGACTGGTCGTACCGTTGATTGCCGCGCCTGCAGCCGGGGTGAGGATCACCTTCGCTTTAGCGATCGCCGCGCCAGACGGATCTGTGACCTGGCCTTGAAGACTGCCTGTACCGGATTGCGCCACGGCTGAACATGCGGCTATAGATATAAAGAACGCGAATTTCAAAACTCTTTGCAAATCAAATTCCTTCCTGATGACTGCTGCGAGAATCTGTTTGATGAGACCATTTGTGAGGATTACGGTGCAGGAGCCTCGGCAGCGGATGACCCAAGACTCCAGGATCCCAGATTTATGGCCTGACCGGAATTGGGCGAGGCGCGCAGAATGGCATCCACTCCGCTTAGAAGTGTGACAGCTGTGACGTGGTCTGGGGAACCTTGCGTAGTAAGTACCATGACTGCATCCCCGGAGTGCAGATCGGACAACTGGATTGCCGGTAAATGAGAGAGCATCTGCTGAAAATCACGACCGGACCCTGGTGTCCCGCTGTTTGGCCGCTGAGGATCTGAGCCCGTGCCGGGTGGGGCTTGTCCGGGAGCGGATGTGTGCGTAGGAATGTTGTCCGGCGCCGGCGTGCCGGCCGCTCCACTGGCGGCCTTCAGACGCGTGGCTATCCTCTCCGCCATAGGCGCTGGAACCTGTAGCATGCGTGAATCCGGAGTCACGTTGACCACAAAAGTCTTCTTGCTTTGCACATCTTTTACAGTGAGCGTTCCTGCCCCAAGGTCCAGCGACGCGACCGTTCCCGAAAGATCACGGAACAATCCTGAAACCACTTCTTCCGCAGCAATCTCTTTCCCGTCTGCGCTGTGATTACCACGGGCGCGCAACTGATCGCCGGGCTGGATATCCTGGAATGTGCCAAGTTTGGCGTCGTCGTACTTCCACGAGTCGGTCGCGTATCGACGAAAGACCGTGTGGCCGGATGTATGCACAGAAAGCTCACTCCCTGGACTAGAGCCTGAAATGCTGATTGTGCCAGCTGCATCCAAGCTCTTTACTACTCCGCCCACCCCCCGCTTTTGCCAATCCTCCTGAGTCTGCTGCTGATGCGTCTTCACATCCTCCAGCTTGATTACCACAATTTCCAATGCAAGCAGCTTTCCAGACTGATCCGCAACGTGGCCTCGGGCGCGAATTCGGTCTCCCACTTTCAGTTCGCTAAGCTGGACGGAGACGGCATTCTTAAGATCTTTCTCCCCCGGCGGCACTCGCAGGATCCTGGCTGTCGCTGCAACTTCGATCGAAACGATCTCGCCCGAATCCCCCGTTAGCTGGATCGATCCGCTCTGGATGTCTTTGATCGCGCCAATCTTCCTCACAATCGCGACTTGGGCTTCATTCGCCTGAACGATTGCAAGACTATGAATCGCGACGCCTGTGAAAAATGCAAGAAACACGACGAACTGGATTCTTTTCGTTTTCAAGGTCTCTTTCCGGGCGCATTAGCAGCCCATTTCAAATGTATCGCGCCGTTTCCTCGAACAGAGTCGATTTACAAAATTTTACCTCGACCGGATTGCACCGACCGTGGGGTTCGATTGTGAATGTTTTGATTGTCCCATTAAGTCGCACTGTCACCCAGAGTGCCAATAGACGGGGGGTTTTGGGGTGGCTACGATGTTCTAAGGTGTGCTTAACGCAATCATATGGGTCGAGTTGTGCGCATTTTTCGGATATTACTCTGTTGGGGCCTGAGCGTTGCTCTGCCGCTCTGCGCAAATGCGACTGATCTTCCGGTTGCGGTGGTACACGCGCAGGGCGGAGTTTGGGTCAATGGCAAAGAGGTTCCGGACGCCACTGCGATTTTTGCCGGCGACACATTGCAAACGCAGGCCGGCGCTGCCGCGAGTCTGGATAGTGATGGCTCCACTATTTTGGTTAAGCCCGAATCGGTCGTGACGATGCAGAAAAATCTTCTGACGCTTGATCACGGCAGCGTGGCCGTGGGCACGGCACGACAATTCCAGGTGAAGGTGCGGTGCCTCGACGTCGTGCCCGTTCAAGCAACCTGGACTCAATATGAAGTTACCGATGTCAGTGGAAAGATTGACGTCAGAGCGCACAAGAATGATGTCAACATTGATCGCGAATCCGGCCGTATAAAATCTCGCCCTGACGTTGCCAGTGGCGAGTCCAACCACGCGACGGTTCGCGAAGGGGAAGAGAAATCGCAGGACGAGTCTGAGACGTGCGGTGCTGCCGAGCGTCCGGGAGGGGCGGGCAGCACCCTGAATGCAAAATGGATCTACGCCGGAGCCGGTGGAGCGGGCGCCATCATTCTTCTGTTGCTCCTCGGCGGTGGTGGCGGCACAAAGCCGAGTGTCAGCCCATCCTCGCCCTAGTAGCGGGGGTCCCTTTGGGCCGGGAGCGGAGACATTCGTGAATCAGTATTTTGGCACGGTCCAGCTCCTCACCGATTAGCTCAAGTCGGGGAGGTCGAACCCGCGTGCTGCCCATCCCCACCTCTGCCTGAACCAGCTTGATGAGCTGCACAAAGTTCGGAACTGTGTCCATTCGCAGCAAGGGAAGGAACCATCGATATAGATCAAAGGCGCGTTCCTTTCCGGCGATCGCCATATCGAAGAGATCCACGGACTCGCGCGGAAATGCGTTGACCAGGCCCGCGACCCATCCGGTTGCGCCGACGCCGACCGCCTCCAGAATGGCGTCATCGACGCCAACAAAAACTCTTAGCCGCTCTCCCAGCAAGGCACGAATGGCAGAGACGCGCCGAACGTCCGTACTGGACTCCTTCACGGCAACCAGGTTTGGATTTTCTTCTGCCAGTTCGCGAATCTGTTCCGGACGGAAGTCGGTGACGTAGGCAACAGGATTGTTGTAAAGCATGCAAGACAGCGGAGTGGCCGCGAACACAGCCGTTACGTGAGCCTTCATCTCGCGCCAACTGCCAGCGTAGACGTAGGGAGGCAACACCATCAGACCCTGGCAACCAGCGTCCGCAGCGGCCTGGGCGATGCGCACGGCTTCGTTTGTGGTCAGCGCGGACACTGCAGCAACAACGGGCGCGCGTCCACCAGACGACTTTACGCAGGTGCGCAAAACTTGCATCTTCTCGTCAAAAGCCAGAGTCGCCCCTTCCCCGAGCGATCCCAAAGCCACAATTCCAGAGCAGCCTTCGTCAAGCAGCCACCGGCAATGCTTCGCTAGAAACGGATGATCGACCTGGAGCTTCTCTGTGAACGGTGTCGTGATCGCCGGCATCACACCTTTCCAAAACGAGACCTCATCTGGCATGGATTGGCTCCTTCATCGGCGAATGCCCATACAAAAAGGATCGGAGGGGTTGAGAATGAGGCTGGTTTCGCCATTTATAAATGCGGTCCCTCGAATGCTCGGATAGACCTTGCCGCCGCGAACTTCGATACTGCCTTCAAAAATGCTGCCGACGATGCTTTCCTGTCTCCACACGTCGCCTTCGCGAAGTTTTCCCGCGGCATAAAGACAGGCGAGCTTGGCGCTGGTTCCCGTTCCGCATGGAGAGCGGTCATAGGCTTTCCCCGGGCACAGCACAAAATTCCTGCTATTGACCCCAGGCAGCCGCGAAGGACCAAACAATTCGATGTGGTCGATCTCTTTGCCATCGTCGCCAGAGATGCCTTGCTGGCGAAGAGCACAACGGATCGCCCAGCACGTTTCGGTGAGCGTGTCGACATTCTTGATATCCAAGTCAAGGTCGTGTTCTTCCACCAGAAAAAACCAATTTCCACCCCAAGCTACATCGCCACGATACCTTCGGTGGCCCCGAACCTCAACCTCGACTCCGGCGAAGCTGCGATAGCTTGGCACGTTATGCACTGTCACTTCACCGCTGCCGTGCAGAACCGCACCCACGAGTCCCACCGGTGTTTCAATCTTGCACTCACCCGGAGCAATGCGATTCATGTGCTCCAGAGTAGCGACCAACCCGATGGTCCCGTGGCCGCACATACCCAAGTATCCGACATTATTAAAGAAGATCACGCCAGCTGCGCATGAGGAATCGATGGGTTCACAGAGAAGCGCGCCTACCATGACATCGGACCCGCGCGGCTCGTTCACAACGGCAGAGCGAAAATCGTCATGGTCACGCTGAAAGCGCTCTAGCCGCTCCGCGACCGTCCCCGCGCCAAGATCGGGTCCGCCCGACACAATTACCCGCGTCGGCTCGCCGCCCGTATGGGAATCAATGACATTTGCCGTCTTGTACAGACATTTGCTCCTGACTAGACTCTTGCTCAGCTGCCCGCTGCTTCCGCAAAAGTATAGTGGAAGCAGGGCAACTTTCCAGGGGTGGTCACCAAGATGATCTGTGAAGCCTTGGTTGCCTGCCCACGTGCTGAGTGAGGACGTTCCGATGGACGCAAATGACTTCCGACGAATTGCCCTGAGTTTTCCCGGCGCCGAAGAGAGTTCTCATATGGGCCAGCCCGACTTCCGTGTGGGCGGCAGAATTTTCGCGACGCTAGCCTCTCAGCACCAGGGCTACGGGAACCTCATGCTAACTCTGGAACAGCAGGCAGATTTTGTTCAAGAACTTCCCGACGTTTTCCTTCCCATTGCAGGAGGATGGGGGCGGATGGGCATGACACACATCCGGCTAGCGGTCGCACACGAAGACGTTCTAAGAGGCGCGCTTCACACCGCATGGAAGCTGCGGACGGACAAGAATGCGAAAACCGGCAGGAAGACGGCTGCCTCACAGCGGCGGGCGACAGCTAGCAAACTGCGCTCCAAGAAGCGATAAGGCATCCCAAGGGCTTTGTCGGAGATTTGATTACCGGGTGTCCCGCCTTATTGCGGTGTCCAATGAGCGTGCGTCATGAAGAGTCCGTTCACAAAGCAAATCTGATAAGCCACGAAGAGGCCGAAGCAAAGACTCAGCAGGCCCGATGCCAAAGCCAGCCGGCGCGAGACTTTCTGACGGCCTTTCCCCATAATCGTAAATGCCGACGCAATGCTCATCGTAATCAACATCATGCCAGCGATAGTCCCTACTCCAAAAATGAGGAGATAAGCGATGGCCCAATGTACGTTGCGGATCGTGGTCAAAACCAGCAAAGCCACGGCGGCGGAACCCGCCAGTCCGTGAACTACTCCAACCACAAAAGGACGAAGATATTGATATAGGGTTACCCCGCCAAACAACCGGTCCAGCAGCGCCAGCGGCGTGTTGTCCGACGAGTGAGGATGGGAGTCTGGCTCGTGGCTATGAGGATGAGTGTGCACATAATCTCCGTGGCTGTGGGGATGAGCATGAACAACCTCCACTCCATTGTGATCGTGGATCGATCCGGACGGCATCGAGCGCATGAAACTCGCCACGTTGACTAATCCAAGAATGATCAGCATCACCGCGACTGAAAGCTCCATGCTGAGCCCGACGCGCACCGGAATGACCAGATTGAAGAGAATGATCCCGGCGCCAACTACGAAGATCGTCAGCGTGTGGCCCACGCCCCAAAAGACCCCGATCAGAGCTGCCCGCATGGTATTTCGCTGATTGCTGACGATGGTGGTGACCGCGATAACGTGGTCCGGGTCTGTGGCGTGACGCATGCCAAGAAAGAATCCCACTGCGAGAATAGAGAGCAAGCCAACCATAATTTGATTCTGCCGGCTGTTAGCGGTTAGACCGATGTCGTCTGGCGTAATTCCATTAGTCGGGTGGCGAGGAATGCAAAGTACTCCTCCATTCCATGGCCGCTCTTCGACGACACTTGAAAAACCTGCATGCCAGGCCGCACGGCTTGGATATTGCTGTACGCGGTCTCCCAGTTGAATTCCACGGCTGCCGCCAAGTCAATCTTGGTGACGATGGCAACATCCGCGCTATTGAAAATTGTTGGATACTTAAGCGGCTTATCTTCGCCTTCGGTCACCGAAATCAACACCAGGCGCAGGTCCTCACCCAAATCGTAGGAAGACGGACAGACCAAGTTGCCAACGTTTTCGATGAAAAGAAAATCCAGTTTGTCGACATCCCAACCCTCCAAGGCATTCTGGACCATGGCCGCCTCAAGATGGCATAGGGTCCCTGTGGTGATTTGCTTGACCGGAGCCTGACTGCGCGCCAACCGCAGAGCGTCATTTTCGGTCGCAAGATCACCCACCAGGGCTGCGACGCGATACTTCTGCCGCAACAAAGTGAGGGTCTTTTCAAGAAATGCAGTCTTTCCAGATCCTGGACTGGAGACCAGGCTCACCACAAACACACCTGCGGCACGAAAACGGTCGCGAAGAGAACGTGCCACAAGATCGTTTTGCTTCAGCACATTCTTGCGGACTTCTATCAAACGGGGTTCGAGGCGCATTCCTGTATCTCCAGTGCTACCACTTCGATTTCTTTGCCCCGAACGACCTCAGATGCCGGTGTGCTACATTCTGGGCAGCAAAACAACTGTATCGAACTGAGGGGGCGTTCCGCCCGGCAGGTCGGACAAAAGATTATCGCCGGGACTTCTTCGATTAGGAGTCGGGAGCCTTGCAGCGGGGTATTGTCACAGGCCATCTCGTAGCTCGAAAGCAACGCCTCTTTCACTACGCCAGACAGCGCTCCCAGCTTGACGTACACCGCCTCGATGCGCGCGTCTCGGCGGTCCGCTTCCTCCTCGGCGAGTTCCACGATGCTCATCGCGATCGAGAGTTCATGCACGGCTCAACTCCCCTGCAGCTTCCTTCGATTGCTCAACCGCGTCAAAGCGACCGAATGCAGCCAAGGCGGCTTGTCCCAGGCTGATTCCCCCGTCGTTGGGGGGAACGGCGTGGTTGGTCCAAACCTGCAACGAAGAGTCTGCCAGCAAACACCTCAGATCTTCCATCAACAGCTCATTCTGGAAAACACCGCCGGACAAAACGATGGTGTCCACTCCGCTGTCTCGAGAAATCAACTTCAGGGCCGCACTCAATCCCACAGCTACACCTCGTTGGAAGGATCTCGCAATTTCTCCGACGTCACGCTCGCGCCACCGGTCCTCAGCTACAGCTCCCAGAAGCGGTCGGAAATCCAGTTCCGTGCCATCGAAGGGGAACGGATAGGCGTCGCCCGAGTTGGCGCGACGGGCAAGCTGTTCCAGCCAGATTGCCGCTTGACCCTCGAAGCTCATTTCTCGAGTAAAGCCAAGAAGTGCAGCTGCGGTGTCAAAAAGGCGCCCGGCAGAAGTTGTTGGGAAACATCGCACATTCTTGTGCACCATCTCTAGCGCCTTCCTATAGCGATCGGGAAAGCTGAAAGGAGGGGCGAGCACATCGGGCAACTCTTTAACATCGGCCAAGAACCCTGCCGCAGCCTGCACCGGGTTGTGGGCCGCAGAATCGCCACCCGCGAGATGCGCTGGACGCAAATGAGCGATGCGCTTGAAACCGTCATGGACACAGCCGATGAAAATTTCACCTCCCCAAATCGACCCATCATCGCCATATCCGGTGCCGTCGAAACTCACACCTGTGACTCGTTTCGTCCACTCTCCGCGTTCGGCAAGCACCGATGCCACGTGGGCACGATGGTGCTGCACAGGATGGCTGGAAACTCCAAGCGTGCCGGCATACTGGGTGGAGGCGTATTGCGGATGCAGGTCATGTGCCAACACCAGCTCATCCCATCGAATCTCATACATCGAGACAAGGTCGCCAACCGTTTCATCAAACGCCCGGAGCGACTGGTAGTGATCCAAATCCCCGATGTGCTGGCTGACAAATGCCTGGCCGCCTACTACAAGTGTGATCGTGTTTTTCAGGTCCGCACCCAACGCAAGGATAGGCCGGTCGGAAGGCAGGGTCGCGACCGCTCCGGGGGCATAACCGCGGGCGCGGCGCAACATCACCGGCCCAAAAGCACCGGCGCGCGCCACCGAATCGTCCACTCGACGGGCGACTGGCCGTTCGCCGATCAGAAATGAATCGGCGATTCCAGCCAGACGTTGGAGCGCGTCTTCGTCCTCGTACGCGATGGGCTCGCTCGATCGGTTGGCGCTGGTCATCACGAGAACTTCCGGTGCGCCAGCCGCAAATAGCAAATGATGCACCGGAGTGTACGGCAACATCACTCCGAGCTCTGTGTTGTCAGGCGCGATCCCGGCGAGCTCGACTCTTGCCGGTGCGAGTACGATGGGCCGCGCGACTGAATTTAGCAGGACTTCGGCATCTGAAGTCAGCTCAACAACTGTGCGGGCCATCTCAAGGCTCGGCACCATCAACGCAAACGGTTTTTCCTTGCGATATTTCCGATCCCGCAAAGTCGTGACCGCAGCTGGATTCCGGGCATCACAGGCTAGGTGGTAACCGCCCAGTCCTTTCACCGCGAGAATTCCGCCGCAACGAAGAATCCCGGCGGCGCGTCGGAAGTCGTCGGATCGACCATTGCTCGGTTGTGGCCCGTCGAGATAGTAGTGGGGGCCACATGACGGACAAGCCACAGGCTGTGCGTGAAATCGGCGGTTGCCCGGATCGGAATACTCCACAGCACAATAATCGTCGAGTGGCCAGTCCTTCATGGTGGTGTTGGGCCGGTCGTAAGGCAGGGCCAGTACCACGCTGTATCGTGGACCGCAGTTGGTGCAGTTGATATAGGGATATAAGTGGCGAGGATTAGCGGGATCGAAGAGTTCCCGGAGACACTCGTCACAGACCGGGAGATCCGGGGAAATACGAACAGTCGGACGTTCGCGGCGCTCACTCGTCCGGATCGTAAAGTCGTGCAAGCCCACCGGCTCTGCAGGTCGAACTTCGACTTCCGCAATCCTCGCAGCGGATGGAGGATCATTTTTCAACTCTCGAACAAAAGCGTCCAGCGCTCGCTCTGAGCCCTCAAGATAGATCTCGACTCCCTCTTCCGCGTTCAGCACCCAACCGTTGAGCGTATTGGTACGGGCAAGACGATACACGAACGGACGAAATCCGACTCCTTGCACTACCCCCCGCACGCGAATGGAACGGGCCATGGTCATGTGTCAATCCAAGTCCACGATGCAACTGTGCCCCTGCCAACCGACCTGTACTACCCTGCCGTCCTCAACCAACAGCGGAACACTGCGCTGGCCCGCGGCCAAATCGCGCATCCGGCTGCGCGCCGCGGGGTCCGCCTCTACGTCATACTCAACGAAAGGGGTGCGCTTCCATTCCAGCCACTCGCGCATTTCGCCGGTATGTGGACAGCGCGCCGTCCCGAAAAGTTCAAGCTTGGTCACGATGCTGCACCTCCAGCAGTTCGCGGATGACGTGGTAGATCGACGCTTGCACTTCTTGAATACGCGGGATGTAGTCGCAGTTCACCACCATCGGAAAATCCGCAAGGCCCCTGCGCTGGATCTCACCGCCGTCATAACCCAACAGGGCCACTGTCAATAAGCTCCGCTTGCGCGCCTCTTCCAGCGCCATAACGACGTTTCGTGACCCGCCGCTGGTGGAGATGCCAACCGCGATGTCTTCCGGCCGGGCCTGCGCGATCAACTGCCGAAGAAAAATAGCATCGGTGCCAATGTCATTGGCGACCGCAGTGATGTTCGCCGGTTCTAGAGAAAGCGATACTGCCGGTACGGACTGATATCCCGGCGGAGGCAGCACACAATCAATCGCGAAGTCATTGGCGTCGGTCGCCGATCCGCCGTTGCCGAAGATAATGAGCTTGCCGCCTCTGCGAAGCCTTTCGTAAATGGCTGCCGTGGTGTTCCCGATTTGCTCCGCTCCCTCCCGAGCTACCTTTTCGCGCAGTGTGGCATCGTCCTGTACTTTCATCAGGATAGAGGCCGCAACCTGAGTCGACAGGTCACCCATTCCCTGTTTTTCGGTCCCCAGGTAGGGATAAAGAAACGCTGATTCTCCCACGTCATATCCCAGTTCGCGATGTTCAAAAAAGACGTGAACGGTCTCCCAGAGCGTGTGATAAAGAATCTCGACCATCTCCTGATGAATAAATGGGTCGTCGGTCATAGCCTCCATACCATAAGAGCCCTCGACACCAGGAAGAGCGAATGTCATTGCATCTTGCGAGCGCGCCTGCTGAAGGGTGGCCCAAACCTCCGGATCGCCTTCTGGAGGGCCGAAACCCATAACAATGTCCTCCGGGCGCAGGATCGACGCCAGCCAAGGGCGAAAGAGTACTGAGAGGTCCAGCGCAGGTAGCGCCCGCTTGCCGACGATTACAGGATGGACGAATTCTACGGACACGTGCTGTGCATCGGTCGCGTAAGGCCCGCGTCCAAAGGCAAGCAGTCGCCCCCCCAGGAGAAAGCGTTCCGACATCTCACGACAGGCTTCCGCAAGGCGCGGGGCCTCTCGCGAGAAAAACGCTTCGATGATGACGTTTCGCGCCAGCAACCGCTCTTCCGCGTGGGTCGCGAGTTTGCATGCCGTTGCCATAGCGTCTGTCCTGACACACCAACTAACAAATTCGTGGCAAAGGGTCACCCACGAGCATATCGATAATGCGGCTGCCGCCGTAAAGCGTCGATATGAGAACCGACCCGGCGGGTTGCTCCCTGATCTCACCAATCACCTGAGCATCCGCGCCACCCGGAACCAGAGTGAGCGCATTAATCGCGGTGTCGGCATACTCTGGCGCGACAACCGCAAGGAATTGTCCTTCGTTCGCGATATGAAGAGGGTCAAGTCCCAGCAATTCGCATGCCCCGCGAACCGTATCGCGTACCGGAATTTTTTCTTCCGACAGAACCACTCCGAGGCCACAATCACGTGCGAGCTCGTTGAGAGATGTGGCCGCACCCCCTCGGGTCGGATCGCGCATCCAGCGGATACCTGGACCCGCCGCGTTAACGAGAGCCTCGACCATTGGAAGAACCGAACGCGTATCGGAGCGAAGGTCGGCCTC
>Ga0209698_10005790_pt1 | contig 13265 bp, 14 predicted proteins | sample LitLauG_LLR_2012_FD_187203 | JGI IMG/M metagenome (GOLD analysis project Ga0209698, IMG submission 187203) | Freshwater sediment microbial communities from Pennsylvania, USA - Little Laurel Run_MetaG_LLR_2012 (SPAdes) (version 2) | ecosystem: Environmental > Aquatic > Freshwater > Creek >... | reverse complement strand
CTGACCTGATCCCCTCTTTCGGAACGAAACTGAGTATGATTTCGGACGAAGGAAAGGGGAAGCGGGTATGTCGAGGAGCAATCACACCGAGGCACAGATGATCGGAGCCCTGAAACAGTTGGAGGCAGGGCGTAAAGCGGAAGATGTGGCGCGGGAAGTGGGGGTATCGAAGCACACGATCTACGCCTGGAAGGCGAAGTACGGCGGGATGGATGTGAGCCAGGCGCAGGAGGCGAAGCAGTTGCGTGATGAGAACACGAAGCTGCGAAAGCTGGTGGCGGATCTGAGTCTGGACAAAGAAGCGCTGCAGTCGGTGATCCGAAAAAACGGCTGGAGCTCGTAGCGCTGAAGGCGGCTATCGGGCAGATCCGGCAAGACTATGCCTTCAGCGAGCGGCGGGCGTGCGGCGTGATGACGATGGCGGTGTCGAGTTACCGCTACGAGACGAGGCGGAGTGACGAACCGCTGCGCACGCGGCTGGTGGAGCTGGCGCGGGAGAAACCGCGCTTCGGGTATCGGCGGCTGCATGTTCTGTTGCGGCGATGCGGAGAAAAGGTGAACCACAAGCGATTGCATCGAATCTATCGCGAGGCGGGTCTGATGATCCGGCGGAAGAAGCGGAAACACTGCGTGCGCGAGGGAAAGCCGCTGGTGGCGCGGACTTCGGCGAATCAGGAGTGGGCGCTGGATTTCCTGCACGATGCGGTGGAGTGCGGGCGGGCGATCCGAGTGCTGAGCGTGATGGATGCGTACACGCGGGAGTGTCTGGCTTTGGAAGTGGATACGAGCTTCGCCAGCCGGAGAGTGACGCGAGTACTGGAAGGGATCGTGGCCGAGCGCGGACAGCCGACAGCCATTCGCTGCGACAACGGGCCGGAGCTGACCAGCCGGCATTTTCTGGCGTGGTGCGTGGAGCGGCAGATCGAGTTAGTGCATATCCAACCAGGAAAGCCGACGCAGAATGCGCACGTGGAGAGTTTTCATGGACGGCTGCGAGAAGAATGTTTGACCGTGAGCTGGTTTCAGAACTTGTTCGATGCACGGCGCAAGATCGCGGCGTGGAAGATCGAGTACAACGAGGATCGTCCGCACAGCAGTTTGGGATACCGCACGCCGAAAGAGTTTGCGGCGGCGCAGGCAGCAAACTTCTATACAGCTGAGCGAGAGGCAAGGGACTCAAACGCCGTCCCTTGCCCCTCGCGCTCCCCCATCCCGGCTCAAACCGGACAGGGAGCGGACAAACTTTGTCGTATTCTTACGTGAACGAAAGCGGGGGGCAGGTCACTACCTCTTTGGGTATTCCTCGTTGTAGCAAGTCTGCAGGACGTTGCTGGTCCATCCGAAGCAGTTCGTGCAAGGGCCGTTGATATCCGTCTTGCCGTGGAGGACGCAGTAGTTTGGTGGCTTGCCTCGATTCCTGACCTTGTTCGACACGCAGTTGCAAAGCCAATCAGGAACTTCCACGAAGAAGTCCAGTGATGAGGGCGTTTCGTTTGTCTCCCACTGGCCTGGGACAGGGTGGAACAACCCCATTCCGGAAGCGGGTCCGAGTCCGACTGTCTCTCCCGTCTCTGTGTTCCAGAAGTAGTAGTGATCGAGTCCGAGAGGATCACCAATCGGACCGGGGACTCCCCGCAGGCGTCTGTGGTGTATTTCCCAAGGACACAGGCCTAGTGGATCGAACAGATTCAGAGGATCGTTGTTAACGTAGACGTAGAAACCTGTGCCGTCCGGGTACCTGAGAGGATCCTCGCTCAAGAACCGCCCGACATTCTGGTCATAGTAGCGGGCCCGGTAGAAGTAAGCTCCCATTTCAGGATCGAATTCCCGTCCAGTAAAGCGGAAAGGATTCGCGACGCTACCAGTCGAGCTCGTTATGTTGCCGAACGCGTCGTACGCGTAGGTGCTTGCAAGCGAACCGCCGGAATTGCTGAGCGAAGTGATTGTCTGCAGTCCATCCGCGTCGTAGTAGCTGGCCGTGCCCGACCGAAGTTCCGCCAATGGCTCATCGATCCGCCGATTTTGCGTATATCTAGCGAGCACATTTCCATTCTGATCGACTTCCTCCAGGAGGGTCCGTCCATCATAGAGGTAATTGGTGGTACCCAGCGGGGCAGAGGACCAAATTGGGTCAGAGGAAATCGTCATCTGGCTGAAATGTCGTGGAAGCCGGCTTCTCTAACCCCGCGGAGAAGCCGGGCACCCACATTTGTTGTTTCGCAAACAAAAACCAAATTCAAAGGCGAGGAGACCTCGGCCACCCGCCCACTTTCTGACATCTCAATCCGAAACCCTCCGAAGTGCCTTCTCGATGCCCGTCTCAAGGTTTTCAACAGAGTAGGCATTGTTATAGGAATCGTAATAGGTCCCTTTTACGACTCTTGAGTCGCGCAGAACGTGATCGGCCTCAGACTCCCTTCCCACCTGGATGCCGGCAGCGAGAAGTTCTCTTGCCTTTAGATACTCTTGCTTCGCTGGGCTGTGCATTCCCTTATTTTCGTATACATGCGCGCGCTCAAAGCGAAAGACAGGATTATGAGAATCCAGTGCGATGGCTTTTTCCAGCATCAGAATCTGCTTCTTTTGTTGGCCATCCCGACCATACTCCAGTGATGCCTGGAAATAGTTGATAGGGTCTTTGGGTTCAAGTTCTATCGCGGCATTGATCTCCTTTTCGAACCCAATAAGATTGCCGTTCGCCCCGTACAAAACCGCAAGTTGATTGTGGAGGGAGGAAGACCTGGGATTTGCCTGGATTTTGCCCAATAAATCGGAGATTTCTGCCTGAACGTTTGTCGCGGATTGCGACGAGGGCTGCATCCGCCCAGTCTCCTGACATTCTGCGAGCATATCGAACGGAAGGCTTGCGAAAATAATGAAAAATAACACGGTTTTCATAGTCAGATCCTCAATTCGTAGGCTCATGACAGGAACAGCCGCTTGTAGCCGTATCGGGGGAATCATCTGCGTACTCTCCTGTTCTAAAGGGAACTCCAAAAGTTCGCCTTCGTTGCAGGGGCATGATGGGCGTACCTTCTTCCAGCCTCCAACGATCCTCCGTTATCGTCCTGGTTTTCGTGATGACCTTGTCGCATGGTTCGCACTTGAATTTGGCCTGTTCGACCCTCGTATAACGATAGTAGGCCTTCACACGTGTTGAATCTGCCACCCAATCGCAATAGCATCCTTGCGCTGTGAGGAAGCCCCAGTCCACTCGCTGCCAATTAAGTCCGGCCGGGACGACCTTGTAGGGCTGTGGCGGAGCACCTACCGATGGAATGACTATCCAAGGGGAGATTTGACTGCACAAGCCCATAGGGTCAACAAAGCTGACAGGATCGTTCCGAACGTATGCGTAAAAGTTCAAGCCACCACTAAACCTGACGGGATCCTCACTGGTAAATCTCCCTGCAGTTTCATCGTAGTATCGGGCGCGGTTGTAATAGGTGGAAGTCTCCGCGTCGAATTCACGACCGGCGTACCGGTAGGGGTTGGCGATCGACCCCGTCGACGTCATCGGAGTGCCGAAGGCGTCATAGCTGTAGGTGGCCGTAATTGTACCCGAAGGGGTTGTTAGGGATGTGATCGAACCCAGGCCATCTGCATTATAGAAAGCTGTTGAACCAGAGCGCACCTCCGCCACGGGCTCGTCCAATGCGAGGGGGTAAGCGTATCGGCCAAGCAAGCTGCCCGTGTTATCGATCTCCTCAACGACGTTCGCCCCGTCATAGAGGTAATTTGTGGTGCCCAGTGGTCCAGCCGTCAGGACTCTCCGGCCGGAGAGATCATTGTTGAACATCGGATTACCTGTATCCAAAGTTGCGTGAATTGTACAGGCCGGCTTCTCGAACACCGCGAGAGGCGGGGCACCCGTCGAACACGCGTTTCACTCACCGGCCGGAGATGGCGCCCACCCGCCAACTCTAAGAGTCGGCCACGATCTAACGACTCTGCACGACCTCGTCGGGACTGAACAGTGACGTTCTTCCCTTTACGACCAGTTGTACGATCCAGTTCAAAGCGACCGGGCTTGCAAAAACCAAAGCGCGACCGAATATCGCTAGCGCGTATCCCGTCGGTGGTAAATCTCTCGCTACTGGATGCCCCACCATTGCGCTCACAATTCCCCAAGACAGGTAGATGAGGGCGCAGAGTGGCACCGAACCAAGAGGCGTTCGGTAAAGCCCCGCAGCGTACAAGGCAAGCCCCCATCCGGCGATGATTCCATAATTCTCCACCGGCGAAGGCGGAGAACCAAGCCATACAAACAGGTATAGCCCTAAATTCCACGCGGCAATGTTCAATATCGCTCCAATTAGAGACGGTTTTATTTTTTGCTTCATTTCGGCCACTGTGTACCCAAGTCGAATATGATATTTGGTGGTTCTGGGAAAACTACCAACGGAACATTGCCATCTGGGTCGGCGCGCAGGTCCTGCAGAAGCCGATTCGTCGTGTCGTCGCCAAACAATCCCCCACCTGCATCGATGCAACCAGCTGATCCAGGCCACCTGCCACCATGAAGAAAGAACCCTGACCTCCCGAAAGTGTCTGAAAACGGACCAGGCGTTAAAGGAACTCGGAAGCTGCCCCAATCCTCCAAGCTTCTCAAATAGCGAGCTATATCCCCGAGTCTGCTCGGCTGGCTGATCTCGGAAATCTTCAGGTTGTAAATGCCGGGAGGAATTGGTCCGTGATTGCTCTCATTCGAGCATTTCGGCTTGTTCATGCAGCCTCCGTTACCGGAACTTGCGTTGATTACGTATGGTGCCTTTCCCCGCTGCTCAGGGTCAACGACCAGTTGCCCTGTTGAGATCACAAACACCATCGAAGTCAGCCCGAACGGGTCAACGAAGTTCAAGGGACTGTTGTAAACGTAGGCATAGAAGTTGATGCCGCTGCCCATAAAGCCAATCGGGTCTTCGCTGATGAAGCGCCCAATGGCGGGATCGTAGTATCTGACTCGGTTGAAGTAGAGCCCCATTTCCGAGTCGAACTCGCGGCCTGTGTACTGGAACTGGTTGGTGAGCGCCCCGGTGAATGCGTTCAACTTCCCGTAGCTGTCGTACGTGTACGTCTTAGCGAACGCTCCCGCCCCATTGCTGAGAGAAGTAGCGGAGCCGAGGGCGTCAGTTTCGTAATAACTCGTGGTACCCGAGCGAAGCACCGACATCTCTTCATCCAATCCTCGCATTTGTGTGTACCTCGCAAGGACGCTGCCGCTCTGATCGACTTCCTGCAGCAGGTTTGCGCCGTCATAGAGGTAATTTGTGGTACCCATCGGGGCAGAGGACCGAATTGGGTCAGAGGAAATCGTCATCTGGCTGAAATGTCGTGGAAGCCGGCTTCTCGAACCCCGCGAGAAGCCGGGCACCCACATTTTTTGTGGCGCATACAAAAACCAATTCAAAGGCGAGGAGACCTCGGCTACCCGCCTGAATTGTACAAGCCCGGCGAACAGGCGAACGCGCGTTTTCACTCACCGGTCGGAGATGGCGTCCACCCGCCTGACCGAGGTGTTGTCGGGATAGGTGGTGCCGGTCAGCTGGCTCATGGCTACTTGCCAGGAGGAAGGTATTTGCCAGACGGTAGGGCCCGTTGATTGAGAAAACCAGCTATTCCGCCCCCAATACCACTTGGAACCGACAGCAACAGAGTGCCCATAAAGATCGCGGGCCGGACCTCGAACCCACTTGCCGATGAGGCCCACAGCGTGCCACCCACCAACATACAGAGAACTCCGACTGCGATACCAAGTAACACTGCTGCCACCCGGCCGACCCTCGATCCTATGACGGCGCAGGCCGCGACCACGAAGACTCCAAAAAGGGCAACTACAGCATATATTTCCAGGTCTTCGGCGCGAATCTTTCTGCCAGCCCTCGCAAACACAATCGCGATCGGAATAAAAACAGCAGACTCCCATGCAAGAAGTCCCCACAGAAAACGAGAGTATGCCAACCTGTTAGCCATGCGCGTTCAGTGGCAACCGCCGCAATCCAGTTGCCGGCCTGTAAGAGCTTGATACCAATTTCGAATCATGAAAGAATTGAGTTCCTGCACTGGAACGGTCAAATCCTGGACTCTCTCAATACCAGTAATGTCATAGGCGGAATGTTGGTTCACTTGCTCCAACCCGCTCAATCCGCCACAACCCGCCAACCCACACCACGGAATTGGATTCCCCTGCGCATCCGTGTGGGCAGGACTAGTCATGTCCATTAGCGGATGCATGGCGATACCGAAAGTAAATAGCGCTTGGTTCCTTGCGCCTGCGTTCATGGCGTTCGTCGCTGCGTTCATCTCGCCAGCAACTAATGCAGCGGTTATATTTCTAGCCTGCTGGCCCGATTGATTGGCGTTGCCATTGCTCATTGCATGCCCCGGAGACCAGTTAGGACCTTGAAAGTTTTCATCGAACCAGCGACTTCCACGCTGAATCTGATATATGTCTGCATCAGAAACTCCAATGCATCCGTGTAGCGCGTTCCAGATGATCTGATCGTGGGCTGCTGGGCTCCAGAGACCAGATGGGTCAGTGCCGTTGACGGCAGAATTGCCTGTATACCCATAAAAGTTGATCCCGCCGCGAAACCGAATTGGATCTTCGCTCAGAAAGCGACCAGAAAGTGGATCGTAGAATCTGGCGCGATAGAAACGCAGACCGGTCTCCGGATCAAAATCCCGTCCAGTGTACTGGAACGGATTCGTGAGTGTGCCAGTGGACGTAGTTAGTTTTCCGAATGATTCGAAGATGTACGTGTTGGCGAGGCTGCTGACTGAATTACTAAGGGACGTAACTGAGCCGAGTGCATCCTGCTCATAGTAGCTGGCAATCCCGCTGCGTACTTCGGCCAGGGGTTGGTCTATCCCAAGCCGTTGCGTGTACCGAGCGAGAATGTTGGCTGCAGTATCCCGTTCTTCGATGAGGTTGTCCCCATCATAGAGGTAATTTGTGGTACCCAAAACGGTTTTGTGACATCCGAACTCTTCGCTCTCAAGTCTCCCTTCGGGCGTTCCTTCAGATCCGAAGACGTTGTGGAGGTCATGAGTTCGTTGGCCCGAAATGCCAACGCCTGATGAGAGAAATGTTGCTACCGGGTCACAGCTTTCACTGACAGGCACGGACATCACTCTTAATTGTAGCTAACGCAGCGGAAGCAAAGAAAGGTTACTTCGGGGCCGTGCCCGGAGCGCTTTCGGCCTACACTCGCCATTCAAGCTCCGGTTGTCGACTTCTGCACTTATTTCGGGGGAAAACCTGCAGCTATCCTATTCGGTATTTCCCTGAGCGAACTACAACCAGGCGCTTCGCACGACTCCTGCGGTTCGATGTTTCTGCGGGGTGCGTGTTTTCGTGCACTTGCTTCAGTTGCCGAATAGACACATGAGTGTAAATTTGGGTTGTAGCGATCGTTTCATGTCCGAGAATCTCCTGCAGGAAGCGCAATTCGGCACCGTTGTCCAGCATCAGAGTTGCCATCGTGTGGCGGAGCAGGTGAGGCCCTCCGGTCTTACCAATTTTCGCCGCTTCAATGTATTTATGTACCAAACCACTGAGATGATCGTGACTGATTGGACCCCCATACTGTGACAGAAACAGCGTCATATCGTCAGGTTCGTCGATTAGTTCGGGTCTAACTTCTAGAAGATATTTCTTGAGCCAGTCGATTGCCCGGTTCCCAATTGGCACTACCCGGTCCTTTTTGCCTTTGCCTTGGCGAATGAACATTGTTCCGTTTTGCAGATCGGGGTCGTAGAGTTTCAGTCGCACACACTCTCCCCGCCTTATTCCGCTTGAGTAGAGGGTCTCCAGAATGGCCCGATCTCGTAGTCCAATGGCATTCAAGGTGTCGGGTTGCTGCAGAACGCGTTCGACCTCTTCCACGCTCAGCACGTGCTTTGGCAGATGATGTCCGAGGCGTGGCAGTTCCAAGTCCAACGCGGGATTATGGGGTATGTAACTCTCCCGTGCCATCCACCGAAACCAGCCGCGCAAAGGGACAAGCATTCCGTGCTGGGTTCGCAAACTCAAAGCCTGACCATTTCTCTTGCGATAGTGAAACAGATAGCATTGGTATTGTTCCAGAACCGTCCGCGTTACGTCTTGCGGATGCTTGAGCGCGCAAGTGGCGCACCAACGGAGAAACACCCCGAGTTGATCTCGACGTGTCTTGACGGTTTGTTGGGAGTACTGTCTCACTGCGAGTGTCTCCAGGTGGGGCTTCAGAAGGGTTTCGAGGGTGCTGTCGGGAATCGCAGGTGCCTCCGGCATGCGTTCCCTCGACGTGCCAATCTGAGGCATCCTTCACCCCGGCGCGCACATTACATTCGGTACCTCCTGATACGCAATCGGCGGCCTTAGGTTCCCGTTGAACCTGTAGATTTCATGATTCCCGCAGTTTGCCCAAGCGAAGCATGAGGCGACGCTTCGCGTCGGGAGAGATTGTTGACACGTCATCCCCAATTGGGAACTGCGGAGCTACCTTGGCATCTCGATAGATGCTTATTGAAAACAGGCGAGTTATTGAGCGGCGGGAGCTAGTGGGTTTCTGTCGGGGCACTGCAGGGTCTTCTGCGCGTCAAGATTACGGGACGATGTAGCATTCAGGGCTGCTGAGGCCGCGCAAGGGGTCGTCCGCGAGTATCCGGGCTTTCGTCCGGCATCTGTCCGGTGGTGGGCCGTGTCCCGAAGTGCTACCCTCGCGGCGAACTACAAGCCAGGTGCGCGATGGAAGATGACAAAGACAAAGTGGACGAAATGGTGCCGGCGGTGCTTTTCCTTACGACGTTCGAGGAAAACCAACATGGGGCGAGAGCATGGAAAGGGCACGACTGGGGCGCAGGAAAGGGCTGAACGCCAAGGGCTACATCTCCGATCCAAAGACCGAGGCCAAATCGGTCGTGGTGACCGTGGAAAACGTGCAGCGACGCCGCGAACTGTTCGAGAAACACTTCGGAAAGAAAGAACAAGACGCCGGTTGAGCGGTACTCTTCGCGGCGACAGTCACCGAGCCATTCCGAAGCGGGAAGAGGGTACGGGCGCGATCACGGCCCGTCAAGCCCCGTTCCGCAAAGAAAGCGGAACGCCTTGCGGCTGCGCTTCGCTCCGGGGCGTTGACAGGCGGAGCCCACGCCCGTGAAGGCCCTCCCGCTATGTTCGGAATGTCTCTTTCTGCCCATGCGGGCAACCCCTTCAACGCGGCAACCCGAGTCCTGCGACAAAGGAATTAGCATCCGTGCTGCTTAACAAGAGCGCGCCTTAGTACGGCTGCTTTTACCCACAAGAAGGTTGATTGGTTTCGACATTGCGATACAGTCGGCGTTTCCAATTGGCCCTGGATGAGGTGTTGATCCGCCTCCCAATTCAGCTGGAAATCCGAGGCGAGACCAACCTTCGGGAGTGGTCCGGGAGCCTCGATATATTGGCTGCCAATTCGTACTTCTGAAGCGTCCGCAATTTCTACTCATACCGCGTCACAGCAATGATTGTGGAAAGGTCGAAGAGCACGGCCAGAGAGGGCAACAATCCACCGCCGTGAACGCCCAGAAGAACCAAGGGGAATCACCGTTCTTTCTCCGGCGCATAAGCACAGGAATTGCACGCGATTTGGGCAGGGGTTCGTCGGTTTTCAGGTGCTCGACCGACTCTGTAGAGGCCAAGATTGTGCGGAGTCTCTTTGCACTGCCCCTTCATGCGCGACGGTAATACACCTCGTTCGGCGATTATCGCGCGGCTCTCAGTTGCTGTTCAGCCAGCGGGTTCGAGTTCGCAACCAGAGGTGAAAACACCACCTTCCAGCCTTCCGAAGAAGCCCGTCAAAAGGCAGGCTATCTTTCCCGGAACATCGAGGCAAAGAACTGGAATGAGAGGGCCGAAGGCGAGGACAAATCGCAGTGGATCGACCGGCAAATTGCCACCCTAATCTCAAGAAATCCAATTCGGACAGGTGCACTTATGTTCTCTATTTGTACGACCTAAACGGCAACGTTGGTGAGTGCGAGCTGCGCACATGAAGCGCAGGTCGGCGTGCGTGAGTAAACGGTATAACTGCCATCCGAGTCACATGTCTTCCCGGACAGATAGTCTCTGTCTATCTGCGTCGACTTAGCCCCGCGAATGACATGTTTTCCTGCTTCCAATAGGCAGCGTCGATAGATAACGATGCCAGCGTTTTGGCCTTGCTTGTACCCAGGATAAACACCGCATATGAACGTGCTATCACGTCGCCGACTAGGCTCGCTATTGTAAGTCAAATCAATAACACAAAAGCACGATAGCTACAGAAATGTAAAGTTTTCCACATAGGACATCTTGAGTAACACAGCAATAAATAGTACAAATAGTCGACCTCTCTTGTGAGGCATAGTTAGTTTAAGTCAGAAAATAGGAGGCGGGATATTGCCGCACTCGCTGCATCGCTGAATCGCATGTTGACCATTTCCAAAGCGTTATCGGCAGGCCAGGCGCAGACCTACCATGCGCGTGAGTTTACGTCGGAAAAGCAGAATTACTGGAACCGTGACGCACAGATGCATAGCGAGTGGCAGGGAAGGCTTGCCCAGGCATGGGGACTGCGCGGTTCCGTTGGAGCCGAAGAATTCGCACGGCTGAGCGAAGGACGGCATCCTGAAAGCGGCGCGCAGCTCGTCAAGCACCAGACTCCAAGAACCTACGACAACGAATACGGCAAGGAAATCACCAGCGTCGAACACCGCGCCGGGTGGGATGCGACATTCTCCGCGCCGAAATCCGTCTCGCTCACTGCGCTTGTGGGTGGCGATGGGCGTGTGCGGCAGGCGCACCGCGAGAGTGTCCGGGTAGCACTCTGCGAATTGGAGCGGTATGCGCAAGCACGTATCGGCAATATCCACGCGCCGGAAACGACGGCCAAGTTCATTGCCGCCAGCTTTGAGCACGACACCGCCCGTCCGGTAGATGGGTATGCCGCACCACAACTGCATACTCATGCGGTCATTTTCAACGTGACCGAGCGCGAGAACGGCCAAACGCGGGCGCTTCAGGAACGAAGCCTTTTCCAATCGCAACAGTATGCAACGAGTGTATACCGATCCGAACTTGCCATGCGCCTGCAAACATTGGGCTATGAGATTGAACGCGGCAAGTTCGGACAGCCGGAAATCAGGGGCTACACGCAGGAATATCTGGATGCATCCAGTCCGAGGCGACAACAGATCAAGAGTCACTTGCAGGAGATCGGAAGAGAAGGCGCGGGCGCGGCTCAGGTTGCTGCCCATCGCACACGAGACAGCAAGGAGATCTGTTCGCCAGACGAGGTGTTGCAGGGGCACCGCGAACTGGCTGCACGGCACGGCCATCAGGCGGATCGCGTTGTCGCTCAGGCACGCGAACATGCACAGCTACACGCGCCCCGCTTGGGCAAGACTGAACGTCAGACTGAACGACAGGCTGTCACCTACGCCCGCAATCATATCTTTGAGCGCTCGGCCGTGCAGGATGAGCGAAGCATTTTGCAGGCAGCGATCAGTCGTAGCATGGCACAAGCAACCTACGAACAAGTGCGGCATGAATTTGCGCAGCGCGTCCAGCGCGGCGAGTTTGTTGCCGTTGGTCATATGGAAGGACGTGCTGCACCGCTCTTCACCACTGCTGAGATGGTTCGCATGGAGCAAGAAATCATCGGACGTATGCAGAGCGGCAATCATCGAACCTACCGCGATCCGATGCTGGTTTCGGCTCCGCTGCGGATTGCAATCGAGGACCGTCACACAGAATTGAGCCCGACACAGCTCCGAGTTGTCGATGACATGTTTGTGAGCCGCGAGAAGATGGTTGGCTTGGACGGAATCGCCGGCACTGGCAAAACAACAACGTTGGCCGTAATCAGGGAAGGAGTGGAGGCAGAAGGTTACAAGGTCGAAGGGTTTGCTCCCACCTCGCGTGCTGCGCAGAAGCTGGCCGAGGCCGGCATCGAGACCTCAACTATCCAACACCACCTTGCGCGGGGAGAACAGCCCGATACAGGCGACAGGAGGTTCTATGTACTCGACGAATCTTCGCTCGCCTCGACGCGCCACATGCACGAGTTTATGGAGCGGCTTCATGCGGGAGACCGGGTTTTGCTAGTAGGCGACACGCGGCAGCATGAGGCGGTCGAAGCGGGCCGTCCCTTCGCGCAGCTTCAGGAAGCCGGAATGCGGACGATGAGGCTCGAAGAAATTGTGCGACAGAAAGACCCGGAACTGAAGCAGGCCGTTGAGCAATTAGCGCGGGGTCAGGTTGGCGCGGCCGTCGACAGTCTTGAGCGGCAAGGCCGAGTGCATGAAGTGAAAGGGCACGAGGAGCGCATCACGGCCATTGCGCGCGAGTATGCCAAGTCACCGGAGAGCACGCTCGTAGTTTCGCCCGACAATCTGTCGCGTACGGAAATCAATCAGTGCATTCGTGCAGAGATGCAATCGCGCGGAAGCGTCACCAAGGAAGAACACCAGGTCCAAACGCTTGTACCGCGTCAGGACATGACCGGCGCCGATCGTTCTTGGGCGCAGCGATACCAAGTTGACGACATTGTGCGCTACTCGCGCAGCTCGCGGGAGACTGGCATCGAGAAAGGAGAATACACCCGCGTAACGAGCATCGACGCGCAAAACAATCGGCTGACGGTTGTGCGAGTGGATGGAAGTGAAACGACCTATGACCCTCGCCGCCAGATGGGCGTCTCGGTGTATCGGGAACAACTGAAGGAGTTTTCGGTTGGAGACCACATCCAGTTCACTGCGCCCAACCGTGAATTGAGGATTGCGAACCGTGAACTGGCCAGAGTGGAAAACATCACGCCGGACGGGTTAATGCGGCTGAAGCTCGATAGCGGGCGCTGCGTGGACTACCACTCTCAGGGTCATCCACACATCGACCACGGCTACGCCGTTACCAGCTATTCGAGCCAGGGGCAGACCGCCGACCGCGTACTCATTCACGTGGATACGGAGCTTGCGGCCAAAAACTTGCTCAATCGGCGCATGGCGTATGTCTCGGTTTCGCGTGGACAGTGGGACGCGCAGATTTTTACAAACAACCGCGAAAAGCTGCGGCAAGCCCTTGGCAACGATGTCTCGCATCAGAGCGCCCACAGACCAGAACAGGCGATCGCGCCATTGCAGCATCACGAGGCTGCCAGGTCACATCAGCCGGAAAAGGATCTGGGTTTGGGTATGGGTTTAAGCCTCTGATTCGGGCCGGGGGAGTCGGCTATTCGTTTCACGCGGGAAGGCAATGATGGGTG
>Ga0209698_10005789_pt1 | contig 13266 bp, 6 predicted proteins | sample LitLauG_LLR_2012_FD_187203 | JGI IMG/M metagenome (GOLD analysis project Ga0209698, IMG submission 187203) | Freshwater sediment microbial communities from Pennsylvania, USA - Little Laurel Run_MetaG_LLR_2012 (SPAdes) (version 2) | ecosystem: Environmental > Aquatic > Freshwater > Creek >... | reverse complement strand
CGTATCGCAGTGATGCTGGGCTAAGATCGCCGCCATCCGCTGGCAATCCTGTAGGCTTTGGCGCGCCACCGGTACCAGAAACTTCAAGGCCACTTGCGCCTGGATTTTGCCTTCGCGCACCTGCTGCTGGATCGCTTCCGGCAGAACCTCCACCAGCCCCAGCCGCCGCGATACCCAGCTCACGCTCCGATCGAACCGGCGCGCCAACTCATCCAGCCCATAGCCGAAGCGCTGCTCCAACTCGGCCAGCAACCAGCCCACCTCCAGCGCCGTCTCGTGTTCGCTCAGCCGCAGCGAGCGGTCCAACAGCACCGCAGCGGCCTCGCTCATCGGCCACGCCACCGCTTCCACCGTGTCTCGGCCCAGTTGCTCCAGCGCCGCGATCCGCTTGTAGCCGTCGATAACCACGTATCGGTCTGCCTGGCCTTCCGCTGCCACCACCACGATGGGTGTTTGCTGTCCCGATTCGGCCAACGAGGCCAGCAGCCGCCGCTGCCGCGCCGGATGGCGCACCCGAAGGTGCTCCCAGCGCCGGTCGAGCTGGTGAAACTCCAGTTGCATCAGACAGGTTGAATGTAAGGCCAGCGCAGCCGTTGGATCAATATGTCGGGATTAAGTCGCGCGCCTGCCGCCAGCGCCGCTCCCGCTCCCAAACGCGCTCCATGGCGCGCCGGCACGCCTGCGAACAGAAGTGTTGCAAGGGACTTCGCCGCTGCCGCGCGAATCTCTGGTAGCAGCCCGGCCGGTCGCAGCCATGCTCGAAAAAAATCTTCTTTCGTGATTACCCTCGCGACCTCGCTAACTGCCTCTGGTTCTGGTGGTTCCCGTCTCCGCACCCGCTCCCGGTAGCGCCGGCTTTGGCCGTTTCGTTTCTCCTTGCCGGACGTCGTCTCCCGGTATCGTTGCTGCGCCTTCCACCGCGACCATTTCCCCGCCGCCTCCCGGCAATGCTCGCTGCAATACCGCTGGTACGCCTGTCGCGGATGAAAACACTGCTCGCAACCCTTGAGCAGACAACGCCGCCTCCGCGGCCGGCGAGCCAATCGCTTCCGCCGACCTTCTTGATTTTCGGGATGTCCTGTAGGACTCTCGGAAGGGCCCATGGGAGGTGACGACTCCCAGAAGCTCAGGCCCTGGAGGGGAATATCGATCCTCTCCAGGGCGCAGCAAACCTCCGGCTCACCGCAAATCAACACTGTAACGGAAAACTGCGGTGGGGTCTCGCGGGCGCCACACTCCCTGGCCAGCCGACTCCGTGGTTCAACTACAGACGGCCTGGGTCACTTTTTGGAAAGCAGGCCTGGGTCACTTCTCGCAAGCGCCGAAGCTTTGCTAGAGCGGGTTGATCACGCATCCCTACCGCGCTTCAGATTCATCAACAAACCCTCGGGCACTGAACCGTTGTTGATTCGCCTCAAGGATGCGTCAGCTTTGAAGAAATCCATGGCGAGCCGCGGGTACCCGGGCTGGGTGCGCTCATGTACTTGGATCGGCGCGGATCAGGTTTTATCGGCGGGCGATGACAATCAGATTACGCTTTGGGACATTCATACGGGAAAGGTCATCTCGTCGCAACCGGCTCCCGGTAATGCATTGGCATTCTCCCCGGGCGGCAGCCTCCTTCTGACAAGCACTTCGGACCGCGCGATGATGGTCGACTGCCGGACAGGAGACATTGTTGACCAGACCGCTATTGGTGGGATCACTGTCAGCAGTTATGCATTTTCTCCTAACGACGAAGTCGTCGCTATCGGAGGTCAGTCAGGTGATCTGATCGTCTGGAATCGACAAGCGGGCGAGGTTACTCACATTCCGACTCAGCAGGTGCAGGTAAAGTGTTGCACATGGTCACCCGACGCCCGATATCTCGTTTGGTGCGCCGGAGCCGAGCCGTTGATCATCTGGGATCGACATGATTCCGTTCAACACGGTAAGCTTGGTGATGCGCGGACGGTCGTCAACGGTAATGTCCATACTTGGACCACTTTTAGTGGCCACAAAGGTGGGGCTAATGCATGTGCGTGGTCTCCCGACGGCCGGTTCATCGCTTCGGGGTCTGGTCACGGCTTCGGGTTACACGACGATGATTTTTCCTTGCGCATTTGGGATGCCACGTCGCTGAACGAACTGGCCATTCTCAAAGGGCATCAGGACCGCATTACCTCGCTGAGTTGGTCACCGGATTCGCATTGGTTAGCGTCCACATCAGGCAGCGTCATGTCGCCGGGCAAGGACAATTCCATCCGGCTATGGGATATCGCTTCCCTTACACAGCGCGCTGTTCTCGTCGGGCACACCAACGAAGTCGTCTCTTGCGCCTGGCAGAGCGATTCTCGTCACCTCGTTTCCGCCTCCAAAGACGGAACGCTGATGGTTTGGGATACAGAAAAAACCGGGCGCTCTCCCGAACCCGTTCTCGATGCCTATGTCTCAAACAACGGCGCCATGGCCGCATTGGCACGAAAGGATAACGGACTGGAGATCATCGATGCACTTACTGGCGCGCACCTACAGACGCTTCACGGCCATGAGGATCAAATCATAGCCTGCGCTTGGTCGCCGGATGACCTCATCGTTGCTACCGGATCTCTGGATCGAACGGCAAGGTTGTGGGACATCGGGCAGAGAAAAGAACTGGCTGTCCTGCGCGGCCACAGCGGCGATGAAACATACACGGCTGGCGGGCACAGAATTGTCTGGGGGAGGGTCGCTGATATCGCCTGGTCGCCGGACGGGCAACTGCTCGTGACCGCTGGTAGCGACCGGGTGATCATCGTTTGGGCACGAAGCGATTACCGGAAATACCGGACGTTGCTCGGCCATGTAGGACCGGTTGAGACATGCGGCTGGTCTCTTGATGGCAAAGCGCTGGTTTCCGTCGGGGGCAGTTTCGAGCATATAGTCGATAACGCCGCGTTGCTATGGGATGTTCATCGGGGATGCGAACGCGGACAGCTAATTCCGAATGATCCTCTTATCGAATCCGTGTTGCGTCGACCACTCCGCGGAGCCGGCAGAATCCTCTCTTCGGACAGGCACGGCATTATCGAAGTTTCGGAAGCGACGTGGAGCACCTTCGATGCCGAAATCACCCGGGCCAGCGGGTCCTCTTGGAAGCTTAAGTTGCAAGGGCGGCTTAACCAAGTATCTTGGCTTCCTGACGGTAGATACTTTGTTATGGCCTCCGGCAGCTTCATTCGCCTGTTCGATACCATACAAGAGACAGAGCTCCTGCGATTTCGGGCGACAGCGAACGTCAAGCAACTCTGTTTCTCACATGCCGGCCGGCGTGTATTGGCGGTGGACGAATCCGGGGCGTTTTACATTCTTGCGGTCGAGGGCGTGACGCTTAACACGGCCAACATTATGATGTCGCGGCTCTGGAACTCGGTAACCGGAGAAGTCGAAAACGCCCACACGGGCGCATGCCCCGTTTGCGGGAACCGGATTCGGTCGATGGAACCGGCTCTCGTCACGACATGTCCTTTCTGTGGAATCCGTCTGAGGGCCGTAATCGTTGACCCAGTTTTCAGCGATTTGACGCCGATTGACGCACAGAGTAGCGAAGCATGGCTGCGCATGATCCGCGGAGTTCTCATCAACCAAACCGTCGACCGGGACGAACTGCTCGGGCTTTATCGTCGGCTAGCGGCCCTGGATGACGCCGGCGATACCTTCACCGGTGCCATCCAAGACCCCCATAGCTCATCCGTCGGCGAACTTAATTGCGCGCTTTGGACAACCGGGGCGCTCGTACTGCGCACAGTTGATGACCGGCTTGCCGAAAAATGTCTGAGGACTGCATTGATCCATATGCCTGGGGATCAGCAGGCTATAGGACATCTGGCAAGCCAATTGGTTGTCGCAGGAAGGGTAGAAGAAGCGCTCGCGCTCGCAAATGCGCTACCGAACACCTTATTGAAGTCCTCTTTTGATGATGCGATTCAGAGCTATCGCGAAGTCACCAACGACATGGCGGTACAGCGCCTGATTGAATTCAAGGATCTCTGCCAAATGGGCGACGGTCGAACTAATAAATAAATGATTCCGCCACTATGCAATTGAGACAAACCTCCGCTGTCGGTTGCCCCCTCTTCGCGGTGCCGAAGCGTGTCATGGGAAACGCGCAACGATTTCTTGTATGGCGGCGTCTGTCCGCTACACGGCTTCCCTCGCCTCCGGCCGCCTCTCAAAGCGGTCGCCAGGGCAAAGCGTGCGGTAAGAATGCCTCGCGCCTTTCCATTGGCCAGAATCCCACGACTTGCAGGAGGAATCCCCCGAGCCCTCACCCTCGGCCCGAGCGACCACCACGCATGACAAGCCGTTTGCTGGTTCCTTAATTGAGCATCGACATTGTTTTTAAGGCCACCATCCGCCTACTCTCTTCAGCGATTCGAACGTAGCTTCAACGGCTCCAGTGCCTCCGAGTTTAACAATCATGTGACCCAACGAATGCAGATCTTTCAGCAGATTGATCCGATCTTGCTCTGATCTGAGATGGAGCACCTCTTTGAAACAAGAGTAGACTAATTCATTGCTGTAATGCTCGCCCGGCACCAGTAGCCTTGCGAGGCGCTCCGCCCGTTCAAACACGGGCCGCTGTCTCACCAGACCAATGACCAACTTGTAGGACTCCTCTGTGAGCCGCGGCACAAGCTCGGACGCAACAGCGGAATAGTAGTCTCCAAATGACGAAAAGCTTTCGCTCTTGGTAAACATAAACTCCTGTAGGGCCTCCGCTATCTTGAGTTGCTGAGGCGCGGACGCCAAAGGAATAACGAGAAGCAGACAGTCTGCACAATGGCGTTCACCTAATGTAAGTGCCTTATCAATTACGGCGGGGAGCACGTCCGCCGCGAGATTGGGTACCAATTGCCTGAGAGAGGCAGAGAATTTGGCTTCGTCCTGAATCGCCAGTAGCTCCTTTGAAGCTTCTTGGTATATTAGTGTTTGGTGCGGCCTATTGAAGCACTGTGCCAGGTTTGTCAGACAGTTTACCCGCAAATGCGCGTCCTTAAGTTGCCGCGCGTCCTCCAAGGCGGTCAGCAGCACTGTTGCTCGGAGCGAGTCGGGCGCGTGCGTCGCCATTCGAGACCTTAGTAGAATACTCGCCACGGTCACACTCACTTTTTGCGACCAGGACTGTAGCTCGCGAATGATACGCCCTGGTATGTGCCACGATAGTTCGCTCAGCATCAGAACTCGTTCCGGAATGTAATAGTGGCGCTCATCAAGGGCTTTTTGTATTGCAATCCGTTGTGCATTTCCAACATGCGGGCACATATCAGCTAGAACCCAATAGCGGAACCGCGGATCCTGAACTTTAACAGCCTTAGTTATTAACTTACTGATTACTGCATCCGGCAGGTGCGGGAGTAATTCGATTAGAGATTCGTCTCCGGCGTACTCGCTCTCCAGGGGAGGCGATGCTAGTATCTCCTCAAGTATCGGACGCGGCAGGTGTGGACCGATCTTGACGAGTAGGCTAGCTCGGGAGACAGGATTAGGCACCTCGCAAATATCGTCGAAAACCATTTGAGCTATCTGTGGCCGCATCCCCTCTGGCAGATACCCAAGCAGCCCTGCCAGTTTCTGCGGCCGCGCGGAGCGGTATTCGCCTTCCGACGCCTCGTTTAAGAGCCTCAGCAGATAATCTCGGGGCATCTGCGGGTACAGCTTCTGAAGTATTTCATCACTATCGTAGAGCACTTCCGGAATGAGCGCCATGACCTGGTCGATTACATTCAGCTTTAAGTCCCCTTGAAGACAGGGGAGCAGGTCGGCAAGAAGTGTTGCCCGTTCGCGAAAGTCGTCGACATGACTTGCAAGGGCGATAAACTGTTGGAGGTGCCGCGGCGTCAGATGCCGAATCAACAAGCGCAGTGCGGTGGCCGTCTGGCGGCCGAATATGCCATCGCGGGCCATAGCAAGAACATCCAAAAGTTGCTCTTCATTGAGGTGCTGGACCGCTTGCTCCAAAAGGTCGATCACTAAAACCTCGCTGCCGCCGGTCCGCAACCGGTCAAGCCATTGAGGTAAGGCCCTTGGTAGCAGGTATCGCCCGAGCTTGAATCCAGTCATCGCAAGTTCTTTCTCATCATCGATCCGTCGAGCCTTTTGTAAAGCCGCTCTCAAGGCCTCACCGCGGGCCGGGCCATTGAGTTGCCGTGCCAGCACAGTTGATAACCAGGCGATATTTTCATTGTTATTTATCTGTGAAATGGCGGTGTGAGCCTCTTGCAGTAGGTCGCTTTTTAGCGGTTCTAATGTGTTTTCCGCCAGCATCAATAGCAGATTCGCACGGTCATAGGAACGATCTATGCTGCGAACCTCCTCCAGTGCTAGTCTGAAGATCGAGTCGCGGGATTCACGGGGAAGCCGCGGCAGCATTGAAATCAGGGCTTCGGCTCTATTGTCAGTGTGGTAAATATTACGAGCTATCTGAAGGGCTTCCGGTATAAGGTCATCAGGCAGTTGTGGTAACATCTCCTGGAGCACTCGCAACGGGTGAAAATACAGTACCTGCGGCAGTGAGCGCACTTCAGTCATCGCCATGAGGAATAGTGCTCTACCCTCAGACGGCTTTGATACGAGCGGGGCTACTTTGGCCAGGTAGAAAGCCCTGATGTGCGCTTCTCCGATGAGAGGTATCGAGGCACACGTGTTGTTAAGAATTACGTCACGAAGAGATGGCCGTAAACGAGGCGCTAAAGCGACCAGAACACGTACTTTACTTCAGCGCTCGACAGTGCGTCCACCTTTTCCAAAACAGAAGCGATTAACTCTTCCGGCAGAAATGGAGCCAAGCCTTCAAGAGCCTGATCCATCGTACCTTCCATACGCTCCTTGTGGCAGTATTCATATGCTTGTTCCAAGAGCTCAGGCGGCAGGTGTGGCGCAAGATGAGTCAGCGCGTCGGCGCGGTAATAGGTTCCTTGAATACTATCTAAGACGTCCAACGCATCCTTGAGCACTGTGATCCGGAGTGGCTCAGCGACTAGTGGAGCGATCAAGGATAAGAGAATAACCCGATGATAAGGGTCGGCGACTTGACGAGCGTAGGCTGCGGCTTGTTCTGAGCGCCAAATCCCTTCAGCGACCAACGCGCTGATAAGGTTAGACGGCAGATTCTGTACGAGGCTTCGTACGGAACTAATGATAAGAGAGTAGCGAATCTGCAATGAGAAGGTTTCGCTCTGGTCGCTCCCGCCGTCGGGACAAATCCCCTCCTCTGCGAGAGTCCAAGCCAGCTGGACATCCGCCAAGAAGCCCATGATATCGCCGAATGATTCTTTAACTCCAAACCACAAGTTGCATCCTTCCGGAGCATGGGACCCAAGGAGATTATGGAGTGCGGAGCCCATCTTACCGTGGGCCAGATGAGTAGCCAAGTGGCGCACTTCGTATTCAGTTAAGCATGTCGACTGGTCGCCGATGGTAGGCATCAAGGTCGCTGTTAAACGGTTATCTGGATAGCAAGGATAAGCAACGACAGAAAGTTATTTACAGACTCCACAGGCTACTGGGGCTGTAGATCGAGGAATCCTGGAATTTTTCGGAGGGCTGTCAGCGCGATTTCTTCATGAAAGCCGCTCAATCCAACTTCTTCTTTCAAAAAGTCCTGAAAGCTGGTGTGGTAAACCCGGAAGCGAGCGATTCCGTCTTCGGAGCGGTCCTCATTCAGGAACTCACGCCATACGCGAATAATATCTCGGATCCGAAGTGTATCCAGGTGCGGCCATTTACGCTTCGTCCACTCGACAAGCTGTGAGATGGGAACAGGCTCGCGCGCGCTCGCCAGAATACACACCACAGGTTGATAATAGTCTTGAAACCGCGCAACATCCTGGCTTCGCATCGTGCGCCAATGGCGCTGGTAATAGGCCTTGAGACCTTGTGGAAGGTCGTAGATATTGTCTAGGTTGGTCAGCGCCAGTGTCCCGGCTTTGATGTCACGGAGCACGTGTACCAAGTACATAAAATTGCCTTGACTTTTCTCCGTGATCACATCTATAAACGTCGGCTCATCAACGTGCCAAGAAGCAATCCTGGAGCTCATAGGGTCGCGGAAAGCTTCTACAAAGTTGTGGATGTAAGCACGCACGTCCTTTAGGTTTTGCTCTCCCTGATCCTGTAGGTAGATGTCCTTTCGTCGATCGACAAAGAGACGATACTCCTCCTTCTCTCGCGTCGTGACCACGAAGAACACACCTTCAGGAACGGTGGATGGCAGGAATAGTCGGTTAGCGTTTGGCGTCGCATTTATATCCTCCGCCTCATCAAGGGCATCGAGCACCACAACGAGTGGCAGGTCGCCAGCCTTCGCCGCCGCCTCGGCCAACAACTGAGACAGGAAACCGCTATCCTCGGTGGCTGCGGAAGGCAGCGTAGGGTGGTCCAGCTTGTAGCGGACGATGAGCTGCGCGCAGAGATTGGCCAGAAAGTCGCGGGCCGTGCGTATGTTTTGCGTGGCGATATTAAAGTGATGGAGGTAGCCGCGTAGCTTTACTAACTGTCCAGCCAGCGCCGTCTTTCCAATCCCTGGCTCGCCGCGGACGACAATATAGCCTGACCGGAAATCTGGATCGGATATGCCGCTGAGGTGCTCGTCAATGGCTTGGAAGATGAAGTCGCGGCCCACGAATCCCCGCGTACGCTCCTCGATTAGCGTATGAAACTGCTCGACGCGAAAGTGCTGGCCCAGCTGTGACGGGGCCTCGGCCAGGATTTGAAAGACTACATCTCCGGTGTGAACATCGCCCGTGATTATGGTACCTGTGTTATCACCACCGATGGCCACGCTCCTTGACCCAAGGGCGCGTACGTCTGTGAGAAGGGTTTCAAGTTGTTGAAGCGGGTAATCGCTCTGGGCGGCTTGTTTTGCCTCGGGTATGTAGATCGTATCTACCAGCCAACGGTGAAGATCGGCAGTGAGGCGCGCGGCTAGGTCTTGCGGGGAGGAAAACTCTGTGACTAAATGATCCCGCCGAAACTCCTCTTTTAGCACCGCTATCCGCGACGCTCCATTCGCGTCGTTTAATTCCGGTTGAGTGCCGAACTGTGCTTGGCAGTAAATGAGGCAAGGTATCCGCCGTTCGCGTGCCCGGCGGTATTCTGCCTCAGTGATTCCGGACCCGTACCGGCTACCGAAGACGCCAATATAGAGCTGGCAGTTATCAACCTCACGGACCGACGCTTCACGCGGTGCCTCCTCCCGGCTGCCAAAGTACTCCATCCCGACGAACTTGAGTTCACGCAACCGCTGTAGGGCGACCTCCACCGCCTGGCGCTCCGGCTGTAGATCGAGCCAGGTGGAACTGACGAAAACGTTAAGCGGTCGGGGTTGCATATGGGCGACGCTCTTTTGCAGTCTCGCGGGCCGTTTTTATCGCTGGGGCTGAGTATTATCTCCCGTGTTGATGGTGCCGCCGCGCATGTCGCCGCCGATCCCAACCGCTCGATCGCCAGAAACGACGACCGTGACGCTGGCTCGTCGGCCCTCTTCTAACAGGACCGCGATCTCACGCGCGAGACCCGAGTCCTGGGTTAGCAGCTTCTTGATCTGCAATCGGAGGGTGGCCAGTGCGTCCTCATCATCACCCATAGACGCCGCGTCGGATACTGCCTCTTTGGCCGCGGGGCTCGCCTCCACCTTCGGCCAGATCTTGGCCCACAGGGCCTTGGCGTGCTCCCATACATCGGCGCCGAATTTCTTGGCGGCCTCCTCACCGGCCTTCTCGCCGAACTTTAGCAGGTAGGGAAGACAGGGGGCAAGGGTGGCGGTAGCAGTTTGCGCGATAAGAGCAACGTCCATAACAAACCTCCCAAATGCATATTTGAAGTGGTCCGATCATTATAGAATAGAACATCAGCCGATGGCTGTTCGGCCCAGTGGCACCATGGACGACGAGGAAGCGCCTTGCGGTGGAACCATTGTGCAGGTCAGGCGGCCAATCCGATACTTCCAACAAGAAGGTGATCTGTATCCTCGCGGAACGCAAGGCTATTTTTGTGGCTGCATCAAATCGCACGTTGTACGGTCTAGCGACGGCTCGCTGGTTGTGCAACGCCGCCGACGGGGCGCGTAGCGGGGACTTGATTCCGGTATCGAGACAACACTTGATTTTGAGGGGGTGTGCCTGTCAAGTCATGGAGAGTTGGACTCTGCCAGACAGCACCCATGCCGGGTCATCTCGCCGAATCCGCGCGTCGCTGAAATGCCTCCGCCGGAACGGCGCACAGCGCGCAAGCGGCCGCCGGGTTTCGCCGAAACTCCGGCGGTGGCTACAGGTCGCGGTTAACCAGGCCGCTCAAACGGTGCTGTTCTCCGTAACCGCTTAGTCCGAAAAGAGCAGCCAGGTCAATAGGGCGTCCCTTTGGATATGCAATGCAGAGGCACGGCTCGGATGCACCGATGCGCCGCTAGGCGATTCGTACGTTCCCGATAGACGGGCGGCCGCAGACTGAATGGAAGGGCAACGGCGTGTGGTGTGGCGTCCGGCAGCAGTAGACGCTTCGCTACCGACGACCGCCAAAGCTCTACGGCCACCAAGTGCCGCATTCATGAATTGCAACAACAGAGTTCATGAGAGCGGCGGCCCCGCCGATTCGCTCGATCAGTGGACTTGCAGCAGCCAGAGTTCCACAAACATCTTGTCTGGGCGCATCCCGAGTTGCCCGGAGCATATCATTTAACACGAACGACTGATCATCGGCACCGAGCGTTCTCGCATACCGCGCTACGGCGCTTAGCGTCTGGAACCTGAAACGTTTGTCGTAAATTGATGACGCCGCGTAAACTGCGAGACGGAAGGCATTTCTGCGTGGCACCTCCGCGAGGTGCACTCCGATTGCGACGAGGGGTACCGGATGATCGTCCCTATTAACTTGCCCGAGAATAGATAAGCAAGACATCAGCTGACTCTCGTTTAACTTTGGGCCGGCATCGTCCACGAACCTCGCCAGTTCTTTGGGGTTGCGACGAAGGTGAGCAAGCACTCGCTCCAGGAGGCTCGTCTGCACACTTGAATTGATAACGTCTTGAAGCGCCGGAAAAAACTCTGCGATCTGATCGTCGGTCAGAGATGTTAGAGACTCCGTAACCAAGTCCTTGATTTCTGGAGGGGGCGAAATAGCGACTGCCTGTAGTGCTGATGCCATGGTCACGATCAAAAGGGGGTCTCCATTTGACTCCTGCATCATGCGAATAACCAGCCCCGCCTGTTGTTCGGACGACTCATAACGAAGTGCCGTCGTACGGAGTGAGAGAACCGCAAAGGGCCAGTCTCTATTTCGCTCGCAAGTGACTGTGATTCTCTGGAGCGCGACCGCTCGGCGGGACTCCGTCAGATGCGGCAGCAGTTTTGACCAGCGTTGCGCGAAATTGAGCGAGTCGACTGACAAGTCGGCCTGTGTAATGAAGGCCTCATAGGTCGATTCGAGAAACGAGGGATAAATCGCACGTAGGTGCTTGGCAAAAAAGTCAAGATAGTCGTCATAGGCTCCATCTGCACAGCGCCACTTGATCAGGTCGATGATTGCCGTTCGCGATTCCGGTCCGAACAAAAGTAGCTCTTCGAGGCAGGCGATCCGTTCTTCGTTTGGCATCATCGGAATGCGACAAATCGCGATCGCCTCAAGAAGTAGCTCAGCTTTTGCGTTTGGCTTTAACCGCGCAAGGCAACTCAAAGCCCGCACGTACACCTCTCGAGGGACCGGGAGGTCATACGGTTTCCAGTGACCTAGAACATCGGATGATATCGATGCACTCGGGGATAGAAGATCTCGGGCCAGACGACCAGAAGATACCCATAAACCCCCGCCAGAGAACGTAAACTTCTCCCGGACGGAGTCCGATGAGGGCCAAGACAGATTATTGAAGTCGATCGATTCGGACGGACACGCTCGTTGAGACGTATTACCGTGAGGCCGCGTGTCGGAGCTCTCGCTCAGATGTGACGCGCGACAATCATTTATCCGCTTCTGAAGAGCTATCGTCTGCCATGACTCCTCAGCTTGCGCCAAGACGTTCACGGCGTCGTCGAACAGGGCCAGCGTATCGATGTGATACTCGGAACCCTGGACCGCGAGATCGATCAAAGCTTCGGCCCGTTTCGCCATGTCATTGATTTCGAGTAGTGTCCTGTGCGCTTTTTTGATCAGTTCTGGAGCAGCGGACGCTCTCAGCCTAGCAATAGACATCAGGGCTTCGGCTCGTTCGGCCGGAGCCTGGATATCCTCTGCCGTCGATACGAGGGTAGCTACGATCTTGTCCTGGTCGGCGGGCGGCGCCGACCTCACCATCGATGCCATTCCGTAGAGTACGTCCCAAGGTTCCCGCGCCAACCTACAACACTCCCTCAGCATCGAGAGTGCCGCCTCAGTCCGATCGCCTTCATCTTCTCCAGTTAACACACGCGGATTGAAGCCCCACTCAGCCGCTCCGACCAGGGCTGCGAGCAGACAGACCTGGGCAACCGCCCGCGGCTGCTTGTCCCGATTAGCGATGATGTGGTCGTAATACTCGCTCGTCAAATCGGCAGTTGCGTTGGGATCTAGAATGTGAGCAGCCAGGTATCGAGCTTCTGCCTTTTCTTTCGGATCTAAAATGGATTCAACAATCGAAGAGATGATTTTGTGCAGCGCCTCTCGGTAATTTGGGTCGAAGGCGTCCAGATGTTTCAGCAGGTCTCTTACGGCGTAGGGCTTGTCGAACTCGGAGAGTCGGCGCGAATTGAGCAAGCAACGCTTCAACAAGTCATGGCGATCGCTTTCGGGAGCCACTGAGGCTGCTGCCACGTATAAAAGCACGCCACTCTTATCGCGAGCTTCACTGTCGATCGATGCGTAGATTTCCTTAAAGCGATCCGGGGGTATATAAGGGCCCACCCCAATGAGTAGGTCCGCGGACGGCGACTTACAGATAGCGTCGACGGCCTCATGTACCAGGTTCACGGATTCCGTCCAATCCGAGCGCTTTGCTAAACACGCGAGAGCCGTCGCTCTCTCCCAACCCTCAGCTAGCGTTTCCGCGAGACTGCGCGCTCGCGGCAGCAGTTCAACCGGAAGGAGTGGAACCAAGTCCTCCAACGCAATCGCAGTAAATTCTGATGGCTCGGACTCTAACGCCCCCAAGGCTCGCTCTGCAATGCTCAGCCGATCCCTGACGAGATCTCGCTTGAGCAAGACGATCAGCACGAATGTGAGTTGCGCTCCGCCCGAGCTCTTCACGGCCTCCAACACGGAGCCGGCGAGGGCAGGGTCCGC
>Ga0209698_10005788_pt1 | contig 13271 bp, 9 predicted proteins | sample LitLauG_LLR_2012_FD_187203 | JGI IMG/M metagenome (GOLD analysis project Ga0209698, IMG submission 187203) | Freshwater sediment microbial communities from Pennsylvania, USA - Little Laurel Run_MetaG_LLR_2012 (SPAdes) (version 2) | ecosystem: Environmental > Aquatic > Freshwater > Creek >... | reverse complement strand
AGGGAAACGCGCTCGCCCGTGGGCGAGAGTAGTCGAATATTCTCGATAGCTTCTTTGCGATCACGGAACCCGGGAAGATAACGCATGACCAGGTCATACCGCTGTTCGCCCTGGAGGACCTGCGTCAGCGCATTGCCGCCGACCGCGGTCTGGATGGCATCCTGCACATCGGCGACGCTGATCTGATAACGCGCGGCCTTCTGGCGATCCAGGGCGACGGTCAGATTGGGCTGTCCGATCACACGGAACAGTCCGAGGTCCTGGATGCCGCTGACCGTGCGCATGATGCCGACGATCTGATCGCCCTTGGCTTCGAGCGTCTTCAAATCATCGCCGAACACCTTAATGGCCAACTCGCCTTTCACACCGCTGACGGCTTCCTCCATGTTGTCCGCGATGGGCTGCGAGAAATTCCAGATCACGCCGGGAATCTTTTCCAGCTCTCGATCGAGTGCGGCGATGACCTCTTCTTTGTTTTGATGGAATCCGGGGCGCCACTCCTCCTTTGGCTTTAAATCGACGAAGTACTCTGTGTTAAAGAACCCCGTGGTATCGGTTCCGTCGTCCGGCCGTCCCACCTGGCTGGTGCATTGAGTGATTTCCGGAAACGAGCACAGCATGACGCGCGCCCGGTTGGCCACGAGGGTGCCTTGCGCCTGGCTGGTGCTGGGCGCCAGGGTGCCGCGCACCCAAATAGCGCCTTCATCGAGGTGGGGCAAGAACTCCGAACCGAGCACATTAACCGCCAATTGAACCGCAAAAGCGAGACCGGCAAGCGCGGCAGACAGCGTTATCCAGCGCCACTTGATAGCCCATCCGAGTATGTTCCGATATTGGGCCGTGATGAAAACCAGCAGCGGATTGAGCCATTCCCGTGTGCCCTTTCGGAAAAGAATGCTCGATAACGCAGGCGCCAGCATCATCGAGAACATCAGCGCTCCCAGCAAGGCAAACGCGACGGTCCAGGCCATCGGTTTGAACAGGCGCCCTTCCACGCGCTCCAAGGTGAAAATCGGAAGGTACGCGATAATAATGATACCGATCGCCCAAAAAACCGGCCTTTGCACTTCGTGACCCGCGTGCCGAATGATGTCCACGGGTGACCTGGTATCCGCGGCGTCGCGGTGCGAGAGGTGGCGTACAATGTTCTCCACCATAACCACGGCGCCTTCCACAACCATACCGAAGTCGAGTGCGCCCAAAGACAATAGGTTCGCCGGGATGTGCTGAAGCTGGAGGCACGTAGCTGCGAAGAGCAAAGAGAAGGGAATTGTCAGAGCGACAATGAGCGCACCACGCACGTTGCCGAGGAAAAGGAACAAGACGACGACTACGAGGATGATGCCTTCCGTCAGGTTGTGGAGAACGGTATGAGTGGTGTAATGCACCAGATCGCTGCGATCAAGGAAAGGAACCACTTTCACGCCGGGAGGAAGGATATGGTCATTTAACTCCTGGACTTTCTGATGAATTGCTTCTATGGTGGAGTCGGAGTTGGCGCCCTTCCTCAGGAGGATGATACCCGAGACTACGTCATCGTTGTCGACGATCGTTCCGTTGGAAAGATGTTTGGATCGCGCGAATTGTCCCAGCCGGATCTTCGGCCCCTGCGCGACGGCCGCGATATCGCTGATGCGCAACGGCGTCCCGTTCTTGGTAAAAAGGACCGTGTTTTGGATATCGTGAACATTTCTTACCAAGCCAATCTCGGCCACGTTCACTTGCTGCAATCCAATGGAGATGAAGCTGCCGCCGGCATTGGCGTTGTTGGCCGTGAGTTGTTGCTCCACCTGGGCGAGGCTGAGCCCGTAGGCGATCAGCTTGTTCGGATCGATGCGAACTTGGTATTCGCGTGTGGGACCGCCGAAGCTGGCGACGTCCACAACGTTGGGCACTGATTTGAACTGCTTCTCGATCACCCAATCTTCAATGGTCTTCAGCTCCATTACGTCGTACGCAGGATTCGTACTGTGCAGTGTGTAGAAGTAGATTTGACCCACCGGACTCCAGTCCGTGCCGATCTGAGGTGAGACCCCCGGCGGCAGGCTAACTTGCGAAAGCCGCTCCAGGGCTTTTTCGCGGTTCCAGTCGTTCTCCGATTGGTCGTCGAATGTCAGTTTGACGGTCGATAGGCCGAAGAGGGAAAAGGATCGCAGCGATTCAAGATGCGGGATACCATTCATCACGATCTCAATAGGAATCGTGACTTGCTGCTCGATTTGCTCCGCCGTGATCCCCGGCCATTGAGTGATGATCTGGACATAGTTGTTGGCGACATCCGGATAGGCTTCCACAGGAAGTTGTTTAAACGAGATGGCGCCCCAAATGAAGAGCAGGATGGCAAACGCGATAACCAGGATGCGGTTATTGAGAGCGAAATCGACGAGGCCGCGAATCATGGCTTCTATTGCTCCACGGTGCTTTGCAGGATCAGCGCGTTGGCAACCACCCGCTCGCCGGGTTTGAGACCGGACTTGATTTCTTGCATGTCGCCGGCAAGCAGGTCCCCAGCCACAACTTCGAGCCGTCGGAAATGATTCTCGTTCACCGGCGCGTAAACCCAGTCGCGGTCGTGCAGGTGGAGAATCGCCGTGGCCGGCACCTGCGCGCGCCGCTCCATGGTCTCGCCATGAAAGGTGGCCGTGACAAACATGCCGATCCGCATGATGCCCGGATTCTCCACTTCCAGGCGGACTTTGGCCGTCCGGATGTTGGGGTCCACGACCGGCAGGATATTGCCGATCCGGCCTTTCCAGACACGGTCCGGATAGGCAGCCAAGTGAATATCGGCGTACTCGCCGGGATGCACCTGGGCCATGTTGTTTTCGTACACGTCGCAGACGATCCACACATGCGACAGGTCGGAAATCGTGAAGGGGTTCGGGGGCGTCAGCGCCTGCACGCCGGATGAGCCGGTGATCTGTTGGTCGGTGATGACGCCGGCAACCGGCGCGAACACCTCGACGATTCCTGAAGGGTGCTCCGGATCGGAACCGAGCAGCCGGAGATGCTCTGTTGTGGTCTCGGTATCGACCCTCGCATTCTCCAGCGCGGTTTGCGCACCTTTCTCGTTGTTGTCCGCAATTTCCAGGGCGCTCTTGGGGATGGCCCCGTTATCGAATAGGAGCTTGGCGCGATCCAGTTGAATTTTCGCTAGCCCCTCGTTCTTGACGGCGAGTTCCTCGTTCTTAACCGCTTTGCGATAGTCGGAGTACGCGCCGGCGATATCCGTGCTGCGGACCTTGAAGAGGAGCTGGCCTTTTGTGACCTGATCCCCAAGCCGGGCATCGATCTCCACCACGCGGCCGGACGCGAGCGAGGGCACGGGCACCTGCCGCGATACATCCGGTTGGACGACGCCGGTAACGTTCAGTTCCGGCGCGGCGACGTGTTCTTTAGCCATCACTAGCGGAAACTGCTCCGGACGATCGACCTTGAAGTTACTGGCGTCCATATCCGCCTGGATGGGCGCGGGAGCCGGCCCGATCCCCGCCACCAGGTTCTGCTGGGCCGTGACGCTCTTTTCACAGCCTGTAAAGACAAGGCTCAAAACTAGACATACAGTTGCTTCGACGATAAGGAAACGGTTCACTCGACGACCTCCTGGCCGACCGCCATGTTCATCTGGGCGGCGGCGCTCAAGTACGAACCAATCAAATTCAGATAGGCCAGGCGCGTATCGCGGTACGACTTCTCGGCATCGAGAAAATCGAGCAGCGAGGCGCCGCCATTCTGGTAAGAAATAGTCATCCGGTTCCGGACATCCAGAGATAACGGCAGATACTTGGTCTTATATGGCTTCAGTAGATTTAGATTTTGGACCAGGGTGTAATAGGCCGAATCGACATCGCTGAATACCTGCGCCTCGTTAGCGTCGCGCAACCGTTCGTTGCGTCCGATGTCGATCAGCGTGCGGGCCTTCTCGCCCTGATTGCGATCGAAAACGCGCAAGGGAATGCTGACGCTTGCGCCCAACGTGTTGAAGTCATAGGGATTGTTGAACGAAGGGTTGTGAGTCCACCAGGCGCTGATCGTCGGATCGGTGGAGCTATTGGCGACGGCGAGATGGTGATTGATCTTGGCGAGTTCGACGTTCTTGAGGGCCGCCGCGAGATCCGGGCGGGCGTCCAGCGCTTCCTTCCGGAATTGTTCCAGTGGTTGCAACTCCTCCACGAAATCGAATGGCCCGGCCACGTCAAACTGCTCAATCGGCGTGCGCTCGTTCAGCAATAGCAGAAGTTGTGTTTTGGCCGTGCGGAGGTTAACGATGGAAGTCTCGAAGTCCGACTCGAATTGAACCCGCTGCAACTCCATGCGGTTCAGGTCGATTTGGGCGAGGTCGCCCGCGTTCCAGCGGTTTCGATTTACCGCCAGTTCCCGGTCCCAGTAGGCCAGATTTTCCTTGGCGTTCTCAAGCACGGCTTTGGCCTGAAGGGTTTGTACAAAAGCGTTGCGCAGGTTGAACAGCAGGCCGCGTTGCTGATCGAGGTAAGTGGACTCCGCGATCGCGGTGGACTGGCGGGCGCTGTCGCGCCGCAACTCCCGTTTCTGCTGTCGTTCGTGGAGGTAGCTCAAGCTGGTTGTGATCTGCGTGCCGGCGAACGGACGCCAGACTCCGTAATATCTAGTGAGCTGGGTGCCATCGCTCGCCAGAGAGAAGTCCGGGTTAGGACGCAGGAACGCCGTGATTTCCGCGGCGCGCGATTCATCGATGTTCAGTTGGGCGGCTTTAAGAGTCGGATTGGCGGCCGCAAACCGGTCTCGCACCTGTTGCCAGGTTAAGGCGGTCTGAGCCGGAACTTGCGCCGGCAGACGGGCGAAAATCAAAACGAAAATCCCGAGTGGCCGACGTCGCAGCAGGCCCATTGGAAATCCGGAACCGCCCCAATTTTGCTGCAATTTCATTCCTCTCCTCAGCCACAGTGATTTGATATTAAGGCGCCGCGGACACGGGGAGCGCCAATGGAGGTAAAACCGCGTGTTACAGAACGGGAGGAGCCCGTAGGGGCCGGCCAGGGTTCAGCGGATGCGAGGCGTGGCCATCCGACCTAGCTTGGAGAGGCATCCTCGGATTACCGGATAGCGGCGCGGGCAAGCCGTCAGGTCCGGCCGCACACCCGGCCCCGGGCACAACACACGAAAGGTCCAGCTGCGGCGGCGAATACGGCCTCTCCAGGGCTTGGTTCGCTTCCTGCCAAATGGACATGGGGTAAGCGGTAGCGTCGCCCGGAGTGAACATACCATGACCGTCATTGATCCAAACTCCAACTGGCTCCCGGTTGAATCCGTTTGTGATCACCAAGTCCAGATCCCGATCGCCATCGACGTCTCTGGCACTGATGTGAAGACTACCGCCGTTGTTGCCGGACTCCACTTCGAAAGTGGCGTGGGGCTGCGCGCTAAGAAGCACTTGGATCTGATAGTGGTAGACTCCGTTTACCAAGCCCCGTGATTTCGCATACGCGATATCGGTGCGGCTATCGCCATCAAAATCGCCCAAGCCCGAAGAGCCGCGGAGCGCCACGGCCAAGCCGGAAGGCAGAGTAGCGCCGGAGGCCATTCCGCCGCTGTTGGGCCAGACCTGCGCTGTCGCAGCGGCCACCAGAATCCCGCACCCTAAGCCCAATACATTCAGCGCGCGAAATGCTATCGACCGGCCGATTTTTCCCGAAACTCCCAGAGAATCCATCCTTCTCGACGCTCACACTACGAGACGGTACTCACCCGCACCTCTGACTCTGCCTTCCATGTCGTGAAAAAGTCATGACCACAAAGAAAGAAAAACTTGGGCGCTCGATAAGGACTACCCTCTGATGCTCGTGGCTGAGTATGACTTTGCCGCTAGATTTCCAGCTTGCCCTGGAACATCATGTCCGCCAGATCGAAGGGTTGCATTACCACAATGCGGCCGATGTGCGCCTCGAATTCGACCTGTCTGTCTTTGGGCGAAATTTCGGCGGAGAACGGGAACACGAAAACAGCCGCCCATCCGTCAGGGTAGTGGAAGACTTCGACGCTGGATGGCTTCACATCCTTTTTGCCCTCGCGCTTCAAAACCGCGCCTTCCTTCAGGGGATCGCCCAACTTTTTCGGATCGCCCTTGAAGTTACCGCCGGGAATGCCGTACACGGCGATGCGGTAGCCGTCAACCTCCGAGGTGGGAGGGTCGAGTTCGTGGGACTTCAACTCCGCGAGACGCACCGGAAGAGCGCTCTCCCAACGCAGCCTCAGGTTGATGCCTTGGATGGTGGAGCGGATGCTGCGCCCGCCGTTTGGCGCCGGGACGAAGATATCGGTGACTTTCGTCGGTAATTTTGGGCCGGTGCCCTTGGCGTCCACACCCTCGTAGCCAACGCCGCGCGGCTGGCCCATCTGTCCGCCGTCCCTAAGCTCATCCTCGCTCTGCCGGCGGGCAAGCCCGGCCGTGATCTCTCTGGCCCAAGGTGAATTGAAGAGGACTTGCTTGGCATCCTCCTCGGTCCACTGAGGGGCGGCTTTGGTCTTCCAAGCTGGCTCCGCAGCCATCGCCACGACCGCCGAGATAGAAATCATACAGAACCACTGTATTCGTCGCTTACGCATTCGCCACCCGGAAGGAGCACGAACAATGATGTGCCGGTCGCTAGCCAAACCACCAGCCCAGACTAACCTGATGCGAGATTGCTCCAGTTATGTCACTTCTCTATTGTTCGGTTTGTGACGTGAAAAAGTCATGAATGCCGCCCCAAGAAAAACTTGGGGACTCCATAAATGGGAAGCCCTAGTCGATTGAGGCAAAAGCAGTTACTCGCAGCCCCGCCACACGAGCCGACAACTGGGTGGCGGCGCGGAGCACGCTCCGTTTTGTGCGAAGTCCTCACAGCGATGCCGGGACGAAAGCGTGACGCGACGGCCCCGGGTTGGTCTTCGGTCAAGTTCGATTGGTCATCGAGACACCGATAGTGGGTCACTTGCGATTTCGATTGGGTCAGCTCCTTGACGTCCAACTCCCCGCTCTTATCCTTATCCAGCCGTTCGAACTCCGCGTCCATGAAGCGCATGTACTCTGTCCCGCTCCCAGGGGCGCCGTCACTTGCCAATCGCTGGCCGGTTCATGCGGAAGCGCATTTGCGTAAGCTCCCTAGGATCCAGCTCGCCGCTTTTATCCTTGTCGAGTCTATCGAATTCCGCTTCCATGAACCTCATAAACTCCAACTTGGATATTTTCCCGTTTTTGTCAGTGTCCATTACGAGCAACAGATCTTTGACTTCGTCCTCCGCGAGAGCGAGACTTCTCTCCTGCCTAGGTATGCTCTTATCTGCCTTCTGCGCGATCGCGGCTCGCGGCAGGGTTCCGACCGCGATTAATCCTGCGATGCCAGCGATAACCAATGCTGCTTTCCGGGAGTTGGACATGGCGGTGTCTCCCGTCCTAGAGTTTCACCAATATCATGGCGCTGATCGTTGCTTGGCCGCGGCGAAGATCCGGGAACCAGACACTGTTGGGACCGCCGCAGGCTGTATAGGCGGCCGACAAATCGGCCGTTCCAGCCGAAGCGCCGGTGCTACAAACATAACTTCCAGGGGCGCCGTTGTTGCCGCCAGGAGGGGTAATCCCGCCACGGCCCGACCAGTACGGCACATTTGTGTGGCGGTAACCGAACTCCAGCCGGAATGTGGCGAATTGGCTGGGCATCCAGTCGAGAGTGGCGGTGGTGTCCCACGCCTTCAATGGCAACCCGGGCGCGGCCGGGAAGTACGGCGTTCCCGAAATGGCATCCGCGCCGTTGACCGGAAGCACCAACGTCAGGTAGCGACCCGGATTGTTCATCCAGCCACCGCCGAGCGTAAGGGCGAGTGCGTCCTTGTGCCACCAAAAGCGGTTGTAGGCCATCCAACCAAGAAAGGCCTGCTTGGGACCGCCCTTTCCCGTCGCCGGGTTATAGGCGCCATGGTTGCCGGCGCAACTCACTCCTTGCCCGGTTTCGCATCCCAAATCGCCGGTGAACGTGAATGCCATCTTGTCGAGCCCATTGCCCGCTTGCGGCCTATCGAAGTATTTAATTTCGATGCTATTGTCGGTGTGATACCGAGTCCGTTTGGGAAGGCCCACGTTATCTTCCCCGAAGCCGTACTGGTTGCCTATTATATTCATCCACGGCTTAGGCGTCCATTTGATCTGCCCTCCCAAACCGGGATGGCCATTAAACTTGTTGTACGCCTGCCACCCGTTGATAAACCAAGGCTCGATTTTAAGGTGATTGGTGGGAAACCACTGTATCCGGACTCCGTTAAAAAACCAGGGCGTGTTGGAAGAGACGTAGGACGGCTGGTAGGCCCAATTATCGAAGTTATGATAACTGAACAGGCCGACGTATGAGACGAAAATACCGGCGTCGATATTGAGCCCGTGGTTCACATCGAAATGGTACCCTCCGTAAGCCTCCGATACGTATTTGTAAGCGCTGCGAACGTCCCATTGGCCAACGGCCGGGCTTGAGTCATTTCGCACGGTGGTCGCGGAAAACATGCCGAACAAGGCCAGCACCCGGCCGCGCATGTGGCCGGCGTGGAAGTCGCCTCCAATGGACAAGTCCTCAACCTGGATCTCACCACTTCGGAAGACTTCGCTGGACCCACCCATCGAATGGTCGATCGGCTGGTTGAAGGACTCCCCATAGAACGTGTCGGCTCGGAACTCTCCACTGAAGTGCTTCGTATCGAGGGGCGAGTCGTGCTGGCGGGAGTTACCGTTGAGCCACGTCCAATCTGAGTCCGCAAACGGGGTTTTCAAATCGACCGCCGCGGGCGCGGACGATATTACGGGGGCGTCGCCGAAGTCCGGAACCAGGGCCGGCGCAATGGTGGAAGGCAGCCCGGCCTGAGCGATCTGAGGGGCCGCTTGGGCGAGTTGCACGTGGGCATTCGAGGTTCGGTTTTGCGCAATTTCGACCACAACCAGGGGAGGGCTGGCAAATCCCTCCTTCGATGCAATCACTTGATAAGACCCCGGGGGCAGATCCTTGGCCGCGAATACGCCATCGCTATCGCTAACCAGTTTCCTTTCCATGTTGCCTGATGTGCTACGAACCAGGACGTTCACGGCCGCCAGGGAAAACCCGCCTGGCGCAGAGGTGACCCCATGTAAAACGCCGAAGACGCCCTGTGTCAGTTGGAGGTTGGCATTGGTGGTTTTGCTTTGCGCGATTTCAACCATGGTGCCGGACGAGTTCGCGAATCCTTCCTTCGAAGCGGTGATTTCATACGTTCCAGGCTGAAGATCGTCAACGCGAAAAACTCCATCCGCATCGCTAAGCAGGCGCTGCTCGATCGATCCCGCGATGCTGTGAACAACCACATTCACTGCTGCCACCGAGAAGCCGCCGGGAGCTACGGTGACTCCACGCAGGGTACCGGACGTTGCCTGCCGATTGGCCTCTCCTGCGACGGGCCGGCTGGCTAATCTGCTCTCAGCAACTTTGGCGGGGTCCTCCGCAACGGCAGGTTGAACCAATGCTGTCGCGGCACAGACGATCAACAGCCAACGTTTGTTGAAAATTTCCTTATGTGCGTTCATATGCCCTCGCAAGCGAAGCGTACTCAATGCGTTGCCGACGCCGGAATTAATGTCTAAATGCCAAACTGATCGAGCGGCAAGGCAACCCAACCACCGGTAAGTATGCGAGCGAGGCCATGAAAATCGCATAAAAGCAACCAACAAAAAATTGATGGCGCCTATAACATATGCCTGCTACGCCTTTATAGATTTTTCATGCCTTGGCTGGCGAAAAGAGACTATACTCACGGCTGGCGAATTTTCGCTATGGAGCCGGTGGCGGGAGAGAGCGTATCCTTCGTTCCGAACGAAACCGTGGGTTTGGAGCAGCCCCACGGACGCCGGGAGACGCGCAAAGGGCGCGAACCCGCGCCGCCACGCGAGCCTGAAACTCACGAAAAGCCGGCGGCGCGGGGCGCGCTTCGTTTTGCGCGAGTTCCCAAGACGCTACGCGTCACGCGGCAGTTTGCAATCGGCGATCGAAGCATTTGACCGCGAGGCGCATACAATCTCGCCGAGGTCTTCGAAATCTACGGCAAAGATGGGCATCAATTCACGTTAGGCTGGCTCTATGTACATTCGCCTTGATCGCGTCCACCGGGCGATGCCAGTGATCCTCGGGGGCTTCACGCTTGTGGCCATCGGAGTGCTCTTTACGTGGGATGCCTTCCCAAGGTATTTTCCCGCCAGAGCTCATGATTTTCTTGCCGCATTTCCACTGGCGATGATCGCATTTGCCTACCTCGTCTACCAGACTGCACACCGGCCTCCGTTCCGGGAGTTGTTGAAAGCCATCATGCTAGCCGTCGCGTTCGTGTTCTGGGCAGCCAATCAACTCTGGCCGGGCCTACGCCAGGCGATCCTCTTTAATGACACTGCTATCGCTCTCTTTGTGCTTGACGTATTCCTCGTCATGATTGGCTGGCCGGTGACCTCACCAGACGAATCTTTTGCCGAGACCTACGTCGCTCCAAGCGACCCGCAGGTTCGCAAACGAGGGTATCCAGACGAGACTCACCAATAATGTCGTTGAGCAGAATGCCGCGGCCCTGGCAAGTGCCCGAACCGAAGCCACCCACGAAGTTCTCTGACGAGTCAAAAGAATAGAATCATGTCACAGGCGAACGTGAGCTGGTTCTTCTTCGTGCCGTTGTTATAAGCCGTCGTATCGTACGAGCGCTCAAACCGCAATTCGGGCCGGACCACAACCGTGCTCCCTATCCAGTGACCCCAGCCAAACATGTGCTCGCTGTACCGGGTTCTGAATCCCGTTCTTTGGCCTTTGATGTCGTCAAAGTACTCGCTGCGAATCGTAAGATAGTCGCGTGGAGAGATCTGGTCTACCAGATAATTGACAATGGCCCATTCGGGAGCGAAGCAGGTAACCTCATAAGCGTGATTGCAGAAAGCCCCGTTGGCGTTGGTCTCGATCAGGTTAGCCCCAACGGCGTTGTTGACATTGGGCGTGTGCTTTTGGTACTGATACCAGGATTCCGTCGCGCTGTGCCAGTGGGACTTGGCGCTAAACTTGTGATACCAGGTGAAATAATAGGCCGTCAGATTGTTGTAGGCGTAGGCGCCGTCGTTCAAAGTATTGTCACAGACATAGACTTGGTCTAGACCGGTTCGCCATGTATAGCTTCCGCAGGCATTCAGAGTCAACTTTCGATCCGTTTTCACCCAGGGCGCGACATCACAGCCTGGAGACACGCCGACCTGGATCATCCAGTGGTTGTTTAGTTTGGTAGTCGTATTGATTCCCGTTTGGGTGTAGCAATCGAAGGTATAGAGCAGGGAATGGCTGTACGTATAGTTGTTGGGAGCGAGTTGGGCTTCGATATCGGGAAGGGAAATGTACCGGCCGATCCTGATATCCATTCCCTGCGCAACCTGTGGCACGTAAAGATCGAAGTACGCCATGGGAACGTCAAAGCCGTTTTCCTGGTTCTTGCCGAGAAGTTGGTGGCTCCAGTACCCTTTTGCCGTGGTAAAGCGGTAATCGAGGCCGTAGAGGGGAGAAACGCGAAAGCCCCAGTCAATATGGTCGGTTTGTACCGTGTCCGGCTGGCGTTCGATATACAGCACTTCCTGATCGAGCTGGACGGAATTGCCACGTTCCGCATAGGCCTCAGGATACGTGGAATACCCGCCTTGCTTCGATGTACTCGAGTTAAATCCGCCATTGAGCCAGCCGTAAACTTGGATGCCGCTCTTTTTCCACCAATCGCCATTCGAGCCGCCCCAGATGGCGGTCATTAGCGGTCCGGCCTGCGTAAACGGGTATCCGATGGTCACACTGCCGCCATAGGGCCAGACGGCGAAAGGGAAAGGTGGCGCGGAGACCGGCGCGGGATAGCCCCTGTATTTCGGCTCCGGACCGTTAGCGGAAGATTCTTTCCAATCGTCGCGGTAAGCTTTGATAAAGCGGTGAAAGAAGCTGCCGACGGAACCGGCCGGCGCGGCGGACGGCAGTACTGGAACGACGGCCGCCACCGTTGCTGGCGCGAGAGCGAGTTGCGCGCCCACCGTCTGGTCCTGAGCGATTTCCACGGTCGATTCGCCGGAAGTGGAAAACCCCAACTTAGCCGCGGTGAGAGCGTAGGATCCCGGCTGCAGATCGTTTACCAGGAATGTCCCATCGCCTCCGGTCACCAGTTGCCGCCGGGCGGCCCCATCGGGGCCCTGAATGGTGACGACAACGCCGGCTAACGCCAAGCCACTGGGACCAACGGTGATGCCCCGCAGGGAACCGGCGGAAGCGGCCGCGACGGCAGTGCCGCTGCTGCCTTCAGTCGAATCCTGCGCGTAAGCCCCGCGCACAAACCAACATGCCGCGATGGCACAGGTTAACGGCAGTACGCGAGCGTCATAAAATCCCATCCGACGATTCATGTACCCTTGTCCTTAAAAAGTGGATAAGTCTGTTAACTGGGATCTGGGGGCAGGTTAGGCACACGACACACAGAGTCGCGGGTAGCCCGAATACCTTTCCCGGCGCTGCCGGTCGGTTCTGATCACCCGATCAACAACAGTATGGGGACCAAGCCATAAATAAAGCATGAACACCCCAATGAAAATCGCTTATGAGCGCGATAACTGGGCGCCTATGGTGTGTCGGAGAGTATGAGTCTGTTGAAGAAGTTGCAGGCTGAAAACACACGGGGGGACAAAACCGCCCCACGCCTTAGAGCAACAGCGTGGGACGCAAGCGGGGACATTCAATGGGCGCCCAGAAGAAGTCTCAGCGGCTTAGGCCGTCACTCGTACGGCCCGGCCCACGGCTTTCACAGTTCCAGTTTGCCCTGAAGTTGCATTTCGCCCGCGTCAAAGGACTGTTCCAGGAACAACTGGCCAATCTGAGCGGTGAACCAGATTTGGCGGTCCCGTATGGTAAGTTCCTCGGTGCGCGGAAACAAGTAGACCAGGGTGGCCAGCTTTTCGTCCGTCAGGATCACTTCGACGCGGGCGGGTTTAACGTCCTTCTTTCCCGATCGCTTCAAAAGGGCGGCCTTCGCCAGTTCGACCGGAAGCGTCCGCCGATCCTCCAAACCCGGAACGCCGTAAACGGAAATCGCATAGTAGTTGCCTTCCCAGCTGGGCGCATCTTCGCCGGCTTTTTTTTCGGCGCTGCGAATCGGCATTGCGCTCGCCCAGCGAACCGTCAGCGTCTTGCGTTTTTCGATTGTGGAAGCGAAACCCTTGCTGGCTTTGCCAAAGCCCATAAGGATGGAGGGTT
>Ga0209698_10005787_pt1 | contig 13272 bp, 9 predicted proteins | sample LitLauG_LLR_2012_FD_187203 | JGI IMG/M metagenome (GOLD analysis project Ga0209698, IMG submission 187203) | Freshwater sediment microbial communities from Pennsylvania, USA - Little Laurel Run_MetaG_LLR_2012 (SPAdes) (version 2) | ecosystem: Environmental > Aquatic > Freshwater > Creek >... | reverse complement strand
ATTCCTATCCGCGGACCCGGACAGGCCAACTGGGACATGTCGCTGTTTAAAACGTTCACCATCAAAGAGCGGATCAAATCGCAATTCCGCTTTGAGGCTTTGAACGCCATGAATACGCCATTGTTCTATGCGCCCAACACGTCGTTCGGCAGCAGCACCTTCGGGCAAATCACCCAGCAGGCCAATTTCTCAAGAGAATTGGAGTTGGCCCTGCGGTTCGCGTTCTAGCAGTCGAGGTCGTTTCCAAAAGAGGGCGGACGGCGCAAAAACGCCGGTCCGCCCTCTTTTTCGTTTTCGACCATATATGATGGTTGCGGTTTGCCAGTGCCCCTTGTCGGGCTAAAGCATCTGGCCACTGATAACGTTAGCTCTCCTAGTTGAGAAAGAATACATGCGCTCTGTTGCGTTGGTTTTGTTTTTAGCGGCCGTTGGCCAGGCTGCGACCAAGAACGTCACCGTCCTGGTGAGTTTCGAAAAACCCCATTCTGCTGTGTCCGTTGCCGCTTTTCGCCAGGAATTGAGCGCTTTGCTGGAGCCTGCTGGGATTGCCGTTGACGTAATGCTCAAAAGCGAGATGCCCGAGTCACCGCAATTTGCTGAATTGGTTGTGTTCGAAATGAAAGGCTCATGTTCGATGGATGGGGCCACATTGACGGGTGCCCTGACCAATGATCGCGGACCGTTGGGCTTAGCCTACGAAAGCAACGGGCAGGTGCTGCACTTTGGGGAGGTTCAATGTGATCGCATCCGGCGCTGTTTGCAACGCATTACGAGAGGGCTTCGCCCGGAGGACCATCAGGCCGAATACGGGGCCGCGCTCGGAATTGTCGTGGCTCACGAGATCTACCACATGATCGCTGGCGCAAAAGAGCACACGAAAGATGGCCTGACTAAAGAAAGTCTATCGGCGCATGAGCTGCTGGACGGCGTGTTAACGCTTCCTGCAGGGGTGCGCGAAGCGCTGCGGCACGATTTGGTGGCGAGCCGCAACTAATCGCGAAAACCGATCCAGTACTATTCATGCGCATCGATAAGAATTTTCTATGCGCTAAAAGTGTCTTCTAGTGCGTCTTGCAGTGCTACACTCAAATTCATAAAGAATTTTTCTTTGCTCCGCGATTGTTTGGCCCTTTCCAGGTGCTGAACCACTGAATCTCCGAGCCTGTTCCCGTCGACAAATTGCTCTCCGTTGTAGCGCGCAGAAGCCTTCTTTTTGGACTGCGCCAGAGTTGTCGATTGCGCCGATGACCATTTCGCCAGTCGCAGACGCGACGCCCAGCGGACCAATCTTACATGCGCTGGACTCAGTTCTGTGAAATAATATACGAAACTTGGTTAGGCCAAAAATTTAACAAAGGAGATTTTTATGCCAGCAGTTTTGAAAGCAGATCACGAGGTGGAGTTGATCCGCCGGGGTTTTACACGCAGGAATTTCGGACGGATCGCGAGCCTGATTACGGCTGGCGCCGCCCTGCCTTTTTATAACGAGCCGGCGCTGGCTCAATTATCGCGGGTGCGCAATATACCGCCTGATGCGGTCATCATCAACGCCAATGAGAACCCGCTGGGCCCATGTCCCGAGGCCGCCGATGCTATCCACAGTGTGGTGCAGAAGGGCGGTCGTTATATGTATGACCTAACCGACGCCATGGTCACAACTCTGGCGGAACAGGAAGGTGTAAAGCCTAACTATGTGGAGGCCTATGCCGGATCGAGCGCTCCGCTGCATCAAGCTGTGCTGGCGTTCTGTACCAAGGACCGCGCCTTCGTTTCCGCAGATCCAGGCTACGAAGCTGGTGGACGAGCCGCGAAGTTTATCGGTGTCCCCGAAATCAAAGTTCCCTTGCGCAAAGGCACTTGGGATCACGACGTCAAGGCCATGCTGGCGGCCGCTCCGAACGGGGGGCTTTATTACATCTGTAACCCGAACAACCCAACGGGCACACTGACGAGCAAGGCCGACATCGAATGGCTGGTTGCTAACAAACCCGCTGGTTCCGTTGTTCTTGTCGACGAAGCTTATATCCACATTTCCCCGAATGCGGTGAAATGCACGGATCTGGTGGCTCAGGATAAAGACGTTCTGGTTCTGCGAACATTCTCGAAACTCTACGGCATGGCGGGTCTCCGCGCCGGTGCAGCTATTGCACGTCCCGACATTATCGAAAAGGTAAAAGGCTGGAGTGCGGGCATGATGCCGGTCACGGGTATGGTCGGCGCCACCGCCAGTCTGAAATCGAAGAATTTGGTCGAATTCCGCCGTAAGCTTATGGGCGATGTGCGCGCCGAAACCTTCGACTTCTTGACCAAGAAGAATGTTGAATTCATCCCCTCGGAAAGCAACTGCTTCATGCTCAATGCCAAGCGGCCGGGCGCGGAATTCAACATGGCGATGAGAGAGGAGAAGGTTTACATCGGCCGCAGTTGGCCGGTTTGGCCGAATTGGGTCCGCGTCACCGTCGGAACACACGACGAGATGCAGAAGTTCCAAGAGGCGTTTAGCAAGGTTTACGCCTAGTCTTTTCCTTGCTGCAATAGAACACGGCTCGCCATCCGCGCGGGCCGCGTTCTTGCCAGACTTTGTGTTTTTGAGGGATGCGACCCTGTCGACGCACCACCTTTAAATCGAGGCCCAATTGAAACCGTTGCGTTTTCGTTATAGCTGGAAGTTCCTGGCCGGCGACTTAGCTGGCGGGGCGATTGCAGCGCTGATTGCTTTACCGTATGGTTTAGCCATGGCAAACATGATGGGTTTGCCTCCAGTGCTCGGCTTAATCACGTCAATTTCGACCGCGCCCATTACCGCGTTGTTAGGGCGCAACCCAGTTCTGATAGGCGGCACTGCCAGTGCTACCGTTCCGTTTATTTCTCAGGCCGTACGGTCGCAAGGCATCGGCGGCGCCGCAAAGGTGTGTATTGTGGCGTCGGTGTTCATGCTGGTGTTTTCGTTCTTACGACTGGGACGCTATATCCACAAAGTTCCGCAGCCCGTGGTTACCGGATTTTCGTGCGGCATCGGCGCCATGATGTTCCTGACGCAACTCGGCGTGATGATGGGCGTCAAAGCGGTGGTCGACCGGACATCGAACAATATCCTCTATCAAAGCTGGCAGGTTCTCTCGCACGCTGCCGAGACACAGGCGAGCGCCGTGATCATTTCCGGTGTTGTGATTGCGGGCGCGCTGATGGCCGCGCGCCTGATTCCCCGTGCGCCGGCACCGCTCATCGGCATTGTTCTATCGGTGGCGGTTGCTCTCACTTTCGGTCTGCATCAAAGAGAGGTGGGCAAACTCCCTTTGGAGATCCCGCCGTTTATTGGTTTTTCCTGGACGCCCACCGACGTTCTAAAGGTGATTCCAGACGCGCTGGGCCTTGCATTTGTCGCGAGTGTAAATATTCTCTTGACCTCGCGCGTTGTCGAGCATTTTCGAGGCCGTCACAGCCATTTGAAAATTTCCGACGCCGACGGCGAAATTGGCGCTTATGGTATCGCCAATATGGTGGCCGGCATTTTTGCCGCTCCCATGAGCGTGGGCATTCCAGCGCGCAGTTTAGCCAGCGTACGCTGCGGCGGCGTGACACGCATGTCCAATCTCTTTCACGGCTTCTTTATTCTGGCGTTTGTGATTTTGGGGAACAACTATATCTCTCACATCCCAATTCCAGCGCTGGCAGGGGTAACTGCTTATATCGGTATTTGTTTGTTGGAATGGAGTACGTGGCGCCGACTCAGCAAGATGCGGCGCGTAGACGCTCTCGCCTTTTTGGTTACAGCGGCAGCGGTTTTGGTTGTGAACGCCGTGCTCGCGGTCGCGATCGGTTGCTCGCTTTATCTTTTTAGGAGCGCCTACCAGCGGGTGGTGGCTAGTAAGCAAACCGCCAATCTCGTGGCCATGCAGGACGTTCACTGACGGTTTCGCCTATTCTTCTGTTACTTTTCCGTCAAAATTTTATTCACAAGAACGTGTGAACGGTGATAATCTAACCGTAATTGTTTCAGTTGACTACTTGCTCTCTGTTGTAGCAACGTCCGCCGGGTTTCGCGGAGCCGCTGGTCTCGGGCCAGCAAAGTCTTTAGACAAAAATGGGATCGACAATTTACAAGGGAGAAATCAAAGAATGCTTCAGAAGTTGAATTTAGTAGCAAAGGGCAGGGCAGGGCGGTTGTTAGCGCTGCTAGCCTTGACTAGTATTGGCGGCTGGGCGCAGTCCACGCAAGGTGGCGTGCGCGGAGCGGTCACGGATTCCTCCGGTGCCGCGATTCCGAATGTGAAAGTGGTGCTGATCAATGAAGGCACTACAATTCAGCGCGAGGGCGTGACAAATTCTGCCGGTCTCTATGACTTCCAGAACGTTGTCCCCGCGACCTATACTGTCACGGCCGAAGCTCCGAGCTTCAAGAAGTTCGAACGTCGTGGGATTCTGGTGGCCACCCAGGAATTTCTAACCGTCGACGTGCAAATGGAAGTCGGCAAAGTTACCGAAAGCGTATTGGTGACCGAGCAGATGCCGCTGGTGGAATCGTCAGACGCATCGCAAGGTCAAGTGCTCGACAATCAAAAGCTGGTTGAATTGCCGAACTTGGGCCGCAACCCGTTCATGATGTCCAGACTCGCGCAGAACGTTGTGCAAGTGGGACCGCCCGCTTACAACCGCATGGAAGATCAGAGCGGTTCGTCTATGATCTCAATTTCCGGCGGTCCGGTTCGCGGCAACAATTATCTTCTCGATGGTATTCCGATCACGGACGCCACGAACCGCGCGATTATCATTCCGACCCTAGAATCCGTCGCTGAAGTTAAGATTCAGGCAAACACCTACGACGCCGAAATGGCGCGCACTGGTGGCGGCATGTTCAACACGCTGATGAAATCCGGTACAAACGATTTTCACGGCAGCTTGTACGGCCATATTCGCAGTACGAATATGGATGCCAACGCGTTCTTTAGCAATGCTGCCGGCATTCCTATCACGAATCAGCCGAACAAGACGTGGGGCGCCAGCTTCGGCGGACCCGTTCGCATCCCGCACATTTACGATGGCAGAAACCACACGTTCTTCTTTCTCGGAATTGAACATTACGATGACGTTTCTTCCGACTCCGGCAGTTTCTCGCTACCTTCCGCTCTCGAGAGAGTTGGAGATTTTTCGCAGAGCTATACTACTGCGGCACACACTGCGCTTCACATAATCTACGATCCAGCCACGGGCTTGCCAATCGCCGGCAACAAATTGTCGAAGTCGCAAATGACTCCTGTTGGGTTGACTCTGGCCAGCTACATTCCTGCGCCTGCCAGCAGCCCGGCGTATTTCGGTGCGCTCGATCAGACGGTAGCGTCCACCATCAAGGCGCGTGCCGTTCAATACACCGGCAAGTTGGATGAAGACTTCACGCACTGGTGGCATGCCAGTTTGAGCTACGCCCGCTACTATTCGCTGGAACCGGGTGATACTTGGTTCAACACGCCCGCCACGACCGCTGGTTGGCGGCTACAGCGTCGCGTTGATGCTACGGCCATCAACAGCATCTTCACGGTTAACCCCACCACTGTGGTTGCCCTCCGTTATGGCTTCAACCGTTTCCCCAATTACGGCTATAACAGTTCGCAAGGCTTCAACATCGGCGTTCTGGGTTTCACCCCGTCTTGGGCGAACTTGGTTAACGGTCCTAATGCCGAATTCCCGCAAATTGGCATGAACTCTATTTACGGCATCGGCGAGTCTGATGGCAGCTATGCCGATTTAGCCTCGCATAACTTCTCAGCCAGTCTTGATAAGACAATCGGTCGCCATACCTTGAAGGGCGGGTTTGATTATCGCTACATTGCCACTTCCGGCGGAAATATCCCTGGCTGCCCCACGGGTTGCTTCTCCTTCAACACCTCTCTGAACGCAGCCGGAAATGGGCCCGGGAACAATAGCAACACGGGTACCGACTTGGCTGACCTGCTGATGGGCCTTCCCTATGACCGCCAAGCTGGCACAGCCTCCTACCTTCACAACTTCATCAATTACTATGGCGGCTTCGTGCAAGACAACTTCCGTATCAGCAGCAAACTCTCAATTAACGCCGGGTTGCGTTGGGAACACGAATCAGGCCTCCAGGAAGTCCACAATGGCCTTCTCGTCGGTTTCAATACAACTGGGAACACCCCGATAACCGTTCCCGGCTTGACTCCGAAGGGATATGCGCAATACGCCGGCGCAAACGGCGCTCCAACGACGGCGGGTAACTACCCCGGTAGCAAGTGGGGACCACGCGCCGGAGCGGTCTATCAGTTGAATCCCAAGACCGTGATCCGCGGCGGTTACGGTATTTTCTATGCCCCGCAAATCGCCTTGGGTGGACCCTGGGGGACGCCGGGTTATACCAATAACACTGAATACACGGGTAAGAGCACGACCGATGTTCTAACCAATCCGTTCCCGACTGGGCTGCTGGCGCCCGTTGGTAGCTCACAGGGCACTGCCGTAGATATCGGCAGCAGCCTCTCACTCATTTCCCCAACCGCTAAATCTCCAATCGTTCAACAGTACTCGATCGATTTGCAGCGCGAACTGGCCGGCGGTATTGGCATCGAAGTTGGATATGTTGGGTCACACTCGACGCATCTGACGCTCGGAGCTCCCGGCATCAACATCAACGCCTTGAACCCAAGCTATCTGTCACAGGGAGTGAACGCATTGGAAGCGCAGGTGGCAAACCCGTTCTATGGCAATCCGCTGATCACGTCCGGCACCTTGTCCGGCAAGACAATCAGCGCTTTTCGCCTTCTGCTGCCTTACACGGCGTACACCTCTGTCACCACCTCTTTTGGCGATCAGAATCACGCCTCTTACAACTCCTTGGTGATCAAGGCTCAGAAGCGCTTCTCACACGGTCTCACCTTTCTGAGTACATTAACCGCTTCCGTGAACAAAGACGAAAGCAGCGGGGGCGTTGGGTCCTCGCTCAACAGTGGCGCGCAGGGTGCTCCGCAAAATCCCTACGATATGGCGTCTGAATACAGTTACTCGAACGTCGATACGCCGCTTCGTTGGGCTTCATCGTTCTCTTACGAATTGCCTGTCGGCAAGGGCAGACATTTTGCCGGCAACATCAACCGTGCTATGGATTATGTGATTGGTGGCTGGGAAATTAGCAGTGTTCTCGTTTACCAAACTGGCTTCCCGCTGCAGATCTTCCAGAGCAACCAGAACGGCGACTTCGGTTACGGCGCGCAACGTCCGAACACCACAAGCACTTCGGCGGGCACCAGCGGCAGCGTGGAATCACGGATTGGCAACTACATCAATCCGGCCGCTTTCTCGCTCGCTCCGGCAGCCACCTTCGGCAACACTCCGCGTACCCTCGGTTCGCTTCGCGGACCCGGTCAGAAGAACTGGGACTCCTCGCTGTTCAAGAACTTCTTGATCACCGAACGAGTCAAGGCTCAGTTCCGAGCTGAAGCGCTCAACGCTTTTAATTCGCCCCTGTTCCACTCGCCGAACACGCAATTCGGAACGCCCACGTTCGGCCAAATTAGCGGGCAAGACAACTTCGCCCGCCAAATGCAGTTGGCCATCCGCGTGACCTTCTAAACGACAGTTTGTTTTCAAACAAGCGGGGCCGCGAGTCTTTTCGAGACTCCCGGCCCCGTTTGACTTGTACGTAGATTGTCCGCAAGCTGTTCCTGGCGATGGCCACGATAAGCAAGCTTTTTCGGGAGCAGGAAAGAGCATGTGACTTGCCCTGGGGCCGGTGTTGACAAGGTACGATTTTGCATTCATACTTTAGAGTATGAAAGTCGGCGAGCGCGGTCAGGTCACGATTCCGAAGCACATTCGCCAACAGTTTGGGTTGGGGCCCGAATCGGAGGTTGAATTTCAGGTTGTCGAGGGTTCCATCGTTTTGAAAAAGGCTCCACGGAAGCTAGACTTGGCGAAGTGGAAGGGCCGTTGTGCCGAATCCTTTTCAAAGCTTGGCTACAAATCGGTTGATGAATTTATCGAAGACGTTCGTGGCAGATGATCACAGCGATTGACACCAACGTTCTTTTCGACATTCTCCTTCCCAACAAAGACTTCTACGAAGCTTCCGCGCGGGCGCTGCAGACTTCATCCGATGGCGGATCGTTGGTAATGAGCGACGCCGCATACGCCGAGTTGTCCGCCCATTTCGAACGGCAACGCGAATGTGACTTCTTTCTCGAAAGCAATGGCATTCAGGTTCAGTCGCTAACCCGTGAAGCCCTTTTCTTAGCTAGTCGCGCGTGGCGAAAATATCGAGGCCAGGGAGGACGGCGCATGCATATCCTCTCTGATTTCCTGATTGGCGCTCACGCACAAATCCAGGCAACGAAGTTGCTCTCGCGCGATCGCGGTTTTTATCGTTCAATGTTTCCGTCTTTGCGCCTTCTCGATCCGGTCGCCAAAATAACCGAATAAGCACCACTGTCATGTGGTGTATATTGGAAGTAGATCGGCCATGGGCGCGCTTCTCACCACTCCCGACACTCTCTTCATCCAACAGCTCTACGATCAATATTCCGACGAAAATCACCAAGCCTGGCGCCGCCTCTACGAGCGCATGCTTCCCAAATGGGAGCGCTATGCCAATCCGCATTTCCTCAAGGGCATTCGCGCACTAAGCCTCGACCCGCAGCGCGTCCCCCGCCTAGAAGACGTAAACCGCTTCCTACAACCCCTCACCGGCTTTCGAGCCAAAGCCGTCAGTGGCTATGTCCCCGCGTTCCAATTCTTCGATTGCCTCCGCCAGCGCGCCTTCCCCACCACCATCACCATCCGCCGTTCCGATCAATTGGATTACCTTCCTGAGCCCGACATCTTCCACGATATTGCCGGTCACGTGCCGATGCACACCGATCCGCATTTCGCCGAAACCCTGGTCCGCTTCGGCGAATGCGCCCGCACCGCTGCCCAATTGAACGCCACAGCGGAGGAACTAACCAGCATCGTCCGAGCCATGGCTCGCTTCTTCTGGTTCACCATTGAGTTCGGCTTGATGCGCGATACCAAGGGTACCGATCTGAAGGTCTACGGCAGCGGCTTGCTCAGTTCGTTCGGCGAAATTGAACACGCCATCGATTCGCCGAAAGTGCAGCGTTATCCAATTCAGTTGGAATGGCTCGTCAATCAGAGTTTTGAGATCGACCACTATCAGCCTCTCTTGTTCATTGTCGATTCGTTTGAACATTTGTATGACCTGGTGGGCGAGCTGGAACGCTGGATGAAGCAAGGCCGTTTATCCCACGTCGCTTCCGGTGAGCCGCTCGTACGCGAAGAGGACATTCTTAGTTTTCGTGCGAATTAGCGCCCTTCAGTACAATACAGGCTGAAACAAGGAGAGTTATCTTGATGAAGTTTTCGAAAGCGCGGCTGTTGTTCGCGCTCATGCCGCTGATGGCCTCAGCCCAAGTCAACGTCGGCGAACAGAAGCCCGAAGCCACCGTACCCTTCACAATGACCACAGTGGCCACCTTCAAACTACCTTGGCGGATCGCCTTCTTGCCCGATGGCCGCATGCTGGTCACCGAAAAGGTTGGCCCCGTTTGGCTGGTCACGCAGCAGGGCGAAAAAATCCAGGTGAAAAATACGCCCGCCGTCTATTGGGAAGGCCAGAGCGGCATGCATGGCGTCTTCCTCTCGCCGCACTACGCCAAAGACCACAAGATCTATCTCACCTATGCCGAGCCCGGCGACTATGGCGGAGGTTTGGCCCTCGCCCGCGCCACGCTGAACGTCACAGCCACATCGGCTGCACTCGAAAACCTCGAAGTCTTGTGGCATCAGATGCCCAAAGGCAAAGGTGGACAGGAAGGCGCGCAAGTCGCATTCTCTCCCGACGGCAAACATCTCTTTCTCACCGTCGGCGACCGCCAGCGCTTCACGCCGGCCCAGGATCCAAGTCAGCCCGAAGGCAAGATCCTGCGCCTGACGCTCGATGGCACACCCGCCCGCGGCAATCCCAACTTCGGCAAAACCGGTGCCCAAACCATTCCCCTGATCGATCCGCCGAGTGACACCGAGGCCGCCAAGACTGCCGATGTGGTCAGCAACTATACCTTTCCCAGCCCCAATTTGACTCCGGCTGAAACGTGGGCCAGCGGCGTCCGCACACCTTACGGCATGGCATTCTCGCCCAAAGGCGAATTATGGGAGGTCGAGCACGGCCCGCGTGGCGGCGACGAGTTGAACCTGATCGAGAAGGGCAAGAATTATGGCTGGCCGCTCGTCTCCTACGGTATGAACTATAACGGCGTGCCTATTCCAAGCCCCGATACGCGCCCAGATCTTGCCAAGCCTGTGCTCTATTGGGTACCGGTCATCGCGCCGGGGAATCTGATGTTCTACCGTGGCGATAAAACCTTTCCGCAATGGAACGGCAGCGGCTTCGTCAGCGGCTTGGCCACCAGATGTATCAACCGCATTATCTTTGACGGCCATGGCGGCGCCAAAACCGCTGAGCGCTGGGATGTCGGCCACCGCATCCGAGACGTGGAAGAAGCTCCTGACGGATCTCTGTGGATGCTAGAAGACGCTAATCCAGGTGCTCTAATCCATGTCACTCCCGTCCGTTCCGAGCCGCGACCGTAAGGGAGTCGGTCTGCTCGTAGCCCGAGCGTCGCCGCGGTTGTTTACTCGTAGCGCAGCGCTGTGTTTGGGTCAACCTTCAAAGCGCGCCGGGTTGGCCCAGCAGCGGCAATCAGCCCGGTCAGAATCATAACCAAGAGAACCGCGCCAAAAGTGATCGGGTCAGTCGGTTTCAATCCTGGCACCAGAAACATGGCCAAAGGCCGCATGATAAAGAGCGCCGCGAACAAGCCGACGGCGGATCCTGTCAGCGTCAGCCTAGCGGCATCTCGCAGCACCATTCCAGAAATATCACGACGTGTTGCGCCAATGGCGACACGGATGCCGATTTCGCGAGTCCGCTGCACTACCGAATAAGCCACAACCGCATAGAGTCCAATTGTCGCTAGGAATAAGCCGAGCATTCCGATTGAGCCTACCAACCCTGCGCCCACTTGGCTCGGAAAAAAAGCGAGGCCAATACTCGCATACATTGTCTTTACTTCCACCCCGGCCATCGGATCAATTCGATGGAGCGTGCGACGGATCGGCTCGAGCTGCTGAGCGGGCGGAATGAATGATCTCACAACCATCTGCAGGTCAAGGCCCTCGTACTTAAATTGTGCGAGCGACTCGTAGATCTGCGGCTGAGGCTCTTCACCGATTGTCCAAGTTTTAGTTCCCTCAACCACGCCAGTCACTCGATACCACTGCTCGTCATGCCACGAGAAGATCGTTCCAACAGCCTCTCTGCCTCCAAAATAGCGTTGCGCGAAAAGACGGTTGACGATGACTTCTTTCTCACCATCGCCCTTTCCAGAAAAAGTGCGGCCAGTGTAGATCGGGATATCCATGGTCTGGAAGTAGCCGGGAGTGACGGCGTTGCCCTTGAATTCTGCGTCGACTTCTTGTCCGGTATCGGCAAATTTCAAGCGAACGCCATACGCGGCATTTCCATTGAACGGCGTCAGCGTAGCGGCGGCCACACTCTCAACGCCTGCCAAAGCTTCCATCTCACGCAATACTCGGTCCACGTACTGGGCCCTCTGCTCGTACTTGCTGTACTTGCTGGGCGGAAGATTTATCTCCACGTGAACCGTGTGCCGCACATCGAAACCGGGGCTGATGGAATTGGCATTTACCAGATTGCGAAGGAAAAGGAAACCGGTCGAAAGCACGATCACCGATATTGCAATCTGTGCCACCACCAAAGCGCTTCGTAGCCTCGACTTTCGCTCCCTGGCCAGAGCGGGCGTGATGGATACCTTCAGCGATTGCCAAGCCGGAAGCAATCCGCAGACGACGGTAGCCAGCCCCATCAGCACTGTCGAATAAACCAACAGACGCCAGTCGGGAGTAATCTGCAAATGAATCGGCACGGGAACGGGAATCTCTACTGCCGCCAGCAGCTTCACCGTTGCCTGTGAAAGCAGCAAACCAAAACCGGCGCCCATAATTGCCAGCAACGCGCTTTCCGCCAGAAACTGTTGAAGAAGCCTTCCACGGCTCACCCCTAGTGCTAGCCGGACGGCGATCTCTCCACGACGCGCCGAACTGCGGGCCAGCAGCAGAATCGCGACGTTCACGCAGGCGATCAATAGTACGAGGCCGACCACCACCCAGAGGAGTGCAAAAAAGACGGCAACTGGGACAAATTGCGGCTCGCCGAAGAAACGGTCGTAACCCGCGACCGCCTCCATCTTGATGTTTTCAGAATATCTTCGATGACCGGCGGGCAGCCCCGCATCAATGCGGCGGGTCACAATAGCAAGCCCCACGCGCGCTTGCTTCAGTGAAACGCCCGGTTTCAGACGTGCATAAATTTCGAGGTTTGTCGTTTCCAACCACCGGGGTTGGTAGACATCAGGAGAGAGTCCTAACCCAGTAAGCGTTCGGTGATGCTCAGGCAGAATTCCAATAACAGTGCAGGCGCGCCCGTCGAGATTGACGGCGTGTCCTATAGCCGCTGGATCGCCATGGAAGTGTTTTTTCCAAAAACGATAACCGATAACCGCGACGTCTTTGCCATCGGTCGGACTGAAACCTCGGCCATGCAACAAGGGCACGCCGAGCGTTGTGAAATAGTCGCTCGTCGTGTAGATATCGAAAACCCGCTTCGTCTCCGTTCCATCGTTAAAATTGGCGTACGCTTCGACATTTTCTCCAACCACTCCGGCAAAGAGGCCGCTCGCTCTCAATGAATCGATCACTTCTACTGGTGCGGTGTTGCTTCCGCCGAGCCAAATAGACACCAACGACCCTGCATCGCGCACCGAAGGCTGGCTGAAAAGAAACTCCATACCCAGCGAAAAAATCGCCGTATTCACGCCTATACCCAACCCAAGCGAAAGCAGCGCGCTGACCACCAGTGCAGGACTCCGCCGAAATCCGCGCACGGCGAAGATCAGATCGCGTCCGAGGTTCTCGATGAAATTGAAGCGCCAAAGATCAAACGCACCCTCTTTGATAAGAGCAGTGTTGCCGAGCGGAATCGGATTCCGCTGTTCGCCCGACATCTCGCGATGGAACGCGAGTTCTTGTTCAAGATCTCGTTGCAACCGCCGTCGCCGAAAGAGTTTCAAAAAGAACCGTCGCATCTCGTTTTACCTCGCAAGAACTCTTTGTACGGCATTAGAGAGGCGGTCCCAGGTAGCCTGCTGCTCGCTGACAACCTTCTTTCCGCGCTTGGTGATTTTGTAG
>Ga0209698_10005786_pt1 | contig 13274 bp, 9 predicted proteins | sample LitLauG_LLR_2012_FD_187203 | JGI IMG/M metagenome (GOLD analysis project Ga0209698, IMG submission 187203) | Freshwater sediment microbial communities from Pennsylvania, USA - Little Laurel Run_MetaG_LLR_2012 (SPAdes) (version 2) | ecosystem: Environmental > Aquatic > Freshwater > Creek >... | reverse complement strand
AGGTTAGCCGGTGAGGTAAGGGGGATGTTTGCTGTACGACAATAAGACTTGTAAGACCTTTGTAAAGCGGCCGGATCTTTCTGCACGTAAAGCCCAAGCACAAAGACTTTCGCTCACGTCCTCCACACTTGGCGGATATGCTGTCTGCTTATCTGGTCGCCGCTGAAGGGATTACCCATTGTTTTCGGCTTCTAGCAGCAGTCTGAAAATCGTTATGAGCAGGACGGCAAGGGCCGATTCGCGACTTGGCTGTACTTGCTCGCTCTGCAAGTTCGAATGCTTGAGGTCAATGAATTCAAGATCAAAATGTGGCATCATTACGATGGACTGAGACTATGGGGCGTGAGTTGCTAGTTTGTCTGTTGCTAGCCACTGTAGCCATTCCCATCGGGGCTGTTGGGCCTCCGTCTGGCAGTATTCTCTTACCGATTGAGGTGTTGGGAGCAGACGGCACTACGGCGAGCCGAACGGTGGCCGTTGGTGCTGCACAGAGTGAATCAGTAAGATGCCTCTGGCTGCAGGTACATGGTCTGCGATATCCAGAGCAAGCGAGCGTTCAGGTCAACGCAAGCCCGTGGACCCCTCTCACAAACGACACTGTGATCGTAGCCGCACCCGGCAGAGCATACGGCGGCATCGGTGGCGGTTTCGCGACGCTGATGCTGACGCTACCGCTTTTGAGCGGCACGGTCGTTGCCGGCGACAACACGGTTCGCTTCCGATTTAACCGGAGTGATGGGCTCGCCAGTGGCTATCGCGTCCTTGCGTGGAACTTTTTAACGGCGGAAGGAAGCAAGGTGATTCCGCCCGCAAACTTTGTAGAAGATGCACCTGAAGCCTGGACCCCTCCAAAACCCGATGCAGCCTCCATCCACGCGGGACAGGAACTCTGGCGTACCGCCTCACTCGTCGCCAGCGGTCTGCCTAACAGTCCGCGAATCCAGGCGCATTGTTCCGACTGTCATGCGCACGACGGGCGCGACTTGAAATACTTCAATTTCTCCAATGCCAGTATTGTGGCTCGCTCGCGTTTCCACGGCTTGACTACTCTCCAAGGTGAGCAGATCGCAAGCTTCATCCGCAACTTGCCCCTTCCCAATCCCGGTCGACCGTGGAACCCTCCCTACCAACCCGGGCCGGGGTTAGACGAGCAGCCAGTTTCGAATTGGGCGGCTGGAGCGGGACTGTCATGGGTCCTCGACCAGGACGCGAACGGCCTGAAGTATTTGCTTGTTCCGCCCGGCAAGCACGCGGACGAGGCAACTTCCCATAGCCCGGCGGATTCTCCCGATTTCCACCAACTGGTGGCGCAGATTACGCCAGAGGTCTTTCGTCCCGATAGTAATCTCAATGCTCGCGAAATCCCGATTGCGATGCAATTACCGGATTGGAGCCAGTGGCTGCCCCGAATTCATCCCAAAGATGCTTGGGGAGCAGATTTTGCCCATAGCAATTTCGCGACAATGTACGACGGGGGAACAAGTTCGGCTGAGTCGAGACTCAGGCCCAAAACCTCGCTGCGCACTCTGCTGACCGCGGCTCAGACTTCTGACTCAGATCTTCGCTCCGTAGTTCCCGCGTTCGCCCGATGGTCGCGCACACGGCGGGCTTTCCTTGGACGCCTCGTCAAAGCAAAAACAGGAACTTCAACGGAGCTGACAAACAAGATTTACTCTACTCAGCTCTGGCAGCTCATGAAAACCTGGGAAATGACTCAGGAGTTTGGCCTAGAAGGGAAGGGGCGCACTCTCTTTGGAGAGGCTGCCGAGCCGCGCACCTGGTGCAACACCATTCCCGCTGACACCGCGCCGGTTGCAGCGCACATCCCGGATGGACCAACTGGGGTTGGTGGGAGCGCGTTGGCAAACGAGTACCTTTCGGCGGCCTGGTACGAGCTGCAGATTTTACTGAATAGTGGCAACCATCAACACCACGATCGTTCGCCTGTCGATTGGGTCTATCTCATAGGCCAGTTCCACGACCTGTACCTCCAATCACACCATCCCGAGCCCGTGCGGCTCCTTATCGCGGTCACTAAGGCGCTGCAATCCACCGATGCTCGCCTCGGCCCTGACAATTACAGCAAGGGTTGGCGGCCCGAGCGAAACATCGACCCCCGTATCATGATCAGTACATCTTGGGCGCCCTTCTTCAAGCCGTTCCCCTTCGAGATACGGCGTGCTATTGCTGAGTCGATGCTTGCGGCGTGGATGGAGAAAACTCTGAGCTACCCTCTCGCAAAGTACCTGCCCCTCCCCGTGCTGCAACGCGACTACGCCCCACGTTCATACAATGACATTAGCGGAGGAAGGGTGTGGGAAGCGGCAAGACAATTCCGTGCTGCTGGCATCTCAGACGATCTTATCGGGCGCTTGGTGAATTGGGGCATCGCATACAACCAGCGTGCGGTCGCTCTTCAATATCAGTGATGGTCCGCACTTCTGCAGTTCCCACTTGCCTTAGAGTCTTGGTAGAGGACGATGGAACGGGCGACGAAGCCCCCATCCCCTTAGGGTAATTGAATTCACTCAGCTTTCTCAGCAGCCACGCCTACCAGTCCCGCAAGTATCTGCCAGTACTTCGGATGTGGTCGGCGTCGGCCCGAGCGGACGAATGCGGCGTACGGTTTCGAAACGTGGATTGCTTCTCTGATTTCCCGAACCTTGATGGTTCCGAGGCGTGGCTGAATCTTCTGGACGTAGCATCCCTCATTAAGCCAGCTCGGCAGACTGGAGGGGTCCCACCACGGGTTCGCCACGGCGTGATCGCTCTGGGTCTCAGGCTTGTGCCTAGCAAAAAGGGGCACATCGAGACGACGTGCCCCTGCTTACGGCGGCAGTGATCGCGCTCCGAATGGCCGCAGTGTCATCGGTGACGCCATCGCCCTTGGCTCCGAACGAATTTACCGTTGCGCCAACACAAACGGCCTGTGCGATGGTTCCGGAACCTGCACAGATGGTAAAGAAAAGAACGATCGTGAGCGTGGTCTTCATTCGATCCTCCTCAGCCTTACACGGAGAGGGTAACAGAGCTGACAGCCATCGCCCTCTACGGTTTTTGCCCGGGAAGGTGGCATGCGCTGGGACAGCCGCGCCGGGTGCAATATCCAGAATAGAGAACGTAAGCAGGATTGAGCTTCGTTGCGCTGTCATCTGGTGTCTCTTCTTATTATTTCTTCAGCCTCGACTCTGGCCAACCCGGGCTGGGCAGTCTCACCGGGCATCGCAGAATGCATTTTCTGTACCAGGTCCCGCCGAGCAGGCCGTTGAGCCGTCCACGATGTGTACCGCTTGGCCGCAAGTGGTCGATCGCGGGCTTACCGCGAGCTGCCCAAGGGGACAGTGGGAAAGGTCCAGGACGTACACACACTGGTTAGTGCCACGCGTAAAGCCCAAGCAACGTCCAGTCAGCTTGTAGGCGCCCGTCGAACCCGCTCCATTGAGAGAGACCGTCTGCGGGCTGCCCGGCTCGTTGTCCGTGACCAAAAGCGTACCGCTATACTTACCCGCGGCACTGGGGGTGGAAGTCACGTTGACGGTGCAGCTAGCTGCGGAAGCCAGGCTTGAACCGCAATTGTCGGTCTCGCCAAAGTCGGCGGTAACGGTAATGCCCGTAATGTTGACCGTCGTTGTGCCGTAGTTGCTCAGCCTGACGGACTGCGCTGGGCTGGTTGTCCCAACGAGCTGGGGAGCGAACGTCATGCTGGTCGCGGACCAAGTGGCATTGGGGCCTGAGGTGAGCCCCACCCCGCCCAGAGAGACCGAGTGTGGACTGCCCACTGTACTGTCGGTAATCGCGATAGACGCACTGCGCGGGCCCAACTGACTGGGCGTGAAGGCTACGTTGAAGGTGCAGTTTGCCCCCGCCGTGAGGCTTGAACTGCAGGTACTGCTCTGGCCGAAGTCTGCGGCGTTGGTGCCCGTCAACGCAGTGCTGCTGATTACGACTGCCGAAATACCGGTGTTCGTAACCGTTTCCGCCTGGGTACCGCTGGAAGTCCCAGTGAGTTGTGGGGCAAAACCTAGGCTCGGTGGTGAGAGAGTCAGCGTATCCGGCTCCAGGAGGATGGAAACGGTGTAGCGTTGGGAGGCCGACTGGTTGCCAGAATCCGTCACTTTGACAGTGAATGCCGCCGCCTGCGCCGCCGTATCCGGCGTGCCCGAAATCATCACAGTGCTGGTCGAGCTACCGCTGAGTGCCAAATTGTGAGGCAGGGTCCCAGAGCTCACTGCCCAGTGGAAAGGTCCAATGCCGCCGTGGGCCTGAATCGGTTGGCTATATTGGTTTTCAATTGTGCCGTTTGGCAAGGAGGCTGTGGTGATGGTCAGCCGCTGAATTTTCTGGGATCCGCCTCCGCAATCGGAAAGCATCGCCACGGAAATGAGGCAGGAAACAAATACGATTGTGCGCGCAGCCGATTTCATAACGCCTCCTTCAGAAAATCCGCTCCACTTCGCTGAGGGAAGTGCACAGTGCCATCGAGAATTTGCAATCACCTTGTGTGGTGGTTGCCAACGCGAGAATGTAATGCCGAAGTCCGATTCGCTACCCAAGCATTGCGCGCGGCACTCCAGTAAAATCACGTTTCTCTGTCTACTCATGCGCATACCGGGGTCGAAATCGATCACGCACAAGCATTTTGTTGTGCCGATGGTTCCAAGAGGGCTTAGGAGTAAGCAAACCGGTATAAAATGCGGCAGAAGATCAGCATTATCAATTGGTAAGCCATGTCTGCTACCCACGATGTGACGCGACTGCTGGCCGAGTGGGCGAAGGGAAACCAGCAGGCCCTTGAGGACCTTACGCCGTTGGTGTATCAGGAGCTCCGCCAACTTGCCGCGAGCTGCCTGCGGAAGGAACGCCAAGACCACACTTTGCAACCCACGGCGGTCGTCCATGAGGCGTATATGCGGCTGGTTGATCAAAACAACCCGAACTGGCAGAGCCGGTCGCATTTCTTCGGTGTAGCTGCACGACTGATGCGTCAAATCCTGGTGGACCATGCGCGCAAGAAACGAGCGGGCAAACGCGCCGGACAAAGAGTATCTTTTGCAGAAACCGTGAGTTTCCAGCAGGAACGGAGCCGGGACCTTGTCGCTCTGGACAGTGGCCTGAACGCGCTGGAGAAGCTCGATCCGCGGAAATGTAAAGCGATCGAACTGCGCTATTTTGCGGGGCTCTCCATGGATGAGATCGCGCAAACGCTGGATGTATCTCCAGTCACGGTGCGACGGGAATTGAGAATGGCCGAGGCTTGGCTTCACCACCAGATGGAAAGCGGGTAGGTTACGCTCTTGACTCCGGAACGTTGGGCACAGATCGAGACGCTGTTCCACCGTGCCGCAGAGTGCGAGCCGGAACACCGCACCGGCCTGCTCGACGAGGCTTGTCGCAATGATCCTGAGCTGCGGCAAGAGGTAGAAGCTTTACTCTCCTTCGATGACAGTGCGGGCAGTTGCGTGCGGGCGGCCGTGCATTCCGGGATCGATGGTTTCGGGTTTCCCCTGACGGGCAAAACCATCTCGCATTACCACATCCTAGGTGGACTCGGTGGCGGCGGCATGGGCTTGGTCTATTCGGCAGTGGACATTAGACTGGGTCGCCGAGTAGCCCTCAAGTTTCTGCCCGAGGAGTCCGCCAAGAATCCCGCGGCGCTCGGACGCTTCGAACGCGAAGCCCGCTCGGCCTCGGCGCTCGAACACCCCAACATTTGCCCTATTTACGAATTTGGAGAGCACGAGGGTCAGCCCTTCCTCGTCATGCAGTTGTTAGAAGGGCAGACGCTGCGCGAATTGATTGCCGCCAGTCCGGGGAAGCCACGCTTGGGAATCGAGAAGTTGCTCGATCTCGCGATCCAGATTGCGGATGGACTGAACGCCGCGCATCAGAAAGGCATCATCCATCGCGACATCAAACCAGCAAATATCTTCGTGACCAATCAGGGTCAGGCGAAGATTTTGGATTTCGGTTTAGCGAAACTTTCCGCTGTGGCGATCGCGGAGAATGACTGCGAACATGACCCAGGTGATGACCGCGGCGCAAGCGCAACATCCCCCGGAACCGCGTCGCGCGCAACTTCCGATTTGTTTCTCAGCCGAACTGGCGTGGCCATGGGCACGGCGGGATACATGTCACCAGAGCAGGCTCGGGGGCAGAAGTTGGATGCGCGCACGGATCTCTTCTCGTTTGGACTGGTGCTCTATGAAATGGCCACCGGGCAACGCGCATTCTCAGGGGTCACCGGGCCAGAGCTTCGTGATGCCATCCTCAACCAAGTGCCCGCTCCTGCCCGGCAGCTCAATCCCTCTATTCCTCCAAGGCTCGAACCGATTATTAACAAGGCACTTCAGAAAGAGCGCGAGGCGCGCTATCAGTCTGCGGCGGAACTGCGCACGTACTTGGAGAGCCTGAAGCATGACCTTCTGCCCAAGCCTCACACACTCCGTTGGCTGGGAGTGGCTGCTGGCATTTTTGTCGTCCTTTTGATCTCCACATTTGTCTGGATCAAGCGACGACCGCTCTCGGCTTTACCGGAGCTGAAGCTGCGGCAACTCACTTTCAATCCCCCAGAAAATCCTGTAGGAAGCGGGGCGATTTCTCCTGACGGAAAGTACCTGGCATACAGCGATTCGAAAGGGATGCATATCCAGCTTTTGGATACGGGCGAGGTCCATTCCGTTCCAATTCCAGACTTACCCGAAGGCACTAAAGTGGACTGGGAAATTATCCACGCTCCCTGGTTTCCGGACAGCACCAGGTTTCTCGCCAATGCCCATCCGCCAGGCGAAGATGAGGGTGCAGGGTTGTCGTCACAGACCAGCAGTATCTGGACGGTTTCCGTGCAGGGTGGCGCTCCGCGCGAACTTCGCGATCACGCTATGGCCTGGTCGGTTTCCCCAGACGGCTCTTTAATCGCTTTTGGAACAAACAAGGGCAAGTTTGGCGATCGTGAACTCTGGCTGATGGGACCAAACGGCGAGCAGGCCCGAAAACTCTTTGACGCCGGTGAACTTAACTGTCTCGCCGCACTCTTTTGGAGATCCGATGGGCAACGAGTCATTTACGTCCGGAGCGAAGCGCCCTGCCCGTTGGACGGCTCCAAGGACACCCTTGTAAGCAGCGATCTGAAGGGTGGACCTACTGCCACAGTGCTTCCACCTTCCGAAATGAGACGCGTAAATGATTTTTTCTGGTTGTCCGATGGGCGGTTGATCTACGCCCTGACGGAACCTCAAGCCATAGGTGGCATGTCCAACTATTGGACAGTGCGACTCGACCCGCGCACGGGTCAACCGATTGAGAAGCCCACACGACTAACGAACTGGGCTGGATTCGGACTGAACGATACGGGAGCGACGGCAAACAGCAAGCAGCTCGCGTTCCTGGAATACGGAGGCCGCGGCACGGTGTATGTAGCAGATCTTCTGGCAGGCGGCACGCGCATCCGCAACTCGCGACAGTTCACCTTGGGTGAAGATACCTATCCTTATGGTTGGACGCCTGACAGCAAGACAATTCTTTTCGAGTCGAACCGCACTGGCACTTTCGCACTTTACAAGCAGTCTCTCAACAGTGACGAGCCAGAACTGATCGCAGGTGGGACGGTCGGCTCTCGCAGGGTTGGTGTGAGCGCCGATGGCAAATGGGTCATAACTTTTCTCAATCGGAAACCTGGAGAGACGTCCGGCCCGGAACAACTCGTGCGGATTCCTTTCGCCGGAGGATCGCCGGAGTTGATCTTCACAGCGAGCCCTCTGAGTGAGTTTTCCTGCTCCAACCCCGCTACTGATTTGTGTGTAATTGCTGAGATAACTGAGGATCACAAACATTTGGTCGTCACCGCCCTCGACCCACTCAAAGGTCGGGGCCTTGAACTCGCCCGGTTCGACATCGACCCTAATGTGCAGGACGTGAACCAAGGTTGTATTTGCGAAATTTCTCCTGACGGTACGCGCCTCGCTGTAAGACAAGGCGACGTAGGTCCTGTTCAGATTCTCTCCTTGCGCGGCCAGCCAGCGCAGAGCATCCAGCCGAAGGGACTGAATATGGGGCCAGATTACCATTGGGCTGCGGACGGCAGAGGACTGTATGTAGGCAGCACTCTACAGGGGAGAACCGTACTGCTGCATGTCGACCTGCAAAGCCGGGCGCACGTCATGTGGGAGAACAACGGAAATAACACCACCTGGGCCATGCCGTCGCCGGATGGGCGCCACCTAGCAATCCTGGGTTGGACCCAGAGCAGCAACATTTGGATGATGGAGAATTTCTGAACACAGAAGTCGGCTAACTTCATGCGGAAAAGAAACGACTCTTTGGTTCCTAGAAAGTAATGCGCGCGGTGAGCTGAATGAGCCTTGGCGAAGTACTCCCGCTTAGGGTCGCTCCTAGAATGCTGGTCGGCGTATTTACAGTTTCGGTGATCTGCCCGAAGCTGCTGGGAGTACCAATATCGACGTTGGGCCCGTCGAAGTTGGGGTGATTGAATAAGTTGAAGAACAGAGCGCCTATTCCCAGCCGGGCCCCTTCCCAACCCCGAATCTGGGTTTCCTTGATGAGGGCAAGGTCGGTATCGAAGAAACCGGGTCCGTAGAACTGATTGCGCCGTTGCATGCCAAAGGTGGCAGGCGATTGTGCAGTCCCCGACGAGAATTGAGATTCGTCGAGGCAGACCTGCTTTGGACTGCTGCATCCCGGATAGGAGGTTCCCAGGAAATTGGCATACACCGGGCTGCCGCCAAATCCGTTGCCGCCAAAGCCAAAGTGATTCAAGAGATTCGTCGCAGCGGAATCGACAACCGTGTAGGGAAAGCCACTTCGTTTGAAGATGGTGCCGGAGACTTGCCACCCCTTGAACACCGCGGCAGGACCAAACCTATTCGGCACCTCCCAAATATAACTGGCGCTGAAGTAATGCCTTGTGTCGTAGTCGGCATTTCCATAGGTGTACTTCCGAATATTGTTGCTGTCCTGTGGACTGAGAATACTGCCCGCAGCGCCACCGTTGAAAAATAGGAACCCGCCATTTGAGACTTCGTCGAGCGCGTGGCTCCAGGTGTAATTCGCCTGCACTTGGAAGCCCGTATCGAAGCGATGCTGGAAGGAGACGACCACCCCGTTATAGTTGGAGACTCCCGCACTTCGAACCTCGGTTACCGCGGAAAACCGTGGATCGGGGGCAAACGCCGGCAAGCCGATGAAACCTCCTGGACATGCCATGGCAATGGGTGGGATGGCAATGGGTGGGCAGTACTCATTTACTCCGATGAGGGAAACGGGGATGAAGATCCCATGGTTGCCCACGTAGTTGAGGCTAGCGGACGTGTTCGCGCCAATTCCTTGCTGCACTCTAAGGTTCCACTCCTGATAGCGGGGCGCTTTGGTAGCAACGGTATTTGTCAGATTCGGCGGAGTAAAAGTAGGATCGGATTTGATGATGCTCGCTAGTGTGCCATTGCTCCAAAAACCGGCAAGAAACGCTTTATTGGATGTCAACGCATCGTTAAACAAGTTCGGTAGTTCCGTGGGTGCGAGATTATCGTCGTGGACTGTAAATGAATTGACCAATGGCGAATTGGAGGCGAGCGAACCCGCGATCGCGCCGGGAAGCGTGTCCATGAACAGTCCTATTCCACCGCTCAGCACCGCGCTCTTCAAACGCACGGGTGTCCAGGCAAAACCGAGCCGGGGCTGCGACACCAGTCTCGTGAAGGAAGGCCAAGCCTGGTGCAGGCCGGTCACGATCGCTCGGTTGTAAGGGATGTTGGGGTCGTGGTTCAACTCGTTAAATGGTCGCGTCAGACGCGCAAAGCAATTCTGTTGGCATACGGGATTGGAGTTGTGGTCCACGCGCAAGGACAACGTCAAATGCAAGTTTCGTTTTACGCTCCAATCATCCTGTCCGTAGAAGCCCAATTCGTACAGCGCGAACGGCTTTGCTCGCTTTGTCGGAAAACTTTGATTTAGCGAGTCGGACCCACCACCGGCAAAGAAGTCAGCCAGGGTAGACGGTATTACCAGACCGGTGAGCCCGGAGCCGTAGTTGTGATCACTTATGTCCGTGCGATTGAAGTTGATCCCGAACTTGAGATTATGATTGCCGGTGCTCAATGCGAAGTCATCGAGTATCTGGTAGCTTGTGGCGTTCTGGCCGGCAGGAACACCGGAGTTACCTCCACCCAGAATAGTGAAAGTCCCGTCCCCCAAGGCAAGTGACATTGGGAAAGTGGCCAGCGTCAAAGCGGGATTCTTTTGCTGGTAGATGAAGCCTACATACTTTGCGGAAAAGATCATCAGATTTACCATCCGAGAGCTGGAGATGTGCGTCTCGCTGATCTGTCCCTGATAGATTGGCGCGTTGCCCTGCAGATCGAAAATTGGGTTTATTTTGTCGATATACCCGGCTTGCAGGCCCTGGCTTTCCCGCAAGCGCACGAATAACTTGTCTTTCTCTCCGATATTGAAATCAAAGCGGCCGCCCAACAGATGCTCATGAGTGAGGTTGTTGGCGGTAGAGCGGAAACTCATAGCGCAGGGCACGGGCATTCCTGTGACTGGGTCTGTTCCCAGGCCAGTGAAGCTGTTGCAGCCGGTCGGATCGTTGACTTGCGGGTTGCCCGGAACGGCACGTTCGGCTCCGGGAGCTCCGTTCCAGAGATTGAACATTTGCTGGTAGAACGGAATCGAAGCGCTGTGACCAGTCGAGGCGAGGTTCGCCAAAGTGGCCGTCTCAAACTTGGGACTAGGGATCAGGGTAAGAGTTCCGAAGTTGACTGGCAGAATCAGCCGGAGACCTTCATAGTCGACGAAGAAGAAGGACTTGTCCCTCTGAATCGGTCCGCCGAGCGATGCGGCGTACTGGTTGGCGTTCTCAAAGGGCCGGGGTGTGACTGGGGTACCTGGGCGGACGTCTTTATTGAACCAATCGTTGGCGTCCAGAAGCCGCCCGTTCCACCAGTAAGCCGCGTTCCCGTGGAAGCGGTTGGAACCGGACTTGGTCACGTAATTTACGTTGGCGCCGGCAAAGCGACCGTATTCGCCGGAGTATCCATTGTTGACGACTGTCGCCTCCTGGACTTCGTTCAGACCAAGCATCAGGTTGGTTGCTCCAGTAATGTTTACGTTTGCGGCGGGGTCGTTCTCGTCCATGCCGTCCAACGTGAACAGATTGGAGGTCGCAGGCAGGCCATATGTCGAAAAGTTCCCTGCTCCGCCAAAACCTGTTCTTTGTGTATTCATCACGGCCCCGGGAGCAGTTTGTGCCACATTGGTCAGATCGTTGCCGGGGTTGGGCAAGTTGGCAATTTGAGAAGCGTTGAAGACAGTGGTTCCGTCGGCATTCTCGGTCTGCAGCAAGGGCACGTCTGCTGTGACCGCCACCGTCGTATTCGCCGGGCCGACCTTTAGCCTGAAATCCACCGAAGCAGTCTGGCCTACAGAGACGGCCACGATGCGACTGATTGCTTCAAAACCGGACACCTCAATTGATACCGTATAGCGGCCAGGCGCCAGGAACGGGAACCGGTAGACTCCCTCCGCATTGGTAGTAACAGTTTGGTTGAATCCCTTCTCGTTGCTCTTCAGTGTGACGGTTGCGTTGATGACAACCGCACCGGAAGCGTCGGTGACGGCCCCGGCTATCCCACCTGAGGTTGTCGTCTGGGCCTTTGACTCGCAGGCGATGCATATTAATACAAGAAGCACTGAATACAGCCGACGTATCGGCCACAATCTCATCGACCACCCCACAGGACTCGATCAGGAAGAACCTGCTTGCCGCCTAAAGTACAACCCACCGTCCACCAATGCCAGCGCGGATTTAGGAGGGGGGTCGCGTCGTATTGAAATAGGGCTTGTTAGAGGCTCTAGGCCTTCTCCTAATTATGATGGCTTGTAGCGTCTTTGGCGCGGTAGACCTCGCCCATGCCCGCCGGCGCTGATGGGAGCAAGGATCTCATAAGGGCCGAGTTTGTCGCCTGCAGGAAGTGGAATGTGAATGAGTCAATAAGTTCTATAAAAAAGGGATGTCGTCGGGGAGCTTCGCAAGACATTTCTTGACCGCATGATCCAACGCTGGCGGCATCATGGGCTTGATCGAGCTGATTGGCGTAGGCTCTTTTTCGAGAATGGCCGAAGCTACATTCAGTGGGTTCTTGCCCGTAAACGCTCGCTGTCCTGTCACCACCTCGTAAAGCACCGCACCAAGCGAAAAAATGTCACTGCGGCCGTCTAAGTCTTTGCCTTCGACTTGCTCTGGCGACATGTACGGAATGTCCCACGATTGTGCCCTCTTCAGTCATTGGCGTAGTCTGCGTCGCCCCCGCCAAGTTTGCCCCACTCACCAATGGGACTGCCGGTTTCGCCAATCCAAAATCCAGCAGCTTCGCCCCAGTCGCCGGCAACATAATGTTCCCTTGCTTCAGTCGCGGTGGACGACCCCGCTGCGGTGCGCCTTAGCCAACGCATCCGCGATTTGCGCGCCGTATTTCAATACTCGCTCCGCCGGCAGCGGACCCTTCTCCAGCCGCTTCGCCAGCGTCTCTCCCTCGATGCACTCCATCACCAAGTAGTCCACGTCATCCTGATTTCCCACGTCATACAACACGCAAATGTTCGGGTGGTTCAGGCTCGAAATGGTCTTGGCTTCTCGTTCGAATCGCTGCTTGCGGATCGGATCGCATGAGAGATGCGCAGGCAGAATCTTGATGGCGACCGTGCGTTCCAACCGGGTATCCCGCGCTCGATACACCTCACCCGTCCCGCCCGCGCCCAGCGGCGCAAGGATCTCATAGGGCCCAAGCCTTGTACCAGAAACTAGCGACATAGTTGAGCGAGATTATAGGCGTGTGGGACCATGACAGGGTACTTCTTGATCATCGAACCCGTGGCGGGGAGTCAGAAGCTCAATTGGATCTTGCCACCGTTTGCTGCTGGATGACGCTAGTGGTTTTTCGGACGCGACGCCAGGATGAGTGCTCAAGGCTGAAAGAAGGTATGAGGCGTCGTGTTCGAAAAAGCCGTCAGAAGGAAGCCGATGGGGCGGCGGACGCGGGACTTATGCAAATTGAATCGAGCAAGAAAGGTTTGTAGAAGTTGGCGGGAGTCGTCAAGGCCGGTGGAGTAGCAGGCGGCAGACCCGCAAAAAGACGAGTCGATGGCCGAAGGAGCCTAGGCGAGGACAGGGAGAAGATGTCTGGGTGTCACGGGGACACACTTCGGCGAGACGCTCTGAAGCGCGCCGACAGTGCGGTGAGTGGGCGAGTGATTTCATGCAG
>Ga0209698_10005785_pt1 | contig 13279 bp, 14 predicted proteins | sample LitLauG_LLR_2012_FD_187203 | JGI IMG/M metagenome (GOLD analysis project Ga0209698, IMG submission 187203) | Freshwater sediment microbial communities from Pennsylvania, USA - Little Laurel Run_MetaG_LLR_2012 (SPAdes) (version 2) | ecosystem: Environmental > Aquatic > Freshwater > Creek >... | reverse complement strand
CCCTTGGTGGCGAGGAACATCAAGATGTAGAAGCCAGTGACGATGGCCCACGCCAGGACCATCAAGCCCAGTTCCGTGGAACGCGAACGTGACGGTTCGGTGACCGGTGGGCGCGAAACGGTCGCCACTTCGCTACGTGCATGTCTCGCCACGTTGCCAGAGTAGTCGTAGCATTGGTGGCGTCGTTGCTCCTTCGAAGAAAGCGTTTTACTCCGTGACACTTGATATCCAATCGTTCGGTCCCGAGCGATTCTCCAGTCGCGAGTTGTCACGCTTGGAGTTCGGAGCGCGTCTGCTCGACCTGGCCGACGACAAGGGCCTACCCATCCTCGAGCGCTGCAAGTTCATCGCGATCTTCGCCGACATGATCGACGAGTTCTTCCAGGTGCGCGTGGTGAGCCTCGAGGACAAGGTCGCCGCGGGCGTGCAGACGCCCTCGGTGGACGGCGTACGACCACGCCAGCAGCTCGCCGACATTCGCGAGCGGGTCCTCTCGCTGGTCGAGCGCCAAGACCGCCTCGTGCTCGACGTCCTCCTGCCCGAGCTGGCCTCGAACTCGATCGCCGTCGTGCGCTACCGCGACGTGGACGACGCCCAGCGCGAGGAGCTGATCGAGTACTTCGAACAGCACGTGTACCCCGTCTTGACGCCGCTGGCGGTGGACCCGGGCCACCCCTTCCCGATGATCTCGAACCTGTCGCTCAACATCGCCGTCACCGTGACCGACGAGCACACCGGCGAGGAACGCAACGCGCGCATCAAGGTACCCAGTTCACTGCCTCGATTCATGCGCGTCGGCGAGAGCCGTTGGGTGATGCTCGAGGACCTCATCATGTCAAATCTCCAGCACTTGTTCCCGGGGATGAGCGTGGGTCGCGCGGACCTGTTCCGGGTGACGCGCAACGCCGACCTCTCGCTGGAGGAGGACGAGGCCGATGACCTGCTGGTCGCTCTCGAGGTCGAGCTGCGCCGCCGTCGCTTCGGCGAGGCGCTGCGCGTCGAGATCCAAAGCGGCATGTCGCCCGATTTCTTGGAGTTGCTGGTCTCCCAACTCGACCTGGATCGATCCAACGTGTACATCACCGATGCGCCGCTGGGGCTGCACGACTTCTGGAGTCTCTACTCGATCGACCGGCCCGAACTGAAGGGCGAGGGCTGGTCGCCGCTCACTCCGCGTCGCCTCCTCGACGGCGACCACGTCGGCGACGTCTTCGCCGCGGTGCGCGAGGGCGACATCTTGTTGCACCACCCCTACGAGTCCTTCAGCGACTCGGTCGAGATCTTCATCGACCAGGCGGCTCGCGACCCCGACGTGGTCGCCATCAAGCAGACCCTCTATCGCACCTCGGGCGACTCTCCGATCGTGGCCTCGCTCATCCACGCGGCCGAGCAGGGCAAGCAAGTCGTGGCGTTGGTCGAGCTCAAGGCGCGATTCGATGAAGCGGCCAACATCGAATGGGCCAAGGCTCTCGAAGATTCCGGAGTGCACGTCGTCTACGGCATCGTCGGACTCAAGACGCACTGCAAGACGGCCCTGGTGGTGCGCAACGAGGGCGAGGCGACGACGCGCTACGTGCACATCGCCTCGGGGAACTACAACTCCAAGACCGCTCGCAACTACGAGGACTTCGGCCTGCTCACCTGTGATCCGCCCATCACGCGCGACGTGGGTGAGTTGTTCAACTTCCTCACCGGTTTCTCCAAGAACGGCAATTACGAGAAGATCGTCGTCAGCCCCTTCTTCGTGCGCGAGCGCATGGTGGAACTGATCGCGCGTCAGCGTGATCGGGGCCGCGAGGGTCGGATCCTCATGAAGACCAACGGCCTCACCGATCCGACGGTCATCGACGCGCTCTACGAGGCCTCGGGCGCCGGCGTCGAGATCCGACTCGAGGTGCGCACCCTGTGCTGCTTGCGCCCGGGCGTGGCCGGACTCTCGGAGAACATCACGGTGCACAGCCTGGTGGGGGAGTTCCTCGAACACTCACGCCTCTTCATCTTCGGACGACCTGGCGAGGAGAGCTTCTCGATCTACATGGGATCGGCCGACATGATGGAGCGCAACCTCGACCGCCGCGTGGAGGTGCTGGTACCCATCGAGACGGCCTCACTGCAGAACGAGGTCCTCGAGGCCTTCGACGTGACCTGGCGCGACGACCGCTACACGTGGGTGCTGGGCACCGATCGGCGCTGGCGTCGGCTGCAGTCGGTCAACGACTTCTCGGCGCAGTCGGAGTTCAAGCGTCGGGCAACGCAGCGTTCCCGTTCGCTTTCGTTGCGTTCTTGAGCGGGGCGCGTCGGAACTGCAGGCTGGCGTAGGCCGCCCCGCCGATGGGGATCGGGATCCAGAAGTTGACGAGTCGATAGGCGAGCACCGCCAGGATGGCCTGGCTGTGGGGCACGCCAAAACCCACCAGGGTGGTGATGAGAACACCCTCGACCACGCCCAGACCCGCAGGGGTGACGGGGATGGCGGCGAGGACGTTGGCCAGTCCGTAGGCGACCAGCAGGTCGATCGGCGAGATGACGGTGCCGAAGGACCAGACGAAGACCCACAGGCACGCGGCGTCGAGAAGCCAGTTGAGGCTGGCCCAGGTGAACGCGGTCCAGAGTGTACGGCGCGAACTGATCAACAGGTTGATGCGTCCGGCCACTTTGATCAGCAAGTCGGAGATCTTGTCGGGGTTGAGCGCGGGGAGGTGTCGCGCGGCCACCCGCAGCCACGCGTCGGCTCGCTTTTGACCCCGGGTGATCAAGAAGACGGTGCCGAAGAACGCGAGCAGCAAGAAGACGCCTGCCAGGGCGGCGAAACCGTAGCCCGGGTTGATCCCGTTGAGGGGGACCGAGATCACCAGGACGATCCAGAACAGGATGTTGAGCACGACCGCCGAGCCGGCTCCTTGCGCGGCCAGCCCGAAGGCGCTGGTGTCCTTGGGCACCTCGAGCTCGCTGAAGATGCGATAGGCCAGGGCGCCCGAGGGCGCCGCGCCGCCCGGGACGATGTGGCCGATGGCCAGACCGGCGAGGTTGACGCGAAGGATGTTGAAGCGGCTCGGGGCGTAGGGGTAGAGCACGGCGCGCGTCAACTCGACGTAGGCGTAGATGGCGGCCATCTCCAGCACCACCGCGAGGCCGACGAGGAAGGGGTTCAAGCGCGCCAGCAGGCTCAGGGAGTGGCGCGCCGACGCGAACTGTGGCAGGACGAGATATTCGAACACGAACACCAAGGAGCCCACGCTGAGGATGATGCGAATCTCACGCGGCAAGGCGAATCGCCTCTTTGGGGTTTCGGTCATAAGAATCTCTCGACGAGTCGGAAAACGGGTCCCACGCAGGCGGCAGCTATTCCGGTCAGTCTACGGCATACCACTAGAATTCAGTGATGCGACTACTCGTTGTGCTTCCCACATATAACGAGGTCATGAACGTCGAATCCATGTTACGGGCCCTTCGTACGATCGTTCCCGACGCCCACGTGCTCGTCGTGGATGACGCGAGCCCCGACGGGACGGCGACCAAGGTCCGCGAGGTGGCCGACGAGTTGGGACAGATCCTCGTCCTCGGTCGCGACTCCAAGGATGGACTCGGTGGCGCCTACCGGGCGGGCTTCGCCTGGGGCCTCGCCCAGGGCTACGACACCTTCGTCGAGATCGACTGCGACTTCTCGCACGACCCCGCCGCACTGCCCACGCTGCTCGCGGCCGCGGTCGATCACGACGTCGTGATCGGGTCGCGCTACGTGCCCGGAGGACGCATCCCGCAATGGAAGCTCGCGCGGCGCCTGCTCTCGCGCGGTGGCAACCAGTACGCCTCGAGGATGTTGCGCCTGCACGTCGCCGATTCGACCTCGGGTTATCGCGTCTACTCGCGCGCGGCGCTGCAGTCGATCGATTTCGAGTCGGTGAGTGCCGAGGGCTACGGATTCCAGATCGAGATGACCTACAGGGCTCGTTGCGCGGGGGCCCGCATCGTCGAGGTCCCCATCTCCTTCAGTGACCGTCGACTCGGCAGTTCCAAGATGAGTTCGTCGATCGTCTACGAGGCACTGTGGTTGGTCACGAAGTGGGCCCTGCGACGCCCCTTCGCCCGGTCGCTAAATTCGGTCCAGTAGCACCGAACTCAGGACGCTCGCGAGTTTGTCGCGCGTCTCCTCGCGTTCGGCGATCGGATCGGACTCCGACACGATGCCGGCGCCGGCCCACGCCTCGAAGTCCGCGCCGCTCACCAGCACCCCGCGGATGCCGATCCAGAACTCGCCGTCGCCGTTCTCGTCGACCCAGCCGACCGGACCGGCGTAGTGCCCCCGGTCGAAGGGTTCGAGGCGCTGCAGGAGTTCGTAGGCGGCCACACGGGGCAGACCACCCACCGCGGCGGTCGGGTGCAGCATGTCCAACAGCGCCAGGGCGTCGGGCGCCGCGGACGAGGGCGAGTGGCGGCCGTGGATCCACGTACCGAGGTGCGCCACGGTGCGAAGGGTGACGATCGAGGGTGTCGCGTCGGCAGCGATGTCCTCGTAGTAGCGCCCCAGAGTGCTCACCACGTCATCGACGAGCACGCCGTGTTCGTGAAGGTTCTTGGCGCTACCGAGGAGCCAGGCGTGGTAGTCCTCGGGGTCCACGTCGCTCGGGATGGCGATCGTGCCGGCGAGGGGATGACAGGTCACGTCGCGGTCGTGGCGGCGCACCAGGAGCTCGGGACTGGCCCCCACGTAGCGACGACCGTCGGTGGTCGGCAATGCGTAGATCGTGCAGGACGGCTCGCGTACCCGAAGGCGTTGGGCCACCGCTCCACAGTCGATGGCGTGCTCCACCGTGCCCACGATGGCGCGCGCCAGCACCACTTTGTCGATCTCCTTTCGCCGTAGGAGCTCCACCGCGTTGGCGACGTGGTGGGCGTACTCCTCGGGCGAAGGACGATAGGTGAGGCTGCGGGTCATCTGGGCGTCTTGGACCACGGGAGCCTCGTCCTCGACGAGGTGGCGCCAGGGCGCGTCGTCCGCGCTGGTGATCCAGGTGCCCTGCGCGCTTTGCGTGATGACGAAGCGCGCCACGTCGAGGCGACTCGGCGCCTCGCGATTGAAGGGCAGCGTGCCCATCGCCACGATGCCGGACCCCGAGGGCCCCTCGTCACCCTCGAGACCGAGTCCGGCCAACGCCCGGCGCGCCGCGGCGGCGTCGGTGACCCCGTGGGCCAGCTCCAAGGAATGTGCGACACCGCCGAAGCCGACCCTCAGCACGCCAGGAGCATCGAGGAGCCAACCCGATCGCGCGCCCAAGGTGCGCAGCTGCGAGGGGGGGAGGGGGGCGATCACGCGTCGACGGAACATCAGGCGCTCCGCGTGGCGACGAATTGCTGGCTGAGTCCGCCCATCACTCGTCGGTGATTGACCGCACTGAAGCCCGAGGAATTGAGCATCGCCACGATCTGCTCACTCGCCGGCAGGTACGCCGTCGAACGTGGCAGATAGTGGTAGGCCGCCCGGTCCGAGACGATCGAGCCAATGAAGGGCACGACGTGGCGGAACCAGATCCGAAAGCCGGTGCGCAACAGCCCCTTTTCGGGCTCGGCGACCTCGAGGAGCGAGAGCCGCCCTCCCGGACGCACCACGCGCGCCATCTCGTCGAAGGTGGCGGCGAGGTCGGTGAAGTTGCGAAGCGCGTACCCGCACGTCAAGCCGTCGAAACCCGCTGTGCGAAAGGGCATCGCCGAGGCGTCGGCCTGTACGCGCTGGGTCATGCGGCGCCCCGCGTGCAACATGCCGTAACTGAGGTCGGTGGCGACCGCTCGCTGGCCCTGGCGCTCGAGTTCGCGGGTGAAGTCGCCGGTTCCGGCCGCGACGTCCAGCACGAGGCTGTCAGCGGGGAGGCGAAGGTCACTCACCGCGCGGCGTCGCCAACGCGAATCGAGCCCCAGGGTCATGATCTTGTTGACCATCTCGTAGCGTCCCGCGATGGCGTCGAACATCGTTCGCACCGCGCGGGTCTTCTCGTCGCCGACGGGCAGGGGGGCGTCGTTCACGCGGCGTACCAGCGGTAGACCACCTGGGCCACGCACGCGGGCTTGTCAACGTCTCGTAGTTCCACAGTCACGTCAAGGATAATCTGCCACCCGGTGCCGACCGGCTCGGCGCTGGCCAGTGTGGCGCCGACGCGAACCTCGCTGCCTTCGAGAACCGGCGACGTGAAGCGGACGCGGTTGAGCCCGTAATTGATGCGCGTTCCCGGCTCGTCGACCACCAAGACCTCGTTCAAGAGCGCGGGGATCATCGAGACCAGGAGATACCCGTGCGCGATGGTGTGTTTGAAGGGTCCCTCGGCGGCGCGCGCGACGTCCACGTGGATCCACTGGTGGTCGCCCGTCGCGTCGGCGAACGCCGAGATCATCTCTTGGGTGACCCTCACGAAGGAGGAGTAGCCCAGGTGCTCGCCGGTGAGAGAACTGACGTCATTGATTGAGTGAATTCTTCGTGACACGGCGACCTCCCCCCTCACCCTACCGGCAGGTAGGCCACCCGATGGTCGAGACGAAGGTCCTAAACTGTCGAGCATGGCCGACCACGTGAACGAAGAGCACCACCGTCAGATCTCCGACGGCTGGATCCGCGCAGGCATCTTCGGCGTCAGTGACGGACTGGTCACGAACACCTCGGTGTTGCTCGGTATCGCCGGTGCGTCCTCGGGACACAGTTTCGTGCGTTTGGCCGGGGTGGCCGCACTGATCGCCGGAGGCTTCTCCATGGCGACGGGCGAGTACCTCTCGATGCGCGCGACCAAGGAGCTCCTGGAGTACGAGATCAACGTCGAGCGCAAATCGATCGCCGACGACCCCGAGGAGGAGCGTCACGAACTGCGCGAGATGTTCGTGAGCCGAGGAATCGAGCTCGAACTGGCCGAGCGACTCTCGGTCGACCTGATGCGCGACCCCGAACTGGCACTGCAGACCCACGTGCGAGAGGAACTGGGGGTGGATCCCTCGGCGACCGGATCACCGTGGGCCGCGGCGACGTCCTCGCTGCTGACCTTCTCCCTCGGGGCCTTCATCCCGCTCGTACCGTGGTTGGTGACGTCGGCGGGCAACGAAATCTGGTGGTCCGTGGGTCTCTCGGCCGTCGGCTCGGCCGGCGTGGGCGGGGCGATCGGTGTCTTCACGCGGCGCGGCACCTTCCGGTGGGCCTTTCGCCAAGTGGTCGTCACCGCGCTGGCGGCGGGCGTCACCTTCGGCGTCGGACGCCTGGTCGGGCACTAGGCCCGCGAGAATCGCAGCAGCTGGTCCTCGCGTTCGAGTTCGAACCCGAAGCCGTGGTAGAGGCTCTGGGCACTGAGGTTGTCGGCGTCGACGAACAAGATCGCGCGGTGCACCCCACGTCGACGCAACGACTGAAGACCCTGGGCCAACATGACGCGACCAAGACCACGACCCTGGAAGCTCGGATCGACCGAGATGACGTAGATCTCCCCGAAGCGGTCCGGGTGCAGCTCGTGGACCTTGGTCCAGCACGAGGCGGCGATGCGCCCGTCGATCTCCAGGATCAAGAAGCCCGACGGATCGAACCAGGGTTCGTGGATGCGCGCTTGAAGATCGTCGAGCAACCACGCGCCCTGCTCGGGGTGGTCGGCGAACGCGGAGTTGTTCTGCTGCAGCCAGGCGCTGTCGTCGAAGCCGGCGACGAACGAGCGCAGGTGCGCCCCCTCGGGGACCGGGACCTCGGGGACGGGGAGGTTGATGGCCAACAACTGCAGGGTCCGCACGACGTTGTCCTGCGCTCCGTCACTGTCACGGGTCCACCAATCGACCACGTCGTGACGCTCCAGAACGAGGGTCAACAGCGCCTCGTCGAAGCCGCCGCCGCACATCTCGAGCGTCGCGTGGTCCTGGCCCTGGACCAGGGCGTACTGCACGATCTCGGGACCCTCGTGCATCAGCCAATGCTCGCCGCGCCAACCGTGCACCACCGTGCGTCGACGCGTCTCGTCGAGAGCCTCGCGCCCCAGGAGGATCTCGGTTCGATTGATGAGATTGAGGACCCCGAGGCGTTCAGCGGCACTCAACGCCGTTGTCATTCGCCACGAAACGTCCATACTCGAAGGTTAGTGTTCGACCCGTCAGAAGCGACGAGCGGCGCGGTTGAGGCGGCGCAGGAGCGCCCCGATGGTCCGCTCAGCGGCGACCAGTTCACTGTAGACATCGCTGTCCATCTGGGGTCCGTCACTTTCGACGAGTGCCGTGATCCGTGACGCGAGTTCGCCCAATGTCGACGTGATGGTGTTGAGTTCGGTCTGAGTTGACATTGCGGTCACACTTTCCAGCGGCGCAGATGGCCTCGTGGACGAATACTGTAATAGTCCATGACCCCGTCACTCGTCGCTGATAGCGAGACGCCCGTGAACTGGGTCCGGCTCACGGCGCGCGGCGAGGACACCCGCGCATTCCTGCAGGGTCAACTCTCGTGCGACCTCGACGTCTCGGCGACGTCGTCGTCGATCCCCGGCCTGTTGCTCACTCCCAGTGGCGACGTGGTCACGACGGTGCACTGTCGCGAGCACGCCGAGGGCGTCGACATCGTCGTTCGCGAGGAACTCGCGGCCACGGCGCTGACGGCCCTTCGACGTTTCCTACTGCGCACCAAGTGCGTGATCGACGAGGCGGGGTCCGTCGCGGGGCCCTACGCCACTCTCGGCGATCAGGTGGCCGCCGGTGAACCCGGTCCCCTCGAATTCGCCCACGGCCTCGGACCGCACTCGTTCGGTCGAGGCTTCGTGGCGAGCCACGTGTCGTTCTCGAAGGGCTGTTACACCGGCCAAGAGCTGGTGGGGCGACTCGACGCGCGCGGAGGGAACGTCCCCTTTCGCCTCGCCCGGGTGAACGGCGACGACCTCACACTCATGGCCGACGTCGTCAGCGCCGGTCCCAGTGGGGAGCGCGCCGTGCAAGGCCTCACCACCGTGGTCGACGACGGCGGACTTCGCGCCCTGGCGCTGGTGCACCGCACCCTGCTCGCCGGGCGGGCCACGGCGATCATCGAGGGTGTTGCGATCGAACTCCTGCACGAGGCGTCGTAGCGGGCGAATTAGCCTGACCAACAGGAGGTGGCGAATGCTGTTCGACGCCGAGGGGCTGTTCATCAAGGTGTCGGGACTCACGTCGGAGGCGGACACCCTCTTCGCCGTCGCCCTGGGCGCCAACGCCGTGGGCTTCGATTTCGGTCCGACGCCTCGTCAGATCTCCACCACACTGGCCCACGACATCGTCCGTCGTCTTCCGACGGGGGTCGCCACCATTGGCTCGTTCCGTTCCGACATGCCCGAACGGGTGGTGGAGATCGCCAACACGTTGGGCCTGAGCGCGGTGCAGATCGAAGGTGCGATGTCCAAGTCCGCCGTGCGCTACGTCGCTGAACGCGTGCGCACCGTCATCCGCGCGGTCGCATCGCCGTCGGAGGCCTACGAGTTCGAGTCGGACCAGGGTGTGGATTACCTCCTGCTGCCCGAATCCGACTCGCACGAGGACATGGTGGGATGCCTGAACGTCTTCGCGGATCCCTTGTTACTGCGCCCGGTCATCGCTTCGGGTCTGGACGAGTCCAGCGTGGTGGGCCTCGTCCAGAACTACGACGTCTGGGGGGTGGACGCCCTAGGCGGGATCGAGAGCGGACCCGGCGTGAAGGACGCGGTGAAGATGGGCGAGTTCATCGCGAACGCCCGCTGGGCCTACGAGAACGCCGCGGTGCCCCGGCGGGCGTGGCCCTTCGAAGAGGCCGACGAAGGTCCGAACTAGCCCTGGTAGCGGCGAAAGACGACGCTGCCATTGTGGCCACCGAAGCCGAAGGAGTTCGAGAGCACCACGTCGAGATCGGCCTCGCGAGGTTCGCCGAGCACGACGTCCAGTCCGATCTCGGGATCGATCACCGTGGTCCCGGCCGTCGGCGGGATCGACTGGTTGAGCAAGGACAACACTGAGACGACGCCCTCGAGCGCGCCCGCCGCGGCCAGGGAGTGGCCGAGGTGACCCTTGACCGACGTCACCGGGGGAACCTTCCCGCCAAAGACGTGGCGCATCGCCACGGACTCGGCGAGGTCGTTCAGTGGTGTCGAGGTGCCGTGGGCATTGATGTGCGACACGTCCGACGTCGTGATACCCGCATCGGCCAACGCGATCTCCATGCAGCGGATGGCACCCGAACCCTGGGGGTCGGGTGCGGTGATGTGGTACGAGTCAGCGGTGGAGGCCGCGCCGATGACCTCGGCGAGGATGGTGGCGCCGCGAGCCAACGCGTGCTCCCATTCCTCGAGGATCAACACGCCCGCACCCTCACCCATCACGAAACCATCGCGGTCGACGTCAAAGGGGCGCGAGAACTCCGTGTTCGACAGCGCGGTCATGTTGCGAAAGCCCGACTCGGCGATCTGGACCATGACGGCCTCGGCGCCACCGGCCACGGCGACCGTGGAACGGCCCGAGGCCACGAAGCGCGCCGCGTTGCCAATGGCGTGGGTCCCCGCCGCGCAGGCGGTGGTCACCGTCTCACAGGGACCGCCCAGACCGAACCTCATGGAGACGGCGGCCGAGGCGGCGTTGGGCATCATCATGGGCACCATGAAGGGCGACACGCGCGCCGGCCCCTTCTCGTTCAAGATGCGCACCTGTTCCAGGACCGTCTGCAGACCGCCGATGCCGGTCGTGACGACGCAGGCGGCGTCGAGGAGAGGACCTTCGAGGCCGCTCTGACGCCAGGCCTCGTCGGCCGCCATCAATCCGTAGAGGCTGAAGGGGTCGAGGCGGCGAAGTTCCTTGGGGCCGCCGATGTGCTCAGCGTTGAAGGGCGCCAGACGCTTGGACTCCGGAGCGGAATCTTTCTGCAGCGCCTGCCACAAGGCGTCGACGCCGACGCCAGCGCACGACAACGCGCCCAGTCCGACGACGGCGACGCGACGACCCTGTAGTGGTCCCGACGAGGTGACCGCGACTTGCACTACAGCTTGGCGTAGATGAGTTCGAAGGCTTCGCCGACGGTCGTGATGTCCTTGAGCTCGTCCTCGGCAACTTCGATGTCGAAGGTCTCTTCGAGCGCCATGACCAGTTCGACCAAGTCGAGGCTGTCCGCTCCGAGGTCGTCGGCGAACGAGGCTTCCAGGGTGACCTGGGAGGGCTCGACGGCCAATACTTCGACGGCGTTCTCAGTAAATTTGGCGAGCGCTTCGCTACGTTCCATTGTTCTACCCCTTTGTATGTCTCGGACAATGCTACTAAAAATCGGGCCGATATCGTCACCTCCGAGCCTGCAGCGTGGGGTGCGCGCTCGAGCTGGCGTTCGACGCTCACCGGTCACCGGGTTACCGACGAGGAACCCGACAACTTTCCTCCTCACGGTCGCGCCGTGGAGGTGACGGAGCGCGAAGGCGCTGACCTGGTCGCCACGTGTCGAACCCGCGAGGTCGCACTCGCATCAAAAGTTTTTTCTACCGAGATCGTCGAATCGCTCACGTTCGTCGTCAGTGGAGCATCCCTGCGAGGACCACAAGCCCGCCGCGCGGACCGGACCGAGGCCCTAGATGCCCATTGCCAGTCCGCCATCGACGGCGATGACCTGCCCGGTGATGTAGGCCGCCGCGTCGCTCGCCAGGAAAGCCACCAGTCCCGCCACGTCGGCGGTGGTGCCCATGTGACCCAGCGGGATGAGCGCGGTCATCTCGTCACTGGTCGAACCCAGTTGCGAGGTCATCTCGGTGTCGATGAATCCCGGCGCCACGACGTTGACCGTCACACCACGCGAGGCGACCTCGCGAGCGAGTGAGCGAGCCAGCCCCACCATGCCGGCCTTCGCCGCGGCGTAGTTGGCCTGACCGGGCACGCCGTAGAAGGGGCTGACCGAACCCATGAAGATGATGCGTCCAGAGCGTGCTCGGACCATCGACGACAGCACCGCGCGGGCGCAGTAGAACGCGCCGTCGAGATTGGTCGACAGGACATCGCGCCACTGCTCGTCGCCCATTCGCATCGCCAATCCGTCACGGGTGATCCCAGCATTGGCGACGAGGACGTCGACAGCCCCGTGCGCCGCGATCGCCTCTTTCATCGCGGCGCCCACCGACTCCGGGGACGATACGTCCACCGCCAACGACAACGCACAACCCCGGGGAGCATCGCCGGATCGCGACATTCCCACCACCGTGTCGCCCAGGGACAAGAAGTGTTCGGCGACAGCGGCCCCGATACCGCGGCTGGCACCGGTGATGACGACGTGACGGCTCATAGTGGCATCTCCTGGAGGTCGAGGGGGGCGGCGGGTGAGACTTGGCGCTCGAAGTCGCGAATCCGCTTGGTGAGTCCGGTCAGGACCCCGGCCGGCGGCATCTCGACACTGGTGACGACCGATGCCGGTAGCGCGAGAGTCGCGTCGAGGAACTGGACCGGTGAGGTCAGTTGGCGCGACAGCAGGTCGCGCCACTGCGCCGAGGTCGAGTGCGCCGACGCGTCCACGTTGGCGATGACGACGTGGTCGGTCTCACCCCACGTCACCGACGCCAGGGCGCTGTCCAGGGCGCGCTGCGCACCCGCCATCAACGGTGAGTGGAACGCGCCACCGACCGCGAGCGGGGTCGCCCGGCGCCAGCCCAGTTCTCGGTGGTTCGCCAGCACGTAGTCCACGCCTCCGCGGGTACCGCTCAACACGATCTGCGCCGTTCCGTTGATGTTGGCCACCCAGGCGTCCTCGAGACCGTACAGATTCGCACGGGCGTCGTCGTCGCCGCCCATCACGGCCACCATGGTTCCTTCGATCTCCTCGGCCGCCGCGGCCATGGCCGCGCCGCGTACGGCAATCAGTCGCGCCCCGTCGTCGACGCTCAACAACCCCGCGGCGACGAGCGCGGAGAACTCGCCGAGCGAGTGGCCGAGCAGATAGCGCGGACGCAGCCCACGGTCCAGCATCTCGTGGTAGCCCACCAGCGACAGAGCGAACGTGGCGATCTGGGCCCGGTCGGTGCGCACGACGTCCTCGTCGCTCGCTTCGAGCAGGAGGTGTGAGACGTCCATCCCCGACGCCTCGGCGATCTTGTCGACGAGGTACCAGTGGGCGCTCTCACGCCAGGTGGTCCCGGCGCCGCCGGAGAGGGAGCCTTGGCCGGGGAAGAGGGCCACGACGTCGTCACGTAGGGGGAGGGAATGTGTCATGTCGTCAAAGGTAACAGCGTGCCCGGGGCGGGACTCGAACCCGCACGCCCTCTCGAGCAAAGGATTTTGAGTCCTCCGCGTCTGCCATTCCGCCACCCGGGCTGCGGGT
>Ga0209698_10005784_pt1 | contig 13279 bp, 10 predicted proteins | sample LitLauG_LLR_2012_FD_187203 | JGI IMG/M metagenome (GOLD analysis project Ga0209698, IMG submission 187203) | Freshwater sediment microbial communities from Pennsylvania, USA - Little Laurel Run_MetaG_LLR_2012 (SPAdes) (version 2) | ecosystem: Environmental > Aquatic > Freshwater > Creek >... | reverse complement strand
GAATTCGTCCCGTGATGCGCTGGCGATGGCCGAATTCTACAGACGCCGCCGAAGGCTCGTTGAGCAGGCCGAGAACGGAGAAGCCCGCGCGGCGGAAGCCGTCCACGGTGAGAAATCGCTGGTTGCTGTTGGCGTTGGCGGGGACGCCTAGCATGACTTCTAAAGGTTCGGTGCCGCCGAAATGTTCGCGCAGTTGGTGCAGTGCGGTGAGCAAGCCGGAAATCAGTTCGGTCAACGTGACGGAAGTGCCGCCGGCTTCAAGAACGGTTTCGGGGCCGGCATCTTCGAGGTAGCGCTTGAGGGAGCGGACTACGGTCCACGACGGATCGTCCTGCGCTTGCCAGGCGTCCCAACCGTACAGGCGTTCGGCGCCGCGCAACGCCACCAGCGGAGGAAACCACTCGAAGGTGGCTTCCGCCGATTCAAAAGGGACCAGCGGATAGTTACCGCGGTCGGCGGCCGACACGTCTGCCAGCGCAAGATTGATCCAGGTGGCGATCCTAGGTTTAAGCTTTACTCTGATTTGAATGTGGATGAAGCGAGGCTAGTCGCACATTCAGTGGCACCAGCGCCACCACTCCCGACCGATCCATTAATGTGCTTAAGTCTGATTTCCTACAAGGAAGCGGCGGACGCATCCGAGAAGATCGGACTGACCGGCTACAGCTTCTATTGGCGGACTGGCGTTGCCAATTCCTATCGCGCCCTACACGACGATTCGTCCGCCGAGGCCCTGCTTTCCGACACCTTGAAACTCGCGCGCCGCATCGGAGCGGCCCGCGGCCACCAGCGCGTGCCCATAGCACGAGGCGGCTTCGGCCGCCCACAGGTTTTCCGAGTCGAACTGCTGCCAGAACTCGTGGGCGCGCTTCAAGGACCCGACGGCCGATGACGCGTCGCCCAGCGCCAGGTCGGCCCGGCCCAGACCGACGAGCGCATCGGCCACGCGCGGTGACAGGCTGACCTGCGCGGTGTCGTACAGGGCCAGCGCCTCGACCAGCAGCGGGCGCGCGGACTTTGCCTGCCCGGCATCCAGCAACGCTTGCGCCAGCGCGACCCTCAGCGCTGCGCCGCTGCCGGGTCCCAGGCGTTCGTCCTGTGCGCGACGCAGCGCCGCGCTCGCTGGATCGACCGCGGTGCTGCCCTGTCCGGCAAGATGCAGGGCCTGGGCCCGCAACCGCGCCATGCGCGCCCACTGATGGTTGGGATCATCATTCAGCTGCCTGGACGTTGCCTCGACCAGACCCGCCCCCTCGTCGATTCGGGCCAGGTATATCAACGCCTCGGCCCGATCCAGCTGCATGTCGCGAGCCCATCGGGACGGAACAGGACCGGCTGCCGCTGTCAGCCGATCGGCGATGTTCATCTGCTCGAGCGCCTGATCCGGTCGGCGCGCGTCCAGCAGCGTCTGCCCCAGGCGCTCGTGCCGGATCGCCAGTTCCACCGACGGGCCGGTCGACAGACGCGTCAGATTGCCGATGGCCCGGCGTTCCGCCTCCATGGCCTCGGTCAATTGACCCGACTCGCTCAAGGCTCGCGCAAGCACGGTCAGTGCCCACTGCGCGTCCATGCTCTGATCGCCTTTCAACGCGTTGACGTCGGTCAGTGCCCTGCGCGCCAGCGCAACCGCCTCGGCCGGACGGTCGATGAAGGTCAGCACGTAGGCAAGGTCGTCCTCGGCCCGTGCCAGGATTGCGTTCGGTCGGTGAGCTCCAAACTGCTCGTGGGCCAGATCCGCGGCACGCTGCGTCACCGCCAACGCCTCGACGTTTCGAATGCGAACGCGCAGGTTATCGGCGAGGGCCGACAGCGCGTTGAATCGCTGCGGATCGTCCAGCGCCAGCCACCTCTCGGCCACCGCGGCGCCTTCGCGTGCCGTCTCCAGACCCTGGTCGTCGCCGCGCCCCCACTGGATTTCGGCGACATTGCGCAGGGCCTCGACCAGGGAGCTGGCTCCGTCCCGCCCCATGCCGCGCAGGTCGGCTGCGGCCGCCAGCAGCATCGGTTCGGCCGCTGCCGTAGCTCCCTGATTCGTGTAGATGCCCGCCAGCAGGACCTTGATCCGCAGCACCGCCAGATCGTGCTCGCCCAGGGCGGCGCCGTCGCGCTTCAGAGCCTGTTCCAGGTGTTCGCGTGCCTTGCCCCCCTCGCCCAGGCTTTCCAGGCCGTCGCCGATGATCCGGTCCAGTTCGGCCGCCACGCGCGGATTGTCGGCCAGCTCGCGTGGGACGCGCTGGCTGGCGCGCATCAACAGGTCGGCCGCGCTCGCCATTCCGCCCTGGCCCGGCGCGGGACGGGTGTCGGTGAAGATCGAAGCGATGAAGCGCTTGACTTCGTCGGCCCGGGCTTGCGCCTGCAGCGCGCTGCGCGCCTGCCACAGCGCAACCCCGGTGCCGACCAGCAGCGCGACGAAGACGCCGGCGACCGCGGCCACCGGCACCCAGTTGCGCACCAGGAACCGGCTCCATCGATACCATGGCGTGTCGGGCTGCGCGAGCACCGGCAGGTGAGCCCGGTAGCGCCGCAGGTCCTCGGCCAGCGCGGCCGCGCTTTCGTACCGATCCGCCGGCCTCTTCTTCAGTGCCTTCAGCGCGATCGTGTCCAGATCGCCGCGCAGCTGTCGGGCCAGGACCCGATCGCGCGCCACGGCGCTCGGCGGCGGCGGTTCGACGCGCACGATCGCCTCTTCCAGCGCACCGCGCGAGCCGCGCTTCAAGCGGTACGGCCGCTCGCCGCACAGCAATTCGTACAGCAGCACGCCCAGCGCATAGACGTCGGTCGCGGTGGTGATCGGCTGGCCCAGGATCTGCTCGGGGCTCGCGTATTCGGGCGTCATCGCGCGCCCGGCGAGCTCGGTGAGCTCGGTGGCGGCCGCCTCGCCGCCGGCGACCAGCTTGGCGATCCCGAAATCGAGCAGCTTGACCTGGCCGTCCGCAGTGACGAGGATGTTCGACGGCTTCAGGTCGCGGTGCACCACCAGGTGCGCATGCGCGTACCTGACCGCCTCGAGCACCTGCGCGAAAAGGTCAAGGCGCTGCCGCAGGTCGAGCTTGCGCGCGGCGCATTCCTCCAGCAGCGTGCGTCCCTCGATGTACTCGAGCGCCAGGAACGGCTGCCCCTCGGGGGTCAGTCCGGCGTCATACAGGCGCGCGATGTTCGGATGGGTCAGCGCGGCCAGGATGTCGCGTTCCCGACCGAAACGCTCGCGCAGGGCATGGGTGTCGCCGCTTACGTGCGGCAGCTTCAACGCCACGGGCCGCTTGAGCAGTCCATCCGCACGTTCCGCCAGCCACACCGCACCCATGCCGCCGCGGCCCAGTTCGCGCAACCGGCGATACGCGCCCACCAGACCGCCGGCCGGCTGGCGCTCTGGCTGCGCTGGCGCAGCATCCTCGACCGATGCGGACAGCGTGCGCAGGAAAAGTGCGGTTTCCGCCTCGGCCTCGTCCTCCAGCAGCCGGCGCAGAACCGCGCTCAACTCCGGCGCCATTTCCGGAGCGCGCGCGGATACCTGCGCAAACCAGGCGCTGCGCTGCGATGGCGGCAACTCCAGCGCCTGGTCGAGCAGTACCGAAAGCATTCGCCACTGGTCAGGACTGAGCTTCATCGACTGGGGCCCGCGACAGGCCGGAGAGCTGGCGGTCGCTGCCGGTGTGGCGTTGCTACCTCAGACGTGTTCTTCGCGACGAACCGGACAGTGGTGGCGGGTTACTGCAACGCCACCGACAGCAACAGGCGCGCCTTCTTCCAGTCGCGCGCGACGGTGCGCTCGTCAATTCCCAGGCAGGAAGCGATTTCGGCTTCCGTCAGCCCTGCGAAGAACCGCATCTCGACCACCTGCACAAGGCGGGGTTCGGACGCCGCGATTTCGTCCAGAGCCTCGCTGATCCGCATCAGGCGATCCTCCGGCGCGCTGACCGACTCGGCCAGCTCGGTGCTCAAGGTCACGTGCACGACCTCGCCGCCGTGCCTCTCCCTTGCACGCTGGCGCAGGTAGTCGATCACGACCGAGCGCATCACGCGCGAGGCATAGCCCATGAACCGCGCCCGGTCGCTGGGCAGGACCCGATGCGTGTTGACGCAACGCAGGAACGACTCGTGGACCAGGGCGGTGGTGTCGAGCAGGGTCAAGTCGGGAGCGCGCCGCAAGCGCGAGCGGGCCAGCCCTCTCAGTTCGGAGTACAGCGTGGCAAACAGGGTTTCCTGGGCCGCGGCATCTCCGCGCCCGGCTGCCTGCATCAGCCCCGTCAGATCGGTCACGCGTTCCTTCGTGGCGGGCTTCCCTGCTGCAACTTATCATGCGCGGTTGCAAAGTCGGAGGCTCGCTTAAGTTTGGCATCGCAGTAGTCGATCACCCCCCTCAAACAGGGTGGGGCCTCCCTGATTGCCCAAACGCGGGACCACTGCGAAACTCGGCCGGTCCGATCCGGATCGCGCGGCGGCCCGTCGAAAGGGGGCGCCCGTGGCCGGCATCCGAAGGGGAGCCCATGGTCACGACTGTTCAGGATCCGCTCGAAGAAATCGTCGCCCGGCGCCGACCGCAGCCGACCGAGGCGCTGACGGGCGATACGATCAAATGGCTGGCGGGGCTTCCGTCGGACGTTCGACCTGGCGCCCTGCCCACCCAGTACGTGCGGATCGCAAACAAGCTGGCGCGCGTCTGGGCGGATCCGCACGCCTGCCTGGAGTACCTGGACGACCTGTTGATCGATCGACGCGGCGGCCGCCAGGGGTTCCCGTTCGAAGTGGCGCTCGAGCTGGCGGGGCTGAAAGACCACTATGAGACCGTGGTGCACCCGACCGCGCAGACCGCCTGGGACGTGATCATCGCAACGCGGCGCTGACGTTAAATACCATCGACCGCGCTATTGGGAATCCGGCGGCATCGATTCGAGCGGCAGCCCGGAGGCTACCCAGGCATCGATCCCGCCCTGCAGCGGGCGCACGCGCCTGAACCCTGCCTTCATAAGCCGCTTGGCGACGTTCGCGGCCGAGGCCTCGTTCGGGCACGCACAGTAGACGATGACTTCATCGGCCAGGGGAATGCTGCGCAGTTCCTCGTCGAGCGCCTTGATCTCCACCCAACGAGAGCCCGGAATGATGCCGCCGTCGCGGCCGCCGGCGGAGCGCACATCGATGACCAGCGGCGGTGGTTCGCCCTTGAGCATCGCGCTCAACTCATCCACCGAGACGCGCGCCATGCGCAGCTGATGCAGCAGGCGCTGCCGCTGCACGAACTTGATCATCAGGTAAAGGGCGAAGGCAAGGCCGATCGCCGCCAGGCCCACCCGCCCGGCCGCCGCGATGATGTCCAGGATTTCGTTGATCGCGCCCCGGAAGATCCAGCCGAGCGCGATGGCCAGCCCCGACCAGATCGCCGAGCCGATTGCGTCGAAGAACACGAACGCGAAGGCACTGACCCCGACGACACCCGCCATCGCGGTCGCGACGGCCGCGAATCCCGGGACGAACTTGGCGATCATCAGCGAGGGTGCGCCCCATAGCTCGTAGATGCTCTCGGTCTGGCGCACACAGCTGTCGGGAGAAAACGAGATCCGGCACATCAGCCTGAGCACCCGGCGGCCGAAGCGCGCACCGGCCCGGTACCAGCCGAAGTCGGCCAGCACGCACGCGAACACCGCGGTGGCCAGGACCTGCCATAGGTGGTAATTGCCCTGCGTCGACAGCGCGGCGGTGACGACCAGGATCGGATAGGCAGGAATCGGAAGACCGATCTGCTCGACCAGGACTGCGGCAAACGCGAGACCCAGGCCGTAGCGCTGAACCAGTTCCAAAAGAAGCTGCATCGAGTTGAGTCCAAGAATCTTGGAGGAAACGTCCCCAAAGGCTGAGGGGAGGCCGTCGGTTTGTCTGATCCGTCCTCCTAAGTGGAGAGCGGGAGCTCAAGATGCAAGGACCCGGATTGCCAGAAAGATCCCATCGGGCGCCCACCCCAGGCCATTGACCCTGAGGTAGACGGGGACATCAGTTGCGCACTTGCGACAGGGCATCTTCGAAATCGCGCAGCACGTCGGCCGTGGCGAGCGAAAGCGCCGCGACCTCCGGTTCTGCGCCGGTTCCCTTGACCGGCTCGGCGCGGTCAAAGGTCCGGTCCAGCAGGACCCGGTTCGGTGCGCGGTTCTCGATCAGCAAGAAACGGATCACGACCCGCGACGACGGCGGCTGGCCGGGCCGCCGGTCGACGAACGCTTCCAGAACGTTGGCTTCCAGAGTGAGGCTGGCGTCCGCGGCGCTGTCGAAAGGCAGCACCCGGTCGAACAGCCGGTGCGCGTCCAGCCAGCTTCGCACCGCATCGGTCCACATCGAAGCCGGGCTCGCGATGTACTCGGCGTACGGATCGACCTCGAAACCGACGTCCGACTGCCTCACCACCAGCCCGCGTCCCGAAAAAGGCGCTGCGACCCGGACCGGCGCCATGTACACCGCCGCGCCAAACGGGCGCTGCGCAGCTTCGCCAGGCGCGGCCGGAGCGAGTCGAACCAGAAAGGTCTGGCGCAGCGGCGGGTCGCTCACGGAGCCACAGCCGGCGGCCAGCGCCGCCGCGAACGATACGGCAAGGCAAGCGGCAATCCGGCGGAAACCGGGCATCGCTATCTCTGCACCGCGGGCGCCGGCTTGGAAAACAGCACGGCCGAGGGCTGGTTCTTCAGAACCTCGGAGAGCTGCCGGAGGTTTTCGCTGGTATCGCGCAGGTTGTCGAGCACCTGCCCGAACTCGCTGTCCCGTGTCGCCAGCAGGCGGTCGACGCGGCGCGTGACCTGGTCGGCTCGTGCAATGAGCGACGGCAGGGCCGGATCCTCGGTCAGCTTGCGCGTCTGCGCCGCGGCGGCCTGCAGATCCCTCGAAACATCTGCCCAGACCGGACTGCCGACGATCTGCTGCAGTGATTGATTGGTTTGCCTCAACTCGGACAGCAGGGAGCTGGCGTCCCGCCCGATCTGCGAAAAGTGCACCGCTTCCAGTTCCCGCAGCGTCGAGTCGGCGTGACGCGACAGGCCCGCAGCGTCGACCGCCTGAACCGACCGGTCAATCGAGGCCAGCAGCTTGTTCAGGTTCGCCACGGTCCCCTCGAGATCGAGCCGCTGCACCTTGTTCAGGGTCTGTTCGGCCGCGTCGACGATCAGCGTCACGGTACTGCGCGCGGACGGTATGTAAAAATTCTCCGGCACCCAATCGATCGGCAGCGGCAGGTTGGTGGCCGGATCCACGTAGTCCATTTCCAGGTAGTTGGTGCCGGTCAGGCCTTGCGAGGCAAGACGGATCCGAAGACCCTTTTCGATCTCCCTGGCGCGGGTGTCTTCGTCCCAGGTTCTGCGTATTCCGATCAGCCGGGGGCGCACCGCCGCCTGGATCATGACGTACCGCTTCTGGTTGGCGGCACCGCCTTCCAGCTCGTATTTTTCGTAGGTGAAACCGATGTGCGTCACCTGGCCGAGCACGACGCCGCGGTACTTGACCTTCGAACCGATGTCCAGCCCTTGGACGCTCTCGTCGAAGTAGGTTTCGAGGATCGCCGACCGTTCGAACCAGCGCCTGCCGCCCAACGCAAGCACCACGGCGATGGACAGCGCGAGCGCGATCAGGGCAAAGACACCGACGCGGAACAGGCGCGGATCGCGCCGCCTGGCGCGACCTGGGCTATCGGCGGGTCCGCTCATGGCAAAACCTCCTCGGGCTCACGATTGAAGAAGCGGTGCACCCACGGATTGTCGCTGTGATCACGCAAGTCCGCGGGCCTGCCGGTGGCGATGATGCCGCGCGTCTGCCGGTCGATCATGATCACGCGGTCTGCGATCGTGAAGATGCTCGGCAGCTCGTGAGTAACCACCACGAAGGTGATCCCCAGCGTGCGCGCCAGCCGGATGATCAGCCGATCCAGATCGGCGGAGGTGATCGGATCCAATCCGGCCGACGGCTCGTCCAGGAACAGGATCGCCGGGTCGAGCGCCATGGCGCGGGCGATCGCGGCGCGCTTTTGCATCCCTCCACTGAGCTCCGCCGGCGAGCGATGGGCGGCGCCCAGCAGGCCCACCAGATGAAGCTTGGTGCGCGCGATCAGGTCGATCGCGTCGTCCTCGAACCGGGTGAACTCCTCCAGCGGCAGGCGCACGTTTTCCAGGGTGCTCATCGATCCGAACAAGGCGCCCATCTGGTACATCACGCCGAACCTGCGCATGATCGAGCGCCGCCCAGCCTCGTCGGCCGTGACGATGTCGTCGCCGTCGATCACGATGCGGCCGCTGCGCGGCGGGTACAGCCCGATCATGTGCTTGAGCAGGGTGCTCTTGCCGGATCCGGAACCGCCCAGGATCACGAAAACCTCGCCGCGCGCGACCTGAAACGAGATGTCCTGCAGCACCACCTCGTCCGCGCCGTCCCGGTCATAGCCGATCGTCAGGTTTTCCACCTCGATGATCGGTTCGGAAGCCACGGAGTCAAATCCCCAGGAAATTGAACAGCACGGCAAACACGCCGTCGAACACCACGACCGCCACGATCGTCGTGACGACGGCGCTGGTCGCGGCCTGACCGACCGAGCGGGGCCCGCCCTGCGTCTCCAGGCCGCGCAGGCAGCCGATGCTGGCGACCAGGAACGCGAATACGGCGGACTTGAACAATCCGCCGGCGAAATCGCCGATCGATACGACGCTGACGATCTGCTTGAAGTAGGTGACCAGCGGAATCTGGAACGAGGCCATTACCAGGCCGCCGCCGATCAGCCCGACGATGCCGGCATAGATCGTCAGCAGCGGCGTCACGAACAGCGTCGCCAGCAGGCGCGGCACCACCAGGAAGCGCAGCGGGTCGAGCGCCATCGTGGTCAGCGCGTCGACCTCCTCGTCAACCTTCATCGTGCCGATCTCGGCCGCAAAGGCGGCGCCGGTGCGGCCGGCCAGCACGATCGACGTCATCAGAGGCGCCAGTTCCCGCATCATCGAAAGCCCGATCAGGTTGGCGACGAAGATCTGGGCGCCGAACTGCCGCATCGGCACGGCCGCCTGGTAGGCCAGAACGACTCCCATCAAAAAAGCGATCAGGGTGACCACCGGCAGTCCGTTGACCCCCATCTGCTCGGCCACGTCCAGAACGTCCTTCCAGCGCACGGTGGAGGGCCGATGCAGAACCGCAAACAGGCACACGGTCACGCGGTGCACATAATTGGCCTGGTGCCTCAGGTCGCTTCCGAGGCGCAACACGGCGCGCCCGATTTCCTCGACCAGGGGCCGCTGGCGCACTGGCGGCGGCCCGACGTCATCGAAACTCGCGCGGTCGAACTGGCCCAGCAGCTCGGCAAACCGGGGGTCCAGATTGCTGATCGTGACCCGTCCGCCTTGACGGGCGCCTTCGCGCAGCAGATCGACCAGGAATGCGATGCCCGAGCCGTCGCAGTAGGTGACGCCGGCGGCATCGACCTTCAGGGGCAACGCGCCGTTTTGCCGCACTGCCGCGCGGGCGCCGGGCCAGATCGAAGGCAGCGACTGTGCATCGAGCGCCCCGTTCAGCGCGACGACGCTCTCGCCGGCACCCCGGCGAATTTGCACGGCCGCTGTGCCGTTCATCGACGGATTTCTGGCCTCAGACTGCAATGGCGGATGCGCATGGATCCAGAGGAACGACACCCGATCGATGGAGTCTAGCGGTTGGCGGTGTTCGTGTAACCGCATGCAGCGCCCTGTAACCGGCGGTAATACCGAAGGGGGATGGGTCAACGAGGCCTGCGCCGGTTCCGTTGAGGCAAGCGGGCGCATTGCCCCGCGCGTGTCCGCGGCGAGTCCCGGCGCGACGCAACCTTAACCTGACTTCGGAGGAACTGCCCAAATGAGAAAGCTTCTGATCGCATCCGTGCTGTCGCTCGCCGCCGGTTACGCCCTGGCCGAGGTTCACGACTGGAAGGACCTGGACAAGGTGCACAAGCACGTCGAAGAAGCGATCCACGAAATGGAGCGCGCGCGCGCCGCCAATCACTACGACATGCAGGGCCACGGAGCCAAGGCGGAGCAGCTGCTGCGCGAAACCGAAAAAGAACTTCACCAGGCGGTCGAGGCGGCCAAGGCGGCGCACTAGCCACGCCCAACGGCGGGGCAGATCGACCGTCGGCGCGCCGACGGTCTGATTGCGGGCCGGCGCGGGCGATGACCCGTCTGCGCCGGCCGATGCGGTCGCCCGGGGTGGCGGCCAACGAAGAGAGCACCGGCATCACGGTATGCAGGAAGGAGTCTAGGAAAGCGTCTGCGGCCGACGTAGGATCCCGGGTCCTGGTACGAACTCAACATCACAGACTCGGGAGGACCCGATGCCTCCAGCGCTCGCCGATCGCGCCGTTTTGCCCGCTTTCCTTGCGCTCGCACTGGCGATGGCCATGCCTGCGACCGCGGTTGCGCCCTTTTCGTTCGATTCGACTCCGGGCCGGCTGCCGAAGGACGTGGTGCCGCTCGATTACCTCGTCTCGATCGAGCCGAACGCAAGCGACAGGACGCTGCGCGGCCAGGAATCGGTGACCCTGGAGTTCCGGCAAGCGACCGCGACGATCGCATTCAATTCCCTGAACGAGGTCCTCGATCACGTGCAACTGGACGGCAAGCCGGTCAAGGCGGTCGCGTCCAACGACGAACAGCAATTGACGACGGTGACCCTTGCAGAGCCGGCCGCGATCGGACGGCACACGCTGGCATTTTCGTACCAGGGCAAGATCGAGTCGGGACCGCAGGGACTGTTCGCTCAGGCGTACGTCAAGCCCGACGGAGGAAAAGGCGTTCTGCTATCGACGCAGTTCGAGGCGACCGACGCGCGACGCATGTTCCCCTGCTGGGACGAGCCGGCGTTCCGGGCGACTTTCCAGCTGACGGTCACGGTTCCCGCGACCTGGGCGACGGTGTCCAACATGCCGGTGGCCGAGCGCGTCGAGCAGGGCCCGCTGGCGACGACCAGGTTCCAGCGCACGCCAAAGATGCCGACCTACCTGCTCGAATTCTCGGCCGGCGATCTTGCCCGGCTGGCAGGGAAAAGCGGCGCCACCCCGCTTGGCCTGTGGGCGGTTCGCGGCCAGGAGAAAGACGGAGCGATCGCGCTTGCCAACGCGAAGCAGATCCTGGCCGACTACAACGTGTACTTCGGCTACCCCTTTCCCTTGCCCAAGCTGGATTCGATCGCCATTCCCGGCGGGTTCGCGGGAGCGATGGAGAACTGGGGAGCGATCACCTACGTCGACCAGGTCCTTCTGGTCACTGATTCCAGCACCGTGGCGGATCGTCAGACGGTCTACAGCGTCCAGGCGCACGAAATGGCGCACCAGTGGAGCGGGGACCTGGTGACGATGGGCTGGTGGGACGACATCTGGCTCAACGAGAGTTTCGCCTCCTGGATGGCCGCCAAGGAAACCGATCTGCGCAACCCGAGCTGGCACTGGTGGGAGTCGGAGGACGTGAGCAAGGAAGTCGCGATGACCGCGGATGCGCGCGTCAGCTCGCACGCGATCCAGCAGCACGTCGCCAACGAGCTGGAAGCGAACAACTCGTTCGATCCGGAGATCACGTACAGCAAGGGTGAGGCCGTGCTGCGCATGCTGGAAGCCTACCTGGGTCCCGATGCGTTTCGCGCGGGCATCCGCGCCTACATGAAGGCGCACGCCTATTCGAACGCCACGACCGCCGATATGTGGAATTCGCTGAGCGAAGGCGGCGGCCGCAGGGTGGACCAGATCGCGGCGGACTGGACCGAGCAGGCGGGCTTTCCCGTGGTTTCGGTCATGGCAAGCTGCGATGCCGAGGGCAAGCGCACGGTCGCGTTATCGCAAAAGCGCTTCCTGCTGCGCGGAACGGATCCGAACGCCTCGCGCTGGAAGATTCCGCTGCAAATACGCTCCGGAGCCGATTCCGCGCCCGCAGCGGTCCTGCTGACGGAGGACGGCCAGCTGGCCGCGGCGGGGCGATGTGACGAGCCCCTGAGCGTCAACGCGGAGGCCACCGGCTTTTACCGAGCCGCCTATGACAGCGCCACGCTGCAGACGAACACGAAGCAGTTCCGCACCCTCGCCAGAGGCGATCGGATCGCGCTGCTGGACGACCAGTGGTCCCTGGTCGAGGCGGGCGCGCAGGAGCTTCCGACGTATCTGGCGCTGGCCTCCGCGCTGGGCACACGCGTGGAAGAGCGCGCCTGGAGCCAGATCACCGGAGCGCTGGGCACGATCGAGTATGACGAGCGCGGCACCCCCGGCCACGAGGAATTCGCTTCCTATGCGCGCTCGCTCATCAAGCCGGTAGCCGACCAGCTCGGCTGGACGTCCAGGCCCGACGAAACACCGGGCATTCAGAAGCTGCGCCGTACCGTGCTGCAGGACCTGGGCACCTGGGGCGACCCGCAGGTCATCGCCGAGGCACGCGAGCGCTTCGCGGCGTTCGTCGCCAACCGTGGCGCGATCGCAGCCGACGACCAGGAAGCCGTGCTTTCGATCGTGGCCCGTTACGCCGACGCCAAGACGTTCGAGCAGCTGCATGCCGTGGCGAAGTCGGCGAGGAACGAGACCGAGCTGCGACGCTACTACACCGCGCTGATGCGGGTGCGCGATCCGCAACTGGCGCAAGCGGCCGCCCGGATCGCACTGTCGGACGAGATCCCGCAGCAAGCGGCCAACTTGCGCTTGCAATTGATCTCGGAGCTCGTCGGTGAGCACCGACAACTGGCCTGGAGGGTGTTCACCGAAAACGTCGATGCGCTGACCGCCCCCTTTTCAACCTACGCCCTTCTGATCATCGCCCAGTATTGCCCCGCGAGTTTCTGGGATTCCGTGCCGCTGGATCAGCTCGAGGCCTGGGTCAAGGCGCACGTCCCGGCGGAAATGTCGTCCAACGTGGCGCGCGGCATGGAAACAGCGCGCTTCAAGCTCGAAGAGAGGTCGGCGCTGGTCCAGGCTGCCGATCGTTATCTGGCTTCGCGGCCGCAGCGCGCCGAGGCGGGGCCGCCCCAGGGCGCTGGCGTCGCCCGGAGCGTTTTCCCATCAAGCTACCGGGACGGAGCCACGTATCCCCATCTGGCGCGGATCGAGGGCACCGAGGACCGCTTGTCGGCGGTCGGTCGGGCGAGAGCGCCGCAAGCGCCCTGACCCTCACCCCCGACCCCTCTCCCGCAAGCGGGAGAGGGGCGATCGAGCATCTCTTCGCGACGCATAGGAGCAGTTCCTCCCCTCTCCCGCTTGTACAGACCGGAGACATGGGTAACACGTGTTCGGAGACATAGGTTACACATTGGGTTAAGGACGAAC
>Ga0209698_10005783_pt1 | contig 13279 bp, 8 predicted proteins | sample LitLauG_LLR_2012_FD_187203 | JGI IMG/M metagenome (GOLD analysis project Ga0209698, IMG submission 187203) | Freshwater sediment microbial communities from Pennsylvania, USA - Little Laurel Run_MetaG_LLR_2012 (SPAdes) (version 2) | ecosystem: Environmental > Aquatic > Freshwater > Creek >... | reverse complement strand
TCTCGGTGGGAGCGCACGCCGGCGAGAAGAAGCGCGCGCAGCCCGATCAGCTCAGCGAGGAAGAGGCGCAGCACCTGCTCGCGATCATCCGCGCGCAGGCCTCGACCGAGTTCGGCTCGATCCAGCAGCACGCCGGCACGCTCGAGCGCGCGCAGGACGACGAGGACCGCTTCTGGGTGCTGCGCGTGATGGCCGAGGAGCTGCGGCACGGCTATCAGATGTTCCACCTGCTGCTGTCACAGGACTGGAGCGCCGCCTCGGGCGGCGCGAAGGGCGTGGACATGGTCGAGGAGATCCTGTCCATGCAGACCGGATCGCACGTCCTCGACGCCTTCAACGTCGAATACGACTCGTTCATCGACAACATTGTGTTCGCCGCCTTCATCGACCGCGTCGGCAAGTACCAGCTCACGATGCAGAAGGTGTGCGCTTACAAACCGATGGCGGACAGCATGCCGCCGATGCTGCGCGAGGAGGCGTTCCATCTCGCCGCCGGGGTGATTCCGATGCGGCGCTGGGCGAAGCGCGCCGCCGAGGGCAACCCGCTCGTCACCATGGCGATGATCCAGAAGTCGGTGAACAAGTGGTTCCCCCGCGCGCTCGAGATGTTCGGCGACGAGCGCGGCGGCGACAGCAACATTCGGATGGGCTTCAAGGACATGAAGAACCGTGAGGCCCAGGATCAGTACATCGAGGAAGTGCGGCGCATGCTGCGCGACATCAACGCCCGTTTCCTGCGCGCCCGCTTCCCCGACGACTCGCCGGAGAAGATCGAGGCCGCGCTCGACGAGATGGAGCGCGCGCGCGGCCGCTATCGCGGCGTCGAGTTCGACGAGCTGCTGCGCCTGCCGGACCGTCGCTTCTTCCGTCGCAAGGGTGAGCCGGCGTTCAGCATGGCGGGCGTGGATGGCGAGAACTTCGAGAGCGCCGACGAGTACCTGCGCCACATCGCCCGCCACCTGCCGGAGTCGTACCTCGCGAGCCGCGATCTCAAGAATTACAGCGAGGTGCTGCGCCAGGTGGCGAGCGGAGCCTGCTCGGTGAAGGAAGGCATCATGAGGATGCCCAAGCTCAAGCGCGTCGGCGGCACCTGTCCGTGCTCGCGGTCGGTGCGCTGGGTCATGGAGGAGCCCGCGGGCGGCACGCCGGCACGCGGCATCGAGAACCGCTGAACACCGCGCCCCACGTCGCCTACTTCTGCATGGAGTTCGGGCTGCACGAGTCGTTCCCGATTTACTCGGGCGGCTTGGGGGTGCTGGCCGGCGACTTCATCAAGTCCGCGCGCGATCTGAGGCTGCCGGTCGTCGCGGTGGGGCTGCGCTGGGAGCGCGGCTACTGCGTGCAGCGGCTCGGGCCGGACGGCCAGCCGCGCGACGAATTTCCCACCTACGAATCCGATTTCCTGCGCGACACCGGCGTGCGCGTGCGCGTGCGCGTACGCGGCGAGGAGGTGCCGTGCAAGCTCTGGGTGACCGACCGCTTCGGCCACGCGCTGCTCTACCTGCTCGAGCCGCAGCGGCCGGAGCATCGCTGGATCACGCACCGTCTCTATCAGGCCGGCACCGACGTGCGCATCGCGCAGGAGATGCTGCTCGGCATCGGCGGCGTGCGCGCGCTGCGCTGGCTGGGCCTGCCGGTCTCGACCTATCACTTCAACGAGGGCCATGCGGTGTTCGCGGGACTCGAGCTGATCGCGGATGCGATGGAGAACGGGCGGCCGTTTCCGGACGCCTGGGCCGAGACGCGCGAGCGCATCGTCTTCACCACCCACACGCCGATCTCAGCCGGCAACGAGCAGCACACGCTCAAGGACCTGCGCCGCATGGGCGCGTGCCTCGAGCTCTCGGGCGCCGAGATGCGAGCGATCGGCGATGATCCATTCAACATGACGATTGCCGGGCTGCGCCTCGCGCGGCTCGCGAACGCCGTGTCGCAACTCCACGAGCAGACGGCGCGCGCAATGTGGGCGCACGTTTCGGGCGCGGCGCCGATCATCGGCATCACGAACGGCGTGCACGCCCCGAGCTGGCAGGATCCGGCGGTGCGCGACGCGAACGGTGACCGCGAGGCGCTCGTGGCCGCCCGCGCGCCGCTGCGCCGCGCGCTGCGCGAGACGATCGCGGCCCGCGGCGGAATCCCGCCCGCCGACGAGGCGCTGGTGATCGGGCTGGCGCGCCGCGCCGCGGGGTACAAGCGCAACGATCTCGTGCTGCGCGATCCCGAGCGCCTCGGCCGGCTGGCGGCCGGCGGCCGCGTGGCGTTCGTGTTCGCGGGCAAGGCTCACCCCGACGATCCGGACGGCAAGGCGATGGTGGCGCGCATCGCGCGCTCGGCCGCGAAGAGCGGCGGCGCGGTGACGTTTCTCGAGAACTACGATCTCGAGCTCGGCCGCGTGATGACGCGCGGCTGCGATGTGTGGCTCAACACTCCGGTGCGGCCGCTCGAGGCCAGCGGCACCTCGGGCATGAAGGCCGCGATGAACGGCGTGCTCAACGTCAGCATTCCGGACGGCTGGTGGCCGGAGGGCTGCGAGCACGGCGTGAACGGCTGGCGCGTGGGCGACGGATCATCGCGCGGCGACGATGCCGACCTCGCGCTGGTGTACGAGCTGCTCGAGGGCGACGTGCATGCGGCGTGGTTGGATCGTGCGCGCTGGGTGCGTATGATGTCGGCCAGCGTGCGCATGGCGAGCACGCATTTTTCTTCGGAGCGCATGGTGAAGGAGTACTTCGAGCGGCTGTACGGGCTGCCGGTGGTGAGCTCATGAACGGCTGGCCAACGCTGGCGCTCGGTCTCGTGCTGGGCATGCGCCACGCGATGGATCCGGATCACGTGGTGGCGGTCGCGGCGCTGACGGCGCGCACCCGCCGCACCTGGAGCGGCGCATGGCTCGGCGCGGTGTGGGGGTTCGGCCACACGCTCACGCTCACCGGCGCCGGCGCCGCGATCATCCTGCTCAATCTCACGCTGCCGCCGCGCGTGGGGCTCGCGTTCGAATTCATCGTGGCGATCGCGCTGGTGGCGGTGGGCGCGCTCAACGTCGGCCGCGGCGCCGGCCTCGCGAGCTCCGCGCCGACTCCCGAGCCGCGCATGGCCACGTGGCGCGCGTTTGGCGTGGGCCTCGCGCACGGTCTCGCGGGCAGCGCCGCGGTCGCGCTGCTGGTGCTCGCGACGGTGCGCGGCATCTGGCTCGCATGCGGTTATCTCGCATTGTTCGGATTTGGCACCATCCTCGGCATGGTGCTGATCAGCGCCGGTTTCGCGGCGCCACTCACCACCGCGACGCGGCGTTGGCCGCGCCTCGGTCCGTGGGTGCGGGTGGCCACCGGCGCGCTCTCGCTCGCCTTCGGCGCCTGGCTGATGGTGCAAATCGGCATCGTCGACGGCTTGTTCCTCGCGCACCCGCACTGGACCCCGCGCTGAGGCTCCAGCGCCGAGCGATCTTTGTGGCTCGTGTCCCCCAGCGATCTCGACGAGCGCGGCCCGCCGTGGGCGTGACGGCCGTGCGCGGAGCGGTGCCGGTCCAAGCGAATCGTCCAGCCGAGATTCTCGCCGCGACCACACGGCTCCTGACCGAGCTTGCCCGCGTCAACGCGCTGCCACCGGATCGGATCGTGAGCGCGCTGTTCACCACCACCGCCGACCTCGACGCGGAGTTTCCCGCGCACGCCGCGCGTCGCCTCGGCTGGGGCGATGTGCCGATGCTGCACGCGCGTGAGATTCCGGTGCCGGGCTCGATGCCGCGCGTGGTGCGCGTGCTGGTCACCGTTCGCGGCGTGCGGCGTCCGCTCCGGCCCGTGTACCTGGATGAGGCGGCAAAGCTCCGCCCCGACCTGTTTCGCGCGCGGCCCGGCGGCAAGTCGGCGCGGAACGCGAAGCGGGTCGCGATCATCGGCGTCGGGCAGATCGGCGGATCCCTCGGGCTCGCGCTCGCCGGCTCGCCGCGCTGGCGGCGCATCGGATGGGATCGTGACGCTCGCGCGCTCGCGCGCTCGCTGGAGCGCGGCGCGGTGGATGAGGCGGCGCGCTCGCTGCGCGCGGCGTGCGCCACCGCCGATCTCGCGATCGTCGCGACGCCGGTCGATGCGCTGCCCGCCGTGGTCCGCGCCGTCGCGGCCACTCTGCCGCGGGGCGCCACGCTGCTCGACACCGGCAGTGCGCGCTCGGGCGTCACCCAGGCGCTCGCGGACGCCGCGCGCCGCGGGGTGCGCGCGGTGGGCGGCCACCCGATCGCGGGCAGCGAGGCGCGCGGGATCGCGGCGGCGCGCGCCGATCTCTTTCGAGGCGCGACGTTCGCGCTCCTGCCGACTCGACGGGCCGTGCCCGCGCTGGTTCGGGCGTTGGTGCGGGACATCGGCGCGCGCGAGCTCGTCGTGAGCCCCGCGGCCCACGACCGCGCGCTCGCGAGCACCAGCCATCTTCCCTACCTCATCGCGCGCGCGCTTGGCGCGCAGGGCCGGCGTTTCGCTCGAGCGGGGCTCTCGGGTCCGGGTTTTCGCGACATGACGCGTCTCGCCGCGAGCGACCCTCGGATCGCGGAAGGCTTTTGCCGCGCGAATGCCGCCGAGGTGCGGCGCGCGTGGCGGGCGATTCAGCAGCGCATCGAGCGTCGCGTGCGTCGGCTCTAGACGGGCGGTTCGCGGGCGTCGCACACGCAACGCGCGGGCATCCCCGCCGACGCCCGTGCGTTTGTCTCGTGCGCGAGCGCTCGCTATCATGTCTGCGTCACGTACCCGCGCCACGCCAACCGGAGAACCCCCATGTCGGTCGACGTCCTCGCCTTTGGCCCGCACCCGGATGACGCGGAAATCGGCTGCGGCGGCCTCCTCCTGCGCATGAAATCGCTCGGCCATTCGACCGGCATCGTGGACATGACGACCGGCGACATGGGCTGGGGAACGCCCGAGATCCGCGGCGCCGAGAGCACGGAGGCCGCGCGCTTCCTCAAGCTCGACATGCGCGAGAACCTCGATCTCGGTGACTGCCGCATCGAGGACACGTTCGACAACCGCTGCAAGGTCGCGGGCGTGATCCGTAAGCACCGCCCGCAGATCATCTTCTCGCCCTTCTACAATTTGCCGATCGGCCGCGGCCTCGGCCACAACGACCACTACAAGACCGGACAGATCGTCTCGAACGCGTACAACCTCGCGCACCTGCCGAAGGCGCCGGTGCCAGGCGAGCCGCATCAGGCGAAGGCGATCTACTATTACTTCCTGCCGCCCGGAACGATGCCGACGTTCATCGTCGACATCACCGACTTCGTCGAGGAGTGGCTGAACGCGCTCGACAGCCACAAGAGCCAGTTCTATCACCCCGACCGGCCGCGCCCCACGCATCTTCCGCAGGTGCGCCAGCTGTTCGAGACCAACGCGCGCTACTGGGGCTGGCAGATCGGCGCGAAATTCGGACAGGCCTACCTTTCCACCACGCCGCTCAAGATCGGCGATCCCATGATGCTGGTGAAGGATGTCGTGCCGCGTCCCTGAAGCGCGGCCCGTCCGTCGCCATGCGTGCGCCTCGGGGATCGTCGTGGCGCTGGCGGGGCTCGCGCTCGCCGCGTTCGCCACTGCCGCCTCCGCCGCTGGATGGAGCGCGCTCGAGGATGAGTACTTCGAGAAGTGGTTCGAATTTCATCCCGAAGCCGCCACGCGCCTCGGCATTCACCGCTTCGACGACAAGCTCGAGCCCGTCACCTCCGCGAGCGTGGCGGCTGAAGCCCAATGGCTTCACGATTTCGGCGGCCGCCTCGCCGCGCTTCCGATCCAGAGCCTGAGTTACGACGATCGCATCGATCGCGCCGCGCTCGAGGCGCGGGTGGATCGCCAGCTGCTCGATCTCGAGGACGTCCGCAGTTGGGAGCGTAATCCCAACTTCTACGTCAACCTCGTCACCTCGCCGGTGCTCGCGCTGCTGCAGCGCAATTTCGCCTCGCCGTGCATCCGCATCCGCTCGGCCGCGCGGCGCCTGCGAGCGGTACCCGAGGTGCTGCGCGATGCCGAGGTGAACCTCAAGCATCCGCCCCGGCTCTATACCGAGGTCGCGATCGATCAGACGCGCGGCGCGCTGCGCTTCTATCGCGAGACGATTCCCGCGCTGAGCGCCGATTGTCACGAGCCCGGGCTGCAGGCCGATCTCGCGGAGGCGGACACCACCGCGGTGCGCGCCGCCGAGTCGTTCCTGCGCTTCCTGCAGGAAGGGCTGCTGCCGAACTCGGATGGCACGGTGGCGCTCGGGCGCGAGCTCTATCAGAAGAAGCTGTGGGCCGACGAGCGGGATCGCACGCCGGTCGATTCGATCCTCGCGCGCGGGTGGCGCGAGCTCGACCGCACACGCGCGCGCATGACCGAGCTGGCCGGGCAGATCACGCCCGGCGCGAGCGTCGAGTCCGTGCTCGACACCCTCGCGCTCGATCATCCGACCGCGGATCAGCAGATTGCGTTCGTGACCGCGGTGCTCGACACCATTCGCGCGTTCGTGCGGGATCGCGATCTGCTCACCCCGCCGCGTCATGAGCACCTGATCGTGCGCGAGACGCCCAGCTTCGCGCGCAGCCTGTCGTTCGCCTCGATGGATTCACCCGGCGTGTGGGAAACCGGCGCCGACGAGGCGTACCTCAACGTCACGCCCGTGGATCCGGCCTGGACGCCCGCGCAGCAGGCGGATCATCTCGGCTTCTTCAATCGCTGGAACACGCAGATCGTCTCGATCCACGAGGCGCTGCCCGGCCACTACTATCAATTCATGGCGCTCAAGAACGTGAAGTCGCGCGTGCGGGCGAGCCTGGGCTGCGGCACGAACATCGAGGGCTGGGCGCACTACTGCGAGCAGATGGCGGTCGAGCAGGGCTATGGCGGCGGCGATCCGCGCATCGAGATGGAGCAGAAGTGGGCGGCGCTCCAGCGGCTGGGGCGGCTGATCTGCGGCGTCTCGATCCACACCGCCGGCATGACGCAGGATCAGGCCGAGAAGCTGTTCGAGGAGCAATGCTGGATGAAGCCGATCAACGCGGCGCGTGAGGCGCGGCGGGGCGCGCTCGATCCGACCTATTTGGTGTACACGCTCGGCAAGTGGCACATCCTCGATTTGCGTGACGAGGTCCGCGCGGCGATGGGTGCTCGATACACACCCAAGGTCTTCCACGACGCGCTGCTGCGGCAGGGCGTGATGCCGCTCTCGCTCGTCCGCTGCGGCGTGATGCACGAACTCGCCGGCCGCACCCCACCGCCCGAAGACGCCGCGCCATGATCGAGCGTTTCGCCGGCCGCTTCGCGCTGCTCCAGCACCTGGGCCGCGGGGGCATGGGCGACGTGTATCTCGCGCGCGATCTCTCGACCGGCGGCGAGTGCGCGCTCAAGCGCCTCCATCGCGGCGCCGGAGAGACCGCGCACCTCGAGGCCGAGTTCCGCCTGCTCATGCGCGTCTCGCACCCCGCGGTCGTGCGCGTGTTCGAGCTCGGCTTCTCGCCCGACGGCCGGCCGTTCTTCACGATGGAGTACGTGCCGGGACTGCCGGCCGATCGCGCGATTCGCCCCGACGATCGCGCGGCCTTCGCGCTCGCCGCCGTGCAGCTCGCGCTCGGGCTCGAAGCGCTGCACGCGGCGGGCATCGTCCACGGCGATCTCAAGCCCTCGAACTTGCTGGTCCTGCCGGGGCCGGATCCATCCGGTCCGCCCGCGGGCGTGCGGCTGCTCGACTTCGGTCTCGCGCACCTGCAGCAGGATCCGACCATGCGCCACAGCGGCACGCCCGGATTCGCCGCACCCGAGCTGGCGCGCGGCGAGCCACCCTCGATCGCGACCGATCTCTACGGCCTGGGCGCGACGCTCTACACGCTCGCGAGCGGACGGCGTCCGTTCGAGTCCTCGAGCGCGACCGGCGCGTTGCGGCTGCAGAGCCAGGGCCTGCCGCCCACGGGACCGCTCGATGAGAGCGGACACTCACAGGCGCTCAAGGTTCTGATCTTGCGCCTCATGTCACCCGCGCCGGCCGAGCGCGGCGTGAGCGCCGCCGAGATCCGACACGAACTCGAGCGGATCTTCCCCTCCGCGATTCGCCCGCTCGCCGAGCGCATCGGCGCGGGACGCATCGTCGGCCGCGAGCGTGAGCTCGCCCAGCTCGAGACCTGGCTCGCGGAGCCCGATTCGTCGGTGCGGCTCGAGATCGTGGTCGGCGAGGCCGGCGTGGGCGCGAGCGCGCTGCTCGACGAGCTGGCCGCGCGCGTCGAGATGAGACGCCGGCGCGTGATTCGGCTGACCGGCGCTGGCGCGGCGCCACACGTGCTGCTGCGCCGCCTGATCGCCGACGCCGGGGCGGCGGGCATCGAGATTCCCGAGCGCTCGGCGGGCATCCGCCAGTGGCTCGCGTCGGACGACGCGATGATTCGCGAGGAAGATCTCACCGAGCTGATCGCGATCGTCGCCGCGTGCTTGCGCTCCGAGAGCGAAGCATCCGCGACGCTCGTGCTCGTGGACGACAGCGCTGCGCTCGATTCCACGTCGCGCGCGTTCTTGCGCCGCCTGGCGCTCGCGCAGCCCGAGAGCGGCGGCATTCGCCGGATGGTGTGGACGAGGCGAGGCTCGCGCGAGAGCCTCGCGGACGACGAGCGCTCGCTGCGCGACGTCGGAATCGCGGAGTGCCTCGAGCTCCGCCCGCTCGGTCGCGATGACGTCGCGCGTCTCGCTTCGGCTCGCCTCGGCGCCGCGGCGCCAGCCACGCTCGTGGAGTGGCTGTGGAAGAGCGCGGGCGGGCATCCCGGCTTCACGATCGAGCTGATGCGCCATGCGGCGGACGCTGGCGCGATTGCCGATGACGAGGTTGGGCTTCGAGTCTCGGCGAGCGCGCTGGAATCGCTGGCCGCGCCGCCCACGCTCGAGGCTGCCCTGATCGCGCGGTGGGAAGCGCTCGATCCCGCCTCGCGCGCGATGATGGCGGCGCTCGCGGTGTGCGGTCGCGCGGTGTCGCTCGAGGAGCTGGTAGCGATCGAGTCGCGGGCAGACGCCGAGGTCATGAACCGGCTGGTGGCCGAGGGCCTCGCCGCGCACGAGGAAGATGGCGCGCTCGCATTGCGGCCGCCCTCGCTCGGTCCGGCGCTGCTCGCGCGGCTCGACGATGCGCCGCGCCGCGCGCTGCACGAGGCGGCGCTGCGATTGCCGCGCTTGAGCGCCGCCGAGCGCTTCGATCATCTTCGCGCGCTCGGCCGTGAGGGCGAGGCTCTCACCGCGGCGGAAGCCGCCTTCGCCGAGCATCCTGATGAGCCTCTCGCGCTCGCGGCCGCGGCGCTGTGCGAGCGCACGTCGCCGGCGCAGGCGGCGCGCTGGTACGAGCGCGTGGGACGACTGCTGATCTCACGCGGTCGGCATGGGGACGCGGTCCCGCCGCTCGAGCGCGCGCTCGAGCTCGATCCGAGCGCCGAGGAGCGGCATGAGCGACGGGAGCGATTGGCATTTGCTCTTCTTCGATCGGGCGCGCTTGCGAGGCTCGAGAAGTTGATCCCGGCCGCTCTCGCCGACCACCCGCCGGCCCTTCAGTACGCCCAACATCTGGGAATGATGGCCACGGCTCACCTCCAGCATGGACGGATCGAGGAGGCCGAGGCCGTGGGCCGACAGGCCCTGGATGCCGGCTTGGGGGCCGGCAATGACCTCGAAACTGGAATTGCGCGCATGTCGCTGGCCAGCACGCTGAACCTCCTCGACCGTTTCGACGAGGCGCGATCCATGGCGATGAGCGCGATCGAGGACTACGAGCGTGCGGGCAACTCGCGCGGCGTGCTGCGCACCGAGGCCGTGCTCGCGACGATCGACCTCTCGGCGGGCCAAATCGCGGATGCCGAACGGAAGCTCGCGCGTGGCCTCGAAGCCGCGCGCGGTCTCGGCGAGCGTCAAGTCACCCAGGAATATCTCCATCTCATCTTGGACCCCGCGATTCTCCTGGGCCGCTGGGGCGAGTCGATCGCATACATCGACGAAGCGCTGCGGCTCGTGATCGAAGACGGGCGTTACTTGAATGCCGCGTTTCTCATGGAGACTCGCTCCATCCTGGAATCGCTGACCGGCCGCGGGCGCGCGGCCCTCTTCCACGCGCGCGCGAGCATCCGGATGTCTCGCACGGCCGGCCCGTGGCGTCGAGCCGGGGCTCTTCGCGCGCTCGCGCACGCGCATGGCGTTCTCGGGCACTTGAGGCGGGCCGAGCGCTCCATCCGGCGGGCGATTTCGATTTCCGCAGACTTGACGAACCGCAGCTATGCCCGCTGGGAGCTGGCGAACGTGCTCCTCGATTCAGGACGCTACGCGGACGCGCGCGCGGTCCTCCGCCCTGAAGAGGAGCATACGCCGATCACGGAGCCACACTTCGCCGTGCTGGCGATGGCGTGCGCTCGAGCCGCGCTCCGGCTCGGCGAGCTGGCTGTCGCGGAGCGCCTGCTCGAGGCGGCGGAGGAATGGCGCGCGAATCGCCCGCTGCCCTGGTACGCCGCGCAGGCGGCGCAGCTGCGCGCCGAGCTGGCACTCGCGAGCGGACGCTTCGCAGATGGCGCCGCGGCCGCTCGCGAAGCGCTCGATGGGTTCGATGCGCTGCCCGCGCCCCCCGAGCGAGCTCGTGCCGCGCTCGAGTTCGCGCGCCTTTCGGGCAATGAAGAATCCGACGATCGCGTGCCGGTGTCGCGCTGGCTGGAGGAGGCGGCTGCGGGATTCCAGCGGCTCGGCGATCGGCGCGGGCGCGAGGCGGCGCTCGCGCTCCTCGTGCGGCGGCTCAAGCGCATGCGGGCCACGGCGGGTCCCGGCCGCGCTCAGGATCTCATCACGGCGGTCCGGAGGCTGCTGGATTCGCTTTCGGATCTGCGCGAGTTGGCGCAGCGTTCGATGCAGCTCGCGGTCGAGCAACTCGATGCCGAGCGCGGCGTGCTGCTCTTGCTGGACGAGAACACCGGCCGGCTGGTCGAACGCGCGGAGCATGGCGCCGTGGACGCCGAGACGCGCCGCAGCGCCGCCACCTACAGCCGCCGCGTCGTCGAGCGCGTGGCGGAGAGCGGCGGCGTGGTGCTGATGGGTGACGCGGGCTCGGATCCGCGCGGCGTGTCCGACAGCATCCTCGATCTCCGGCTGCAATCGATCCTCTGCGTTCCGATGTACATCGCCGGGCGCGTGGTGGGCGCCGTCTACCTCGATTCGCGCCAGCCCGACGCGTTTTCAGAAGCCGATCGCGGATTGCTCGAGGGCTTCGCGCAGCTGATGGCGGTGGCCTTCGAGAAGAGCCGCGGCCAGCAGGAGGTCGAGCGCGTCAACCGCCAGCTCGTGGGCGAGAACATCCAGCTGCGCGTCCAGGCGGGAGTGCGCTTTAGGACCCAGAACCTCGTGGCGGTCAGCTCCGAGATGCAGCGCGTGCTCGCGGTCGTCGAGCGCGTGGCGCACAGCGACGCCACCGTGCTCCTGACCGGCGAGAACGGCACCGGCAAGGAGCTGATCGCGCTCACCCTCCACCACGCCGGAAAGCGCCACGAGCGGCCGTTCGTCGCGGTCAATTGTGGCGCCATTCCAGCCGGGCTTCTCGAGAGCGAGCTGTTCGGCATTCTGCCGCGCGTGGCGACCGACGTCGCGGCGCGCGAGGGGCGCTTCGTTCAGGCGAATGGCGGGACGCTGTTCCTCGACGAGATCACCGAGATGCCGCCTCAGCAGCAGGTCGCGCTCTTGCGCGTGCTGTCGAGCCGCGAGGTGACGCCGGTCGGCGGCGGCACGGCGATGCCCATCGACGTGCGCGTGATCGCGGCCAGCAATCGCGACATCGTGCGCATGGTCGAGAGCGGCGGATTTCGTGAAGATCTCTACCACAGGCTCAATGTCATCCCGATCGAGATCCCGCCGCTGCGCGAGAGGAAGGCCGACATTCCGGCGCTCGCCGAGCACTTCGCGCGCCAGTTCGCGGAGCAGCAGCAGAGGCCGGTGCCCGTGCTCTCGCCCGAGCTGCTCGCCGCCCTCATGCAGAGCGATTGGTCCGGCAACGTGCGCGCGCTTCAGAACTACATCGAGCGCATCATGGCGATGAGCTCCGAGCCGGTGCTGTTCCCGAGGCCGCTCCCGCGCGATCTGGCCGGAGCGCCCGCCGCCCGCCTCCACGGTCGCAAGCTCGAAGCGCAGGTCGAGGAATTGGAGCAGCGTGCGATCAACGAGGCCCTGAAGCGCGCTGGAGGCAACCAGAGCGAGGCGGCCCGCCAGCTCGGCCTGACCGAGCAGAGCATGCGTTATCGGTTGCGCAAGTACGCGATGGCGGCGGCTCGCCGAAAATCGCGAACTCGCCGATAACAGCGAAAAGCGCGTAATTCCCCAATTCAGAAATTGATATAGCTGTAATCCGCCCGCTCCTTCGCTGAATTCTGCGAAAATGCGCTCCGGGCCCGAACGCCGCGACGCGCTGAAATTCGGCCTCAATTAACTGTGGCCAAATGAGTTAGTCAGAATTCATCGGCTGCCGGTAAAATTGGCACAAACGATGCCCTTAAGGACCTCCAGTGGGCCCCAACCAGCCCACCCGGGAGGTGCCGCATGAAGCGCATCGTGGCTCTGTTGGCTCTAGCGACTTTCACCGTTTTCGCGGCGGGATCGGCGAGCGCCCAGACAGGTCAAGTCGGAGTCGGTGTTTCGTCCGGCTCCTGCTTCCAAGTCCCAGGCTCCATCACGTCCCCCGCCCAATCCGCCCCAGCCATCTCAACGTTCCAGCTCGGACCCATGGGCTGGGATGTGTTCCTCAGCGATCACGCCGGCCGTCTGGTCCTCGCGATGTCGCGTTGGCATCAGTCGCCGGTCTCGTCCATGCCGTCGCGCGTTCGCGCACCGATGGTGGGGAGCCGTGTCACGCGTTGAGCCGAATGGGCACTCGCCCTCTCTGGCTTCGCCTCGTGGCGGCGCCGGGGTCGAGGCGACGACGAAGCCGGCTTCCCGGCTGAGTCTCAGCCTGGCTCACCTCCTCGTCGTCGGCGGCAGCGCCGACGAGAGGCTGCGCGTCGCGAAGCTGGTTCACGACGAGAGCGCGCTGCGACTCGGACCGTTCGTCTCGCTCGATTGCGCGAGCGAGGAGCCGAAACTGCGCGAAGCATTGAGCGATTGGCTCCAGATCGCGGGCAGCGCCCCTGCGGCGCATCCGCTCTGGTCGGCCGAGCGCGGAACGCTGTACCTGGATTCGATCGGGCGGCTGTCGCAGGAGACACAAGTTCAGCTGCTGGCCTTCGCATCGCGCGACCTCTCCGCCTCGTCGCGCGATGCGAAGGCCAGCAGCTGAACTTGTG
>Ga0209698_10005782_pt1 | contig 13281 bp, 8 predicted proteins | sample LitLauG_LLR_2012_FD_187203 | JGI IMG/M metagenome (GOLD analysis project Ga0209698, IMG submission 187203) | Freshwater sediment microbial communities from Pennsylvania, USA - Little Laurel Run_MetaG_LLR_2012 (SPAdes) (version 2) | ecosystem: Environmental > Aquatic > Freshwater > Creek >... | reverse complement strand
CACGCCTGCTTAATCTGGACCCGCAGAAGAAGATCGAGTTGGCCGACCAGGCAGTCTTCTTCGAAACGCCCGAGGTGTCCCCGGATCAAACCCTGGAACGCGCCTATCAAACCCGCCCCGAGTTGCGGCAAATCGCCTCGCTCGAACAGCGGGCGGCCATCGAGTTGAAATCGGCCGGCGATGCGCGGTTACCCAAAGTCTCCGCTACCGGGTTTTGGGCGGAGCAGGGAGTCACGGGCAGCAATATGATTCCCGTATATCAATACCAGTTCAACCTGGAGGTGCCGGTATTCACGGGAGGCCGGATCGATGCCGAACGCAGCAAGGCCGAAATCGCCATCCGCCAACTCCGCCAGCAGGAGCAGGAAGCGCGCAACCGCATCGCCTTGGAAGTGAAGACCGCGTTGGCGCAGGTGGAGTCGGCGCGCAGTGAAGTCACCGTCGCCAGGTTGGGCGTCGACCTGGCGCAGCAGGAAGTGACGCAAGCGCGGGACCGGTTCCAGGCCGGCGTGGCCAACAACATCGAAATCGTCACGGCCCAGGACGAATTGGCGCGCGCCAACGATAACCAGATCGGGGCGCTCTACCGGTACAACCAGTCGCGGGCCGACCTGGCTCGGTCGGTGGGCCAGATGGAGGCGCTCTACGGAAAATAGTTGGCTGCGCGGGCCTGGAGGCCCACGCCACGTCAATCCGTGGATCATCGCGCTGACGGTGATGCTGGCCACGTTCATGGAAGTGCTGGATACCAGCGTGGCCAACGTTTCGCTGCCGCACATCGCGGGAAGCCTCTCGGCCAGCACGGATGAATCCACTTGGGTGCTCACCTCGTACCTGGTCTCAAACGCCATCATCCTGCCGATGGGCGGATGGTTTTCCATGCTGTTTGGGCGCAAACGCTTCTACATGATCTGCGTCGCCCTGTTTACCGTCAGTTCGTTTCTGTGCGGCCTAGCTCCGACTCTTGGTCTGCTGATCGTCTGCCGGGTGATGCAGGGAATTGGCGGCGGCGCATTGCAGCCCATCTCGCAAGCCATTCTGGTGGAAAGCTTCCCGCGCGAGAAGCAGGGCATGGCCATGGCGGTATACGGGATGGGCGTAGTGGTGGCCCCCGTGGTCGGGCCAACCCTGGGAGGTTGGATTACGGACAACTACAGTTGGCGCTGGATCTTCCTGATCAACATTCCCGTCGGGATTCTTTCGCTGCTGCTGACCTCGCTGCTGATTGCCGACCCTCCTTACCTTCTGCGCCGCGGCTTCAAGGACGGCTTGAAAATCGACTACGTCGGGTTCAGCCTGCTGGCGCTCGGTCTGGGCTCGCTCGAAGTGGTCCTCGATGAAGGGCAGCGCGAGGACTGGTTCTCCTCGCACTTCATCGTAACGTTCGCGCTGATCATGGCGGTGTGCCTGATCGCGGTAGTGTTTTGGGAGTTGCGCCAGAAGCAGCCGGTGATCGATTTTCGCATCCTCAAGGAACGCAACTACATGCTGGCCACGGTATCCATGCTGCTGTTGGGTTTCGTGCTGTACGGGAGCACCACGCTGCTGCCGCTGTTTCTGCAGACGCTGCTCGGGTATACGGCGCTGCTCAGCGGGCTGGTGCTCTCTCCCGGCGGCATCGCGATCTGCATGCTCATGCCGCTGGTGGGTTTTCTGGTCCACCGTTACGAGGCTCGTTGGCTGGTGGTTCTGGGAGTGCTCATTTCCGCGAGCGGCCTGTTGGCGATGTCGAGGTTCACGCTGGAGATCGACTACCGAACGGCGGTGTGGGGCCGTATCGTGCAGAGCTTGGGACTGGCGTTTCTCTTCGTGCCGATCAGCACGGTGGCCTTCACCCTGATTCCCAAAGAACGAATCAACTATGCCACCGGCCTCTTCAATCTGGCGCGCAACATCGGAGGCAGTTCGGGGATCGCCACGGTCACCACCCTGCTGGCGCGCCGGGCCCAGTATCATCAGGCGGTGCTGGTCTCGCATCTCACGCCTTATGACCCTGCCTATCGGGACACAGTAGCAAAGGTGGCGTCGGTGTTGGTTGCACATGGCTCCGGTCCTCCGGACGCGGCCCAAGGGGCGGCGGGAGTGGTCTATGGAACGTTGTTGAAGCAATCGAGCATGCTGGCCTTTGCGGATGCTTTTTGGGTGATGGCTGTTCTATTCATCGCCATCATCCCGCTGATGTTCCTGTTGAAAAAGACCGGGCCGGCGAGAGGGGCCATCCAGGTGGAATGAGCCCACTGCCCAAATTTGGGCAAGAAACGGGGCGATAGGGTCAGCCTGACCTGCTTAAGCTCGCCTAGGGAAAGAAGTTGGAGCTACTGGGAATCTGGCCCCTGGGTTGCGGAATCTAAGAACTCAAAAGGCGGGCATCTCCATGTCGGATGTGGTAGACGAATTGTCAAAGTCGCAAGCCTCCACCCGGGCAGCGCAGCCGCGGAACAACGTTCGGGTTAAGTTGCTCTTGCTGGGAGCGGTGTTGGTCCTGGGCGCAGCAGCGGCCTGGGCCTATTTCCACTTCCAGGATCGCGTGTCGTCGGACGACGCTCAGGTGGACGGCCACATCACCGCGATCGCACCTAAGATTTCGGGCAACGTGCTCGAAGTACTGGTGAAGGATAACCAGCCAGTGAAGGCAGGGCAGGTTTTGGTGCGCATCGATCCGCGGGACTACCAGGCCAAGGTCGATATGGCGAAGGCCGCTCTACAACAGACCGAAAGCCAGTTGCGGTCGGCGACGGTGGTAATTCCGATGGTCAACGAAACCACGCAGTCGGGGGCCTCCAGCGCATCCGCGCAACTGGCCGATACCATCGCGGAATTGCAACGCGCCCGGCTCACCTTTGAGCAGGCGTCCAGTTCGGACATTGCGTACGCCGAAGCCAACGTGCGATCCAAACAGGCCAGCAACGAGCGGGCCCAGGCGGACTTGGCGCGCATGAAACCGCTGCTCGATAAAGCCGAGATCTCTCAGCAGCAGTACGACTCCTATCTGGCCGCCGCGCGCGTAGCGGAAAGCGATTGGAAGGCAGCGCAGGAAAACCTGTCGTCCGTACAGAAGGACGCGGGCATTCGAAGAGCGGCAGTGGATGCGGCGCAATCGCGGGTGGCGCAGGCGCAGGCGCAGGTTGAAAATTCGCTGGCCAACCGGAAGCAGGTAGACGTGCGGAAGGCCGATGCGGGCACTGCGGTGGCCGGCGTGGCCGCGGCCCGAGCCACGCTGGAGGCGGCGGAATTACAGCTCAGCTACGCCTCCATCGTTGCGCCGACCGATGGCGTGGTCACGCGGAAGAGTGTGGAACCCGGACAAATCGTGCAGCCTGGACAAGGGCTCATGACCATCATTCCCCTGGAGGACGTTTGGGTGACGGCCAATTTCAAGGAGACGCAACTGGCCAAGGTTCGACCCGGCCAGCGCGCGGAGATTTCGGTGGATATGTACGGCGGGCGGACGGTGCAGGGCCACGTGGACTCGATTGCAGGCGCCACCGGTTCCCGGTTAAGCCTGTTGCCGGCCGAGAACGCTACCGGGAACTTTGTCAAAGTCGTGCAGCGGATTCCGGTCAAAATCCTGGTGGACCGCACCGATGGTTTGGTGCTGCGGCCAGGCATGAACGTAGACGCGACGATTTTCACCAAGTAAGATTCGTCACAACGGCCCCGCGCGTGTTACCCTGCTTTCGATGCGTGTCTCGCTCATTTTGGTGAAGGTGTACGCCCTGGCACTTTTTAGCCTTTATGCGCTTTTTGCCGCCGACGATGCACAACTTGCACTATCTCTGAAGGCACAGACCGAGTTCGACCGCGTAGAATTGCCAGCCAGCCCGACACTGGGGGAGGCTGCGGCGTGCGTGCAGTCGCAAGCGGGGCTGTTGCCGGTGGCGGCGCCGGAGGAACTGGCACGCCTCCATTACCGCAAAGGCTACTGCACGCTGGTGGGCGCGGTGATTACCCAAAACATGGACGCGTACGCGGCCGCGGCCGCCGAGTTCGATAAAGCCATCGCGAGTTGGCCGCTGCGGCTGGCGAAAGGCGGCAAGAAGAGTCCTCCCGAGCCGGTCTCCTCTGGGTTGAAGGTGTTGGCTGCCATCAGCCGCCTCCAGGCAGGCACCGGCGAGTCGGAGCTGGCTGAGATCGCGGCGGCAGTGCAGTCGGCCACGTGCAGTTCGAACGTCATGCAGACGGACGTTTGCCGGGAACTCCTCGATACGGGGAAGTTGTGGCTGGGCTGGATGGCGTTGCGCGCGGGCAACCTGGACGAGGCAGGCGCCGGCTTCGCCGGATCTTCGGCTACGGGTTGGCCGGCATGGGTGGCCGGACAGCGGGCGTTCGTGGGCCGAAGCTACCGGGACGCAGCCGCCCATTTCTCGGAGGCGATTTCGATTTGGAAATCGCGCTGGCAAGCCCCGGGCGGTCCTGCCTTCCTGCAAGGATTGGGACCGCGGCCGGATATGGCGTCGGCATTCGTGGATCTGGGCGGCGCCGAGTTGCTCTCCGGCAACATCAAGGCTGCACTCGACACCCTGGACGCTGCGATCAAGGCCGCTCCGGGTGAGGCACGTCCCTTGTTCCTGCGGGGGCGGGCCCACGAGTTTGCCGGGCAGATGGATCAGGGACTGGCCGACTACAACCTTGCCAGCCGGACCGCCTTCGCCAACGCCCAGGAGCAAGCCTCGGGAGAAGCGCACCTTTACCGCGGAATCGTGTTGTACCGCCGCCACGATTTTGCGCGGGCGGAAAACGAGTTTTCGAGCGCTCTGAATTTCGACATACCGGCGGGCATGCAGCCAGACGCGGTGGCGTGGCGACAACTTGCTGCGGTCGCCGGTGGCGCCTGTGGCGCCGCGCGGGAATACCTGGAACGTTCGCTGGCCGCGGTTTCGCCCTATTTTCCAGTCGAGGAAGCCCGGTCGCTGGCGGCGGAGTGTGTTACAGTTCAGGATAAGATGGCATCTCGAAGCGTCAACAAAGTCATACTGCTTGGGCATCTTGGGAAAGATGCCGAGACGAAGTTCACACCCAGCGGAATTTCTGTTTCCAAGTTCACCTTGGCGACGAATCGCCGCACCAAAGACCAGCAGTCCGGCGAGTGGAAAGACGTCACGGACTGGCACAACATCGCCCTCTGGCGTACGGAGAACGTCGCCAATTTCCTGCTCAAGGGCAAGCAAATCTACCTGGAAGGCCGTCTCGAAAGCCGCAGTTACGAGGATAAAGAAGGGCAGAAGAAGTATTTCACCGAAGTGGTGTGCGAAGCCCAAAGCCTTGTCTTACTCGGTGGTGGCGGTGGGCGCGGCGACAGCCCCTCGGAGAGCTCCGGCGACTATGACCGGCCGGTTTCGATGCCCCGGTCCGCTCAACGTCCTCCATCCGCTCCCCCGGCCGCGCCGGCTGAGGAGTTCAACCAGGGAATCACGGACGACGACGTTCCGTTCTGAACTGGGTCGGCGCCGGGGCCGCAGCTAGCCAGTGGTGCCCGGCTCCAAGCGGCGAGGCCAACCCCCACAACCTGGTGGGTCTGGTCAAATCCGGGATGGAGAGAAATCAGGCGAGTGCCTCAGTCCAGCGCGGAACGGGATGCAGTCGGCTTTGTGCTTCTGCTGGCTCTCTTGATAATGTTCGAGCGATAGAATGAGTTCATCGACTGCTGCTCTCTGTTCGTAGAGGCGCTGGAGGGCACGACGGCGCACGGAGTCTGCGGCGAAAGACCGACTTCGTTCCGGGCTCGATCTTGGTCGCGTAGCGGCTGACATCGTTGTTAGGGTTTTTCCTAGTAGTGCAGTGATTTTCCCGGTCGAACTGTAAGGATATACAACACTAGTTCTAAAATCAAGGGAAAAACGCTGGCCCTCATGAACATTTCTATGGCCTCTGGTGTCTAGGTCTTAGCGCTTCAAGGAGTGAATCGGCGAAGTTCACCCCAAGCGATGAGGCGCATAGGGTGTGTCCCATTGCTCAACAGCTGGATGAACACCAATTCTAGGCCAGCCAATAGCGGGATTTCACCCACAGTCGCTAGTACTTTCACCCATCTGACAATACAGGAAATCCCCTAGCCAGCAATGTTGGATTCTCCCTCACGCAGATAATAAAAGGTTTGATTCTTTGAAACCCTCCACGCTGGTTTGGCCAAGTGAGTGCTGTCGGACTGATGCTCGGTAGTTTTAGCATGGAACACCTGGGCCACCGGGTTGCCTCCCGGCGGGCCGGGGTGTACTCAGGTTTCGAATTGGAGATGAGTATGCGGATTCCTTCTTCGGTGTTGGCGGTTGGCCGTTATGGTTTGGCACTCGCGGTGGCCACCGGATCCCTAGTCCTGATGAGCGCGCCTAAGGGAACCAAATTCACCGTCCACGACAAGGCGTATTTCGCGGATGCAAATACCGTGAACTTCGTTCGTCCAGGACTGGTGATCAAGGTCGTGTCGGCCGGTATCGCGACAGACGGCACCATCAGCGTCGACTACAAGCTGACCGATCCGGACAGCCTGCCCTTAGATCGAAACGGCATCACTACACCGGGTGCGATCTCGGTGAGCTTTGTAGCCGCGTATATCCCGAAGGGCCAGACGCAGTTCTTCGCTTATACCACTCGCGTACAAACCAGTCCCATCACCAACGTGTCGGCGACTCAGGCCTCAACGGATTCCGGTGGGACTACCAAACAAGTGGCCGACGGGGAATACCTCTACACCTTCAAGACCAAGGCTGCGCCGCAAACCGGGACTGCCTGGGACCCCACGGCGACGCACCGAATCGGCGTGTACGGCTCACGAAACCTGACGGAGTTCGACCTGGGCACCAACTACGCCACCGACACCCTGACTTGGGTGCCGGGTGGAGGCACTCCGGTTGCGCGCGACGTCATTCGGACTCCGTCCTGCAACAAGTGTCATGATGACCTGGCATTTCACGGCGGTTCCCGGAAAGGCATGGAACTGTGCATCATGTGCCATCAGCCCCAGACCATCGACCCGGACACTGGCAATACGGTGGACATGAAGGTCCTTGCCCACAAGATTCACGAAGGAAGCACCCTGCCGAGCGTAAGAGCGGGAACGCCTTACCAGATCATTGGGTTCAACCAGGGTGTTTCCGACTGGTCAACGGTGGTGTTCCCCTCATCCGTGAGCGAAACTGTGCCGGGACAGAAAACCGCCGTCAACATGCCGCGGTGCACCTCCTGCCATGAACCCCAGGCTAAGACGGGCGCCGTGCAGGCCAACAACTGGATGACCAACCCCAGCCGGGCGGCTTGCGGTTCCTGCCATGACAATGTCAACTTCGCAACTGGCGCCAACCACGTGAACCTGCCGCAGGTGGATGACACGCAGTGCATGGGCTGCCACATTCCGCAGGGCGAACTGGAGTTTGACGCCTCCATCAAGGGCGCTCATACCATCATCACGGAGTCGTCGGCCTTTATCGGGCTCAACTTCACCATCGTCAAGGTCGATAACGGCGTCGCGGGTAAGACCCCGACCGTGACCTTCACCGTGAAAGACAACAAGGGCAACCCGGTAACCATGGCCCAACTGACCGGCGGCTCCAACCGGTTGGGGCTGGTGATGGCCGGTCCGGCTTCGGACTACGGATACACGAGCTTCGGCTCGGACGTAGTCACTCCCGGTTATGTTATGGAGAACCCGGTCCCGACCGCCCAGTGCGATGGCTCGGGCACGTGTACCTACACCTTCACTCACGCCATCCCGGCAAACGCTACGGGAACCTATTCCATCGGCATCGAAGGCCGGCTGGGCTTCACGATTCTGCCGAACACGACGCTGTCGGCAACTTCGGACGCCGGTGGCAATAACGTGGTGACCTACTTCTCGGTGGATGGTTCCAAAGTGGCGCCACGCCGCACGGTGGTCAGCATCGACAACTGCAACAATTGCCACACTCGCCTCTCTTTGCACGGGGAGAACCGGAACCAGATCCAGCAGTGCGTGATGTGCCACAACCCGAGCGAGAACGACATCTCGCAGCGGCCGAATTCCGTGGTTGCCGCCGACAAGGCCCTGCCGCCGCAAAGCGTCAACTTCGCCCTGATGATCCATAAGATCCACACCGGCGAGAATGGCAACGGCTACACCATCGTCGGCTTCGGCGGCAGCCACAACGATTTCAGCGACGTCCGCTATCCCACGATGAGCCCCACCGGCTCCACCGGCGACACCGCCAAGTGCTACATGTGCCATGTCAACAACTCCGAAACGGTGTTCCCGGAGGGCCTGAATAACGTTCTCGACACGCAGGGGCTGCTGAGCCCGGTGCCCGCCACCACCTCTGCTTGCACGGCTTGCCACCAGACGAAGTCTGCTCTGGCGCACGCCTTATCGCAAACCGATCCGAAGTTTGGCGAAAGCTGCGATGTCTGCCACGGATCGGGTAACGCCTTCGACGTCCAACAGGTACACGCCGGTAAGTAGTCAGGAGAAACCGACGTGTCCAGGCTGCTTTGTCTCGCAAACCGCCAGGCGACTCCTCCAGCGCGTCCGTCACGGACGCGCCTGGCGGTCCTTGTGGGGGCGGCCACGCTGATTACCGCTACTTTCGGGGGCGCTCAAGACCAACCCGGCGCCCCCACTCCACCCGCTAAGGACAACAAGCCGGCGGAATTCGTTGGATCCACAACCTGCCAGGCCTGTCATGAGGATATCTTCAATGCCTTTCAGAAGAATCCTCACCAACTGGTGGAAACCGACAAGAAACGCGGCTGGGAAACCAAAGCCTGCGAATCCTGTCACGGTCCTGGAAGCAAACACGCGGAGTCGGCTGACGCAGCAGACATCCGCCAACCGGCGAAGCTCAAGCCCGCTCAAGCCGACCGAATATGCCTCACCTGTCATCAGAATCAACCTACCCATGTAGGCCGCATTAATAGCAGTCATGCCAAAGACCAGGTGAGTTGCGTGGCGTGCCACGCGGTTCATAAGAATGGACCGCACGGGCTGGTGCCGCGGAAGCAGACCGAGATCAACGCGCTTTGCGCGAGATGCCACGGTGAGGTTTGGGCCAGTTTCCAGCGGCCTTTCAAACACCGGCTGCCGGAAGGCGCCATGTCCTGCGTGGATTGCCACAATCCGCACGGGGGCAGTATTCTGGCGCGGGGGCTCCAGACCACCAAGGCCAATGAACCGGGGTGCTTTAAGTGCCACGGCGACAAGGCGGGGCCCTTCGCCTTCGAGCATGCTCCGATCCGCCTGGAAGGCTGCGCCACGTGCCACCAACCGCACGGATCGGCGAACCCGCGAATGCTGACCCGGCCGGAAGTGCGATTTGTCTGCCTGGAGTGCCACTCGAATCTGCCAACGCCAATCCCGGCGGCCAACGGCACATTGGGCACGGCAGGGCCGGCATTTCACGACCTGCGCAGCCCACGCTTCCAAAACTGCACCCTCTGCCATCAAAAGGTGCATGGTTCTTACGCGAATCGGGCGCTACTCAAATGAGATTCCTACTGGCCTTACTCATCTTGACCGGCTCGGCCTCTGCCCAAGCACCGGAGCAACAGGCCAAGCCCGGCGACCAGGCCGGGGCCGCTCCCGCAAAGACCGATGAGAAGGCGGCAGTTTCCCCGGCTCCCTCGACTGAGCAGTGGTTCAATGGGAGCGTCGATTTGGGGTACCGCTGGGTCTCAGGAGTGGGCGGCAGCTTTCCGTCGTATCGCAGCGTGGTCAACCTGGGCGAAGGGCTCAAGCTCATCGGGCTGGAGTTTACAATCCAGGATCCCAAGAAGCGCGCCTTTGACCGGCTGAACGCTCGTGCCAATGGCTGGGGCGGAGATCCGTACAACACGGCCCACCTGGACGTCAGCAAGCGTGAGATCTACGACTTGAGCGCGGACTACCGCAATATCGCGTACTTCAACGCACTGCCCACCTTCGCGAACCCACTTCTACCGGCCGGCTTCAACGAACAGTCCTTCGATACTCACCGGCGGATGGCCAAAGTCGACCTGACGCTATTTCCGGGGAAGCACCTGGTTCCCTTTCTTTCGTTCGACCGGAACTCCGGGTACGGCCACGGGGTCGCCACCTGGGTGCAGGACGCCAACGACGAGTTCGCAGTTCCAACCTTGCTGCGCGACAGTACCAACAACTATCGCGGCGGGGTCCGCCTTGAGTACAACCGGTATCACGTGACGCTGGAAGAGGGTGGGACCACTTTCAAGAACGACGATCAGGCCTCTGGCGGCGGCTCGAATCCAGGCGACCGCACCACACCGTTGCTGGGTCAGACCCTCGTCCTGAACAACCTGCAGCAGGCATACGGGATTCGCGGCACGAGCACCTACAGCAAGCTTCTGGTAACCGCGAGCCCGTATTCCTGGATCGACCTGAGCGGCCAGTTCCTCTACAGCGAGCCGAAAACGACTATCCAATACACCGATGCCGCGGCGGGCAACTTTGCGCTGCTCAGCTCCGTGCTGTTGTATAGCGGTCAACTGGATCTGGGGACGGGTTCGGCCAACGCGCCGCATGTATCGGGCAACGCGGGCTTCGAATTGCGTCCGTTCCGGCGGCTTCGCATCGTCGAATCCTGGATAACGGACCGTTACCACGATGCCGCCTTCGCGTCGATTGCCGAGCAGATTCTGCTTACGGGGACTACACCCGGGCAGAATCTGGCATCGGCAATGAACGCCCGGGAGATCGTGAATTACAACCAGGAACAGGTGGACGTGCTGCTGGATGTTACCTCCAAAGTGACCCTGCGCGGCGGTTTCCGGCACGTCTGGGGCGATGCCTCGGTTCGCGCCGGAGCGATTGACCCGCTTGGCCCGCAGGTCGGAGGCGAATTGCGGCGCAACGTAGGCTTGGCGGGACTGACGTTCCGGCCTTCGCAGAAGTTCTCACTCAACCTGGATTACGAAGGCGCCGCCACCGATCGCGACTATTTCCGCACCAGCCTGTATAACTACCATCGGGTGCGGGCGCGGGCACGGTATCAGTTGAACGCCGCTCTCGCGGTACAGGCCAACTTCACCTTACTGAACAACCAGAACCCGACGCCGGGCATCCAGAACGATTTCCAGAGCCGCGACAATTCTCTGTCGCTGTATTGGACGCCCGCGGCCGCCAAGCGGATCAGCGTGGTGGCCGAATACGACCGGTCCAGCCTGCGGTCCAGCATCGACTACCTTGGGCTGTTCTTCGCCCCGGGAGTTTCGTCCTACCAGGACAACGCCCACACCGCCAGTTCGAGCATCGAGCTGGCGCTGCCGGCCATCGGGGGAAACATACCCAAGATCTCCGCGGGCGGTTCGCTGTTCATCTCCACTGGATCGCGTCCATCGCGGTACTACCAGCCCCTGGGCCGGTTTTCCCTGCCCTTGCAGAAACACGTATACTGGAACACCGAATGGCGGTGGTACGGTTTCGGGGAACAGTTCTACCTGTTCGAGGGCTTCCGGGCGCATACCTTCATGACCGGGCTCAGGTTGACGAAATAGGAGACCAGCAATGTTCATGCTTCGCGTGATTGCATGGAGCGCGCTCGCCGGCTGGAGCGCGCTGGCGGCCAACATCATTCCCGGCGATGCGCGCCGCGGCGAACAGTTGTTCCAAAGCGAGCAGTGCGTTCAGTGCCACAGCATCAGGGGGAAAGGCGGGAGTCTGGCGCCCGACCTGGCCCGGCAGACCGGCCGCGATTACACGCCAGCCGTCATGGCCAGCCTGATGTGGAATCACGCTCCCGACATGTGGGCGGCGATGAAGAAAACCGGCATAAACCAGCCCGAGATCAACCCCGAACGGGCGTCCGATCTGTTTGCCTACTTCGTTTCGGCCCGCTATTTCGAACGGCCGGGCGATGCGGCGCGCGGCAAACTGGCATTTGCCGCCAAGCACTGCGCGGAGTGCCACGGCATCACTACGTCGAACACGCCAGGCGCTCCTCCCGTCGCCAAATGGGAATCGCTGGCCGACCCCCTGGCTCTGGCGCAGCAGATGTGGAACCACGGCGCCCGGATGAGCCAGGAGTTCACCAAAAAGAAGCTGAAGCGGGCGCCGATCACGGCGCAGGAACTCACCGATATGCTGGTGTATTTGCAGAACCTGCCGGAGACTCGCCACCTGGCCACGAACTTCACGTTTGGCCACTCCGAATCCGGCGAACAGCTCTTTGCATCCAAGGGCTGCTCGGAGTGCCACGTAGGAAAACGCGCTCTGGAATCGCTGCTCCATAACGCCACCCTCACCGTCATCGCGGTGGATATGTGGAACCACCAGCCCAGCATGAAGAATCCGCCGCCCACCTTCTCCCAGGAGGAGATGCGGCAGATCATTTCGTACTTGTGGGCGCGGCAGTACTTCGTCCCCACCGGCAACGCCGACCGCGGCAAGCAGGTTTTCGCCGAAAAGAACTGCGAAAAGTGCCACAACGACCCATCGAGCGGCGCGCCGAAATTGGGCAAGGGAAAAGACGCGCACTCCGACATTACGATGGTAGCGGCGCTCTGGCAGCACGGTCCGAAGATGCTCGACATGATGAGCGAGAGGAAGTTGCCCTGGCCCCGCTTCACGGCGCAGCAAATGTCGGACCTGATCGCTTATCTGAACACGTTGTAGTGGCTGCTACCATGTAGGCGTGGTCCCGAAATACGAATCGCTATCCCAGATTCCGCTGTTTGCAGGCTTGAGCGAAAACGAGATTCAGGCCCTGGCGCAACGCACCGTGGAACGGCACTTCGCTCCCGATGAAATGCTGTTCTGGGAAGGCCAGCCGTGTGCTGGCATGTTCCTGCTGATTCAGGGCAGCGCCAAAATCTTCAAGACCTCAGCCGGCGGCCGCGAGATGATGCTGGCGCTCGAAACCGCACCCACAACAGTGGCGGAACTCCCGCTGTTCGACGGCGGGCCGTACCCAGCCTCGGTCCGAGCCGTAGACGCGGTGGTCGCGCTATTTATCAACAAGGCCGACTTCCAACAGGTGTGCCACCAGTTTCCCGACCTTGCGCTGAAAGTGCTGGCCGTGGTCGGGAGGCGCTTGCGGCAACTGGTGGGCGTGGTCGAGTCCATGACCTTCGGCTCCGTGACGCAACGGCTGGCGCGGTTGCTGGTGGACGCGGCGCAGGCGGCCGGCAGCGATGAATTCGACCTGCCCTTGACCCACCAGGAACTGGCTTCGCGGCTGGGCACCGTCAGGGAAGTGGTCTCGCGCAACCTGGCGCGCTTCCGGGCGGAGGGCTTGATTCGCATCCAGGGCCACCAGTTGAAGATTTTGGACCGGCCGGGGTTGGAACGGGAGGCGGAGCAACAGGCGTAGGACTGGGCAGGCC
>Ga0209698_10005781_pt1 | contig 13282 bp, 12 predicted proteins | sample LitLauG_LLR_2012_FD_187203 | JGI IMG/M metagenome (GOLD analysis project Ga0209698, IMG submission 187203) | Freshwater sediment microbial communities from Pennsylvania, USA - Little Laurel Run_MetaG_LLR_2012 (SPAdes) (version 2) | ecosystem: Environmental > Aquatic > Freshwater > Creek >... | reverse complement strand
GTGCCAGCCAACAAGAGATGGCCGATGGCGAGGACGGGGATGAGCAGGACGCGACCGAACAGGCCGACAGCGACGAATTCGACGTCGATCAAGACGATGCCGAGGCCGCCGAGGGCGACGACCCGTTCCGCCCGAATTTCAACGTGCTCGACGATCCCGAGGCCTTCGGATACAAGGTTTACAGCCGACTGAACGACGAGGAGGCCGAGGCCGTAGACCTCTGTTCGCCCGAAGAGCTAGAGCGGCTGCGCGCGTTTCTGGACAAGGAGCTGCGCAATCTCTCGGGTGCCGTCGCGCGGCTTGCCAACAAGCTGCAACGACGGCTGCTTGCCCAGCAAAACCGGGCTTGGGATTTCGACCTCGAAGAGGGCGTGCTTGATGCCGCGCGGTTGACCCGCGTCGTTATCGACCCTTTGCACGCGCTCTCCTTCAAGCATGAGCGCGATACTGAATTCCGCGACACGGTGGTCAGCCTGGTCATCGACAATTCCGGCTCCATGCGCGGTCGCCCGATCATGGTTGCCGCGTGCTGCGCCGAAATCCTCGCCCGCACGCTCGAGCGTTGCGGCGTCAAAGTCGAAATCCTCGGCTTCACGACCCGAGCCTGGAAGGGCGGACAATCGCGCGAGCTGTGGCTCGCGAACGGCAAGCCGCCCAATCCGGGGCGGCTCAACGATCTGCGCCACATCATCTACAAGACCGCCGATACGCCCTGGCGGCGGGCGCGGCGCAACCTGTCACTGATGATGCGCGAGGGGCTGCTCAAGGAGAACATCGATGGCGAGGCTCTCGCCTGGGCGCACCGCCGGCTCCTTGCGCGCCAGGAACATCGCCGCATCCTGATGATGATCTCGGACGGAGCGCCGGTGGATGATTCCACGTTATCGGTGAACAGCGGCTCATATTTGGAGTTGCATCTGCGCCAGGTCATCAACGAGATTGAAGCGCATTCGCCCATCGAATTGATGGCGATCGGCATCGGCCATGACGTCACGCGCTACTATTCGCGCGCCGTAACGATCACCGACCCGAGCGAACTCGCTGGGGCGATGACCGATCAGCTGGTGGCTCTGTTCGAGGAGAAGGGGTCGGGGCCGAGAATGCCGAGGCGAGGCTCGCGGCGGTCGCAAGGTTTCTCAAACTCTCGAAGCACTGGGTAACACCACGACCGAACCAACCTTGATCTCACCCCGTCACCGCCGCGACAGTCAAAGCCTTGTCATATCCAAGGAACATGGAGTAGGACCTAGCGGCTTCGTCCTGGTTTAACCATAAGCGGTCCAATCCGGACGAGGCCCGCGAAACACCAAAAGGGGTTGGGGACTATGCGCGTTTCCGTCGGATATCTGCTCTATGTGATCGCCATCGCGATCACCCTGCTCGTCGTGGCGGCTAAGTATTTCAACTACGACATCCAGCCCGTCAGCGCCTGGGTGATGCGCGATTCGACAGCAAGTCTGCTTCTGGCGCTTTTGCTTGCGCTCATCTCGCGCTGGCTCTGAGCGGAACGACCCGACAAAACGCGACTTCAGTTGCCACCGAAGCCGAGGCCTAGCGATTTGGCCGAGAAGCCGTCGCTCGTCACCATCTTGCCGGCGGCCTGGGTGACCGCGCCTGTGATGATACAGGGTATCCCAAGTTCGGCGTGACCCGTGACCTCGGCAGCGACACAGCCGACCGCCACCGCCGTCGCGCCCAATTGCGTGTCCCAGGCGATCGTCCGCTTGCTCGCCGGACCCTTCGCCTTCAGGTCCTCGATCGCCGCCTGAGCCTCCTTCTTGATACGGCCAGTATCGGCCATTTCGACCGCATCGATGATCTCCTTGAGCGGTTTGCCAACCTTCTCGGGCGCGACCTTGCTTTCAGTGTAGTAAAGCTGCAGCAGCGCCTGATCCTTGGCAGCATTTGAGGCCAGCGTCCATTTCGCCATGCTGCCCACCGCGAGCTTGTCGATATCCTCCTTGTCGGCCGACCACGGCAATGCCGTCATGATCCGCTGCACGGGTTGGTAATAGCCCGTCGCGAGATAGTAGCCCCACAGCATATCCAGCGTGCGGCCTTCATCGACGGGCTTGTCCATCAGCAAGACTGTTTTGCCGGTGGAGAGGGTATCGATCAGCTTGCGTCGATCGGCCAGCTGCTCGACCAGATCGTTGAGGATGCCCCGCCAGTTTGGAAGGCCGGAATAAGCAATTGCCTTCACTACTACGGCTTGCTCGTCCGAGCGCAGGGGCAGCATGGCGCGGACCAGCTTCTCGGCCTGCAGCTGGTTGGTTCCGAGCACTCCGGCGATGAAGCCGATATGCACCGCCGCAGCCTCTTCGTCGGCGATCATGCCGAACCGGGCCATGGCCCGCACTGCCGTGGGCAGCAGCGAGGGCCGAGGACTTTGCCGGTAATCGTTTACGAAGCGAGTAACCTCGTCGGGCGACGCCAGACGCGGCGCCGGCGCGCTTCCGGCATGGGTCGGCGCCGCGGCAGCTGAGATCAGCGCGGCAAGCACCACCAGACGCACCCAGTTCAGGACAAGCACAGCAGTTCCGGCCTCCGGACGGTTTTGCAGCCGCCGCACGATGGCTCCGGGCTTTAGCCTTTTCTGTGGCCTTTTTTGCCGCCGATTTCGGCTCCTGGAACGGGAGTCGCCCGACGCAACCAACAACTCTACTGAAACGCTGGTTCGTCGAACGAGCGTAGCTTCCGCGAATGCAGCCGCTCGATGCCGCCCTCGCGGATGATGCGGACGGCCTCCAGCCCGATCGTCAGATGCTGGCTGATCCGCTGGCTGTAGAACGCGTTCGCCATGCCGCGCAGCTTGATCTCGCCATGCAGCGGCTTGTCCGAGACGCATAGTAATGTCCCATAGGGCACGCGAAACCGGAAACCGTTGGTGGCGATGGTCGCGCTCTCCATGTCGATGGCGATCGCGCGCGACTGGTTGAAGCGCGTATAGAGATCATCGTAGCGCAGCTCCCAGTTGCGATCATCGGTGGTAACAACCGTGCCCGTGCGCATGCGTGTCTTTTGCTCATCGCCGGAAAGGCCCGTCACGCGCGCCACCGCCTCCTGCAAAGCCACTTGCACCTCGGCGATCGGCGGTACCGGCACCCAGGAGGGCACGTCGTCGTCGAGCACGCTGTCCTCCCGCACATAGCCGTGAGCGAGTACGTAGTCGCCGAGCTGCTGGCTGCGGCGCAGGCCACCGCAGTGGCCAATCATCATCCAGCAATGGGGGCGAAGCACGGCGATGTGGTCGGTGATGGTCTTGGCGTTTGACGGCCCTACGCCGATGTTGACGAGGGTGACGCCCAGCCGGTCCGGCCGCACCAGGTGATAGGCCGGCATCTGCGGCAGCGCCGTGCGGTCGACCGACGGGTTGGCGTGATTGCCAGCGGTCCAGATGCGGTTGCCCGGCTCAACAAAAGCGGTGTAGCCCTCGCCGCCACCGTTCTCCATCAACTCGTGCCCATGTCGAATGAACGCATCGACATAACGCTGGTAGTTGGTGAACAGCACGAAACGTTGGAAGTGCCTTGGATCGGTGCCGGTGTAGTGGTGCAATCGCTGCAGCGCCAGATCCACACGCTCGGCGCTGAACAGGGATAGCGGCGAGTCCGCACCCGGCGACGACCGCGCGGTGCCGTTGGCGATCGAATCGTCGATCCGTGACAGGTCCGGCAAGGTGAACACCGCCGACAACGCACGCAAGTCAGCGACGTCGATATTGGCGGTGGCCTCTTCCAAAACGAATGGCAGCGGAATTGCCCGGTCGCTCTGCGAAACCGTGACGGGGGTCCGGTGATAGCGCATCAATCGCTCGATTTGAGCCTGATAATAGTCGGCAAAAATATCGGGGCGCGTGAGCGTGGTCGAATAGGTGCCGGCATAGGCAATCGTGCCCCAGGATGGTCGCTCGTCGTAAACGAGCTGATCAGCGCCGACGCTTAGGCGCAACATTGGGTAGCAAGCGGTGGACACGGGCTCGCCGCTACGCTCGCCGCCGGCAAAACGCTTGAAGCGGTCGCGGATCTGGCGGGCGCTGTGATCATAGATCTCGGTTATGCGCTTGACAGCCATACGGGCATCGGTGAACTCGTCGGACGAGCCCTCGCTGCTCACCTCGGACCGTTTGCCCCTGGCCATCCTGCCCCTCCGTTCCCGCGCATAATTGGCGCGCACAATGCTGCAGATCAAGGCACCAAGTCGAGGGTGTTTCCTCGTACTCTGTGCATGGACCCTGCGATCTGTTAGTGTAATCCCATGAGCGCCGCTATCGCCAAGCCCCGTTCCGACATGATCGACCCATTCGGGCGGCACGTGACCTATTTGCGCGTGTCGGTCACCGACCGCTGCGACTTCCGCTGCGTCTATTGCATGTCCGAGCACATGACCTTCCTGCCAAAGGCCGACCTGCTCAGCCTTGAAGAACTCGACCGGTTGTGCAGCGCCTTCATAGCCAAAGGCGTCAGGAAGCTTCGGATCACCGGCGGCGAGCCGCTCGTCAGGAAAAACATACTCTGGCTGTTCGAGGCACTGGGGCGCCATCTCAAAACCGGTGCGCTGGAAGAGTTAACGCTCACCACCAACGGCAGTCAGTTGGAGAAATATGCAAGCGAGCTTGCGCGGCTTGGCGTCAAGCGGATCAATGTTTCGCTCGACACGCTCGATGCCGATAAATTCCGCAAAATAACTCGCTGGGGCGACTTAGCGAAGGTGATGGCCGGCATCGCGGCGGCCGAGGCCGCTGGGCTGCGGATCAAGCTCAACGCGGTGGCGTTGAAGGGCGTCAACGAAGACGAATACCACGAGATGACACGTTTTGCCCACGGCCGGGGCATGGATTTGACATTGATCGAAACCATGCCGCTTGGCGAAATCGAGGGCGACCGAACCGACCAGTATTTGCCGCTCTCGATCGTGCGGGCGCGGCTGATGGACCGTTGGACACTGGAAGATATTCCGTTCCGCACCGGCGGCCCCGCGCGCTATGTCCGCGTCAAGGAGACAGGCGGCCGGATCGGCTTCATCACCCCGCTCACGCACAATTTCTGCGAGAGTTGCAACCGGGTGCGAATTACCTGCACGGGTCAGCTCTACATGTGTCTCGGCCAAGAGGACATGGCGGATTTGCGCGCGCCGTTGCGGGCTTCGAGCGACGATATTATGCTTGGTGCGGCCATCGACGAGGCGATTGGCCGCAAGCCCAAGGGTCACGACTTCGTCATCGATCGGCGGGCCCAGAAGCCGGCGGTGGCGAGGCACATGTCGGTGACCGGGGGCTGAGTGGCGGTCAGCGCCGAACCGGCAGCACCATCACACCCCTCAAGCTCGAGTAGCCTAGCGGGCATCCTTGCCATGCTTGGCGGATCGGCCAGTTTTGTCTGCAATGACACGATGGTTAAGCTGCTTGGCGCAAACATGCCCGCGGGCGAGATCATGCTTGTGCGTGGCATCCCCTCCGTCGGACTGCTGCTAGCGGCCGCGCTTTGGCTCAACGCGCTACGCCTTCCCTGGAATATCCTCGTCAGCCCCGCCTTTGCCTTGCGGCTGCTTGGCGAAATGGGGGCCACCATCACTTTCATTCTGAGCTTGCCGCATTTGCGGTTGGCCGACACGACCGGAATTCAGCAATTCCAGCCGCTCGCGATAACTGCGGCTTCGGCGCTATTTCTGGCCGAGCCGGTAGGCTGGCGGCGCTGGATGGCTGCGCTGGCCGGTCTCATCGGTGTATTGCTGATCGTCAAGCCCGGCACCGGGGCGTTCGAGCCCTATGCCCTGCTCTCGGCGTGTTGTGTCCTGTTCGTGGCCTTGCGCGACCTCGCCACCCGCGCCGTCAAGCCGGGCGTGAAACCGGTAGCGCTCGCCTTCGCCTCGGCCGCCGCAACCATGGCGTGCGGGCTGGTCCTCGCCCCATTTGAAACCTGGTCCACACCATCCACCACCCAGTACCTGGGCCTGCTGCTCAATGCACTCTTCCTGATCGGCGGCTATGTCCTGGTGACGATCTCGGTTCGCATCACCGATCTCTCAGTCGTGGCTCCGTTTCGCTATGCCTCGGTTCTCTTTGCCGTGCTGTCGCAATTCCTCATCTGGAACGTGCTGCCGGACCGGCTTGCCCTGGTTGGCATCGCCATCGTGGTTGGCGCCGGCCTCTATACGTTCCACCGCGAGCAGGTTCGGCTGGCCGGACGGAATTGACGCCCAAGTCAATTGCCCGCATTAAGTCCGCGATCTTTGATCCTTCCGGAGCTGCGCACCATGGCCGCCACCCGCACCGAAACCGACTCGTTCGGCCCGCTCGAAGTTCCGGCTGATCGCTATTGGGGCGCACAGTCGCAACGCTCGTTGGGCAATTTCAAGATCGGCTGGGAGAAGCAGCCCACCCCCATCGTGCGCGCGCTCGGCATCGTCAAATGGGCTGCCGCCGAGGTGAACATGTCGCTCGGCAAGCTCGATACCACGATCGGCGACGCCATCGTCAAAGCCGCTGCCGAGGTCGCCGAGGGCAAGCTCGATACGCATTTCCCGCTAGTCGTCTGGCAGACCGGCTCCGGCACACAGTCGAACATGAACGCCAACGAGGTGATCTCCAACCGCGCCATCGAGATCTTGGGCGGGGTGATGGGTTCGAAGAAGCCGGTCCATCCCAACGACCACGTCAATATGAGCCAGTCGTCCAACGACACCTACCCGACGGCGATGCATATTGCCGCCGCCGAGGAAATCCACCATCGCCTGTTGCCGGCGCTGCAAGTCTTGCGCAACGCCCTCAACGACAAGGCGGAGGCGTGGAAAGCGATCATCAAGATCGGCCGCACGCACACCCAAGACGCCACGCCGATCACACTTGGCCAAGAGTTCTCCGGCTACCGTCAGCAAGTCGAGAACGGCATCGCGCGGGTCGAGCAGACGATGCCGCTGCTGATGCAGCTCGCTCAGGGCGGCACGGCGGTTGGCACTGGGCTCAACGCACCGGTCGGGTTCGACCGCATGGTCGCCGAGCGGATCGCGGCCATCACCCGCATGCCATTCACGACCGCGCCGAACAAGTTCGAGGCGTTGGCGGCACATGACGCGATGGTGATGAGCCACGGCGCGCTAAACACGGTCGCGGCGAGCCTGTTCAAGATCGCCAACGACATCCGGTTTTTGGGAAGCGGTCCCCGCTCGGGCCTCGGCGAGCTGGCGCTGCCCGAGAACGAGCCGGGCTCGTCGATCATGCCGGGCAAAGTCAATCCGACCCAATGCGAGGAGGCGCTGACGATGGTCTGCGTGCAGGTCTTCGGCAACCAAGCCGCGATCACCTTCGCCGGCGCGTCGGGGCATTTCGAACTCAATGTGTTCAATCCAGTGATGGCGTACAATTTTCTGCAGTCGGTGCGGTTGCTTGCCGATGCAGCGATGTCGTTCACGGAGCATTGCGTTGCGGGCATCGAGCCGCGACGCGACAATATCGAGGCCGGTCTGCAGAAATCGCTGATGCTGGTGACCGCGCTGGCGCCCAAATACGGCTATGACCGGGCCGCCAAGATCGCCAAGATCGCCCACAAGCATGGCACGACGCTGCGCGAGGAAGCCATCGCGGACGGTATTCCGGCCGACGTCTTCGACACTATCGTTCGGCCCGAGAAGATGATTGGGCCGAGCTGAAGCGGGAGGCAGGGCATGGCCGGCGATATCGTCAATCTCAAGCTCTACCGCAAGATAAAAGCGCGCGAGGAAAGAGAGCGCGAGGCTGAGGCCAACCGCGCCAAACACGGCCGGCCGAAGGTCGAGCGGCTGCGCAGTGAGGCCGCGGAGGCACGCCGGCGCGAGCTGCTGGATGCGCTGAAGCGCGACCGCGAAACGGATTAGCCCAACCCTGCGCGTTCCTTGCGAGGGGAGGCGAGTGGACCATGGCCGACACGGGCGGAGAAGATCGACGCGAGCAGCCGACCGGCGCCGAGGCAGGCGGACGGCCGACGAACGCCGAGCCTCCGGTTCCTCCTCTCCCCCTGCGGCCCAACAGCCCGCGCGCCCTTCGTGAAGCGGAGGAGGACCGCGTTCGGCAGCGCCAGAATATCATCGCGGCCATCGTCGTCGTCGGCTTGCTTGCCGCCTGTTATTGGCTGATCAATGCCATGGCCGACGCGCAGAAAATGGAAATGTGCCTCTTCGCCCACCATAGCAATTGCGGTCCGCTCGACCCGGCTCCGCCACCGCAGTGACCATGCGCCCGATAAAACGCTCCCTGACCATCGCTGGTCACCGCACGAGCATTTCCCTGGAACCGGAGTTCTGGGACGGCTTGCGCGAGGTCGCGGCGGCGGAAGGGCTGACAGTGGCGGCTCTGGTGGCCCGCGTGGATGCAGAGCGCGCGGCGGCGGGAAACAGTGATGAGGGTGGATTGTCGGGAAGTTTGCGGTTAAGAGTTTTGCGGTATTATCAGTCAATGCGGCGCTTGCCGAAAATCTGAAATACTCTTGTCATGAGACGCTTTCTGCTCGGTGTGCCCTGGCACACAATCACACTACTGCTGGCGATTTTATTCGAACTCGCGTTTGTTGCGGCGAACATAATCGGCATATTTTGGCCGACCGCAAAATATGTTCGTTGGCTGCTACTGAACCAGATCGCAAGGACCAGACTCCGCCTTGGATTGTTGCAGCGGGCGCAAAGCCTGTCAGCAGAACTTCTTGGAACAGCCGGTGGATACAAGGACGATTGGAATTATGGCAACGCAATTCACCAGGCAAATATATTGCTCGGACGAATATCGCTGCGAAGAGGTAACACCGATGCCGCGAAGCGTTATTTGCTTAGCGCCGGTCGCACTTGCGGTTCACCTCAACTCAATTCGTTTGGGCCGAATATGACTTTGGCAAATGAAATGTTGGCGACAGGACAAACAAGCACAGTCTTGGAATACTTGGAACTCTGTTCAGTCTTTTGGAAGTCTGATTTTGGTAAACTGGATAAGTGGACTACCGATATAATTGGTGGGCAACGGCCACGGTTCGGTCCAAATATGCACTATTGAAACGATCCGATGGGCCTATCGACCCTAAGCCTATCCCTCTTCCCCATGAAAATGATCGTAGATCGCCTCGGCCATCGCCTCGTTGATGCCTTCGACCTTGAGCAAATCGGTAACGCCAGCCCGTGACACGGCCTTCGCCGAGCCGAAATGCTTCAACAACGCCCGCTTGCGCGCTGGGCCGATGCCGGCCACCTCGTCAAGCGGGTTGACGCCCATCTCCTTCTTGCGCTTGGCCCGGTGGGTGCCGATGGCGAAACGATGCGCCTCGTCGCGCAGGCGTTGGACGAAGTAAAGCACCGGATCGCGCGGCTCCAGCATGAAGCTTGGACGGCCCGCGATGTGGAAATGCTCGCGGCCGGCGTCGCGATCCGGCCCCTTGGCGACGCCCACCAGCGGGACATCGGTGATGCCCAGGTCCTTCATCACGTCCTGCGCCGCCGCAAGCTGACCACGGCCACCATCGATCAGCACAAGGTCGGGCCAGTCGGGAAACTCGTCAGACGCCGCTTCATCCGTTGGCTCCTCGATCTCCGGCGGCAAATCCTGGCGCGCCCCCACGCTCTCACCCCTTTCCCCAACCATCTCCCCATCGGGGAGTGGGGGCAACGCGTCGGATTTGACCTCGGCTTCAGCCCCAAGCTCGAGCGAATCCCCTCTCCCCTCGGGGGAGAGCGTTAGGGCGAGGGGGCTCCGGATACGATCCGTAGCCTGCACGTCCGCATCCATGATCGCCCGGCCCTGCTCTTTGAGCAGCCGCGAAAACCGCCGGCGCAGCACTTCGCGCATCATCGCGAAATCGTCGCCTGCCGCCAACCCCTCGGCTTTCATGTTGAATTTGCGGTACTGCCCTTTCACGAAACCCTGCGGGCCCGCGACGATCATCGCGCCGACCGCATTGGCGCCCTGAATGTGGCTGTTGTCGTAGACCTCGATCCTGCGCGGCGGCTCGGCGAGGCCAAACGCCTTGCCCACGCCGTCCAGCAACCGCGCCTGCGATCCGCTTTCCGCCAATCGGCGCCCCAACGCCTCGCGAGCGTTGGCCAGCGCGTGATCGATCAAGTCGCTCTTTGCTCCGCGTTGCGGCGCGCGCAATTCCACCTTTCTTTCGGCCTTCAACGAGAGCGCCTCTTCCAACAACTCCCGACCCGGAATGTCCTGCGAAATCAAAACCAGCCTTGGCACCGGCTTGTCATCGTAGAATTGCGAGATGAATGCCTCCAGTACTTCTTCCACCGGCAGTGAGCGGTCGGCGCGAGGGAAATAGGCGCGGTTGCCCCAGTTCTGACCGGTACGGAAGAAGAATACTTGGATGCAGGTGACCCCACCTTCTTGATAGGCTGCGAAAACATCCGCCTCCTCGACACCCTCGGGGTTGATCCCCTGGTGCTGCTGCACGTGCGAGATCGCTTGAAGCCGGTTGCGATATTGGGCCGCCAGCTCGTAGTCCTGCCGCTCGGCGGCGGCCATCATCAGCGCTTGCAGGTCGCGGCGAACCGCGCCGCTCTCGCCCTTGAGAAACCGCACGGCTTCGTCCGCGAGTTTGCCGTAGTCGCCCAAAGAAATCTCCCCGGTACATGGTGCCGAACAGCGTTTGATCTGAAAGAGCAGACAGGGCCGGGTCCGCGCCTCGTAGTACGAATCCGAGCAGGTCCGCAGAAGGAACGCCCGTTGCAATGTATTGATCGTATTGACCACGGACCCCGCCGAGGCGAAGGGGCCGAAATAGTCGCCCTTGCGTTTGCGTGCACCTCGGTGCTTGACGATCTGCGGCGCGACGCCATCGCGGGTAATCAGAATATAGGGAAAGGATTTGTCGTCGCGCAGCAACACGTTGAAGCGCGGGCGGAAGCGCTTGATGAGGTTGGCTTCGAGCAGCAGCGCCTCGGACTCCGTGCGCGTGGTCACGAATTCCATGTTGGCGGTGGCAGCTATCATCCGAGCTATGCGCTGCGTGTGACCGCCCATCCTGGCATAGCTGCTCACGCGCTTCTTCAGCGAGCGAGCCTTCCCCACGTAGATCACTTCGCCGCTGGCATCGATCATCCGGTAAACGCCAGGCGAGCCCGGCAGTGTCTTGAGGATACGCGCGATCACCTCGGGACCCTTGGCGGGGGCGGACGAATCGGGCGAAGGGCCGACGAGGGAGTCGGGCTTGTCTGAAGCGTCTCCAATTTCGATCATGCGCGATTATAGCGCCGAAACGATTGCTTGCCAGTCATCGGAGCCGGCTCGACGCGGCAGGGCAATCCTGCCATGATGGCGGTTGCGGTTCGGTTCTAACGAGGTCACTGCGATGGCAGCGATGACAACGGCGGAGTTGCGTGGTTATCAGCAAATCTGCGGGAGCAATGGCGCCATCCTGGTGATCGCCTGCGATCAGCGGGGCGGCATTCGCACGCTGCTGGCGAGTGACAAGGCCGAACAAGCCAAGATCACTGACCGGGTGCTCGGCGATACCAAATCCGACGTCGTACAGTATCTCGCCGCTCATGCACCTTGCGTACTGCTCGATGCGGTTTGCGCGGTACCGCGGGTGGTCGACGAGGGCACGCTGCCGCGCGATGTGGCATTGCTGATCGGCCTCGATGCGTCCGGCTATGACCTTGATGCGCATGGTCACTATCTGTCCCGCTTGTCGCCCGGCGTCACCGCGCGACGGGTGCGGCAATTGGGCGGAACCGGGGCCAAGCTGATGGTCTATCTGCGCTCGGATCATATCGGCGCGATGGATCACAATCTCGATATCATCCGCCGCTGTGTCGCCGATTTCGCGGCCGAGGATCTGTTGCTGGTCGTGGAGTTCCTCACCTATCGCCTGCCAAACGAAAGCCCCGAGGACTATCAGGCGAAGTTCCCATCTCTCATCGAGGGCGGCTCTAAGCTTTGCCTCGAATTCGGGTCCAAGGTCCTAAAGATACCCTACCCGGGAACGCCCGATGCTTGCGCGGCGGTGACCAAACTGGCCGGGCCGATTCCCTGGTCGGTGCTCTCGGCGGGCGTAGATCACGCGACCTTCGTTGGGCAGGTCGAAATCGCGATGGCAAATGGCGCATCGGGGGTCATCGCGGGCCGCTCGCTTTGGAAGGATTGCGTGTCGCTCGATCGGGGTCGCCAGCGCGATTTGCTGCAGACGAAGGCGCTGCCGCGCTTGCGTGAATTGCAGGCCATTCTTGCCCGCTACCCCAAGCCACTTGGGCGCCGGGCCTAAGACATGCCGAAACGAGAGGAAGCGATCGGGATAGATGTTGGCGGAACCAACATCAAGGGCGCGCGCGTATCCCATCGCGGCGAAATCCTTGATCATGCGGCCGAGCCGACGGCAAAATCATCCGCCGCCGTGCTCGCCCAGATTGATGCATTGATCGAGAGGCTGGACGGCACGCCCCGTGTCGGTGCGATTGGCATCGGCGTACCCTCGCGGGTCGATTTCAAGTCGGCGACCATATTCCCGGGAGGTTATGTCGATCTTTCCGGTTCGCCGCTTGCCGGCCGGCTGAAAAGCCTCGCCAGCCGGTCGGTTGTCACCGACAACGACGGAACGATGGCACTTGTTGCCGAAGCGCGACTTGGCGCGGCCAGAGATCACACGGATATTGTCATGCTGACGATCGGAACCGGGATCGGCGGCGCTGTGATGCTGGACCGCAAAATCCTGCATGGCAAGGCGACGGCGGGCCAGCTTGGGCACGTCACCGTTGCCTTCGACGGCCCGAAGTGCGTCTGCGGCCGCAATGGCTGCCTGGAAACCTTCAGTTCCGGCACCGCGCTCGCCCAGCATATGGCAGAGGCACGCTTGCCGGAAGTCACGCGGGTGGAGGATTTGATAGTTCGAAGCGACCTCACCGCGCGAACTGTGATCGATAACTGGATTCGCCCGCTACGCGCGGGGATTGACAGCCTGGTAGCGAGCTTCGATCCACAAATCGTCGTCCTAGGTGGCGGACTTGGTGGTGCGGCATCGATGGCGCTCAACTCCTACCCGCCAGGCTCCGAATGGTTCACCAGCTTGGTCCGCCCCGCCGCGCTGGGAAGCGAGGCCGGTGTCATTGGTGCAGCACTTGCCGCGCTGGAGCACCTGGCATGAAGGCAGTGGTGCTCGTCAACGGAGTGCCAGCCTCGGGCAAGAGCACAGTTGCGCGGGCCATTTCCAGCGCTGGCGACTGGCCGCTGTTAGCGCTGGACACGATCAAGGAAGCATTCTTTGACCATCTTGGAGTGGGCGACCGGCTTTACAATCGGACGCTGGGTAAGGCCAGCTATCAGGCG
>Ga0209698_10005779_pt1 | contig 13288 bp, 9 predicted proteins | sample LitLauG_LLR_2012_FD_187203 | JGI IMG/M metagenome (GOLD analysis project Ga0209698, IMG submission 187203) | Freshwater sediment microbial communities from Pennsylvania, USA - Little Laurel Run_MetaG_LLR_2012 (SPAdes) (version 2) | ecosystem: Environmental > Aquatic > Freshwater > Creek >... | reverse complement strand
ACCTTCATCGAGCCCAGCCAAAGCGTTCGCGATTTCGGCGTCAAGCTGAAGTTGAACCCGGTGCGCTCGCTGTTGGAAGGCAAACGGGTCGTTCTTATCGATGATTCGATCGTCCGCGGCACCACCAGCCGCAAGATCGTCCGCATGATCCGAAACGCAGGGGCCAAGGAAGTGCATATGCGCATCTCGTGTCCCCCAACGGTTTCGCCCTGCTATTACGGCGTAGACACGCCTTCGAAGAAGCAACTCATCGCGGCCAATAAATCGATCGCAGAGATTCGCGATTACATCGGCGCGGATTCCCTGGCTTATCTCTCTCTCGACGGCCTGAAGAAAGCCTGCGGTGAAGGCGAGAACATCTCTTATTGCTGCGCCTGCTACACGGGTAAGTATCCAACCGACATCATAGATGTCGAGGAGATTCAGCCGGCCGCCGTCCGGCGGTAGGCCGACCGGCTCTCCGTTACCGGCGTTTGGCGACAGTTGCGCAAAGAAAATCGGGGCGGCCGAGGCCGCCCCGAACTTTTTCCCAACGAACTGTGATGCCTAGTTCATCGAGTGAGCTACTGCGTCCGGATTGCCGCGCGCTGTCTGATTTTCGAAAGCTCCGATAAATCCAGAGGCCGAATTCAGGAAGTCGCTGGTCAACTGATCGTAGTCGCCCATGTAAATGGGGTTGATGAAGACATCGTTGCCATGCGTCGGTGCCCATGGATTCATCCCGATATCAGAATCGGAGAAGTTGAATCCATTGGTCGACTCGGAGCAGTGACGCCGAATGGCAAAGTTCTCGTTGTCGGCGCGGCGATCGTACCAGCAAACTCCGATGTAGCCGCGATTGTCAACCGCGATGCCGGCCTGGTAGTGGTCGTGACCGCTGCCCAGACGCGACTGGATATCGCTGTTGACTTTGAGTGGAGCGTAACCCCAGGTGTTTCCGCCGTCGTACGACGCCCGGAAGAGAACGTCGTCGTAGGCGTAAGCGCCCTGGATCGCGAGCGGATCGGGAACAATCTTGTCGCGTCCGTCAGCCCAAGCGATGTAAAGGGCTCCATCCGTCGACGTTCCTGAATGGTCGATTGCCATTGCCATGTCAAGGAAGTCGCGGAATTCACCCTGCAGGTAATACGAGTCGCCGCCCGGCTGCACCGAAGCTTCAGCCGTAACAGGGGCCGAGACCACGCCGCCGGTGAAATTCGAGACCTGAATGGCGCGCGGTCCGAATGGGAAGTTGCTTCCCAGGTTGACCCAGGAAATGTACAGAGTGCCGGTCGAACTTACGGCCATCTGAGATCCCTGCACCGCCGCGTTGCCGCAGACTTCGATCGCAATGTTCGGCGTCGCAGACCAGGTCACGCCACCGTCGTCAGATTCAACGAATTCGATTGCCGTGCGGACGTTCGCGCCGCAGCCGGTGCTCGAAAAGGTGAAATCGAAGTCAGTGTAGGAAACAAACATGCGCTGGTGGTTGGAAGGATCAATGGTCGACCACGGCTTGTCGAGCAGGTGATAGTATCCGCTCTTGGCAACGGCGGGTACCGGATCGCCCCACGTCTTGCCACCGTCAGTCGAGGTGCTCCACGAGATCGCAGCGTACGGATTGAAGCTGCTGTCGTAGTAGTCGAAAATCTGGCTGTAGTAGAAGGTGTTGGCATCGGAACAATTGACCCCAGGATCGCCACCCAGGAAATTGTAAAGGTTCGAACCAGGATTGATCGGTCCGCCATCGGTGAACGAGGCGCCGCCATTGCTGGAGTACGAGGCACCGCTGAAGCTCTGCCCGCCTGTGCCCGTAAAGAAGTACGGGGTTTCAAAGACGCTTCCCGAGTCGTTGTATCCGACTACAACGCTGTTTCCGCAGCGCGCCGTCGAAGTCTCGCTCTGGGTGAACCCGCCGAAGGACGAATACGCGATGTCCGTCGCTGGATTCGATACGGCAACCACGCTTCCACCACTCGGAGGCATGGCCGTGACCGTTCTCGCTTGGCGCCGAGCGAAGGTGGGATCGGTTAGCCGCACGCCGTATTTCTGCCAGGATTCGGCCAGATGGTTGATGTTGGCATATCCGTCGAGCAGTTTCTGTTTCGCGGGCGGAAGCTTCGCGATGCTCGCTTTCACCTGCTGCAGGATTTTGTTGGTTGCGGCAACCTTCTCCACCGACATTTGCGCCGCTGCGAATGACGAAGCGACGACAGCTGTGGCGAAGGCCCCGGCTACAAAACGTGAAAACCTGGGTGACTTCATCAAGTTTTTCTCCTTAGTTCCGTTGTGACTGTCTATGTGTGATTCGGTAAGGGGTTGAACAACGCACACGCAGTTAGCCAATTACTAATAGGGATAGTAGTAAACCCCCGAACTATGCCGCCCGTCAAGGGAATAAATCGACGAGGAACAAATTCAAACACAAATGTGCAGAATCTTGCACAGCGGCAAAGCCAAGCGGGGCTTGGCTTTTGAGCGGTTACATTTTTCAGGCATCGGCTTTTCTGGCCACCGCGACGCGCGGAATGGACTGGAGATCGTGAATGACGTGCACCTGTTCCCAGCCCTCCAGAAAGTGTTTTGTTTCGTCCGCTATTGTGCCGCTGATTTCCACAACCAGCCAACCTCCCGGATGCAGAACCGCATGCGCGGCTGGGATCAGACGTGCGATTACTTCCATCCCAGTGTGTCCAGCGAAGACAGCTCCCCGGGGTTCAAATTTCTTGACTTCGAGCTGAACTTGATCGGCCTCGGACTCCCCGACGTATGGAGGATTTGAAACAACGAAATCAAAATCTGAAGGCAGGCCACGCAACAGATCGGTCTCATGAAACTGAATTCGATTCTCAAGTTGATGGCGCGCCGCATTGGCACGCGCCACTTCGAGGGCGGCCGAAGAGATGTCGGTCGCATGGATCTCGGCTCTCGGCAACTCTTTGGCCAATGCCAGAGCGATGCATCCGGAACCTGTTCCAACGTCGACAATGTGGATGGCAGACCTCTGACCTTCGACCTCAGACCTCGCGCTGGTATCCACCGGAGCCTCTGAATTGAGGTCCGGCGTTTGGGGTCTGACGTCCGGAGTCTGAGGTCCGACGTCCGCACCTCGCGGTCTCACATTCAATAATTGCAGTACCGTTTCGATCACGTGCTCGGTTTCTGGTCGTGGAATCAACACGGCTGGAGTGACAATCAGATCCATTCCCCAGAATTCCTGATGCCCCGTGATGTATTGCGCAGGCACTCCTCGCGAGCGCTCGGCAACGGCATCGTCATACCGGGTCTCCTCTTCAGCGCTGAGTTCACGCTCTGGATGGGCATACAAATAGGCCCGATCGCAACTCAGGGTGAACATCAAAAGCAGTTCCGCGTTCATGCGCGAAGAGGGCACGTGACTTGCTGTTAGACGAGAGATCGCGGCGGCCAGAGATTGCTTGAGTTGCACGTGCCTATTTCAACACACAGACGCAAAGGGAAGGATGCCCAATGCGTATCGTGAGCTATTCTGACCGTTAACGCTGCAGTTCGTATGTCAGGTAAATCATCTGTCCAATGTGGTGCTGCATGTGAGCCTCACATTGCAGAATCATGGCGAGGCGATTGGGTGCTTTCGTTCCCACAGCCGAGTAGTCGCGGGACCAATCATCCGTGCTCTGTGCACGAATCGTGTGCACAACCGCCGCAACAGCAGAATCGAGAAGGCGCAACGCTTCTTCCTTCGACGGCGGATTCGCGTCCGTAAACTCGCGCGGCCGATCGCGAACGTAGCCGCTGTTCGCGATTTGCGCGCCAATGTAGTAGTTCAAATTGCCGGTAAGGTGCAGCACCAGATGGCCGACACTGTTGCCGAATGCGAACGGTTTTTGCCAGAACTGCGCCCCGGTGAGAGGCGAGGCCAGTTCGTGGATCCGGCCGGCGTTAGCGCTGTACCGGCTGGTCAGAACCGCTGAGAGGGTTGAGTGCACGTTAGACATACCTTCTTCCTCGCGAGGACGTTTCCCAAGGCGTTCCACCGAATGTGAACTCTAGGGAACGTGCGCCACCCCAGGGATCGCCGATTCTTCCGCGGCGCGTGGGTGGTTCGAGGTGAGCTCATCCAATCTCTTTTGCCAAAGCTGAACCTGGTCATGGTTGTTCACTGCCGTCGCCGCCTGCAATCCCACAGTATAGACGCCAATCGGGACACCCCGCGGTCCCGCGCGGCGGGACAGATTCTGGAACGCGTCTTCGGCAGCGGAGAGAGCAAGATTCATCTTCTTCTCGTTGAAGTAACAGATGGCTAGGGACGCGGTGATGAAGTCTTTTTGTGACTTCGCCTGGAGATCGCGGCCGGAAGAGTCGTAGCTCGCCGAGAAGTGCGCTGCGACACTGTCGTAGGCTTCGGCGGCTTGTAAGAGGGCTTCCTCGGCGCCTGCGAAGTCAACGAGATCGGATCGAACCATGGCGAGAGCCTGATAGTAGTTTCCGAGTTCGAGATTGTAGGGGTCGGCCTGGTCCTGCAGTGTGGCGATTATGCGAGTGTAGACCGGCTCTAACTCGGCGTTCCTCTTGAGCGCCAGAAGGCAACCCGCCAGGCTTCGCTGAGCACTAAGCAGCGACTCGCCTTTCGCTATCGTCAATTTCTGGGCGAACTTCTCGGCATCCCGGTACATAGGGACTGCCTTTTCGAATTGATTTTTCAGACGCAAAGAGTCGCCGGCATCCATGCTCGATTTGACGATTCTGGCATAGGTCTGCTCCGCCTCGGCGGTCTGCCCCGCCGAAAGATAGCTCTCTGCCAATTGACTGCGAGCCTCCTGCAGCGATTCGTATCGTCTATCACTCATCTGTTCGGCGAACAGCTCCGCTTCCTGAAATTTCGCAATGGCCGAGTCGCGCCAGTGAAGTCGTCCGTAGAACGCTCCGGTCCTCACGATGGAACTGAATCGGAATGTCTGAAGCGTGGGTCTGGGTTGTTTAGGATCAATCGCGTCAGTGCGGATCGTTTGAATGATGAAGGCAGGCAGAACCAAGATAGCGACAACGTACAACGTTCCTCGGAGCCACGGAGAGACTCGTTTTTTTTCTGGCATAGTGGCCGCCGGCTGTCTCCGACCGGTCGCCAAGGATTGCCCTGAGCGCGTCGAAGAGCGGCTGTCCTCACATGAGCCTATACGACGCTCGCTGTTTCCTGTTTCAGCTTCTCGGCCTGATAGTGCGTGACCAGCGCTTCGATCAGTGGCTGGATCTTGCCGTCCATCACCGCGTCCAGCTGGTGGATGGTGAACCCGATGCGGTGATCGGTGAGCCGGTTCTGCGGGAAATTGTAAGTGCGGATCTTCTCGCTGCGGTCGCCCGACTTCACCATCGCCCTGCGTTCTTTTGCGAGCGCTTCTTGCTGCTTCTCCATCTCGATCTCGTAGAGGCGCGCGCGCAGTACGCGCATTCCTTTTTCGCGATTCTTGATCTGCGATTTTTCGTCCTGGCAGCTCACGACGGTGTTCGTCGGGATGTGCGTGATGCGTACAGCCGAATAGGTCGTATTCACGGACTGCCCGCCCGGTCCCGAAGAACAGAACGTATCGATCCGCAGATCTTTGGGTTCGATCTTGATATCAACGTCTTCCGCTTCAGGCAGCACTGCTACCGTTACAGCCGAAGTATGCACGCGCCCTTGCTGCTCGGTCGCGGGAACGCGTTGCACGCGGTGTACGCCGCTCTCGTACTTGAGCTGCGAGTAGACGCGGTTGCCTTCGATGATGGCGATCACTTCCTTCAGCCCACCGACCGATGACTCCGACGTCGAAAGCACTTCCACTTTCCAGCGCTGGGTTTCAGCATAGCGAGTGTACATCCGGAAAATTTCCGCCGCGAACAGAGTTGCCTCGTCGCCGCCGGTTCCAGCGCGGATCTCCAGAATGACGTTCTTTTCGTCGTTGGGATCTTTGGGCAAAAGCAGGACCTTCAATTCTTCTTCGACCGCCCCTACGCGCGACTCTAGCTTATCGAGTTCCTCCTGGGCATAGGCGCGCATCTCGGGATCCTTTTCATCGGCCAGCATCGACTTGCTGTCGGCAATCCCTTTCCTCAGATCCTTGTATTCTCTGTACTTCTCGACCACCGGTGCGATTTCGGCATGCGCCTTGGCAGTCTTCTGGTATCTCGCCGAGTCGTTAACGATCTCCGGCGACGCGAGGGCATTGGTCAGTTCCTCGTAACGGGCTTCGATTTGGTCCAAGCGTTCAAACATGATGGTCGGCTTTCGTAGAGACGGGGTTCCTGTCTCAGCTGGCCGCGAACTCGCTGCGTCGCGAGAGAGATGTAACGAATTACGTCTCTACGGCATTGTATTGGGATCGGAGAAGGAAGCGGAAGTATTCGCGGCGGGGCCGCTAGGCAATCACCAATTCGCCGCCACGTTCTTTTTCGAGTGACATGGCTTTGTCGAGGGCGACGATGGCACACTGCGCCTGATCATCCGAAGGCGGCTTGGTTGTAATCCGTTGCAGCCATAGACCCGGTGCGGTCATCAGCGCGAACAGCGATCCGCGGTGCTTGGCGGCAAAGCGGATGATCTCGTAGGAGACTCCGGCAATGACCGGCAGCAAGACAATTCGCGAGGCAAATCGCGCCCAAAACGTGGTGAACGGCACCAGCATATAGAAGCCGATCGAAATCAGCATTACCGTCATCAGGAAGCTGGTTCCGCACCGCGGATGGTAGGTCGAGTACTTCTGCACGGCCGCCGTTTCAAGCGGGTCGCCATTTTCGAAGGCGAAGACTGTCTTGTGTTCGGCGCCGTGATACTCGTAAACTCGCCGGATATCCTTCCAGAGCGACACTCCCCAGATGAACAGCAGGAACAGGAGCAGGCGAATCGCACCGTCCACCAGGTTGAAAATAATCTGGCCGCCGAGTGCCGGGTCCATCTTCTTCAATTCCGTCGCCGCCAGCAGCGGAATGTACTTGTACATGAAAATGAAAAACGCCAGCGAGATTACGATATTGACCGCGGCCAGCCAACCACTGATACTCGCTGCCTTCTCGCGGGTCTTGGACTGCTCGGATTGGGACGATTCTGCCTCGCTTTGCTTTGGCGGGACAGCCGAGGCGGCTGTCGCTACCTGAGCTTCTTGCTGCATCACGTCTTCGATTGCGACATTCGCGGAGAAACGTAGGGCGCGGTAGCCCAGGCTCATCGCGTATCCGAGAGTCATCACACCGCGCACAATAGGCCAAGCCATCCATTTATGCTTCTCGGAGGGGCGATCGAGCGCTTCCGTCATCGTGACTACTTCGCCGGAAGGCTTGCGGCAGGCGATGGCCCATGCGTGCGGAGAGCGCATCATAACGCCCTCAAGCACGGCCTGGCCACCTACCAGCGTCTCTTCCCCGCTTTCAAGAGCGGGCAGCAGTTGCACGGCGGCCAGAAACTTCAGGTAATTTCGCAAGAAACGCACGACTGTTAGATGCTCCTAGGCACGAACAAGACACTCGATTTAGGGTATCACAGGGGCGGTCGCTTACGATAAGGAGACGACGTAAGTTCAACGGGAAAGACGACTTAGGAGAAACGGTTCGTCGTGCCCCAACGAAAGCCGAACCTCCAAGCACGGTCATGCAACTATTCGCCAAAGCCTGTGAGGCCATCGCCGCCACCACAAAGAAGCTGGAGAAGGTCGCCATCGTTGCGGACTATTTCAAGTCCCGTCCACTCGACGAAGCGGCTGTCTCAGCCGTCTTCCTTTCCGGACGTGCGTTTCCGGCCTGGGAAGAAACGACATTGCAGATTGGCGGACGTTCTTTATGGCAGATCGTGGCCGACATGTCCGGCAAGAGTGAAGCGGACTTGAACGCTGCCTATCGCCGTCACGGCGACCTCGGAGCGGTTGCTGGAGAAGTTTTGCCCAAGCGGAGTGGTTCGCAACTGCCCGTCACTGACATAGAGAGCAGCTTTCGCCAGATCTCCTCCGCGCGCGGATCGGCGGCCAGAGCGGCAATGGCGCGTGACTTACTCTCCCGCACAACTCCACTTGAAGCGAAGTTTATCGTGAAGATCATGACGGGCGACCTCCGCATCGGGCTGAAAGAAAGCCTGGTCGAAGAGGCGATTGCCCGCGCCTACGGTGGCACCCTCACTGAGGTGCAACGCGCCAACATGCTGCTCGGCGACATCGGTCAGACCGTACGGCTTGCGGCCGAGGGCCAACTCACCGAAGCAAAAATGCGGCTCTTTCATCCCATCGGCTTCATGCTGGCAAGCCCGATTGAATCCGCCGAAGAAGGTCTCAGCTATTTCGCTGAAGCGGCGGTGGAAGATAAGTACGACGGAATTCGCGCCCAAGCCCACATCGCCGAAGGTGAAGTGAAGTTCTTCTCGCGTACCCGCGACGAGATCACAGAATCTTTTCCAGAATTGCCGGGCGCGCTCGCGGGTCTGCCTCACGATGCGATTCTCGACGGCGAAATTGTGGCTTGGCAGTATCCCGCGAGCGCGTCTGAGACACAGCAAATCGTGGACGAACCTGCCTCGGACTTGAGCAAGGTCAAAGCCACAGACTTAGGCCGAGCCCGGCCATTCAGTCTTCTGCAGCAACGGCTGGGCAGGAAAAAAGTCAGCCAGAAGATGCTGCGAGAAGTTCCGGTTGCATACCTCGCCTTCGACGTTTTGTATGCGAACGGCGAGTTGCTCATTGACCGTCCGCTACGCGAGCGGGCTCGCATTCTCGATGACTTGCTTGCTGCGCCTCGAAAAACCACCAGCCACCACGAGCACAGAGGGGCACAGGGGTTATTCAGCTTTGAATCCGAGGGCTCTGATGCCAGAACCAGCATCATTCGCGCTCCCGTATTTCGCGCAGCGTCGGCCGACGATCTGGACAACCTGTTCGTTGCCGCACGCGCGCGGGGCAATGAAGGGCTGATGATCAAAGATCTCAACTCTCGCTACAATCCCGGCAAACGAGGCAAATCATGGCTGAAGATGAAGCGGGAGTTGGCCACTCTTGATGTGGTCGTCACCGCCGTGGAGTACGGCCATGGCAAGCGCATTGGCGTCTTGAGCGACTACACCTTCGGCGTGTGGGATGGCGACAAACTGGTCAACATCGGCAAAGCGTATTCCGGACTAACCGATGCCGAAATCGCCGAGATGACGAAATGGTTTCTCGCGCACACGGTCGAGGACCAGGGATTCCGCCTTGTGGTCGAGGCGAAGATCGTGCTGGAAGTCGCATTCAACAACATGATGCGCTCCGATCGGCACGACAGCGGATATGCGCTTCGCTTCCCAAGAATTGTGCGCCTGCGCCCGGACAAGTCGGCCGACGAGGCAGACTCGATTAGCCGGGCCAGGGAGATCTACGAGAATCAGCAAGGATAGGTCCTGGCGGCTTAGTGCCCGTGATGATGGTGATGTTCTTCTTCCGGATCATTCACCGGAATCACGCATCCGTGGGCCACTTCGCAGTTCACGTGCTCAAACTGGATCGTCGTATGGTCGATGCGGAAGTCGTGCAGCAGCCGCGCTTTCACATCGCGCAAAATGCGCTCGCTCATGGATAGTTGGATGTCGCCGATCGAAATATGGCAAGAAAGCGCATGCGATTCCGATCCGATGCTCCAGACGTGCAGGTCGTGGACATCATTGACTCCCTCGATGGATCGAATCGCCGACTCGATCTTTTCCAGCTTCATTCCGCGCGGCGTGCCTTCAAGCAGGATGTTCAACGTCTCGCGCACAATCCCGAATCCCGACCACAAGATCAGCACACCGATCCCGACCGAGAGTGCAGAATCGATCCAGTAGTTGCCCGTAACCAGAATGGCCCAGCCACCCGCGATGACCGCTGCAGTCGATAGCGTATCTCCAACTTCGTGAAGCAGGGCGCTGCGGATATTGACGTCGCCACCCGAGCGATAAAGGAGCAGCGCAATCACTCCATTCATCAGCACTCCGGCCCCCGCCACCCACATCATGACGCTGGCCTGAACGTGCTCGGGATGCTGCAGGCGCCGAAAGGCCTCGTAGAAAATGAAAAATGAAACACCAACGAGAGATGTCGAGTTCACCAGCGCGGCCAGCACTCCGGCCCGCTGATACCCATAGGTCTTTGTGGAATTTGCCGGGCGCGACTGGAAATACACCGCCACCAGGGACAACAGCAGTGCAAGAAAATCTGAAAGATTGTGCCCCGCTTCCGACAGCAGAGCCAGCGAATGCGCCCGGATGCCAGCCACCACCAGCAGCACGATATAGGCCAGGGTTACTGCCAGCGAGATTTTCAGAACCCGCGTCGTCCCGCCCGCGCCGTGAGCATGCACGTGCATCTTTTAAGTTTACGGGCTGAAAAGCGGCGCTTCAAGCGGCGGGACTGCCACTTCCTCCCGAAAATTCGACTCTATGGTCGGGTAAGACTGTCGAGGTAGCGATTGTTGTAAAACGTGGTGGTCTTCTGCACGAATTCAATGATCTTGAACATCCGTTCGCGGGCCTCCCGGTTCATCTCACGGAATTGCACCGCAAAGCCGCTGCCCGGATCGAGCCTCGCGACAGTTCCTTCTGCATACAGGTTCGGATCATCCATCGAGAAGATCAGCTTGATCTTGCTGCCGGGCGATAAGATCGTGCTGGTCTCAACATAGCAGCCGCCCAAACTGACGTCTGTCAGGTTGGCGAACATCGGAGCCGGTTCCGCCTCCGTCTTCATCTCAATCGTCACACGGCACTTCATGCGCGGATGCGTTCGCCGGTCTTTGTACGCCATTTCCTTTTGCTTTTCCAGATACATGCGCCGGTCCGCCTCGGCGAGCAACTGCTCAGCATCTTTCCCGTCCGCGGGGTAAACTGCCCTGCCCACACTCAGCGACAAAATTTCCTCCCCGCACACTTCGTTGCCGGCGTGCCGGGCCAGAGCACGCATTTGTTCCGCCTTTTTCGCCGCCGCTTCCGCCGTCAGCCCGGGTGCAATGACCACAAACTCATCGCCGCCCATGCGAGCCACATAATCGTACTCGCGGCAACTGTCTTTCAGCGCCTGGGCAAACAGTCGTAGTACACGATTGCCCTCCAGATGGCCAAAGCGGTCGTTAATCTGCTTGAAGCCATCCATATCTGAGACCATGACGGTCAGCGACGAGTTGTCCCGCTTGCAACGCGCGAGTTCGCGGTCCAGTTCCAGGAATAGTGACCGCGCATTGGGCAATCCCGTCAGATAATCGGTGATCGCGGAGTTCTCTGCCTGCGCGTATTTGAGCGCGTTTTCGATCGACAAGGCCATCTTGCTGCTGACTGCCAGCAAGATGCGCAGGTGATCGGAGGTGAATGCATCGCGCTCGGAACGATAGAGTGCGAGCACACCAATAACCCCACCCACGCCTTCCAGCGGCACTGCCAAGGCCGAGCGTAAAGTGCTGAACTTTGAGGGATCGTTCAGATAGCCGGGCTCGACCGACGGATTCCCGTTCACGATCGGCTTTCGATTCTGCGCTACCCATCCCGACAGCCCCTCTCCGATCGGCAGCCGCAGCGAAGAAAACAGGCGGTAGTTGTCGCCATTCACATATTCGGGGACGAGTTCATTCTCGCGCCGGATGTAGATAGCGATGGCATCGTAGGGCACCATCGGCTTCAGCTTGACCGAAAACACTGAGAGCGTTTCCTGCAAACTGAGCGACGCGCCCAGATCCTGACTGAGTTCGAAAAGTGTCTGCGCCTCCTGGCGTGCCGCCGCAATCGAAGACAAGAATGTGGCTTCGTGTCCCACGAAATCTTTGGCCTTGGCCTTCTCGAATCCGGCCGCAGGCTCGAGTCCCCGCTCGATCTTGATCGAAGTCGAGAGCGGCCCGTTGGGATCGCTGGCCGACTTGGCCACCGCGATGCGCTCCAGTTGTTGGTAGCGCTGCTGCAGGATCTCCACCACTTTCGGGTCGAACGATTTTCCCGATTCCGCCACCAGTTTCTGCATCACCTCTTTCAACGGCAGAGCCCGACGATATTGCCGATCGGAGGCGAGCGCATCGAGATAATCGACGGCCGACAGAATGCGTGCTCCGACTGGGATCTCCGCGCCTTTCAGCCCTAGCGGATATCCAGAGCCATCCCACTTTTCATGGTGCGCCCGCACAATCGGAACAACTGGATACGGGAAGCGCACCCGCTCCAGAATCTCGGCCCCGACCAGCGTGTGAATCTTCATCTTCTCGAACTCTTCCGGCGTCAGTCGCCCCGGTTTCGAGATAATGTGCTCGGGCACAGCGAGCTTCCCAATGTCGTGCAACAGCGCTGCGGCATGCAGGGCTTCCAACTCTGGCCCCGCTATACCCAACTCCTTCGCAACTTCGATCGCATATACGCGCACGCGCTGCAGGTGCTCATGTGTCGTGTGATCCTTCGCCTCAATCGCAAGCGCCAATGCCTCGATGGTTCTCAGGTGAAGGTTTGACATCTCCTCCACATGGCGCTTTTCGTCTTCCAGCTTGCCCAGATAGAGGCGGTACGAGCGGTAGATCACATAAACCGCCGGAAGCACCAGCAGCGACGTTTCCCAGTTGGACGTTTTATTCAGCCACGCAATGCTCCCCGCTACTCCGGCTCCGACCAGGTAATAGGGAAACGACCAGAAATAGCAGTCCACGAGAATGCGCTTCAGCGGCCGCCCCTCTGTCAGCGAGATGACCATTGCAATCGAGCCCGCATTGGCAATGAAGTAGACAGTCGCTGCCAGGCCCAGCAGCACCGGGCTGCTGTCCACAACGACCCGCGACCACGGGTGGTGGTACACCACGTACGCCAGCGCCGTCGAAGTCGCCCCGGCACAGATGTTGAACGTCACCTTGATCGCGTCGGGCCGCTCCGGGTACAAACACTGCGCCAACATCGACGCAGCGCCCAAAATCAGCGTCTCGGTGAGACTCAGCTCCAACACTCCGATGAGAATGAACAGGAAATTTACGGAAAGAGTCCCGCTGATCCCGGGCAAGTTGACCTTCAGGCGCGAGGCCAGCAGCGCGATCCCCAGGTAGCAAATGAACTCGGCGATATTCTTACTGCTCTGATGAATGCCGCCGTAGATCAGAACAGCGGTCCCTGCGCTGACAATCAGGCTGATAAACAGCTTTGCCAGTAGAGACAGACCTCTCCATGAGCGCGACGGCGCAGGCAGACCCGTACTAATGCCGGTATCACTCGTCATGCGGCAGCCCGAGGCAAATGCCTCGGTCATACCAATGAATACCAGCTAAGACCTTATATCAAAAGGATTTAGTGGATTTGGAGAGAAACTTCGGTAACCATCACAGGTGACCCCTCTTCCTACTCCAGGAACTG
>Ga0209698_10005778_pt1 | contig 13291 bp, 27 predicted proteins | sample LitLauG_LLR_2012_FD_187203 | JGI IMG/M metagenome (GOLD analysis project Ga0209698, IMG submission 187203) | Freshwater sediment microbial communities from Pennsylvania, USA - Little Laurel Run_MetaG_LLR_2012 (SPAdes) (version 2) | ecosystem: Environmental > Aquatic > Freshwater > Creek >... | reverse complement strand
AAGTTTGTCAACTACCGTCTGTGAGACCATCTGTGTCCTTCTGTACTTCGTTGGTACAGGAAAAGTTTATCAGAATACACCACAGATGTCAAGTCGATTAGGCGGCAGCTTTTTCAGGTGGAGAATTTCGAGTGAATTTGCGTTTCACCTTATCATTCTCAACGTAAATCGAGAGATTCTTAATCTCACCTACGTGCCGAGATGCGGCTCCTAGCCATTCACGGGTAGGGTGCGCCCGCAAAGAATTTTGACCAGCTTCGGTCCCCTTTCTGACATCATCACGCAACATTTGCGGCAAAGAGTACCAGTGCTTGGCGCACATAAGATTCTTTGTCGATACGTTGTCGTTACATCCTTTTACTACACAGGACATTTTGTTTTTACACTCCTAGTGAGTGGACTTGCATGAAATGTGGTTGTTCGCCACACCTTGAATTCCACCGCTATTACAAATGGTCGTATTACCACCCTGAAGGGTTCCACCGGATGTGCTCCAGGTGATCCAAGGTTGGCTTGGATACGTCGGATAGTAATGAGGCTTGTCGCAGGGATGCGGCTGCGTACAATAGAATGGATAATGGTTCAAAGGACAAGGCACATTCTTTTCGACTACTTTGATGCGCTCGATCACCTTCGGTTCCCCGACCACTCGAATCTTTTCGATCACCTGAGTCTCAGGCATCGATACCTTAACTGTCTTACCGTCTTCCGAGACATCAACTTTGGCGTTGTTCGGAAGTTCAATTTGAATACCTTTTAATTGTATCGTCATTTTCTTTTTTGTCAAGGCTGACCCATGCGGCCAGCCCCGATCCTCCGAATTTCTTATTACTTTACCAAATCTTCCGTGTTGACGGTCGAGCAGAGATTGCTGGTTGCATAAGTGCCTTCAAGAGCACTGCTTACATAGCAACTACGAACTGCACTCATGGATTTCATAGCGGCACCAGTATTGGCGACCGTATAGTTGAGAGCATTGTTGATGCCATACTGTGCGGCTTCTTGCCATGCATCCTGGTTTGCACCGAGATAGACAAAGCCCCATTTATTTTCATTCTGCCGAAGATCGATCAAAGTCTTAATGCTGGATCTCTTCCATTCACGGGATGAATTCTCTTCACCATCGGTCATGATCGTAATCATAACATCAGTTTCCCCAGGAGCAGCGGTATCGATAGTGTTTCCGATTGCGTCGAGCAATGCAGTTCCACCACCAGGAGTATAAGTCTGCTTGGTAAGACGTGGCACTTCGGCCAACGGAATGTCCTTGTAGACCACAGTCGATTGATATGAGAACTTCGTCAGGCTAACAAGATAGCGGACTTCGGTCGTTGATTCTTCTACTTTCATCGTATCAAGCTGTTCATTGAAACCACTAATTACTGTGTCCCACTGATTAAGCATTGAGCCGGATTCGTCTATGATAAACTTCTGTTTGATTGTTTTCATTTTTCCAAATTTCCTGTGTACGGGAAAGCTTGCCCGCCACAGGAGTATATATGCCGTCTAAATACGGCTGGAGAAAGAAAACAAGATGTCTACAGTACCTAATCCTCCGCAACCGACTACAGGTGAATACCCACTTTCGGCACTCGTGCCATCGTTTATTCACACGTTTACAAACCAAGCTGACTTCCAAGCAAAGACAGGTCAAGCACCACCCCCGTATGATACTTCGAAGCCCATTAAACTTTGGCTAGATACTACTAAGGCGGCTGCAATGACTACAATGTCGTATACAACCGCAGTATTGGATTCTTCTTTCCAAAAAGCAGTCATCCAAACTTTGCAACTTCCAGAATTTGTTGCTAATTCGGTAAACATTCCACCGGATTCGGGTCCGACTCCGACCAATACGAATGGCACCCTAGCAACCCCGATTCGCCCACTTCTTCCCGGCGAAATCCTAGTAGCCAGCCCGTTCGGAATCAGTGTTCAGAACACGAACGTTGATCCTGTTACCCCTGTCACTAGCGGCGGTCTCACAGCACAAGAACATGCATGGCTTTCTGCAATCTTTACCTGGACGCAAAAGCATCCGTAAAGAGTTCTAAAACACAAAAAAGGCGTCTAAGAGATTATGAGTCTCTCGGACGCCTTTTTTGTTGGCAAACGTTGGCATGTGCGGATGGGATTCTACGCCGCTATCGACTCCTCCACCCGCACACGTTCTTCCAACCCCGTTTTGGTAGGAAGCGACTCCCACTTAACATCATGAAGTACAGGGCTTCACTATCCAGGGGCAACCTGGAGTGCTTTTCTTTCACCTTTGACGCACAATCTCTGGATCAGCTTAGGTCGCTGGAGTTGAACCTACTAAACCAACCCAGTTACTTTCGTCTCGGTGAGCCATCTTGCAGTCCTTCAAATGGATCAGATGCGCTCTCTAGAATTTACCGAGACTCCGGTAGATTTTTACTACTTTCGAAGCCACTGGGACCACCAGTTTGACGGCTTCGGTACTACACCACACTAGAGCGGAAACTTCCGCCCGCCGTACACAAAGTATTCAATGCAAAACACAACAATTTTTAATTTTATCTTTAGAGCAGGGTTTCTGCTAGAATACTACCCTGCCGTTTCCCTTTCGTCGTACCTAATCCTAGCATTTTTCAGTGGCACGTCCGATTCACTACACCCGGTTACGATCTCGTCAGAAACGAGCGTGCCGGGTTTACTCCCGAGATCCGCTACGGCCCCGTACCAAGCGGGGATAGACGGATGTGCTACCACTACATCACCCATGCTTAGAGATACTTCTACCGACTCCGTTGATCTCTATTCAACGTGTCATCGAAGAACATAGGTGCGAACTCAAAAGTCGCAACAGTCCAAACAACCAAAAGCCACAACAGGCCAAAAACCAAAACCAAAAACCATTTCATTTAGATTGCTCTCTTGGAGATCAAGGTTTCTAACCCCGATCCAGTCTTCACTCTCGCACGGACTTTTCACATTATCCAATGAGATCGGCTTTGCGGGCCTTCTGCACGACAACCTAACAAAACCATCATAACAGGATCGACATGGGATGTCAAGTGCTTCATTTAGTATACCTATTGAAAACTTCCGCCCCACGGCATCCCGTTAAGGTGCAATAATATCTGTGCTCATGACCGTATTTAGGCTGGGTCGAGCGTAGACTCCAGTTCATCGGCCTTCCCCAGGAGTAGAAACATATTCTCATAATCCTGTTGCTTCTTGGCTACTTCAGCTTCTTTTCTTAGTTCAGCAATACGTTTAGAAATTGTCTGTTGAGATGCAGTCATATTTTTAAGAGGCCGAGCGGAAACTTTGCGAGAAACCACCCGGCCTATACACCACGACGTTCGGCGTGATCCTTTGAATTTAACGGAGATTTGAAGACTTTACTTGAGAAATGTAAATGAGATCTTGATTGAGACCTAGCCATTCACACCATGCACGGAAAGAGCTTGCATTGTGTTCTTCTAAGTGCAGCATTCCGTCGAGCGGTGCTCTTGGATCGAATAGAAGTTGCCGACCAACCCGAGCCATGTCACAGACATCATCGGCATAAGCCTGCCAATAAGAAGGACACCAATCAATCGCATCCGAGACAACCGAAGGAACACCTTCAGCAATACCATCGGCAGTCACCATATTGAATGATTCAGTGTAACTACCTTGAATCAAAAGGTGCATCTTGCGAACATAATCACGGAACTGCGGCCATGTTGCCCATCCCAATTCCTTCAAAGTGAAGCCGGGGATGTTTCCGACCATCGCTCTTACCGAATTGAGAATTGTCGCTCCACCACCTTCTAGTCGCCCACCAGAAACCCAGAATTCGGTATCGACCTTTAGATCTTCGTGCAGGGCCAATGCTGCGCCCGCTGCGCTCATCAGATTCTTTTGTGGACGTGTGGCACCAAATGCGCCGATGCGCAGCGTACCGCCCTTGTAGACAGGCGTATTGGTGGTTGTTGAATAATCCAGGTAATACATGTTCGGTAAGTAAGTACATGGAGCTTGATAAGCATCACGGACCCAACGAATGAACTTGCTTGAATTTCCGGCAATGTTAAACTTCAAAGAAGCCAACTCCAAGTCAATGTATTCTCGAAGCAATTTGACACCATTAGTGTCGGCCTGGAGAAAACCTACATTTGAATGACAGTTGACTGCGATACGAACATTCGGGTACTTGAATGTGATCAGTTGAAGTTCTCTGGTAGGAATCCACGGTGCCGCTACTTCGACGTGGGTTACGTCGGTATTCTTTGAGAGGTAGTCGTCTAACCCCGCAGAATTTAAGATGGGCAGGACCGTAGCTCTGATTCCTTGTCTGTCTAAAACTTTCGCAATATTGAGGGCAGCAACACCAAGACCAATGTGAGAAATACCCGCATAGGCCGCAAAGTTTTTATAAGCTAATACAACGTGAACGTTCTTTTTTTCCATGTGATACCAATCAGGGAGAAGAGATTTTTTATTCAGGATCAACCATACTTATCGTATCATTGATTTTGATTTTGTCATCCCTGTACAATGATTTAGTTACCCTCGGTAAGCACTAGTGACAATACCATCGGTAACACGAAATGTGATTCGTCCTTGGCGATATTCACAATTCAGTACTTGTTGACCAGATCCCAATTCTACAGCAACTTCAAATCCAGCGATCTTCGCAAGATTGCCTGCTGCCTCGACCGTCATTCCGACATAGTTCTGTAACGATAATGTTTCCATAATTTAATCCCCTATCCAATCCGGTGCTTCCCATTCATCCTCGACCACTCGAACGTAAAGAACACCCTCGGATTCATCAAACTCCCACTCTAATTTATCTTCGTAGGCATTGTAGTTCAATTCACGGATGAGTTTATCCGGTAATGCCATCGTACAATCTTCATTGAGGCGGCAGACATGAGATTTCTTACCGAAGCCCGCATTCACATAAACTTGTAGTTGGGGCTTGGGTTCTTTTTGTGCTTCTGATTCTTGAAAATCGAACTCTTCTGTTGCTACATTTTCTTCATCATTCATATGTTGCACCCTGTCTCTCGAAATAATCGTAAATTTTTTCTTGAGGAACGTGGTCGAACCCTTCTAGGAAGCGGAATCCAAGCGAGTACAGTCTATCGTTCTCGTGCATTCTGTCTAAATGTTCGATAGCATGTTTGAGCTTCGTCTTGGCGTAACCATATGTGAGAGTATGGTAAATCTTCGCCAGGAACATTACGTCGTCCGATCCCCCATGACAGAGATCGCCAGAGACAAAAAATCGTAGTGCCATTTAATCCTCGACACGCTGGCCATTCCGATAGACTTCAGCAGCAAATTTTGCAATTCCTTTTGCAGCGAACCCAGGCGGGGAGGCAGGTTCAATAGGCAGGTCGGGTTGACTTTCGTGAGGTTTGTAAACGATCTGTGGCCTAACAGGAGGGATTTTTAGACCACGCATGATCTCAATGAATGCATCAGCAATCAAAGGAGTTAATTCATCGTGACTGGCCCCGGTTACTGTTCTCGAATATCGAAAGTCATCTGAAAAGGTGGTACAGATTTCTACACTAAATTCTGGTACACCATCGACCACTTGATGGTCGTTAAAACGAACGAAAAGATTCTCTCTCATTTTCCTCGATGAAAATGGGCGGCTTGGGTCGCCGCCCGGTCCAACGTTTTATACTTCAACTGGTTCTTCGACTGCCTGGGACTCTTCAGTTTCCATGTCGAGCACACCAGCATCAAGTTGTGCGGTTTCATCTGATTTGAAAAGGAACGACTTGAGTTTGTAAGCTTCGCACTCTTCCAAATGATCGAGGCGAACTACGACACCTTCCAGCGGAACTTCCATGTTGTTGTACGGGCACATTTCATCGGGAGCATACTTTGCTCGTACTTCCTCGACAAACTGCGCACGCCAATCACGAATATCCGCATGTTGAAGATACTGCAATTCTTTACTACCGAAATCACCAGCCTTTCCGTAGTAAATTTCCTTGACCATCTCGAAGCCATATTTAGCGCAGAATTGCTTCATCTGCGGCCACGAGAATTCAATTACTTTGCCGTCTTCGTTGGTCATTGTCACACGGTAGACCACCAACTTGTTTTCGTTAGCAGCGCATCCGTAATGGTAAGCTTTACCATTCTTAGCTTTCTGGATGCCTGCTCCACCGGGAGTGTAACCTACGATCTCGCCGTAGACCGTTACGCCCTTCGGGATTTGCAGCTTGATTTTTTTAGCCATCGCACCCCAAAGATCCGTGCCGTAGTAATGGAACAAATCCGGCTTCTCTTCATCTACGCCCTTTACGACGTTACGGGAAGACCATGTGTAGCCGTATTCCTGATCCTGGATCTTGACTCCCAACTTCTGAAGCCAACGTTCGTACCACTTGAGTTCCTTCTTGACCAGGATGTGAGCGAAGATTGCCGATGTACCATGCCACTTCGAAGAAATTGAAATGGTGTCATCCGGCGAAATCTTGTGCATGTTTCGACCAAGCTGTTCGGTGTCGATGTGAAAACGGAACTGACCTTGAACAAGCTTGTCCTCGGCTCGTGGCTTACGACCTTGCTTGCCGCCCGATCCACCACCCATCATGCGGGTGACACTTGGAATGTACTTGGTGCAAATTTCCTTGTCACCAATCTTGTCGAATTCACTACCAACCTTGAACTCGTCTAGATCAATGCCCAAATATGAAAGCGAGTTAATCGGAATCCAAAAACCTTCCGACTTGTGACCTCGGAACTTCACGACCTTAATGCGACCGTGCTTCTCGAAGTAGCCCTTCTTGAGGGGATCGACGTTGCCCCATTCCGGGTGGCTGTACAAGTTGTTAGCACCCAGGAATGATTCGCTCAAAGCGGTCTCAGCAGGAAAGAACAATCCTACCTCACCGGGCTTTGTTGTGATCGAAACAATCACCGAATTGCCAAACAAGATCGCCGCCTGGACGTTATTGCAGTTCGGCAGGGCAACCAGCTTGTCAATCTCACAGACAACTGCGCAGTAGTTCTTGTTCTTTGGTGTTTCGAATTTCATCTGAGACCTCTTTCCTCATCTCAGGATAGCATAAGATGTCATCTTGTCAATGAGATGACATCAAATAAAATGCCGGATACGGAGACCCGAAGGCTTCGATACCCGGCACTTAATTTTGTGCTGCGTTGGTTTTTAGAGGACCGACTGAATCTTCCAGAAGTCGTCTGCAAGATTGCTGTTCGTGATGTAGTTGTAAGGCATCAGGAAGTAGCCGTTTAGACCCCAGAATGGACCCCAAGAATTGCGAACGATGACGTACTGTGGTGGAATCACCGTCTTGACGCCGTTGATGGTTACAGTAACCGAATTAGGACCGTCGTTATAACCGACAGCAACGACCGCATGACCGCCTAGAACCTGTTCGTTGGCCCCTGGCATAGGTACGATGCCAGTTGACGCAACCGCATTGCTCTCGAAGCTCTCATAGACCGTAAAACCGAAAACAAAACCATATCCTGAAGCGATACACGCCTTCATGTCGGTGATGTCTTGAGTGATGCTCTGATAGAGAACAGACTTCGTTTTCAATCCAGCAGCAAAAACAGAAGCGGGTGGTTTCGTAGCAAACTTGTTTACGTTGTAAGCCCACAATGTCTCAGGAGGAGCACCCCATTTGTTGATGGCCTTTGCACCATCCGTCAGGGTCGCACCGGAGTCGGTGGCAATCGTTCCTTCCAACGAGCGTTCATTGTAGTAAATGAACAGACGGCTTGGAATGAAGATAGGAAGTTTTTGCTTGATCAAGTCAAACTCGACAGCAGCCGCCAAAGCATTTGCAGTGCAAGAACCTAGCTGTTGTTGGTTATAGACAGTAGGAAACTGAGGACGCAAATCTTGGAACGTCGGTAGAGACGCTGGAGTTGCAGAAAAAGAAAACTTGTGGTCTCGAATATCGGGTAGCGAAGGTCGCCAGCCGTAGTTTTTGTTCAGAATGGATTTTCCCATGCCATTATTTAGGCGAGGGGAAATCCGTCCTTTAAGTCAATGAATTGATTAGGGCTTTGATCCAGGCTGTCGCTTCGGCGCAGCGTTTGACTTGCTTGTCGTACTGATCGCCGTAATAAACGATATCTTTTACGGCTGCTGCATTTTTCTCTGCTCGAAGTTCACTTGCGGGCTTCGGATTTTTCAGACGACTTTTGAGTTTGGCAATTTCTTTGTCATAGAAATCCGTCGAAGCATCCGCCTCATCGAGGGATTTGAGCATGTATTCTTTGAGATTGGTGCATTCTTCAGGTGGGGTCCATGCTTCAACTTGTTCCCGCATGGATTTGAGAATGGCTAATTGCTTCTTGCCCTCTTTATATCCTTTTCGAAGGGATTTAAGGGAATCTTTGCAGTAAGAAGTCTCTTCTGCAAGAAGTTCTTCATCGGTCATGGAAACCGACAGCGCTAATCGAGCCTGCGCCTTATCGAGGGATTCTTTGTAGTAAGAATCCGGTTTGATCTCTTCTGGAATCGGGGTATCCATCGGATCGTCTCGCATTGAAATGAGAGCACCGAAAGCCCGAGCGCACTGAAGAGTCCATTGTTTGAGTGTTAAATTACCATCTACGAGAGCATGTACGTAACCGTTTGCAAGCATGTTATACCTTCCATTTCAGCATAACATGCCTGCTACGGAGATGTCACCTACAAACCCGAAGTTTCATGTCGGCTAATTCCGGCGCACGATTAGGTACATCATTCGGTCGGACGTACTTGGTCTCGAAGGCATTGCGCAACTTCTGATTGTACTCGGCCTGGAGCCTCTGGTAGTTCTGCTCGTATGCCATGACCTCAGTCCTTCGCTGGGTCTGTTCGTCGCTGCCTTGAGCCTGGGAAAGGGCTTTATCGGCACTACAGACGTTGCGGGCCGTCGCCTGTAACGACTCGTCGTACTGGTAGGCAAACGCCCACTGCTTTTCGACGTTATCGACACTGACTTTGGAGAAGGGTAAAGCGACCCAACCCAATCCCACACAGATGGTCAAAAGACCGACAAAAACAAGTAAGGTAATTCCTACGATTCGCATGTTTTTACTTTTCTCCTATGGCATCAGCCAGAATTTGTAAAGCTTTGTTCGGATTGCTGTCTTTCAGTGCCGCCCGAGCAGCAGTCTGTGCAGCCAGCAGACGAGGATCTGTACTCATAACCAAAGTCGTCTGTTCACGTTGGAAAATCATAGGCGCATTGGTACAGAACTGCGGGAACATACCACGCCATTCAGCGTAAACGTCCGAAGGTCCGAAGCCGTAATCGTACTCGCTGCTTTTTCCGTACATCCCGTCAGGACCCGGATCGGTATCGAAAGGTCGCTTGCTGCCGGAAGTCGTCTTTCCGACAATCGGAATCGTGAACGGCTTGTAACCAGCCGGAAACGCAGTACACCACAAAATCGTGGTCGGATCGTCGGCCATCTTTTGGCGTTTGATGTAGTTCTTGTATTCGATGTCATTAACAGGAATGTACGTCGCATGGTCATTGGCCTTTGCAAGGGCTTCTGACTTGGCTTTGTCTGCTTCAGAACAACTTACTAGCATTCCTGCTAGTGCTATCGTGGTTAACGTGAGTAACTTAATCATCGTCGTACTTTTCATAAACCTCTCCCAACCCAAATTGACTTCTTTTTTGCTTTGAATCTCCAGCATTGAATGTCTGGAAACATAACATGCGCCTGCCCGGTATAACCGCAGCGGTCACAAATCCGTCGCCAGTCTTCAGGACGGACACCTGTAAAAATTCGCCGGAACAAAGCGGTCCAGGCGTTTTCCGGCTTACTTACTTGATGCGGTTCTGATGTCACAAATTTCTCTCTCTGACGTACCTGATGTATTCGATGAGACCACGCATTTCTGTAGCTAGATTTGCAGCATCTTTATTGGTAGCTGGTGTATAAAGTCCTGTAACCCCGCCTGCCGCCAATATCTCGGCAATTACATCGATTCTCTCATCGATTTTTTTCGTAAGTTCTAGTGGTCTGCCGTTCAAATCTTTTGTCTTCATGCGGTTGGTCCGTAATTTCTTTGACCCGGCACCGAAATCATCTCGTACCGTTCAATGTGTTCAATCTGGTCGGTCAATTTGTGCAATTCGTCTTTCATGTGATCGAAGACGTTCTGAATGATCTTCTCTCGGAACTTGTTCTTTTCGTTCTTGGCGAACTGGAGCGACTTATCGACCATTCCCAGCGCTTTCATTTGCGCCGAGACCAGGACCCGCAGACCATCCAACTTCACGACCAATTGCGCATTGTGCCGTTCATCAAGAATTCGGTCGGCTTGATGTGCAAATTGGACCAGAAGACGAAGTTGTGGTGACGAAAGCGCTTCCAGGTCGAATTTCAAATCGAAAGTAGGTGTGTCTTCATCCTCATAACCACCCAGGCCATCATTTTTGTGTTCATCGGTCATATCGTTTTCTCCAGCTTCGCTCGAAGTTTGAAATATTTCTTAGTCCAATCCATATCGTATAGATTGACGCCAGCACCGTTGATACAGCAGACGTGCAATGTACATAGGGGACGTAGATGCGGAGGCGCTACGCAGCCCGTAGGCCCCATTAAAGGCAATCTGGCGTTGAGATCCACCGAGACCAAAACTTCACCCAGTTCTTCGGCTCTTTCCATGGCCATTTCACAGTACATTGGGTCGCAACAGGAATGAGGAACCCTACAGGCACCTTTACCTTTCCCGGCGCATAATGGAGCGGTCATGTTAGCCATCTCCACCCATTGAGATTTTTGTTTGTCAGTCAAGCGATGGCACAACTTTCGGAATTTCGATCTGGCCGATGGCCTTGACGGACTTTACGATGCCTCCGCTGACCTGTTTGACTAAGAGAATCGAATACATGTAAAAGGTCGGAATCGCCCACCAGCATTGAATGAGAATTCCATGCTGCGGACAGAAAATCATGTCGATCAAATCAAACATTTTTCACCACCATCTTGTTATAGGCTTCAAGGGAAGTTATTTGGAGCAATTCAGTCTGGTATTCGTTCCAGGCTTCCGTCAGCAATCTGGAAAGACCGGAAGGAAGTGCTTCCATCCGGTCCAATTCCGCAGTAAGATTGGTGTCCGTAAACGAATCCCAAAGTTCCGCCATTCGCAAATTGAAACCTTGGCGGTTTTGAGAAAAATCTTCGACTGCTCGAAGCGCACAGGACACCATCTTGGATTTGATCCGTTGGCGAGTGGTCATTTTACGCAGCCTTCGCTTTCCCGTAAGGACTGATCTTTCGATCATGAGCGATGATGGTTTTGCCACCGATCATCCGGCGCAGTTTCTTGGCATCTTCCAGGGTCTCGGTGGTAGCGAAATCGTTGCCATCCACGACGGAGAAGACCTCGATGGTCTCGAACTCATCGGTCGAGAAATCCACGAAACGGCTATGATAACCGTCCAGAGCGATGGAATACCTGTTGTTCAGCAGGCACTCGGAGATCTCCCCTACGGAGAAACCACCTTCGTTCTCGAAACCCCAGAAACCCGCATAAGGCGTAAACAGGCGAACCCGCTCACCCAGCTTGTAAATCGGTTGTCCGTTCTCGTTTCGTGTCATGATGTTATATTACCACATCTACCGACATTTGTCAAGTAGATGTATCAACTTTCTTGGGCGTCTTGCCATTGGGCAAAGTATCCCCGAAATTTGGTATCCGCATCAGTCGTAAGCGGCTTGTAAGCTTCCAGGTAACCCAGCCACTCGTAGACACCAGACAGGTCATAGACCAACGTCGTATTACCTTCCCGGTTGAAGACTCGAATGTATCCGCCGTCTACGTTGTAGTAGCAGCCTACGTACCGATCATCGATCAGGACCGCTGTTGAATTCAAAAGCTCCATGACCTTACCTGTTGTTTGGTTTACTTTTACGTCACGTACAATCATAAACCCATAGTACCAGGATCAAGATCGAAAGTCAAGAAGACGTATCTTCTTTTTGCTTCCGAGCGAAACTTTCCCGTTCTTTCAGAATTTGAAACGAGGTTCCCTGGTCATATTCCTGGCCATCACGAGGATCGATCCAGTGAATGATGCGAACCATTCCCATTTTTTTCATCTTACAGACACGCCATCCCGCTTTCGCTAGGCGGGCCTGGGTCTTGTTGGGGTGGAAAAGATTCCCTTTGCCGTCGCTGATTTGACCGTCCACTTAGTCCTCCCGTAAGAACTTCCAGAAAGCCTTTTTAAGCGCCTTCGGCGTGATAGGATTGGTTCTGGAATAGATGGCGATTGCGTACAGGTCGCTTTCGGTATCGATCTCGCTGATTTTTGCCGCTCCAGCGATTTTCTCCAAAATCGCATCCAGCTTTTCCATATCCGGCTGTTCTTTCCAATCCCAGGTCAAGAAAAATATCTCGTTCATCGTTTCTTCTTTCCGTAAACCTTCGGTTCACTAAAATGCTTGCACTTTGGATGGTTGGTACAGGCAGGCTTATGTGCCTCCCGTGAGCATCCACATCGACCGCATTGGTCCTTCTCGTGCTTCTCGTATTCCATTTAATACAGATCCTCTAAAAGATTTTGAACATCCAGACTAATGTCCCTCAATGCAAACCGTTTTCGAAATGCATGAATTCTGGCGACAAATGTTGGAACATCTTCCTTATGAAGCCAAAGACGATTCGGCTTTGAGGTTCCGGGGATAACTTTCACCCGGAGATCTTTAAGAGCACCCCAATCTCCATAGTTCTCTGGAATCTGGTTAATGTTTAGATTGTAACATTCTGTGGCGAGGTTGACGTAGTTCATGCGATTGCTCCAATACTTCTACGATAATCGGTAACCCGATTTACATAGGTCTCGACATCATCCTTATGGATTTCCATACTATGATAATCGGAAGTAGTTCCGGTGATCCGAAGATCTTTACAGATGGTGTCTGCGTACCGGGAACCGTACTGACATTGCATTCCCAGCCGACCACGACATACATCACCGAGATTGACAAAATCGACTTGTGGCATCAAACTGAAGTATAACAGGTCGGATGCCACATGTCAAGAACATACATCTAGTTTCGGAAAAACAGCTTCCGGCTGATGGTTCCGATAAGCACGTCAGCCGCCACGGGCTTGATTCGATCAATGATGTCGTATTCGGTCCCGACGAGCGCAGCAAATTCGACATCAAATTGCTCGTACCCGTTCAAATATCGAATATAAACATAATCGATCTTCGGGGATTTGGTCACTCGAAAACGAATGCCGTCACCCATGGAAATCGGTGGTTTAGCTCCCCACTCTTTCGTAAAAATGTCATTTTTGGTCACAAAGTCGGTCAAAGTA
>Ga0209698_10005777_pt1 | contig 13298 bp, 7 predicted proteins | sample LitLauG_LLR_2012_FD_187203 | JGI IMG/M metagenome (GOLD analysis project Ga0209698, IMG submission 187203) | Freshwater sediment microbial communities from Pennsylvania, USA - Little Laurel Run_MetaG_LLR_2012 (SPAdes) (version 2) | ecosystem: Environmental > Aquatic > Freshwater > Creek >... | reverse complement strand
CGTCCGCCGTCTCTGCGGGATAGAGCGCGAGCGCCTTGAGCACATCGCGGAAATTCATTCCCGCGGCTTTCACTTCGATCACGACTTCACCCGCGCCGCACGACGGCAGTGCGAAGGGCACGAGACGCAGCGCATCGAGGAGACCGCGCTCGCGGGACTCCAGACGCAGCGGCACTGAACTCCCCAACACCTGTTCGCGCGGCTGCAGTCCGCGATTGATGCGCCGCACAAGTCGCGCCTCACCACGGAATGCGACTTCGCGTTCGCCGTCGCGTTGCTGCAATTCATTCCAAACCAGCATGGCGTCCGCAGCCGATGCGGCGGGCGGGAGATCGATGCCCCGGCAGGTAAAATTCGGATGCTCATTCGCAACCACGCGCAACAGGCCGATCGCGGCGCCCTGCGCGACAGCCACGGCGTTGTTCCTTCCGACCGCCTGCGCGCCACGCGTGATCAAATCAATTCGCAGCTTCGCCGCCGGGTTCACCGCTTCGAGCGCCTGTGCAAGATGAAACAATCCATCGGTGCCCAGCATGGCCGCGTCTTTGCTCAGTCCGGGTTCGTGCCCGTCCAGACTCCACAGGATTACAAAACGCTCGGGTGAGTCATCCGAGCATGCCTCGATCAGGTGCTTCCAGTCTTCAGGTGCCTCGGCGCGGAGTGTGAATGTGTCCATTTTGTCGGACACGAATGCATTTCCGCGATGAGCCACGCGACAACGGACGCCACTCGCGCGGAGTTGCTCGGCAAGCTGCGCACCGAGACCGGACTTGTCTGCAAACACGAGCCATGATTTTTCAACCGGCGCGGCGAGCGCACTTGGTGCCAGCGGTGCGGGATCGTTCCACGGCTTCCGCGCCATGAGTCCGATGAGGCTCTCGCCGCCTTGCGTGCGGATCAACCCGGACAGCGATGCGGTCTCGTTGAAGCCCGACTCACGCAGCACTTTTTCCCACTGGGAACGTTCGAGCAGCGGATGTTTGGGACGCAGATCGCGATCGGTGAAGCGCCACCAGCCGGCCGTCAGACCGAAGACCGCGTTCAGCCACAGATGCGGCGTGGCCACGTCCACGAACAGCAAACTCCCGCCGGGTGCCAGCATCTCGTTGATGTTGCGCAGCGCGACACGCACATCGCTCACCGCATGCACCACATTCGTGCCGACGATGATGTCGAACGATCCGAGTTCGAACTCCTGTTCGGCACCTGATTTTTCGAGGTCGTAGTTTTTGAATTCGATTTCGGGGAAAGCCGCGAGCTTCTGCCGCGCTGACGGGAAAAACACCGCGGACACATCGCTGAACACATACGAGTGCAGTCCGCGCTCGAGCAGCGGCAGCACCTGCGAAGCGAGTCCGCCCGTGCCTGCTCCGACCTCCATGATGCGCAGTCCACGTCCCTCGGGAAGATGGCGCGCGGCCTCCTCCACGGCGGCGCCGATGGCTGCGAGCCAGGGACTGGTGATAAGGCCGTCACCGTAAAACTGATCCAACAAATCCGCCCCGCCGCTCCCGAAGAGGACCTGCACAGCCTCCTTCTCGCCGCGCATGATGGGACCGAGTTCCGCGCACGTCGCGCTGCAAAGCAGAGCCTCCGGCAGATGGCCCGGATGATTTCCGATGATCGCACTTAGCAAGCCGGCCGCGGAATCCGCTGCGTTCATGAAAGCAGGTGTCGTCCTGTAGCTGACGCCATCCCTGATGAGCAATTCCTGATGCACAAGATTGTCCGCCAACTGCACGAACGACTGCTGCATGGACTCTGCGACGCCGAGCGATTCCACGGTAAACATGCCGCTCGTGCTCTTGCCCGCTCCCATCTCACGCAAGCCGCTCGCGACCTGCGCCGCTGTCAGCTTGTCCCCTGCCGCACTGGCGGCATCGAGATCGTCACGGCAACGCATGTCAATGACTTCGTCCAGCGCGTGCTGCGCAACGTCGTGCAAGCGGCGCAATGGCGCCTGAGCGTGATGCGTGGCCTTGTTTGCCGATGGCGTTTTCTCCCACGCGATATGGTAGGTGACGTCGCGGCCTTTGCCCGTCCTGCCGGAACGGCGCGCGCCCTCGACGCTGATTGCACGGAAGCCGTCAATGCGGACGCAGGGCCGACCCGCTTCATCATACAAATCAATGCCGCCCTCGACGAATTCGTCGTTCGCGTGCTTCACACCAGCACGCACGAAGCTTGATGCTCCGGGTGAACGCAGAAACAGAATTCTGGCGAAGCGCACGGGCAGGCGGAGTCCGGCGGTGCGTCCTTCGATCGTCGCGGCGCCGGCGGAGAAAATCTGCAGCGCGCCGTCGAACAGAACCGGATGCAGCGGATACTCGCCGGCACGATGCGCAATCGCTTCGCCCAATGACACGCGACCCGCAGACTTTCCCGCACCAGCGGACAGCTCGCGGATGGGCCGGAATTCCTTGCCGTAACGGAGGCCCATGTCGCTCATGTGTCCGTAGAAAGTGTCGAGCTTCACGGCATCGAAACCGGGTGTCCGAGTTGTCTCCCACGCCGTGGACGCGAAAGACGACTCGGTGCGCTCACCGCGCATGGAACCGACAACATGCACCGACCATGAGGCCGAATTTTCAAAACGGCTCTGGATGGAAAACGTGCGCTCGCTGGGATCGTAGGTCAGCTCCAGCAGCAGTCCCGATGGCGGGTCCGGCAGGATGAGCGGCTTGCGGATGTCAAAATCCTCCACGACGAACGGCTTTCCCTCGAACAACTGCACGCCCGCTTCGAGTGCCATTTCGACGAAGCCCGCCGCAGGAAACACGATGAGATTATCAACGCGGTGATCCTTGAGGAAAGCCATGTGCCGGTTGTCGAGCCGCGTGATCCACGTCGGCGTAGCGCGCGGCAGGCGGACGTCGAGCAGCCCGCGACCACCGGGTGCGAGACGGCCTTCGCGCGTCTCGGCGGACTCGTGCCACCAGCGGCTCTTGTCCCATGCGTAAGCCGGAAGATCGAGGTGGCGCCTCGAAGGCGAGAGCGCGGTGAAGTCGAGCACCACCCCGGCGAGATGCAGATCCATCGCCGTTTCCAGCAGGGACTCGTGTTCGCGCTCGCGCCGCGTTGAGGCCAGGATGGCGGGCTTGGTTTTAGTCTCCGCGAGGCATTCCTGAATCGAGCGCACCAGTGCAGGATGCGCGCCGATTTCCAGCCACGCATCCACGCCGAACTCCGACAGCGCGCCGATCGCCGAGGCAAACTCCACGGGATCCCGCACGCCGCTCGACCAGTGTTCCGCGTCGCAAGATGCGCCGTCGAGTCGCTGACCGGTGACCGTGCTGAAAAACGGAATCGTCTCCGCGTGCGGCGTGAGATTGCCGAGCGCAGCCTGCAGCGCAGCCGCGGCAGGCTGCATCATCGCGTGATGGAAGGGATGACTCACTTTCAGGAATCGCGCGAAGATGTCCCGCGATTCCAATTCGGCGGCGATTGCCTCGATCGAAGTCTTCAAGCCCGACAGCGTGAGCGAATGCGGACCATTGAATGCCGCGATGCTCACGCTCGGATCATGCCGCACGATCACGGCGCGCGCTTCGTCCGGGCTCATGCCGACTGCGAGCATGGCGCCGCCCGCGGCTGCGCATTCGTCCATGAAGAGCCCGCGATGCACGATGATCTTCGCCGCTTGCTCCAGGGTGAGAATGCCCGCGACGCACGCCGCGGCGATTTCGCCGACGCTGTGTCCCACGACTGCGGCGGGCTGCACGCCCCATGATTTCCAAAGCGCGGCGAGCGCCATCTGCATGGCGAAGATCGCAGGCTGCGAGATTTCCGTACGCTGCATTTGCGAGTCGGATTCCGAGCGCGCGAGTTCCTCCATCAGCGAAAATCTCGCCCACGGGCGCATCGCATCTTCACACGCCTCCATCATCCGTTTGAACACCGGTTCATGCTGCATGAGTTCACGCCCCATGCCCCACCACTGCGGACCCTGGCCGCTCATGACGAAGACGACGCGCGTGGCTGTGTCACATCGCGGTGTGAAGGCTGTGCGCAGTTTCGGTCCCGCCTGTCCGGTCGAGAATGCACTGAGTTCCCGCACCATTTCCGCGATCGTGCGCGCAGTGAGCGTGAGCCGGTGTGAGTGGTGATTGCGCCGCGCTCCAAGCATGTAAGTGATATCCGGCAAGAGCGGCGAACTGCCGTTCAACTTTGAATGATCGTCCAACCATGCGCCCAACTGCCATGCTGCGGCCAACAGCGCCTTTTCCGAGCGGGCGGAGAGCATGATGGGCCATGCGCGATCCGTGTCAGCGGCCGGATGCGACGGCTGCGGATGGGGCGGTGCTTGCTTGAGGATGACGTGCGCATTCGCGCCGCCGAATCCGAACGAATTGACGCCTGCCATGCGAACTTCAGCCGTCTGCGGAAATTCCTCGTTCTCCACGGGCACTCGCAGTTTCAGCGCGGTGAAATCAATGTTCGGATTCGGCGTTTCAAAATGCAGGCTGGCCGGAATACGACCGTGCTTGAGCATCAGTGCCGCCTTGATCAGCCCGGCAATGCCGGACGCGGTTTCCAAGTGGCCGAGATTGGTCTTCACCGATCCGATGACAAGAGGCGCATCCGCCGGACGATCTGCGCACAGCGCCTCTGCCAAGGCATGAGCCTCGATAGGATCGCCCACTGCGGTGCCCGTGCCGTGCGCTTCGACGTAGGTGATCTGCAAAGGCTCGACACCCGCGTCTGCGCACGCATCGCGCACGAGCCGCGCCTGCGCGTCCGGGCTTGGGAGCGAGATGCCATTCGTGTGGCCGTCCTGATTCACTGCGGATCCGATGATCACGGCGTGGATCGGATCGCAGTCCGCGATGGCGTCGGAGAGCCGTTTCATGAGCACCATGCCTGCTCCTTCGCTGCGTACGAAGCCATTCGCCGACGCATCGAACGCCTTGCACTTGCCTTCGGGCGACAGCATCCCGGCCTGCGAAAATCCGATGAATCCATCTGGCGTGATCATTACCGTCACGCCGCCGGCCATCGCGGTCTTGCAACGCCCTGCGAGAATATGTTCGCAGGCGACATGCACTGCGGTGAGCGCGGATGAGCACGCGGTGTCCATCGCGATGCTCGGGCCGGTCAGATTCAGGCAGTGGGAAATGCGGTTCGCCGCGATGCTGTGCGCGCTGCCTGTGGGCGTGTGCGCGCTGATGCCGGCACGATCCGTCGCGGTGTGCTGGATGCCCTGGTAGTCATTGTGCGAAATGCCGACGAACACGCCGATATCCGTGCCTTCTTTGAGATCCAGAACCAGGCCTGCGTCCTCGATCGCCTCCCACGCGGTCTCCAGCAGCAGGCGCTGCTGCGGATCAACGTAGGATGCCTCGCGCGGCGAGATGCCGAAGAACTGCGGATCGAACTGATCGATGCCGTCCACAAATCCCCCGCGCTTCGCGACGGTCTTTCCGACCAGCCCCGGCTCGGCGTCGAAGAACCGTTCCACGTTCCAGCGATCGGGCGGCACGTCGCAAACCGCCTCGCGTCCCTCGATGAGCAGCTTCCAAAACGACTCCACATTGTTGATCCCGCCGGGAAAACGGCAGCCGATGCCGACGATGGCGATTCCGTCTTTGTGCCTGGCGGCGATTGCAGCATCCGTCTTGTCCGCGACTTCGTGGCCGTTCTCCGCAGGGACGCCGTCTTGGAGACGATCGTGCAGGGGATTCGGGTGTTGAACGGCGGCTGCAGTTTGGAAGTGGCTCATCAACTTTCATTCGGACGAGGCGTCGCGAGTGGCTGTGCAAATTTCAAAAATAAATACGGTGCAAGCAGCGCGCAGTAACGAAACAGGAGGACAACGATATGTGTGGCATCGCAGGAATCATCGATCTGTCCGGGCGCCACGCCGTGCCCGAGGGCGCCATCCAAGCGATGTCGCGCGCGCTTTTTCACCGCGGGCCGGACGAGGAAGGATTCCTCCTGCGACCGGGACTGGCGCTGGCGTCGCGACGGCTGAGCATCGTCAGTCTCGCCGATGGCCAGCAACCAATGGCGAATGAGGATCGCAACGTCTCCGTGGTGTTCAATGGCGAGCTGTTTGATCATGCGGAAAGGCGCGCCGAGTTGGCGGCACGCGGGCACCGGCTGCTCACGCATTGCGACACGGAGATCATCCCGCACCTTTGGGAAGAGCATCAGGAGGGAATGTTCGGGCGGCTGCGCGGACAGTTTGCGATCGCGCTTTGGGACGAGCGACGGCGACGGTTGATGCTCGGTCGCGATCGATTCGGGATCAGTCCGCTCTATTGGACGCGACAGGGTGACTGGCTGCTCTTTGCATCCGAGATCAAAGGCCTCCTCGCCTCGGGTATGGTGACTGCGAAACCCGATCTGCGCGGCATTGATCACATGTTCACCTTCGCCGCGATGCCTGGACCGGTCACTTGTTTTGAAGGCGTGCAGCTTCTGCCTGCCGGACATTACATGGAGATCACTCCGGGCAATGGAAACGGTCAGGAACCCGTCATCACCGAGCGCACTTATTGGGAGATGGATTTTCCAAATCAGGGCGACGAAGACCCAGACGGAGACCCGCGCAAGCTGGCGGATGCATTCGAGGACGTGTTGCTGAAGGCCGTGGAGAAACGGCTTCGCGCCGACGTGCCAGTCGGCGCGTATCTCTCGGGCGGTCTTGATTCGAGCATGATCGTGGCGATGGCCTGCAAGGTCAAAGGTCCGGCGATCAATACCTACACCATCCGCGTGGACGATCCCGCGCTCGATGAACTCAGCGCTGCAAATCTTTCCGCCAAACATATTGGCACCAAGCCACCCATTGTGCAGGACTTTCGCGCCAGCGACGCAATCGCGACTTATTCGGAACTGATACAAGCCGCCGAATCACCGGTGATCGATACATCGTGCGCGGCGCTGCTCATGCTGGCCAAGCGCGTGCATGACTGCGGGCAGAAAGTGGTGCTCACAGGCGAAGGGGCCGATGAATGGCTGGCCGGCTATCCCTGGTATAAGTTGGCCATGGTATTTGGCCTTCTGGATATCGTGCCCGGACTGCCGAGTGATGTGGTGCGCCGCACGTATCTGCGGCTGAACCACGTTCCCAATTATCCTGCCGAAGTCAGGCGCGAACTGGAGAAATCCATCGGCGGCCCGAATGCTTGGATTGATGCCTACGGTCTGCTCGCGCTCTCGAAGCTGCGCTTCTACGCCGCGCCCATGCGTGAAGTGCTGGAGAAAACCCGACCGTGGGCGGAACTGGGCCTCAATGTGGAGCGTGCCCGGCGCTGGAGTCCGCTGAACCGCGGACTCTGGATCGGCGCGCGCGTCACACTCGCGGGACACCTCCTCCAGGCAAAAGGGGATCGCGTCTCGATGCATTCGTCGGTCGAAGTGCGCTACCCGTTCCTCGATGAGGACGTCTTCGACTTCACCGCGAAGCTGCATCCGCGCTGGAAGCTGCGCGGCTTCCGCGACAAATATCTGCTGCGTCTCGTCGCCAAGCGCTGGCTGCCGCCGCAGATCGCCCGACGGCACAAGGTCATCTTCCGCGCCCCGCTCGACAGTTTCCACATGGACCCCGAGCCGAAATTCGTCGCGGAACTTTTGAGCGAGGAATCGCTTCGACGCACCGGCTACTTTGATGTCGCCGAGGTGCAGCACTGGCGGAAAGCCTTCCGCCAGATGCGCGCCGGCTCACTGCCGCGTCTTTCCGTGGAAATGGGCCTGTGCGCGGTGGTCGCGACACAGCTCTGGCATCACACGTTCATCGGCGGCTCGCTGGCAGATCTGCCCACGAGCGCAACTTAGCGAGCCTCCGCCTGTGGTGGCGGAAACGGCGGAATCGGCGGAGGCAGCGAAATCGGTGGCTTCGCATGTCTGGGGCGCTTCGGTGGCGGTGGCGGGACATCCTGCGGCGGAGGAGGCAGAGGCGGACCACCGGGGGGTGGCTGCGCGAGTGAAAAACTTGCCAGTGACAGCACCATGAGTGATGCGGCGCGGAGTTTGGAGATGGATGGTTTTATGGGAATGATGATGACGTGGATGCTGGTTCCACCCATGCATCGTCCGCTGCGTGTTCACCGGACGTAATTTCCTTCGGAGCATGTTTGGCAATCACGCAGAGGAGTCTTCGCGCTGATGCCAATTCCAGACGTGCGACACCTGCATCGCGATAGTGGCGGGAAGGAACCAGAGCACCGATGCGCGCGGCTCATTTGCGGCGGGTGTGGCAGGCGTCGTGAAAGAAAATGAGACGCCTCGCGGAAAGTTTTTGGCAAAGGCAACCGTCGGCGGAGCGAATCGCGATATGCAGGATATGAAGACGACCCCCGTTTGGCAGGCTGATGTTGAAGCACCCCACTATCCTGCGCTCGATACCGATCTCCGGGTGGATGTGCTCGTGGTCGGCGGGGGAATCACCGGCGTGACTGCGGCTGTGATGCTCAGGCGCGCGGGCCGCACGGTGGCGCTGATCGAACGTGGCGAGATTGGCGGTGGTGAGACCGGCCACACAACAGCACACATCACCTACGCGACCGACACGCGATTGACGGAACTGGTGAAAAGATTCGGACGCGACCACGCACAGGCGGCCTGGGATGCGGGCCATTTTGCTATGGAGCAAATCGCCGACATCGTGGCAAGCGAGGGCATTGATTGCGAATTGCAGCGCGTGCCCGGCTATCTCACGGCGACGGGCGATGCGGATCTTCATGTGCAAGCAAAGGAACTTGAAGCCGAAGCGGCACTCGCGGTCGAACTCGGGTTTGATGCCGCCTATGTGGAAAGCGCGCCGCTGCTGCATCGCCCCGCCATCCGTTTTGCAAACCAGCTCAAATTTCATCCGCTCAAATATCACCACGCGCTCGCGCAACGCATTCCCGGCGATGGCTCGCACATTTTCGAGAGGACCGAAGCGGGGGAATTTTGCGCGGAGCGCGGGCATGTCATCGCCAATGGACACCGCATCCGCTTCAGCTACGTGGTGTTCGCGACCCATCTGCCACTCCGGGGGCGCACCAGTGCGATCAGCACGGCACTGCTTCAGACCAAGCTTGCAACCTATTCGACTTATGCGGTCGGCGCGAAACTGGCGGGCGGGCAGGCACCCGAGGCGCTGTTTTGGGACACGGGCGATCCTTACCTCTATCTCCGCGTGGACCGGCGCGCGGGTGGTGGCTACGTGATTCTCGGCGGTGCCGATCACAAGACCGGCCAGGAGGAGAACACCGAGAAACCTTATGCGACACTGGAGCACGCCTTGCACAAAATTTGGCCTGATGCGGTGATCGATCACCGTTGGTCCGGCCAGGTCATAGAGAGCGTGGATGGGCTGCCTTACGTTGGCGAAACCAGCGAACTGCAATTCGTCGCCACCGGCTTCGGCGGCAACGGGCTGACCTTTGGCACGGTAGCCGCGATCATGGCCCGCGACCGCGTGCTCGGCCTGCGGAATCCGTGGGAGAATTTGTTCAGCGTGGAGCGCAAGGAATTTTCCTCGCTGTGGAATTACCTCAAGGAGAACAAGGACTACCCGTATTACCTCGCGAAGAGCCAGCTCGCCGGGACCGCAGGCGACAGCATCGAAGCGGTGGGCTGCGGGGAGGGAAAAATCCTGCGCCTCTATGGGCAGAAGGTCGCCACTTACCGCGATGAGCAGGGTGCCGTCACAACGCTCAACCCCATCTGCACACATCTCGGCTGCACAGTCACTTGGAACAGCGCGGAGAAAACGTGGGACTGCCCATGCCACGGCTCGCGTTTCACGACAAAGGGAGGAGTGATCAGCGGCCCGGCAATGAAACCACTGGCAAACGCAAACGTGCCCGTGCCCACCGAGGATGCGAGCGATGTGGAGGCGGATGCATCCAACCTAGCTACCGCTGACGATAGGTAAGACGAGCGCGGGCCAGGCAGTCGGTACGGCCAATTCGTTTTCTGACGCACCAGCCGGCTCACCGCACCCAATCACTTATCCCATGAAACGTAACATCCCCATCGGCGGCGCGGCAGACAAGCCGGAGGAGGCCGAACATGAAAATCCTTCCACAGCGGAACTGCGGCCGCTGGAAGCACTCCTTCGCCCGACCGCACCTGCCAAACCCGCCCATTCCGTAAAACGAAACATCCTTCTGCTCGCCTCGGTGCTTACACTCCCCATTTGCACCCTCGCCGCCGAGGATCCGAAAAGGGCCGCCGATAGCACCGGCAGGAATGCCCCCGTCCACGCTACCAAACCGCCCACCTCCACCGATCAATCGGAACGACCGGAGGAACGCAAACTCACGCAGGCGATTCGCGAGGCCGTCATGAAGGACAAGTCCCTCACCATGATGGCCAGGTACATCACCATCATCACGGCAAACAACCGGGTGATGCTGCGGGGGTTGGTGGCCAACGTCGCAGAAAAAAACACCATCAATAATCTGGCGAGAGCCGCGGCGGGAGGGATTCCCGTGGACAATCAGATCGAAGTCAAAGCCGCAAAATAGGCCGAACACCCAACCTCAAATCCAACATCCCATGTCCGAGACCGCCGTCATCTGCATCACGCAATCCCGCCTCCTAACCGAACGCATCATTGATCGCTTGAATGCCTCGGGATTCGGATATTCGGAAATCTCCGCGCTCATGCCGGAAACTGATTCGAACCTCGACATCGGCCACATCAAGGCCACCAAGGCGCCGGAAGGGACGGCCACCGGCGGCATTACCGGAGGAATCGCGGGCGGCGTCATCGGCCTGCTCGCCGGGCTCGGCGCACTCGCCATTCCCGGAGTCGGGGCATTCATCGCGGCAGGACCGATCATGGCAGCGCTCAGCGGTGCCGCCATCGGCGCTGCGACCGGCGGGACCATCGGAGGCCTGATCGGCCTCGGCATCCCTGAGCTGGAGGCAAAGGTTTACGAGGAAAAGCTCAGGACCGGCAATTATCTCATCGCGGTTCACGCCTTGGATGAGGAGCAAATCGCCCAGGCCAGCGACATCTTCACAGCAGCCGGTGCACAGGACATCTGCACCACCAGTGAGACCCCCATCCCCAAGGACGCCGCGGGCGCAGCCCTGAAGACAGACCGGGTCGGGCACGTTTACAGCGGCGTTGTTGACTGACGTGCAGCCACACCAATCACCGAAAACCAACCAGCAAACCAAACAGACCGACATGAAAACACTCAAAGACCTCTTCCTTGACGAACTTGGGGACATCTACGACGCCGAACGCCGCACCGCAAAGGCGCTGCCCAAAATCGCAAAGGCCGCCACCTGCGATGATCTGAAAGGCGTGCTCCTCTCCCATTACGAGGAGACCGAAGCACACGTGACGAAAATCGAGGAAATCTTTGACTGCTTCGACACGAAAGCCAGGGCCAGAACCTGCGGGGCCACGATTGGCCTCCTCGAGGAGGGCGACGAACTGATGGAGGACTACAAGGGTTCGCCCGCCATCAACGCCGCGCTCATCTCCCTGGCGCAGAAAATCGAACATCACGAGATGGCGCACTACGGATGCTTGCGCGAATGGGCCGCGATGCTGGACAACAAGGAGGCCGCCGGCCTCCTGCAGGAAATCCTCGACGAGGAAAAGGCCGCCAATGACGCGCTCACCGATCTGGCACGCGAGATCAGCAACAAGGAAGCGCTCGGCGATTGCGCGGAGAAATCCACGAAGAAGGCCCCCGGCAAAAAATCGGGTGCCAGGAAATCCGCCGCTCCCATCACCGCCCTGCCGCCTTCCGCCACCCGCCGCAAGACCGCACCCACGCTCGCCTGATCACCGCAGTGACCCAGCATCTTTTGCCATGAGGCTGCCGCTTCACCTGCTCTGCTGTGCGGTGCTCGCCGGGTGTTCCAAGAAACCGGCCGCCACGGAGCGCGACCTGCTTGAGAAGGCCGCCGCGCGGGGGGACGCCGCCGCGCAGTTCATCATCGGCGCATCGTGCGGGGAAAATACAGGCGGCCAGAACCACCCGGACGAAGCCGCTGCATGGTACCGGAAAGCCGCCGAGCAGGGATACGTGCAGGCGCAGGTCGCGCTCGGTGCGATGCTCAAGGAAGGCCGGGGTGTCCCGAATGATTTGCCGCAGGCCGTCGAATGGTATCGGAAAGCTGCGGAGCACGGGTATGCGGAAGCCCAACTCCGCCTCGGCTCCATGTACGAGTATGGCGTGGGCGTTCCGGAGGACGCCGCCCAGGCTGCCGCGTGGTATCGGAAGGCCGCGGAGCAAGGCGACGCAGACGCCGCGCTCCGCCTCGGAGACATGGAAGGGAAAGATGAAACTGCGCCCAAGGCTCGCGAAAAAATCGTGCTCACCTACCAGAGGGCAGCGGAGTCAGGTGATGCGGAGGCCCAGATGCGCCTCGCAGCCAGCCATGCCGAAGGCAAAGGCGTTCTGAAGGACTCGCGCAAGGCTTTCGATTGGTATTTGAAGGCCGCCGAGCAGGGCATCGCCCAGGCCCGGTTCAATGTCGGGCTCATGTATGCCAGCGGCAGGGGCGTTCCGGAAGACGCCGCCAAGGCCGTCGAGTGGTACGGGAAAGCCGCGACGCAGGGAAAAGCCACCGCGCAAAACAATCTCGGGCTCCTCTATGCCAGCGGCACCGGCGTTCCCAGGGACGAAGCCACAGCCGTCGGATGGTTTCAGAAATCCGCCGTGCAGGGAAACCCCGAAGCCCAGAACAATCTCGGACTCTTCCATGCCGCCGGCAACGGCGTCCCGAAGGACGAGACAGTCGCCTCGGAATGGTTTCAGAAATCCGCCTCGCAGGGAAACCCCGAAGCCCAGAATAATCTCGCGCACCTTTATGCCAGCGGTGCGGGTGTCGCGAAGGATCAGGTCCGCGCCTACGCGTGGTTCAACCTTGCCGCCGCCAAGGGCAAGAAGGAGGCCGCAACTCAGCGGGATGCGCTCGAAAAGCAGATGACCGCGGAGCAGAAAACCCAGGCACAGAACCTCTCGGCGGAACTGCTCGTGAAAATGCCGAAGCAGTAGCGGCCTTGGCAGTGCGTGACGGGTCAGGCCGCAACCGTCGCTCCGTTCGTGGCCACCGGTTTCAATCGCGGCTCCGCAGCAGCTCGCGCAGGCGATCCAGATCCACGGGCTTGACCATGTATTCGTCGAAGCCGGCGGCCTTGGCCTTGGCGCGGTCTTCGTCGCTGCTGTAGCCGCTCATTGCCACGAGGAGCCCGCCGGCCAGCGCCGGCATGGCGCGCAGGCGGCACGCGACCTCGAAGCCATCCATGCCGGCGCTGGCCGGCGGGCTCCTCGTGGCAATGAGCGGCTACAGCAGCGACGAAGACCGCGCCAAGGCCAAGGCCGCCGGCTTCG
>Ga0209698_10005775_pt1 | contig 13298 bp, 11 predicted proteins | sample LitLauG_LLR_2012_FD_187203 | JGI IMG/M metagenome (GOLD analysis project Ga0209698, IMG submission 187203) | Freshwater sediment microbial communities from Pennsylvania, USA - Little Laurel Run_MetaG_LLR_2012 (SPAdes) (version 2) | ecosystem: Environmental > Aquatic > Freshwater > Creek >... | reverse complement strand
CCAATGGAAGGAGCTCGGCGCCGAGCGCCTGCATCTGGTCGACCTGAACGGGGCGTTTGCCGGCAAGCCGGTCAACGAACCGGCCATCCGGGACATCATCAAGGAGCTGGGCGACGAGCTCCCGATCCAGCTGGGCGGCGGCATCCGCAGCCTGGAGGTGATCGAACGCTATCTCGACGATGGCGTGACCTGGGTGATCATCGGCACCGCGGCAGTCAAGAACCCCGGCTTCCTGCACGAAGCCTGCGATGCCTTCCCCGGCCACATCATGGTCGGACTGGACGCGCGCGACGGCAAGGTGGCGGTCGACGGCTGGTCGAAAATGACCGGCCACGACGTGGTCGACCTGGCCCGCCGCTACGAAGGTGTGATCGGGCCGAGCCAGAGATTCACTCCAAGTCAGCCCTCCATCTGTCGAGCGGTAGACGGCTGTGCTCGTGCCGAGCCAGCCGTTCGACGGTCCCGTGAAGCAGACGGTTTGGGGATTGGCCGGGGAGGCAAGCGCACTCCAGGTGACACCGCCGTCGGCTGTCTTCATCAGCACGCCGCCGGTGTAAGCGATCAGCCAACCGTGGATCGCCACCACGTTGTCGCCACCGGCGACGCCCCACCCCAGCAGCCGGCTGGCGAAGTGCACGGTGCGGAGCGGCGCGCTGGCTTGCGGCAGGGCGCTCCAGTGAGCTCCCCCGTCGGTCGTACGGTAGAGATGCTGCACGCCGACGACCCAACCGGTCGACGCATCGATGAAATCGACACCGCTGACCGGCTCGGGGGAGCTGAACTGTTTCACCCAGTGCACGCCATCGCCCGTTGCGTAAACGCCGCCTGCGCCGGCAGCCCATCCTTGCGTCGCCGTCACCATCTGGATTGATGCCAGGGCCTGGATGGATGGCCCAGCCGTCTGGGGGGTAGCCAGCGATGGAGACGGCGAAGGGCTGGCGTCTTGCACCGGCGGTCCGGCAGCGGTTACTCCGGGCGTGGCGCTGGGTGTGACATGCGCGGCAGGGCTGGGATTGCTTGAACAGGCGGCCATCGCCAGCAGTGGCAGGAGAATGGAGGTCGGCAAGCGGAGTCTCATCGGCTGTCTGGTCGAACGTGCGCGGATGCTGACCGTTACGCCAGGCATCGGCACTTCGGCCATCCGCATGCCTAGACTCTTGGTTGATGGAGAGCGCTGCCTGGACGCGCTACAAGCTGCAGCGCCGGCTTTTTGCGATCGGCGAGGATTTCTGGATCGAGAACGAGCAGGGCGCGCCGGTCTTCAAGGTCGACGGCAAGGCGCTGAGCATCCGGCACAAGTTCGTCTTGGAGGACCAGAACGGCGCGGAACTTTTCACTGTCGAGTCCAAGCTGCTTTCGCTGCAGCCCACGATGAAGATCGAGCGCCAGGGACAGCTCCACGCGACGGTGACCAAGGCGCTGTTCACACTGCTCCACCAGCACTTCACGATCCAGGTGGAGGCTGGTCCCTCCTTCGAGGCACAAGGTGACATCACCAACCACGAGTACCAGGTGACGAATGGAGGGGCGGCCGTCGCTCAGATCTCGCGTCAGTGGTTCTCGATTCGCGACTCCTACGGCATTGCTGTCGCGCCGGGCCAGGAGGTCGCCCTCATGCTGGCCGCGGCCGTCTGCATCGACGAGATCTCGGAGCGACAGCGGGAAGAGCACCGGTAAGTTCACTGCCACCCGACCGTAGCCGGCGTGGTACCCGCTGCAAGACTCGAACTCGCAACCTCCTGATCCGAAGTCAGGCGCTCTATCCATTGAGCTAAGCGGGCGCAGGACCAATCGTAGGCAAGCTGCGCGTGGCCGGTAGTCGCAGCGGCCGGCACCTCGCCGCCTGGGCCGGCTTCGGTGGATCCTATCCAGCCTCTGTGCGGGCGACTGCAGCGTCCTTGTGAACGCCTGCGCCGGACCTGCGTCGAAGGGCGAGCATCACCAGCCAGATCGGTTGCCACAGGACGATCGGGAGGCGGATGCCGATCAAAGGCAGCTGCATGCACAGGGCTCCGATCGCCACCCAGGCGATCTCGAACGCGGCGGTGGGCTCGCCGAGAGCCAGCCACGCCGCGACCACGAGTCCCACCTCGTCGTACTCATGCAGGTGGACCGACGCCAGCATCGTCCCCACCAGCCCGATCGCAAAGGCGACATTCCATGATCGTCTCTGACGCCAAACACCAGCCAGGGCGAGAGCCGCGAGCACGACCTGGCTCACGATCACCGTGGTACGTGCGTCGTAAACGGTCACCAGCGGAGTCGCGGTGAAGCTCGGGTCGGTGGCCGCCCACGACAGCGTCCCGAAGTACGTGCCGACCCCGGTGGCCCCGAGCACGAGCGCGTAAACGGCCACCAGGATCACTGATGTGAGCAGCCAGTAGGCGGCCGCCCGCCTGAAGCCGCACAGGATCAGCACTGCCGGCAGCAGCGCTACATCCTGGGGTTTAATCGACCAGGCCAAGGCCAGCAGCACCCCGGCGGCGACCTCGTGCCGGCGCGCCGCCATCCACCAGCACCCGATCGCCAAGGCGAAGGCGAGGAGGACGGGCTGGCCGCGTTCGACGGAGAACACGGTCGGCCAGACCGCCAGGGAGACCATCAAAACGGTGACCCGAGCGAAACCGGTGGCCGGGCTCGCCACCCACCACGCCGCCAGGAACGCGGCGAGGTTGATCACCGTCCACACGTAGAAGGCGGCGAGCAAAGGCATGGCCGTCAGGGGCGCGGCCAGCCACGCGACAAGGGGTGGGAAATCGTATGTGTAGGACGGCGTGATCGCGGCGTTGGACGGACCGAAGGCCAGGCTGAGCTGATGCAGGCGCCCGGGATCGTACATGTGCGCCCACCCACTCGTGAGGCCGGCCTGTGCCGCCACGTAGATGAGCCGGAAATCGGTGGCCGCAGGATTGCGCGCCAGAAGGGCCACCAGGTGAGGGATCTCGAACGCAACGGCCCAGGCGCCGATCAGTGCCGGGATCGCCAGGCGCAGGGGCGGCAAGCCCCGATGCTCAGAGGTGGACTCGGTCGCAGCGACCCGGTGTCGTTTCAGGCCGCTCACGAGCGACCTTCTACACCACTTCGACCTGAGGCGTCAGCCCGCTACCGCGTAGCGCTGGTGATTCAGGCCCCATGCGGCGTAGCGCATCAAACCCACGGCCTTGTAGCGCCACCTGCGGGCCACGGTGCGGCGCGACTCGATGGCGTTCCGCAGATCGGCCGGCGTGCGCCCGTAGAACTCTGTGTACGCACGGCCCACCGCATCGAGGATGTGGGCGTCCGAGCTGCCCGTCTCGGCCGAGCCAAGCCCGTCGCTGAGCCGGTGCGCCATCTGGTTGAAGACGTAGAAGCCGGGCGTCCCGTTCTCCACCTCGATCGCGTCAAAGTCGAGATTGGCCGCGAGCCACCCCACGCCGTGAACCGTTCGACCCCGGTTGCGCTGGGTGCGCCAGAAGGGGTGGGCGGCGATCGCCAATCCGCCCTGCTCATGAATGGCGTGTACTGTGGCCGCCGCCGAGAGCCCCGGCGCAATACGGCGCTCGAGGAAGAGACCGACGATATGCCCGTCGAGGCTCGAGACCTCCTCGCCGACGATCACCTGAAGCCGGCCACGAATCACCGCGTGGGCCTGGGCTCGAAGTGCGCCTTCGATCGTGTCGTGGTCTGTAACCGCGATCACGTCGAGCGACAGCTGCCTGACGTGATCCACCAGCTCCTGGGCTGTGGGCCAGCCATCGCTGGCCGAAGTGTGCATGTGGAGGTCGGCACGACCTGACTTTGCCAAGGGTGTGCATCCTACGCCTGACAGCCTTACCATCGAACCCTCATTTGCAACCTGTCGACGAAATAAGTTGGAGGTGTCGTCGGTGGAAGGCCTGATGCAGGACTACGAGCTCACTCTTCAGCACATTCTGTGGCGACTGGAGCGACTGCACTCCAAGAAGGAGGTGGTCACCAAGCGAGACGATGGGCTTCACCGAACCACCTACGGCCAGATGGTGCCCCGCATCAACCGCCTCGCGGGAGCGCTGAAGCGACTTGGCGTCAAACCCGGGGATCGGGTCGCCACTCTCGCCTGGAACAACGACCGCCATCTGGAGCTCTACTACGCAGCCCCGTGTATGGGCGCCGTTCTGCACACGCTGAATCTCCGCCTCTTCCCTCAACATCTCGAGTTCATAGTGAATGACGCGGAAGACAAGGTTTTATTTGTCGACCAGTCCCTTCTTCCCCTTCTGAAGCCGCTCATGGGCCGGATTCCCAGCGTGGAGACGATCGTCCTGATCGGCGAGGGGGCCGCCCCAGAAGCCACCGCCGAGAACGGTGTGGCGAAGATGCTCGACTACGAGACGTTGCTCGCCGCCGAGAGCGAGAGCTACCCGTGGCCGAAGCTGTCGGAGAGGATGGCCGCGGCGATGTGCTACACGTCGGGCACAACCGGCAACCCGAAGGGGGCTGTCTACTCCCACCGCTCCCAGTTCCTGCACACGATGGGCGTCCTGCAGGGCGACAACCTGGGGATCACGGAGCGGGACGTGGCGCTGCCGATCGTTCCCATGTTCCACGCCAACAGCTGGGGCCTGCCCTATGCCTGCGGCATGGCGGGCAGCAAGGTCCTGTTCGGTGGGCGGTTTTCCGCGGACCCCAAGTCGATCGTCGACCTGGCCGAGGAGGAGGAGGCAACCTTCCTGGCCGGAGTGCCGACCGTCTGGCTCGGTCTCGCCAACTACATGAAGGAGAGCGGCCGGCGCCTCCCCAAGGTGCACACAGTTGTTTGCGGAGGGTCCGCCGTGCCGCGCTCGCTCATGGAATCCATGGATGCGCTCGGTCTGCGCATTCTTCACGCCTGGGGCATGACAGAGACTTCGCCCCTCGGAAGTGTTGCGCGCCCCCGCGCCGGCACCACCCCGGAGGAAGAGCTGGACGTGCGGCTGACGCAGGGCAGAGCGGCGCCGGGAGTCGAGATCAGGATCACCGACCCTGCGACAGGGGTCGAGCTGCCCTGGGATGGTGTCGCGTTCGGCGAGATCCAGGTGCGTGGACCGTGGATCGCCCGCGCCTACTACAACGGCTACGACCCCGACAAGTTGACCGAGGACGGATGGTTCCGCACCGGCGACGTGGCCAAGATGACGCCGGACGGCTACATACAGATCGTCGACCGCACCAAGGACGTCATCAAGTCCGGTGGTGAGTGGATCTCGTCGGTGGAGCTGGAGAACGCGATCATGGCCTACCCCAAGATCATGGAGGCCGCCGTGATCGGAATCCCGCATCCGAAATGGGACGAGCGACCGGTCGCCTTTGCCGTCGCCAAGCCCGAGTTCAAAGGCAAGGTCACGCAGGCAGAGGTCATCGAATTCCTCAAGGACCGCGTGGCGAAATGGTGGCTTCCCGACGAGGTGCGGTTCATCGACGAGGTCCCCAAGACCTCAGTCGGAAAGTTCGACAAGAAGGTGCTCCGGGCCGGCGCAGCCCCGATTCAGGAAGGGGCCCACGCGGCTCAGCGGTAGCCCCTAGCGGAGCCTCGGCCGAACACATTTTCCAGCCTGGCCTGATTCAAAAGGCAGCGCGGTCGACGCCTGGGCGCAGGTACGCGCCGGGCGCCACGTTACCGGGTTGGGGATATTCGACGATTTGGGTGGTTGAGTTAAACGCGGCCGAGGGCTCAGCCTTGCGGCCGGTGCGCCGGCAAAGCGGAGGTGATCGGCTTCGACGGGCGGTCTGGCGGGTACCGTGCGGCATACTGACAATCCACTAGAGCCAAAGGTGAGTACGACACAGTTAGGGCGATATCCGATCGAGGCCGAGCTTGGGCGAGGCGCCATGGGAGTGGTATATCGCTCCACCCATCCCCGATTGAACATTCCGGTCGCCATCAAGGTGCTGGCGGAGCAGTTCTCCAGCGACCCGAGCTTCCGTCAGCGATTTCACCGCGAGGCGGCCACGGTCGCGTCGCTCAACCATCCGGGCATCGTTCGCGTTTACGACTTCGACGAGGACGGTCCCGTCCTTTTCATCGTCATGGAATGGGTCGAGGGCCGATCCATGCGTTCATGGCTGGAGGAGTACGGGCGCTTCAGCGTCGACGTCTCGGTCGATCTCATCCAGCAGCTGCTTTCCGCCGTCGGAGTTGCGCACGACTACCAGATCGTGCACCGCGACCTGAAGCCCGAGAACATCCTGATCTCCAACCGTGGAAAGACCAAGATCCTCGACTTCGGCATCTCCAAGCTGATCGATGACAAGCACCGCCTGACCGCAACGGGCAGCATGGTCGGGACCCCTGCCTACATGGCGCCCGAACAGGTGAAGGGCGAGCTCATCGACGCGACGGCCGACATCTACTCCTTGGGGATGATCCTGTACGAGCTTCTGCACGGTGAGCCGCCGTTCACGGGCGCTCTGCCTGCCGTGCTGCACTCGCAGGTCTTCGACAGGCCGCGGGCGTCGACAGCAATCCCGGCGCCGATCATGGACATCATCTGGAAGGCGACGGCCAAGGATCGCGAGCAGCGCTTCCAGACATGCGAGGGATTCGCCGGCGCGTTCCACTACATGAGCAAACCGGGCGCATCGGCGGCTCCGGTGGAGGCGATCTCCGCCGAGATCGCCCTTCCGGAACAGGCGGAAGCGTCCAAGTCCGATCCCGGCAAGAGCGAGGACCGCAAGCCGTCGGGCGTCTGCACGTACAGCGACTGTCGCGAGCGGAGAGGCTGGGCTTGCGCCTACAAGGATCTCACCGGGCGCGAGTGCAAGAGCTGGTGGTGCCGGCGCCACATCCAGTTCATCGAGCGAACCCCGTTCTGTCCTCGCCATGCAAGCGTCATTCGTGCCCTTGCTCCGACCGCGAACACGATCTTCGAAATCAAGAACCGGCCCGCCGTCGACGACCGCGCGCTTCCACTCGCCGCACTCGTTGCGGAGGACGTCGACAAGGACGTCACGGAGCTGGTGCGGCGCCGTTACCAGAACCGCAAGGACGTGACCCTCGCCCGCGACCGTACGGTGCGGCAGACGTGGTCTGGGCGCAGCGATGTGGCCTGGGAGCGAAGCTGGGCCGCGCTCAAGAGTCAGGGCTACCTCGTCAGGATCGCAGTGCGCGTGTCGACTGCCGAGCCCGACACGGTACAGCTCCTCATCGGCAACACGCTGGTCTTCAAGGCGGTTCCCGACTGGATCAGCCGTCGTCGCGAGGGCGAGCCCCCGGACCACGCCGACCGCGCGCGGTTCGGCAAGAAGATCTTCCACGCCATCCTTGAGCATGTCGACGAGCCGCAGGCGATACCGCCTCCCCAGGTGTCGACCCCGACCCCAGGTTCAGGCACCCCGCCGATCGAGCTGCCGGCGCCGGAGATAAACCGGATCCTGATCGAGGGCATGATCCTCAGACTCGCGACTCTGACCACGAGGATCACCGGCTTTGAGGTCGCCGAGCATCTGGCGCTTCCGTTCGGCTCCCTCGAGCCGATCCTCGGGTCGCTGACGACCTCCAACTTCCTGCAGGCCCTCGGGGTGTCGCCGGAAGCTGGGCCGGGGAATGGGCGGCCGCTGCCGGAGCGGATGGCATATGCGCTGACCAAGCAGGGCCGAGCCCGCAGCGACGAGATCGGCAACGCCGGCACGAGGTACATGGGCCCGGCGCCTGTCTCGCTCCACGAGTACAAGACGGTGCTCACCGACGCGGCGAGAACGGGATCGCTCGATCTCGTGAAGGTGAACATCGCGCTGACGGGAATCGAGCTGGCCCCTGGCGTAACCGAGGCGGTGCGCGCGGCCGTCAACTCCCGTTCCTCGATCTTCATCTACGGAGCGCCCGGCAACGGCAAAACCACGCTGGCCCGTCGCATCCCAAAGCTGCTCGGAGCCGCCATCGTCATCCCGGTAGCACTCGATCTCGGAGGCGGCGAGGTGATGACGATCTATGACAGCGCGGTACACCACCTCGAGCACACCCAACCCTCAGACAAGCGCTGGCGGCGCATAGCCCGCCCGCTCGTCCAGGTCGGCGGCGAATTTCAGCTCGAGATGTTCGACCCTACGTGGGATCCAGGGAGCCGGACCTACAACGCACCGCTGCAGGTGAAGGCCAACGGCGGCGTGCTGCTCATCGACGACCTGGGCCGGCAGCGAGTCTCCCCAAAGCAGATTCTCGACCGCCTCCTCGTCCCGCTTGAGCAGGACAACGACTACATGAACCTCAGCGCGAGCGGGCGCAAGCTGGAGATTCCTTTTCGGGCGCAGCTCGCCCTGTCCACCAACCTGAAGCCTTCCGAGCTTCTCGACGAGGCCTACCTGCGACGGCTCGCGTACAAGGTTCTGATGCCCGACCCCAGTTGGGAGATGTGGTGCCGGATCTTCGAGCGCGAGCGCGCGCGGCTGAACATCCCACCTGAGCCGACCGCGCTGGACAGGATCTCCAGCCTCTACGCAGGGCGGCCGCTGCGCGGCAACCACCCACGCGACCTGCTGGAGCGTTTGGTCGACGTGTCTTCGACACGCGGCACCCGGGCCAAGCTCACCAAGGACCTGGTCGAGGCCGCCTGGCACACGCTGTTCATCGCCAGCTGACCTCCGCGCGCCGGAGCGCCCAAAGGGCCGTCGGTATACTTACGCGACGTCTGGCGCGCGCTTGGCGCGTGCTGCGGAGCGGCGGTGGCGGAATGGCAGACGCGCTAGTTTCAGGAGCTAGTGTCCGCAAGGACGTGGAGGTTCAACTCCTCTCCGCCGCACCAGCCAACTGACAAAGTTCAAAGCAAGCACCTCCCCAATTGCTGGGAGGTCGGCCACGCGAAGCGATCCGGGCCGGGCGACGACCTGTTAAGAAGCCGAGAAAGCCCGATCCAACGGCAAGGCCGCGGTAGGGTCTGCGTGAATGCCCAGACTGCCGCGGATCACCGGCCAGCAAGCGCTGCGGGCGCTCCGGCGGGCGGGCTGGAACGACGTGCGAAGGAAGGGGAGCCATGTTCTCCTCCATCACGAGAGTCGCCCCGGTCGTGTCGTGGTGCCAATGCACGCTGGCAAGACCCTCAAGCCGAAGACGCTCTTATCGATCCTCGACCAAGCCGGAATCGACCCCGACCAGCTCAGGGGTCTGTTGTAATTAGGAGCGGAATGCGTACGTACTCAATTGTTGTCGACCCCGACCCTGAAGGCGGATACACGGTAACCGTGCCCGCTCTTCCAGGCTGCATTACACAGGGTGAGACCACCGAAGAATGCATCGCTAACGCAAAGGAGGCGATCGCTCTTTATCTCGAAGACCTTGTGGCTTCCGGCGAGCCTATCCCGGAAGAGAAAGAGCACCCGCAGTTGCTGCAGGTCACAGTCGCCGCCTAGCGACGGCGTAGCGATCCTCGACCCCCAGATACCTCCTTGGCAGGGTGGTCATCCAAAGCGAGGAGCTAGGTTCGGAAAATCTTGGCCGGTCTAAGTCCCCGCCTTAAGCGCACGGGCCACCCCAGTGAGCCCGCCGAGCGTGATCGCGAGAACCGCATAGCTCACGAAAGCAAACCCGGCGTTGCCGGTCAGGGCCAGCCCTATGACGACAAGGCTGCCCAGTAGGCCGCATACGCCTGCCGCACGCAGCGCTGCTCCATCGAGTCGCCACTGCGGTAAGCCCTGAAGAGGGCGCCCCGTCACGACAACCCAAACGCTGAGGCCAGCTGTCGCAGAGGCTATCCAGATGATCGGATCGACCATCGCTCAAACCTTACTACTCCCCAAAACCCGCCAGCGCGGCGATTTGCGTGACTAGTGCCTTGACAAACCCTGGCGCAATCCGGTCGACTGAGCCAGTTTTGCAGGCCCCGCAGTACGACCAGACACGCACGCTGTACCGAACGCTGCTCGTTTTTGCGACGATCTCCGTCCTCATTCTTGTCATCGGCCTTGTCGAGTTCGTCTACTTCGAACCTCCCGGCCAGACCAGCGGCGCCAAGGCGCACATCGTCGGGGTCTTCGACTACGACCCCACCAGTCACGCCACGTCAGGGCCGGACGAATCGCAGTTTCCGCGCACGCAGCAATTCGCCGCGGTGGTCGACTGGTCCTCGCTCCCGAGCAACCTCACGGTTGATGCCCGCTGGTACGACGCGTTCGGCGACGTGGTCGGGCACGTCGGTCCCGACACTCCCGATCAACTGGCCGGCCATTCGACGGTGCCGATCGTCGTGCCCACCGGTTACCACCACAGCCTTCCAGGCCGGTACCTCTTCGTGGTCGAACGCTTCGAGGGCTCGGTCCCTGTTGAGGTCCTCGCCCGCCGGATCATCCTGGTGCAGCGAACCTGATGGCTGAGCTCTCGCCGGCGACTGCGAATCCCCACTCGCGACTGCGGCCGCGGCGCTACGGCGTCGCGGCTGTCGTCGCGGCGGTAATCGTCCTCGCGCTGATCGCAAGCTCGGTCCTCAACTACGTTTACCTGGACACGATTCCTGGCCGGGCCTCGCTCTACGGGCTGCTGGCTGTTGCGCTCATCACCCTCGGCACCTACATCCTGGTTCGAGCTTTCAACCGAGACCCCAAGACGCGCCGCCGGCACCTCATCCGCGCCGCAGTGCTGATCGGGCTCGGCGTCCTCCTTTGGCTGCTCGTGGTGGACGTCTTCGTCTACACCCAGTCGGCTGGCCCATCGGTTGCCCTGATCTGCACTGCCGCATGCCTCCCGACCACCGCCTTCGGCCTCTACGTGGTCCGCCGCATGGACCGCAACGAGAAAGAGCCCTGGCGCCTGGTCCTCGTGGCCGCCGCCTGGGGCGCCATCGTCGCCACGAGCCTCGTGATCTGGGGTGAGAGCCTGTGGGAGGCCTCCGCCGACCGCACCCTCGTGCCAGGTCCTGGGCTCGACGCATCACTTGCCTTCATGGCCGGTGTTCTCGAAGAGCTGGCGAAGGGCAGCGCGGTGGTGCTCCTCTACCTCGTGATGCGGGACGACTTCGACGACGTCGTGGACGGAATCGTCTACGGAGCGGCTGTGGGCCTCGGATTCAACTTCATGGAATCCATCACGTACATGACGAACTTCTACTCGATCTTTTCACCTGAGGGTTTTGGGACCTTCGCGGCCGGGTTCCAGTGGTATGCCCGGCAGGGACTCGGCCTCTTCTTCGGCCACGCCACCTACACCGCCTTCATCGGGGCGGGAATCGGCATCGCTCGTCAGCTGCCAAGCGTGAAGCAGAAGGTGTTCGCGATCGTCGGAGGCTTTCTGATCGCCATCGCGGCGCACTTTTCGTGGGATGCTTGGACCACCTTCTTCCCCATCCAGAGCAACATCTTCGGCCTGGTCGAGATCCACCTGCGAACCCTGATCATGACCGGGCCATTCACTGCCGCCCTGATCGCCCTTTTGATATTCGGCATCCGGTACGAGGGACAGAACCTGCGTGAGCAGTTCCGAAAAGAAGCATTGACGGGGCGAGGCGCGATCCTGCCCGAGGACGTGATGATCCTGGCCAGCCCCTGGCATCGATTGAGGCAGCGACTCCGCGCCTTCAGCCGAGGCGGGTTCAGGGCGTATTTCAGATTGGCCAAGCTTCAATCCGCGCAGCTCGACCTGGCGATGGAACGCTGGCATCGGGAGCGCAAGGAGATCGAAAGTCCGCTAGAGGCTGAAGAGATGCTGCGGCAGGGCGTGATCGCGCTCCGCAACCGGGTGGCGTCCTGATGGCGCGCCTGACTCCGATGTCGACGGTGGACGCCGCATGGTTGGGAATGGAGGACCCGACCAACCTGATGATGGTCACCGGCGTTCTGACGCTCGACGGAAAGGCCGACCTGAAACGCATGCGCGCGGTACTCGACCGCCGCCTCTCCCCCTTCGGGCGCTTCCACCAGCGAGTTGTGCGTCCGCGCTCCCGCGGCAATCTTCTCCACTGGCAGGACGACGCAGGGTTTGACATCGCAAACCACGTGAGCCACATCGCGCTCCCGGCGCCGGGCGGCGACCAGGAGCTGCGCGACCTGGTCAGCGAGCTCATGGCCACGCCCCTCGACTTCAGCAAGCCGCTGTGGCAGGTGCACGTGATCGACGGGTATGGCCACAGCTCGGTGGTCCTCGTTCGCATTCATCACTGCCTTGCCGATGGCATAGCCCTCGTCCGGGTCATGCTGTCGCTGACCGACGAGTCGCCGGATTTCCGCTCGCCCCGCGCTCGAAAACGGCCGGAGCCGGTGGGCGCGCTGGATTGGCTGCCCGCAGCGGTCGGCCGCGGCGTTGCCGCCGGCCAGCGGCTCGCAGCCAACCCTGAGAAGCTCGGCGACCTCGCACGACTGGGCGTTCACGGCGCTTACAGGCTCGGCCGCCTGGTGATGCTTCCGCCGGATCCGCCCACCGTGTTCAAGGGCTCGCTCGGCCGGCGCAAACGGGCGGCCTGGTCCAATGCGATGCCGCTCGACGATTTCAAGCTCATCGGGAAGGCGTTCGGGGCGACCGTAAACGACGTCCTGCTCGCCGCCACGACCGGGGCGCTGCGGCGTTACATCGAGAGGCGGGGCGAGCCCACCGCCGGACTGTCCATTCGCGCGTCGGTTCCGGTCAACCTGCGCCCGGTGGACCAGGCCCACAGCCTGGGCAATGCCTTCGGTCTGGTCTTCGTCTCTCTGCCGGTCGGCATCGTCGACCCGGTCAAACGCCTGCGCGCGATCAAGCAGGAGATGGATGGCTTGAAGCGCTCGCCTGAAGCGCTCGTCGCCTTCGGCGTGCTCAGCCTCATGGGCCTGGCCCCGGTTGAGGTCGAGCGGCTTGGTCTTCGGTTCTTCGGCTCCAAGGCGAGTGCCGTGCTGACCAACGTCCCAGGGCCTCGTGAGCCCCTCTACCTGGCCGGCCGGAAGGTGGACAGGATCATGTTCTGGGTGCCCCAGTCGGGCCACCTGGGCCTCGGCATAAGCATCCTCAGCTACGCGGGTGGGGTGATGCTGGGCGTCGCCACCGACGAAGGCCTGGTTCCCGACCCCGAGAAGATCGTGGACGCCTTCAAGGCCGAGTTCGAAGGGCTCAGAGTGGCCGCGGGTCGCCGGAAGCCCACCAAGCCGCCGAAGCGCGGCCGGGAAGCCGTCGTTTAGTTTCAGCCGTAACTTGGTAATCTTGTAACACCATGGTCGAGACGCCCACTGAGCAGGAGGCGCTGGACGCCTATTCGACGACGGTGAGCTCGGTCGCGGAGCGGGTGCTCCCGGCCGTGGCGAGCCTGCGCATCGGCCGCGGCGGACGAGGCGGCGGCGCCGGCTCGGGCGTGGTCATCACCGGCGACGGCTTCCTCGTGACCTCTGCGCACGTCGTGGCCCAGTCCGGGTCG
>Ga0209698_10005774_pt1 | contig 13303 bp, 16 predicted proteins | sample LitLauG_LLR_2012_FD_187203 | JGI IMG/M metagenome (GOLD analysis project Ga0209698, IMG submission 187203) | Freshwater sediment microbial communities from Pennsylvania, USA - Little Laurel Run_MetaG_LLR_2012 (SPAdes) (version 2) | ecosystem: Environmental > Aquatic > Freshwater > Creek >... | reverse complement strand
TAGTAAATGTCTAGCTGGTTCAGATGACAAACGTAATCTTCATCTTCGTCAATCTTCTGGTCCTGACGGTGACCGGAACCCTTCTCGCCCTGCGCTTCAATGAGAAACGCGCTCGGCGGCAGGTGGCGTTGAGGCTGGGCGTCAGCGGAAAGCCCGAGCCCTGTACGGTCGACCTGCTGCGCACGCTGGAGAAGTCCGACGAGGAGCACAAGGAACGGCGATCGCTCAACATCATGCCGTACCTTGCGGACATGTTGACGCAGGCCGATCTCGACTGGCCGGCCGCGCGGCTTTTGAAGATCATGGCCATGCTGGCAACGGCGGGCCTTGTCGCCGGCGCCATCTTTCCCGTAGTCCTGAGTCGCTTGATTTCGATGGCGTGCTTTTCGGTCGGAGGAGCCGCGCTTCCTTACCTTTACGTTCGTCGCACGCTGCAGAGGCGGATGAGCAAGCTCGAGGCACAGTTGCCGGACGCGATGGATTTTCTCGCTCGCTCCATGCGCGCCGGCCACGCTTTTTCCATCAGCCTCGGCATGGTGGGAGACGACCTGCCAGACCCCCTCGGCCGCGAGTTCCGTTCTCTTTTCAACGAACATAATCTTGGTGCGCCGCTGGAAGTTGCGTTCGCGGGCTTCCTGCGCCGTGTCCCCATGCTCGATGCAAAACTCTTCTGTTCCGCCGCCATTCTGCAGCGGAAAACCGGCGGCAATCTGAGTGAACTCTTGTTGCGCCTCTCTGAAGTCGTCCGGGATCGCTTCCGCCTCCGCGCGCAGGTCAAAGCAACCAGCGCCCATGGGCGGATGACGGCCGGCATTCTGTCCTCTATGCCCTTGCTGACGATGATCGCCCTGCTGATTGTCGCGCCCGGCTATCTCCAGGGTCTGTGGAATGACGAGGACGGCAGAAAGCTGATCGGCGCCGCTGTTGTGGCGCAACTCCTGGGCAATCTGACCATCCGGAAAATCGTGAGGATCAGGGTATGAACGTGCCTCTGCTGGTAACAGCCGCGTTCTTTCTCACGCTCGCCAGTTCGGCTTGGCTGTTCGGCTATCGTTACTACGTGCGTCCGGCCCGGATACGGGCTCGCCTCGGCGATCCCGTGATCGCTTCACAGGGCCTGCACGAACCGGCCAAACCGCTTTCCCAGCGTCTTTCCGAAATGCTCCAGAAAATCGGTAAGATCGTCCCGCTGAAACGCAATTCCGCTGTCGTCCGCCAGCAACTGATCATGGCGGGTTACCGGACCGAAAATGCGCCACAGTTGTTCCTCGGCATGCAGACTGCCTCGCTCGCCGTCTTTTTTTTCGGCAGCATGCTGATTCCCATCGGTAGCGACGGAAATCCCGCTCTGCGCATGATTTTGCTGATCGGTGGAGCCGGCATTGGCTGGCGAATCCCCAGCTTCATGCTGAAAAAGAAAGTCGCGGCGCGGCAGGAACGCCTGCGCCTGTCCCTGCCGGACACGCTGGACCTCATCATTATCGCCGTGGAAGCAGGCCTCGGACTGGATCAGGCTATTAATTACGTCGCACAGGAACTTCGCGGAGGCCAATATCACGATCTGGGCGAGGAGTTCCAGTTGATCGGGATGGAAATGCGCGCCGGCCTGCGCCGCGCCGATGCCCTGCGGGGCTTCGCGGAGCGTACCGGAGAAGAAGAAATCCAGAAACTCGTCTCCATGATGGTTCAGAACGACAAGTTCGGCACAAGTATGGGCGAAGCCATGCGCAGCCACTCGCAGTTCCTGCGGATCCAGCGCAAGCTGCAGGCGGATGAACGGGCGTCAAAAGTCGGCGTCAAACTCGTTTTCCCCATTTTTTTCTTTATTTTGCCCTCCATGATGCTGGTCGCTGCAGGCCCGGGAATCCTGCAGATCTTCAAGTACCTGTTCCCGATGATGAGGCAAATTCATTAACTGAGATCCGTTGACTGAGAAAGGAGTAAAAAATGAACCACATATTCGAAACGGCAGTGTTTATGCTGGCTGCTGGTGCGTTGTTGATGTTCCTTTTCCGCAAGCGCCGGCGGCGTGTCGATCATCATTAGAGAAGTATTCCGGCTCCATCCAATGACGAGGTGGCCCGCGCGGCGTTCCGGGCCACCTTACTTTCTATGATCCCGGGGGCAGGCCTCTTTCCGGTGTGTCCAGTCCCGAGACTGTGACGGTCTGAATTCTCAGAATCATCCCGCCTCCGCGTTCCTTCAAATCTCCCTCTGGCTGCATTTTCAATGCATTAGGCCGATATTGTCCGGACGCAGGTTGGTTCCTCAATTGCCCTTCATTGAGGGTGTGGGACGGTTAGCGCAAGGACTGAGTATGGATTTATTGTTCACCTACGACGTAATGCTCTGGTGCGGCGCAGGCGCGACTCTGGTCGCCCTTCTGCGGCGTAGCCGGCGGCGCGTCTCCAGATCTTCAGAGTTTTAGTGCAGGGAACATGACAAATCTGGATCTTTATTCCTCTCAGAATCCGGACGGCGGGTGGCCGTTCCGGTCCCGAATCTCCTGTACCGAGCCAACGGTGCTGGCGGCGCTCGCGCTGGCGGTCTCGGGCGGGCCGAAGGAACGCTACCTGCGGGCCATCGAGTGGCTGCGCTCCGTGCAGCGTTCCGATGGCGGGTGGCCCCCCATGGCGGGTGTCGCGCAAAGCACGTGGGTTACCTCCCTTGTGCTGCTGCTGCCGTCCGAACATCTGGGCGAACGCCAGTATCGCCGCGGTGTCGATTGGTTACTCGGCCTGCAGGGCGAAGAGACGTCGTTTTATTTCCGGCTGCGCCAGAGATTGCAGGGGCGCTCCACTCCCAGGGAAGAAATGCACTCGGGGTGGCCCTTTTTCCCGGGAACTGCTGCCTGGGTAAGTCCCACTGCCACTGCGATCCTCGCTCTCCGCAAGAACCGTCACGTGGCAGCGGCTCCGCGCCGTATCGCGGAGGGCCAGTTGTTCCTGCTGGACCGCATGTGTGCCGATGGCGGCTGGAACCATGGCTCGGTTCGGCCCCTGGGTATTGAATCGGAATCTTACCCCGAGACCACCGGTCTGGCTCTGCTGGCGCTGCAGGGACTTCCACCGGAACAGCTGAGATTGTCCCGCGAAGCGGCGCTCCGTCACTTTAAGACTTGCCACTCGGCCGAAGCCAGCGCCTGGCTCCGGCTTGCTCTTGAGGCGCATGGAGTGCCCGTGCCCGCCACCTCGGACATGCGCACGCGCGACACACGCGATACCGCCCTGCGAGTGCTGTCGGAAACCGCTTCGGGCCGAAGGATGCTGCTTCTGTGATGCCACAGCTTAGTCGTCGGGATTTCATCGCGGGCGGGGCTCTGAGCCTGGCCGCATCCTCGCTTTTGTCGCCACATCGTGCTCCGGCGCCCGCCGCTCACCCGGCGGTAAGCATTGTCAGGCAGCCCGCCTATACCCAGGATCTCTACGACGCCGTCCGGCGCTCCATCGCGCTGCACAACCTGAACGTGCGCGGCCGGCGCGTTGTCCTCAAACCGAACCTCGTGGAATTTGATCCGGCACGCGCCATCAACACGCATCCCATGCTGGTCCACGCCGCGCTCGAAGCCTTCAGGGCGCTGGGCGCAGCCGGGGTCAGCATCGCGGAAGGCCCCGGACATCGCCGGGCAACGCTTGATATGGCAGAAGCGGCCGGATACTTTGCCACGATTCCGGATTTCGAAGATATCTTCACCGACCTGAATCTCGATGAGGTTTCCCTCGTCGGGCTGTCCAACCCGCATTCGACCCTCAATTCGTTGTACCTCCCGCACACTGCCCTTTCGTGCGATCTTCTGGTTTCCATGCCTAAATTGAAAACGCACCACTGGGCGGGCGCTACCGTGTCCATGAAGAATTTGTTCGGCGTCGTGCCCGGGGGCGTCTACGGATGGCCGAAGAACATCCTTCATTGGGCCGGTATCCCCGAGTGCGTCGCCGACCTGTCCGCCGCGTTTCCTCATACCTTCGCGCTGGTCGATGGCGTCATCGGCATGGAAGGCAATGGTCCGATTCAGGGAACTGCGAAACAGGTCGGGGTCATCGTCGCCGGCCCGGACCTTGCGGCCGTCGACGCCACCTGCTGTCGCATCATGGGGATCGATCCGCAGCGCGTGCAATACCTGACGCTCGCCCGCAGCGCCAGTGACCTGAAGGAATCCGCCATCCCCCAGCGCGGTGAGGCAATCTGCGACGTCCAAACGTCTTTTGCGCTGCTTCCTCAGTTCGAATCACTACGGCTGATGGTCTAATACCGGCGGGCTGCTCTGATTGCCATAGGCCCGTACCACGTCGCCGCCAGCCTCACAGGCGGCTCTGAGCAGCGCCCGTCATCACCCCCGTACGTCCTTTTCCGCAGCTAAACGGTATTAATCGAAAACTATTAGTACTGCCTGTACTGGTTGTAAATAATTTGTAAACGAGTAAATTTCTGTATCAATTCGACCGAATCCGAGGGTAATCTGGATGCGTCAATACGTTTTCTTCGGAATGCGGTTCCCTTGGAAACCTGTTACATGGTCTAAACATTACAGGAAAAGTAGTATGGAAGCGCACATTAGTAGAATCGAAGCCAGTAAGGAGTTCAAAGACAGCCTGCAGTTGCGCCGTCTGCTGCGTTTTCTGGCACGCGCTGCCCTCACGGGCGAACCCACCAGTCAATATCGCATCGCCGTGGAAGCCTTTGGTCGCCCCGCCTCCTTCGACCCCACCAGCGACCCCATCGTCCGCGTCGAAATACGTCGTTTACGCGCCCGCCTTGCTGATTTCTACCGCAATAACCCCGGCGAACCTTTTCGCGTCCATGTGCCCGAGCGTTCCTACTCCGTGGTGTTGTCCGCTGCCCCCGCTGCCGGCTCCAGCCCCCCGCGTGTAGCTGTATTGCCGTTTCGCCACGAACCCGGCGATCCGGTCTCCGAAACTCTCTCGGAGGGTCTGGCTGACGATCTCATCTACTATCTCCGCCCCGATCCCACCCTTACTGTTCTCGCCCGAACCTCCGTATTTTCGCTGGCCAGGCGCGATCTCACTAATGCCGAGATCGCCGCACTCGTGGCCGCGCATTACGTCCTCGATGGCGCGATTTACCGCCGCGGCGATTCTTATCACGTCCACGCCGCCCTCTATCGTGGCTTGTCCCCGGATCAGCCGATGGATCAAATCTGGCACGAGGAGTGGGTTTGTGGCGCGCCGCAGATTCCCGGCCTTGCCGCGTTGATCGGCGCAGCCGTTCGCCAAAGCGTTTCCCCGCACGCCGGCCGGACTCACTTGCTGTCCGCGGCAAAGCTGCCCGCGCCCAACGCGCACCTCCTCTATCTCCAGGGTTACCAACTCCTCTCGCAGCGCCGGCCGGAGACCGTGCTGCAGGCCATCGACATTCTGGAAAAGGCCGCCGAGGAAGATCCTACCTTTCTGAAGCCGCGTATCGGGCTGCTCGAAACCATCATCGTCAAAGGTCTGTCCGGTTTCGAAATCGCGTCCGAACACTCCCGCACCCTGCGCCTGCTGGAAGAATGCACGGAAATCGATCCCCACTGCGCCGATACTCTGGTCGGCCGCGCCATCGTGAAGTTTTGTTTCCAGGCCGATTGGCCCGGTGCGCTGGATGAACTCAGCCGGGCCGTGGAACGGGAGCCCCACAATGTCCTGCCCTACGCCTTTTATACCCTCGCGCTGACCATGGCCGGCCGCCACGACGATGCCTTCGAAGCTACGCGCCAGGCACTCCGGCTCGACCCTCTTTCTCCGGTTCTCCACTCCCGCTTTGGCGTCGCCGATCTTCACTGCGGGCGGCCGCGCGAGGCGATCGAATCCTTTCAGGACGCTATTGAACAAAACCCGGAGTTCGTCTTCAACTACTACCACCAGGCTATGGCGCTCGCTTCGGTGGGCCAAACCGACGCCGCCCTCGTTCGCATCGGTGAAGCCGAGGTCCGCTCCCCGTCTAATCCCATCATCCTGGCCACGAAAGGCTACGTTCTCGCCCGCGCCGGTTCCGACGCGGCGGCCGCGGAGATCGCATCCCGCCTCGAATCCCTCTCCGCAAAAGGCCTGATCAGCCCGATTTTGCTCGCCTTCGTATACTGCGGCGGATCCGATCTCGCGCGCGCCGCCGAAATGGTCAGGCTGGCCCTGCGACGAAAGAGCTACTCCCTCCTCCCCTACCTCGCGAACTCCATGATGGAGCCCCTGCGCCAGTGGGAGGGCTTTCCCGCGCTCCTTAGCGCCGCCAGGCTTCCTGTCACCTTAGTGCCTGAAACGCAAAACGCCCGGAACGGCCACCGCCGTCCGGGCGTCGGAATTCTTCAAAATCAGGCAGTTCCGACGAAGGTCTAAGTAGTCGCCTTCCCCCGCGCCGCAAAATTCAGCGACGCCGAGTTCATGCAATACCGCAGCCCGGTCGGCTTCGGTCCATCGTCGAAGATATGCCCCAGGTGCGCATCGCACCTCCTGCAGCTCGCCTTCGTCCGCGTCATCCCGTATGACCGGTCCGTCTCCTCCGCCACATTCTCCTTCGCCAGCGGCTGGTAAAAGCTCGGCCACCCGGTGCCAGATTCAAACTTTGTCTTCGAATCGAACAGCACCGTGTTGCAGCAGATGCAGGTATACAGCCCGTCGGCGTGGTTATACGCATACTTGCCCGAACCCGCCCGCTCCGTGCCTTCCTTCCGCGTCACCGTGAACTGCTCCGATGAGAGCTGCTTCTTCCACTCATCGTCGCTCTTTACCACTTTGTCCAGTTCCTGAATGCCTGTCTTATTGCCCATGGCATCGAACTGCACGATCTTCACCTTGCCGCCCACGCCCGCCGTGGCGGCCATCAGCCTCGCTCCTGTCGTCAGGCCCGTAAGTCCGGCCAGCCGCCCGAGAAACGTCCGCCGGCGACTCTGCTTAAAAAGCGGCAATTCACCAAAACTATTTGCAACGCTCATGTGTGCTCCTGCTCCTGATTACTTGTAATATTCCGGAAACTTCGCCTTATATTCGTTCAGCAGCGGGATATCGACGTTCGCAATATACGGCTGCTTCGGATTGTGATCCAGATAGTGCTGGTGGTAATCTTCCGCCTGGTAGAACGCCTTCAGCGGCGTCACCTGCGTCACGATCTTACTCTTGAACACGTGCGCGGCATCCAGCTGCTGAATGTAGGCTTCCGCAACCTTCTTCTGCTCCTCATCCTCAAAGAAGATTGCCGACCGGTACTGCGTCCCCACATCGTAATGCTGCCGGTTCAGCGTCGTCGGATCGTGCGCCGCCCCGAAGAAAATCTTCAGCAGATCCCCGTAGCTCACCTTCGAGGGGTCATACACAATCTTGATCGACTCCGCGTGTCCCGTACTGCCTTCGCTCACCGTCTCGTAGTGCGCCGTATTCGCTGCGCCGCCCGCGAACCCGACCTTGGTATCCACCACGCCCTTCACGTGCTCGTAGATGCCCTCGAGACCCCAGAAGCATCCACCCGCAAGTACGGCGGTCTTCGTCCCCGCCCCCCCGGCCGACGCCATTTTGGGCGGCTCCGGGAACGAACTCGCAGCCATCAGCCCCCCAGCCAGCAAGGGCAAACCCGTTATGAGTAAAAGAACTTTGTTTCGCATATCGCCTCTCACCCGCCGTGTGCCGCGGGCCGTGTCGCTTATTCCCAACCACCTTATGATACGACCAATTCGGCCCGCCGTTTTTGGCCTCCGGGCCTGCGTTCGCTTTGGCTCCTTGCCGGAAAGCAATTTTCGTTACCAGCCCTAAAGCTGCGGGGCGGCTATGACGATAGCTTCCACAGTGCAATGTTTCGACCAACCGGGTTCGAAACACCCGCGCTCAAAAAACCCATGACCTCTATTTCAAAAACCACCCTACGAGTGTGCCTGCTCGCGGCGGCTCTGGCAGCGCCCGGGCTTCCCCAGCGAACCGTTTCGTCGCAGACGGAGCAGCAGACCACCATTCAGGCGCTCCTCGAACGCCTCACAGCCGCCGAAGCTCGCATCAAAGAACTCGAACTCCGGCAAAGTTCAGCCTCGTCCCAGCAGCCCGGTATCCAGCAAACTATGCAGCAAAGTATGCCGATGCCTCAAAACGGCGCCGTTCCTTCCGCCACCATGGCGCTGGTGGCTCATAACTCCCAGCCTTCTGCCGCCGGTTCCGAACCCAGCACCGCCGGTCCCGTCACCAGTTCCGCTCCCGCTGCCGAAGACGACGATCCTCACGCCCACATGATGGAGATCCCCGGTGGCCCGGTCCTCAAAATCCGCGGCTTCTTCGATTTCAACTACGGCGCAGGCCCCACCGCCAATCCGCTCATCTTCCCTCTCGGCACCACGGCGCATAACTCGTTCCAGAGCGGCGAGTTCGATCTCTTTATTTCTTCGAAGCTGTCGGAGCACATCGATTTTGTCAGCGAACTGGTCGTCGGCAGCGATCCCACCAATTCCTGGGGACTCGACATTGAGCGCCTCCAGCTCACCTACCGCCCGAGCGAATATTTCCAGATCAGTGCCGGTCGCTACCACACCGCCATCGGCTACTACAACACTGCCTATCACCACGGCATGTGGTTCCAGACCGCGGCCGGCCGTCCATTCATGTACTACTTCGAAGACAGCGGCGGTCTCTTGCCCGTCCACAGCGTCGGTGTCACGGCCACGGGCCGCGTTCCGGGCACGGGCAACCTCGGGATGCACTGGGTCGCCGAAATCGGCAACGGGCGGAGTTCTTCCACTGTCGGGCAGCCCGTGCAGAACTTTCTCTCCGATAAGAATCACAAGAGCTTCAACCTGGCTCTCTACGTAAAACCGGAATGGGCGCGCGGGATTCAGGCCGGCGGTTCCTTCTACCGCGACCGCCTGGTTCCCACCGGTATCCCCCACGTCAACCAGGACGTGACCAGCGCCTACATCGTCTATATCAATCCCAAAATCGAGTTCCTCAACGAAGCCGTTCTCCTTACCAACAAGCTGGATGGCGACGCGCGGGCCTTCCATACTCCGATGATGTATACCCAGATCTCACAGAAGTTCGGCAGATACCGGCCGTTCTTCCGCTACCAGTATCTGAACTCGCCCGCCGGTGATCCGGTCAATCCGTACACGGATCGCTATCAGGGCCCGTCCGTCGGTGTCCGCATGGACTTCAGCGAATTTGTCGCCTTCAAAGTCCAGTACAACCGGCTGGAGCAACGGGTGACGTCCTCCAACGGCTTCAACAGCCAGGTGGCGTTTACATTCTGATGCGACCGTCAACTGCATTTCCTAAACTGGCGGCCCTGGTGCTCACAGGTTTCATAGCCGCGCTGCCGGCCAACTCTGCCGGCGCCGTGGCCATCGCCATCATCGTGAACAAAGCCAACAGCACCTCAAGTCTGACGGCCAGGCAGCTCAAAGATCTCTTTTCCGGTGGCAAAACGCGCTGGCCGGACGGGCAGAAGGTGCAGGCCCTTGCCACTAGTCCCGACTCCCCCGAGCACCCGGCCGCCATTCAATTCCTCTTCGGAATGACGGAACAGGAATACCGGAAGTACACCATTCAGGCGAATTTCACCGGCAAAACCGATGAAGTCCCGAAAGAAGCAGGGTCGCCGCAGACCGTTGTCTCCCAGGTGGCCAACACCCCCGGCGCCATAGGCTTCGTCAACGCCAGCCTCGTCGGCCCCAACGTCAAGGTCGTCAAAATCGACGGCATGGCGCCTGGCGACCCGGGCTACCCACTCGGCGCAAAATAACCCGCCCCGGCGGGCGACCATGGCAAGGTTGCCCGCCGCGTCCCTCCTGATCACCGCACTCGAAAATAAATTCGCACCTCCCAACCCGCTGATCCCCAACGGCTTTCCTGCTTCCGCCCCTTTTCTGGTATCCGTCTTTGCTCTCTCCCGCTGCTATAAGGTGTTCGAAGCACCCACCGCTTTTTCTTTCCGAGCCGCGCACGCGAGTAAGCGGTTGGTGGGTCGCAGCCAAATTCCGGCAACTTTCATCCCTGCCGACTGAACACGAAAAGGAGATTTTTTTTATGGCAACACCGAAGCAATGCAAAGCCAACCAGGCCAACGCACAGAAATCATCAGGTCCGGTCAGCGAAGCCGGCAAGCGCATCAGTCGCATGAACGCCTACAAGCACGGCCTCACCGGCCAACTGGTTCTCCGCACTCCGGAAGAACAAGCCGCCTACCTGGCGTACAGCGCGCGTCTGATGCCCGACCTCGCTCCCGGCTCTAACCTCGAAGTCACTTTCGCCGAACGCATCATTTCCGATAGCTGGCGACTCGACCGCGCCGCCATCATCGAACGCACCCTCTTCGATCTTTCGAATTTGGAGCACGACGCCGAACACGCCTTCGATACCGGCGACCAGCAGCAGGATGACCTCTTCAACCACGCCGCCGCATTCCAGGTGAAGGAAAAAACCTTCACGTCAATGAGCCTCTACCGCGCCCGCATCCAGCGTGGCATGCACAAAGACATCGACATGCTCCGCAAGCTGCAAAAGGATCGTAAAGCCGCCGAACTGGAAACCGCAAAGCAGGCTGCGAAACAACCGCGTCCCACACTCCATGTCATTGACAAAGCAGCCCCTCGACCCGCAGTTGGCTTCGTTCGTTCAGCCCCGTCAGAAGCCCCCGCGCCACCGCCACAATCACCCTCAACGAACCCCGAATATATGGCCGCCTAACCCGTTTTTACAGGTCCCGGCCCTCGCCGGAAGCACCAACGCCACCAGGCACGCCTGACGTGTCCCCCCGGCGCCAAACAGCTCTAAACGTCCATGATCTCCACGGCCCGCGCCAGTTCCTTCACGGCATCCCCGCCCGGTTTCGGCCTGTACTCGTGGCTCACATAGCCCGTGTACCCCAGGTCCACCAGCGTCTTCGCCACGAACCCGTAGTTCAGCTCCTGGTTCTCGTCGATCAGCAACCGCCCCGGCACCCCCGCCGTGTGCACATGCCCCACCCACTTGATGTTGTCCCGCAGATGGTGGCAAACATCGCCGTCCATTATCTGCACGTGGTAGCAGTCGAACAGAATCTTCACCTTCGGCGAGTTCACCCGCTTCACAATGTCGAACGCAAACTCAATATGATTCAGCACCTGGTCGAAGCGCCCAAACGCCGCGTCTTTGAACTTATCGTTCACCATCTCCAGCACTATCGTCACGTTCTTGTCTTCCGCGTGACTCTTCACCCGGTTCAGAAACGAGACCACGTTATCCGCGCCCTCTTCATAAGAGAGCCCCTTGCGCTGCCCGCCCACCGCCACCATGTTCGGGTACCCCGCCGCCGAAATCGTGTCGATAGCTTCCCGTATGCCGGGCTCGATCTTGTCGTGCAGCTCTTTCCGGATGAAGCCGTCTTCCATGCTCACTGGTCCGGCCGAACTGCACGTGCTGATCAGGCCGTACTGCTTGAGCACCGGCCAGTCCCTCGGCCCGGTCAGATCGACGCCCACGCAGCCCACGCTCGCCGCCATGCGGCATACATCTTCGAACGCAGTCCCCTGCGGAAAGTTGACCCGCATCGCCCCCTGTTTGATCCGGCCCTTGCGCTTGATCGGAGTGAGCAGAGTGGTCTGTGCCGCGGCAAGACCAGCGGTGGTCACGGCGGTAGCAGTTACAAAATCTCGGCGACGCATGGCTAAAATCATACACGCTTCCATGCCCTGGCGACACGATATACTGGCACCGTTCGGGAGTCTTACGATGCGCACCGTCATACTCACCATCACCGCCCTCGCCTGGTCGCTCGGCTTCTCCGCCCTTGCCCAGCAAGAGGGCAAATCCGCAGCCCCTCCCAAATACGTCCCCGAAGACCACCGCCCGCCCCTCTTCTTGCGCGAATCCTGGAAAGACCCCCATGTCCAGGAGCGGCCAGTTAAACAGGATGACCTCGAAAGCCCCAACCTCGAACAAAAACTCTACGGCCCCGGGTCCAGCGACGTCCGCATCGTCATCCACACCACGCCCAAAGACGACCCGACTTACATTTGGTCCGGTTCCGCCCCCGGCCAATGGGCACTCACGCTCCGCGACCGCGCAAACTTCGTTGACCTTTCCGGCCCCGTCGCCAAAATCCGCTGGCGCACCAAGGAAGCGGGCTTCAACCTTGAATCGGCCGGCGGGCTGGTTTGCCTATTCAAACCGTTTATTCGGAAATTCCGGCCTATCCTTGCAGAATCCTCCTTACGTCCTGAATAAGAAAAAGAAGTTGCCTCAATCCAAAAGCGCTATTAGGTTTACGCTGTTGAGGAGCGGCGTCTCAGCTCCTCGGGATAGGGGAAAATGCCTGAAATGGTGAAACTGTCCGCCGACTCGCTGGTGTGCACCGCGCAAGACGTCGTGTCGAGCCAACTCGCTGACGAAATTGTGATACTGGATTTGAAATCCGGCGTATATCATGGTTTGGACGGCGTAGGTGCGAGGGTTTGGGAACTGGTGGGCGATGCCACCCCGATTCGTACGATCCACGACGCGCTTGTCGACGAATACGATGTCGACCCGGCACAGTGTGAAGAAGATCTGCTCTGGCTCATCGGAGATTTGGAAAGCCATGGCCTGGTGCGGATCAGTGATCAGCCGAACGCGTAAGTTCATCGCGGTTGATCGGCATACCAAAGCTCTTCTTGTTCTCGCATTGCTGTTTTTGTGGCTGACGAGACTTGGGCTTTGGATCGCTTCGCTGCGAAACGTGCAGTCGCTGCTCAAGCGATTTGCCCGGCGGCGGCGAGAAGCCTCTGCTCTGAGCGCAGGGCAGATCGTCGAACTGGTGTCGCGGTGCGCCGACTACGTTCCGAAGGCTGATTGCCTTCCGCAGGCGCTGATCGCAGAAGTGCTCCTGCGGCGCGAGGGATATCAGCCGACGTTGAAGATCGGTGTTGCCCGGGGCGAAAACGGTGAATTTCAGGCCCACGCGTGGGTTGAAGTCCAGGGCGAATCGTTCGGCTCTGGCAATGAAACAATCGGCCGCTTCACGGCATTGCCGGCGGCCTTCGGTTAAGTAATTGAGTTCCGGCCGGAAGGGTTCACGGCGTTCGTGATCCGAAGGTCGCTGAAGTATCAGGAGAGGTGAGTTATGAAGAAGATGCAGAAGCCCGCGAAGAAGACCAAGAAGACGTATGCTGCTCCCAAGCTCAAGACGCACGGCGACGTCGCGAAGCTGACCAAGCATCGTGACATGCCGATCGGCCCTTCGTGCCCCGGTAGCAATCTGTTCAACGGCAAGTGGTAGTCGGCATATCCCGTACAATCGGATCAGGCAGGCGGATGCAGTGCGTCCACCTGCCTGTCCGAGCGGGCTATTGCAGCTGTCGGACTTGGCGCTGTAGCCGATA
>Ga0209698_10005771_pt1 | contig 13307 bp, 10 predicted proteins | sample LitLauG_LLR_2012_FD_187203 | JGI IMG/M metagenome (GOLD analysis project Ga0209698, IMG submission 187203) | Freshwater sediment microbial communities from Pennsylvania, USA - Little Laurel Run_MetaG_LLR_2012 (SPAdes) (version 2) | ecosystem: Environmental > Aquatic > Freshwater > Creek >... | reverse complement strand
GTGATGAGGATTTCCCCCGCTCGCAACTTTTCGCCAAACGCCCCTAAAACATTTGCTGTGTGTTGTACGATTTCAATCAACTCGCCGGTTAATGTCTGGATGTCCTCCGGCACTTCAATTTCAAGCTCACCGCAACTCACTATACACCGGAGGTCATTGAGAATCCCCCGTGCTCTAGTCCTGTCCTTTTTTCCGATGACGACGTGACGCTGGTAAATGTCGCAAGCCAGCGTTTGTTCAACTTCCTCCGGTGGGTTTGTAACGTCAGCGATCTCAATCGCTGGACCAAGCGCTTCGATGGCGTCACTCGCGGTTTTTCGGTCCGCACCTGGCGAAACGTCCTTCCCCATGTAAACCGCAAGCTCCGGCTCGGCGGCAGGCTTCTTCCAACCGTCCAGAGAAATGGTTGATCCCGAACTTACGACGGCCCGGTCCATCAAGAATCCTACGAGAGGCGCGTTGATTTTCAATCGCTCCATCGCTGCCGGTCCGCCGAACGCCAGCTTCCATCCCAGCGGTTTCATGCCAGAAGCGAGCAATTCTCGCCTCAGTTCAAGTTGCGCCTCCATCCCGCGCGCTATTCGCGGATCGTCCCAAGCCGCTCGCGTACTCAATCCCATACCCACTTTTCAGTAGCCCTCAGGAGGTATCTCATACCCAGCTGCTTCCAATGAACCTGCGCCACTCCAACCCCAAACAAGCACGACGTCTTCCGTGCCCTTGTTGTCGAACCCGTGCCAATGCCCTCTCGGAGTAAAAATCACGTCGCCTTGCCCTGAAGGCTCGCGGCCCGTGTCGGTATAAATAAAACCTTGCCCTTTTATGACGATGAAAAATTCGTCCACGTTCGGATGGCGGTGTTTGTCATGCCGCGCCCCCGGAGGAAGCACCGTATACCCCACCAGAAGTTTTTCAGAGCCAGCCGTCCTCTGATCAATCAGAAACTGCACCTGCATGTTGACCCAACCCTCGTCATGCGACAGTCCTTTGAGGTGCGGCACATCCTTCAAATTAGTCCGATAAGGTTTCACTTGGACATTCCCCCTAGTCGCCGGTACACCTCGTAAACCGTTACGAAATCATTCTCCGCAAGGCCGAGCCCTCGGCATGCGTTGAGCATTTCATTCGCAGCAGCACCCAGCGGAACGGGCAGTCCCATTTTTCTCCCCAGATCCAACGCCAGGAGCACATCTTTTTGCTGCAAGTCAACGCTTCCGTAGGTCGCATCTTTGATGTGCCCTTCCAGAATTAATGGCGCTCTGTACTGAAGCACTGGCGAGGCCACAACACTCTTCAGCATCGCGTCAACCGCAACCTCTCGGGGCACTCCGCCTTTTTCCGCCAACGCAACTCCCTCGCAAAAACCCATCACCTCAATCACTAGCGTTAGGTTCAACGCTACCTTCAGCTGTACTGCCAACCCCTGCTCTCCGATGTAGGTGACCTTCGGCCCAATCGCCTGAAGCACCGGCGCAACTCTCTCAAACGTCTCTTTATCGCCTCCCACCATCAAGGAAGCCTTGCCTTGGCCCAGGGTCAGCGTGGTTCCGGAAATCGGCGAATCCATCATCTTTAAGCCAGCCCGCGCAAACTCAGCGGCTACTTCGCGGCTCACATCGGGGTCAATCGTACTCATATCCAGGTACACGGCATCTTTGCGCAAACCTGCAATGATTCCCTCTTGCCCCAGCGCCAGGGACTTCACCGCTTCGGAGTTCGTCACAATCGTGAAGACCATCTCTGACGCTTGCGCCACTTCGCGTGGAGAATTTCCCCAAAGCATGCCGAGCTTGAACATCGCCCCAGCTTTTGCCCTGGTTCGATTCCAGCCGGTGACGGTGTGTCCTGCCGCGATCAATCTGGGCACGATGGCTTGGCCCATATCTCCCAGGCCCACAAAACCTATTTGCACTTGCGTCCCTCTTTCCCTACGGTCATCAAGCATTCCTGGAGTTGCGGGAACTGTTTTTGGATTGTGGTTCTACCACCATACCTTTCCTCCGTCAAGGATTATGCGCTATAGTCGCTCTGCTTGACCGGTTTTTCTTTAGGCCTGGTATTGGAGGCTTCTATGTTTCGCAAATTGATTCTTGGCCTTTCGCTCAGCTTGCTTGCCTTCCACATTCTTCCCGCAAAGGAAAAATCCAGCGCACCTCCGCCAAAACCGCTCGTCTTGACCGAAGCCATCCCGCTCCCAAGAGTTCTGGGGCGTTTCGATCATTTCGGTTTTGACGGCAAGAATCAGTTGTTCGTCGCCGCGCTCGGCAACAATTCGGTTGAAGTCATAGACATCAGCGCCCGCCTTCGCACTCGAAGCATCGCAGGAATTCCCAATCCGCAAGGCGTCGTCTATGCCCCTGACCTCAAGAAACTCTTCGTCGCCAGCAGTCACGGCAAACTATATATTTACGACGGCGCCACATTTGATCTGCTCAGCACCATCGATTTTCATAATGACGTCGACAATCTTCGCTACGACATCGCGCATCAACGCGTTTACGTCGGCTTCGGCGAAGAGGAAGCCGGCGCTATCGGAACAGTTGACGCCGTCACAAACGATCGTCTCCCCGAGGAATACAAGATTGGAGCCCACCCCGAATCTTTCCAGCTCGAAACTTCCGGCTCGAATATTTATGTCAATCTGCCCGATTTGAAGCAAATTGCAGTAATTGACCGCAAAACCGGTGTCATTTCCCGCTGGCCCTTGACGCTCGAACACAATTTTCCGATGGCTCTAGATGAAGCCCACCACCGGCTTTTCGTGGCCACTCATCAACCCGCTCGTCTCTCCGTGTTCGACACAACTTCTGGCCGTTCCATTGCCACGCTTCCTTGCGTTCAAGACGCCGACGATGCTCACTACGATTCCGCCCGCCAGCGCATCTATGTCTCTGGCGGCGAAGGCTTCATCAGCGTTTTCCAGCAAATCGATCCCGAGCACTACCGTATTTACGCTCGTGTTCCTTCGGCCGTCGGCGCACGCACTGCCGGTTATTTCGGGAAGGGCAGAAAGGGCTTTGACCGCTACTTCCTTGGCGTCCCCGCTCGTGCCGACCACGGCGCCGAAGTCTGGATTTACACTGTCCAGGATTAAGTTCGTCACCCTCTGGCCTCGAATGCCAATCGCCGTCCATGGCTTTGCTTTGCATCTAGCGACGTCCAATCCTTGGTCCTCAAGCCACTCTCTTGTCCGAACTTAAGACAGGCTGTATTAGGGCTCTCCAATCCCAAGAAAGCCGGTCGTAACTGGTATGACCAATGCACCGCCCGGGTTGCGGGTCACACCTCTATGCACAATTTTCCATTGATAACATGAAGGAAACGCTTGACAAGCCCCTTCGTATGGTGGTACAGCCGTTATACCTATTTTGTGTGTGGGGACCTAAATGGGGTTAAATTCTGTGTCTATGGCTTCACAGGGGGTGTTTCAGTGAATAAGGCGTTCAGGCTTCTGGCTGTTCTAACAGTCGCGGTTATCCTCGGCGTACCTGCTTTTCCTCAGGGCAACACAGGCCGCATCCTGGGTGTTGTCACGGACCAAGTTGGGGGCAACGTCGGCGGCGCCACGGTGACCATCACGGACGTCGCTCGGGGTGTCTCGCAGAGAATCTTGACGGATTCTGACGGCGCTTACGTCGCCATCAGCTTGTTGCCAAGCACTTACACCGTTCACGTTGAATACAAGGGATTCAAGGCGTTCGACCGGAAGAATATTCTGGTCGAGGTAGGCAAGGAAGTTCGCATTGACGCAGTTCTCCAACCCGGCGCGATGACCGAGACCGTGACCATCACAGAGGAAGTTCCCATGGTGGACACCACTTCCACCACGCTGGGCGGTACCATCAGCAATGAAATCATCAACGATCTCCCGCTGAATGGCCGCAACTACCAGAACTTGCTCACACTGCGGCCTGGTACTTCCATTTACCCTGGTGGCGGCCCTTGGACACAAACCACAAACGGCATTCGACCCGAGGACACCAGTTTCGTTGTCGACGGCATCACGAACGACGAAGCCTTCATGGGCCTCAGCGTCACGAACGCAGCCGCCGTGCTCGGCGATGCTGCCACGCTCATTCCCATCGATGCCATCCAGGAATTTAATACGCAAGTGAATCCGAAAGCTGAATTCGGCTGGAAGACAGGCGCTATCACCAGCGTCGGCTTGAAGTCCGGCACCAACCAGATTCACGGCACCGCGTATGCCTTCGGCCGTTCAGACTCGTTTGACGCTCGTAACTACTTCGATCCCGTTGGTACTCCAAAAACGCCGGTCGAGCTCGAACAGTATGGCGCCACCGCTGGCGGACATATTGTCAAAGACAAGCTCTTCTATTTTGGCGGCTTCGAAGACCAGCAGTACACGGTTGGAAATTCCCTTCCAGGGCACGCTCCTACAACTGCTGTGGTACCCTCAGCTACGGCAGGACCTGCAGCCAATGGTTGCCAGGTCATTACTTTTGAGAACTGTGCCATCAGCATCCCAAACGCTATTGCGGATCTTGTTGCGAAGACTCCTGGTTTCGTGGCCAATCCCCTCAGTTCTTATTTGCTCGGCTTTTATACTCCCAACGCCGGGCAGGGGACATTCGTAGACCTCTCCTTTCCCAACCAGAACAGTTCAAAGAATGCACTGGGGAAAGTGGATTACCATCCAAACGATCACAACTCCTTGAGCGGCTCCTATTTCTTTGGCAATGACACGATCATCGGCATGGATTCCAATGAACTCCTTGCGCAGTTCCGCACCAAGGTCCACTCCCGCGCGCAAACCGCCGCCGGTCATTGGGCTTGGACACCCAGTTCCACTTGGGCCAATGAATTTCGCGGAGGGCTCACCCACTACACTCTTCAGATCATTCCAAGCGACACTAGCTTCCCCTACGTGATCAACACTGGTATTTCCAATCCGCTCTTGCACGGCATACCTAATATCCGAATCTCCGGGTTCACGGAACTGGGCGCTTTCCACAACTTTCCGAAGATTGTCGGGCCAGACAAGGTCTACAGCTTTATTGACCAAGTTTCCTACTTGCGTGGAAACCATGCCATCAAATTCGGCGGCGAGCTCCGCAGGGATTTGGTCCATCAAGGTACTTACCGCGGCGGCCGGGGCAGGATCACGTTTGCTAATCTGGAGGCCCTCCTTCAGGGCACTCCATCGGCTGCCGGCTTCTTGGGTGGAGATCCCACGCGGAACATCTCGCAGTGGCTTTATGCTGGCTACGCCCAGGACGACTGGCGCATCACCAAGCGAGTGACCCTCAACTTGGGACTGCGCTATGAGCTCCAGGGTGTCCCCACGGAAGCCAATAATCTGCTCGGAAACTGGGAACCTGCTGTTGGATTTGAACAGGTGGGCAAGAACATCAGTTCTATCTACAAACGCGACAACACCAACCTCTCTCCGCGCTTGGGTGTCGCCTGGGATGTTACCGGCAAGGGTACCACTGTCGTTCGCCTCGGCGGAAGCATCGTCTACGATGTGATACCCATGAGCACGTTCCTGTCTCAGCAAAACCTCCAAAGTGGCCCCGTACTGTTTGGCATCGGCGTGGTTCCAACTGGGGCTACGATCACAACTTGTCCAGCGGTTCCAGTGAGTGGCAACTGCCCGGTTACCCCTGTCACCACGCCGGCCATTGGGAACATTTTTAGCACCGGGATAAGTCTGCCAATAGGTGGGGCAGGGGGCGTGAATTGGACGAATCAAACCACCGCCATCTATCCAACCAACGTCTCTGGACTTGTTCAGTGCGGCGATGGAATCGGAACAGACCCGGGACCCTGCAATACCTTTGCCATGAACCGCAACTTCCGTTCTCCGTATGTGGAGAACTGGACTCTGGGCATCCAACATTCTTTCTCTGGCAAACTTGCACTCGATGTCACCTACGTTGGCAACCATGGCGTAAAACTTCCCGGGGTGGTCGATATCAATCAGCCCGCTCCCAACACGGGAAATCTTGTTTTTCCTTTTGCCAAAACAGCCCCATATCTTGGCCAGATTAACTACCTCTCGAATATTTACGGCTCGACTTACCACGGTTTACAAACGACTCTCACAGCTCGCAACTATCATGGCCTCGATCTTGTGGTGGGGTACACCTATTCACACGCTCTGGATGACATGTCGTCAAACTGGGTCGCGTTCCTTCCCCAAGACAGCGCAAACCCGCTTCTGGAGCATGCCAGCGGCGACGAAGACCTTCGCCACCGCTTTACTCTCTCGGTGACCTATTCACTTCCAGAGTGGAAGACTAGGAGCCAGCTCCTGGAAGGCTGGCAGCTCAATACCATCATCACCATGCAGTCTGGACAGCCATGGAACGTCAATGACCAGGTGTTTGGCTTCAGCGGTGTCGGAGAGGCCTCCGACCGCTGGAACTTCTTTGGTAAACCATCCGACTTCAAGGCCATTGGTCCCAGTGGGATTCCATGCTTTGGCCCGGGCGGGGGCGGTGCCTGCACGGGCGCCATTCCGCAGGCTTGCCTTTCCGCTGCTGCTAGCGTTGGCCCGAATGCAACTGCGAGTCTCACTGGAGTCGGGCTTCCGGCAAACGTTGCTCCGACCGGGTTCTGTTACATGGTCGGCAGTTCCGTGCTGATTCCCAATGCTTTTGGGAGCTTCGGCACCATGGGCCGCAACATCTTCCGTGATACCGGTTTCCACAACGTGGACCTTTCTCTCTCCAAGGCCTTCAAACTCGGAGAACGAGTGAAGGCTCAATTCCGCGTCGAGACCTTTAACTTCCTCAACCACCCGAATTTCGCCAATCCGAATGGCGGCACCAGTACCTATGGCCAAAACGCAACCGCAGATCCGTCACAAGCAGGGCTTTTCGGCTGCGGCTGCGCCACTCCAGACAACGCCGCCTTCAACCCCGTCCTCGGCTCGGGCAGCAATCGAGCCATCCAGTTGGGCTTGAAGTTCATCTTCTAGCCTTTTTCAGGAACTGGAAACTCACAAAAGGGCCGGACTGAACTCCGGCCCTTTTTTAGAGAGCAACGACAGTCGACCACCTCCCGGAGGGTAGATGACGATGAAACGCCTTTTCATTTCGGTGCTGGCCTTGGCAATCATACTCTGCGGATTCGCTTTCCTCTTGCCAACTCTTCACATGGTCGCTGCTCAAGAGCAGTCCATCGCTCAAATTGACCGCGAATTTGTTTCTGCCGCCGCCCGAAGCGACCATGCCGCACTTGGCAAATTCCTCGACTCGGAATTTACGTGGACCAACGCCGATGGAGACACACAATCCCGAACCGACGTCCTTGCTTCGGCTCCTCACCCTGCCCTCGGAGCCGAAGCCAATGCAAGAGTCGAACGGCGCAACTACGGCGCTGTGGAAGCCATCATGGCGGGGCACGAAAAACTTGCGGTCCTCCGGATTTGGGTCAAACGCTCGGCGGGCTGGCGTCTCCTGGTTTATCACGAAGTAGAGCTTGGCCGCACGGCAGGTGGTGGTCCCGGCATAAAAGATTGTGAAAATCCTTGCCGCACCGTGCCCTACAAACCGCGCAACGAATCCGAAGCGGCCATTATTGCTTCCTGGCAGGCGCTCGAGACCGGCGTCACTAATCATGACTCGGCCGCTTGGGCTCCCCACATCGCCGACGATTTCGCGATGCTCGGTTCCACCAATGACCATGCGCTTACCAAAGCCGATCGCATCGCCACGCTGGATTTGCAGAAGCAGACCGGGCGTGGCACTGCTCCCGCTCCATTGGTTTCTGCTCAGATGTTTGATTTGGGAGAAACGGTCGTAATGACCTGCCTGCACCAACCCTATACTGGGAAAGCCGTCCGCGTCAGCCGCGTTTGGATTAAGCGCGATGGCAAGTGGGTCATGGCCATTAGCTATCAGACGACCATTCAGTCTTCGCCATCAAAATCTTGAACGCTAGACAGACTTTTCGCCTGGCGGCACACCGTTTGAAGGGTTCCATGAGTTCCACCAATCGTCTGATAGTCACCGCACTCATTTTGGCGGGATGTATTCTTTTGGGGGTCGGGCGCGCGTCTGATTTGGTCGCCGTGGAAGCCCCGGACGTTCTCCTTTCCGATCACGCTCTGCTCCAGGCGTTTGCAAAAGCTGATCCGTCTCTTATGGAACAGCTTCTTGATAAGGATTTCATCTGGATTAATGCGAACGGTCTGCGCCTCACGCGCCAGGAAATCCTTTCCAAGCCGCTGACTATCTCAAATCTCGACCTCGAGCCTCAAGCGCGTGTTTATGCGGAAGCGGCTGTCGTTCGCGCAAATCGCGGGCACATGAACGTTTTGCGCGTCTGGGTCCTGCGCGGCCCCGCCTGGCGTTTGATCCTCTATCAGGAAGTGCTTCAGGTGGAAAAATCCGAGCCTCCGCCAGCCGATGCCGCCTCGGCTCCCTGCGAGAATCCCTGCAAGAGCATTCCCTATCAGCCCGAAACGCAATCTGAAAAAGAAGCGATCGCTTCGTGGCAAGGCGTAATGGCCGCTATGGCTTTGAATGACGCCGATGCGTACAGCCCCTTGATCGCCGATGAATTCACCGCCACCGACACGCACCGCGACCATCCCTTCACAAAAACAGACCGCATGGTTCAAATCAAAAAGCAGAGGCTCGCTGGAACCAGGTCTATTCCACCTTCGCTCGTTTCCGCGCGTATGTTTGATTTTGGAGAAACGGTTTTGATGGTCGCGCGCGAACAGCGCGCTGGCGCCCGGCCGTTTTTCAACTCTCGAATGTGGGTCAAGCGCGACGGCCGCTGGCAAATGCTGTTCAGCTTCAATACGCGGATTCAATAGAATGCTTCCATGGTGAAAACAAAACTTGTCAAAGTTGGCATCGTCGGGCTAGGCCGCTGGGCCAAGGTGCTTACAAGAGCCGCCGCCGGCTCCGAAGAAATAAAAATCATCGCTGGCTTCAGCCGCTCGGAAGAAAACCGGGCCGCTTTCGAGCTAGAACTTGGCGTCCCCTCCGCTCCAGACCTGGACACCCTCCTTTTGAATCCAGAAATTCAGGGTGTCATCCTCACGGTTCCCAATGAGCAGCATCTTCCAGTCGCTCGGGTAGTCGCTCGCGCGAAAAAACACGTCTACACGGAAAAACCCATCGCCAGCACTCTCGATGACGGCCTAGAAATCGCCAGTCTCGAAAAAAAATACGAAATCACCGTTACCGTAGGTCACAGCGCCCGCTTGATGGGCGGCATCCGGAAAATTCGCGAAGCCATTGACTCTGGCGAACTTGGCCGCGTCGCTTTCATCGAAGCGAATTTCTCGAACGAGCGCGCCCTTGAACTCACTCCCAAGAGTTGGCGCTGGTATAAGGACCGCGCTCCCGGCGGCCCGCTCTCGCAACTTGCCATCCACCAGTTTGATGTGCTGCGTTACCTCGGCGGCGAAGTCGACGAAGCAAGCGCGATGGCCTCAAAACTTTCACCTGTCGGCGCCGAAGTTGATGATCAATCCATGACGCTTCTCAAATTCGCCGACGGAAAAATGGGCTATGTCGGTTCCTGCTGGACCTCTCCGGGAATTTTCTCCGTCCGCGTATTCGGCTCGAAGGGGCTGATGCACTACGAAATCGATTTCAATACCTGGGACACTCCCGCACTCTTGCACGAACAATCCACGCTCTACATTCAGCGCGGCAAGGACGGCTACGCGAAAAGGGAAGTGCTCACCGTTCCGGAAAGTGATATGTTCCGCGCGGAACTCGAAATGTTTGCCGAAAGTTGCCGCACGGGCAAGCCCGGGGAACTCTGCGCCGCCAATGGTAATTTTGCCGTCGCCATTGTTTACGCCGCGCTGCGCTCCATCGAAAAAAACGGGCAGTCGGTCCGCGTCGCCGACATGCTCGCCGAGGCACAAAAGCGCCTTGCCGAAAGGAAGCCTGATGCTCGCTAGTCGTTATTTCATGGATCTCACTCAGCCGGAAATTGCCGGCCAGCTGGGAAAAAATCCGCTCGTGATTCTTCCACAAGGCAGTGTTGAGCAGCACGGCCCGCATCTCCCCACGGGCACGGATATTTTCGCTTCCAATATCATCGCGCATGCCGTCGCCGAACGCATGGATGGACTTGTTCTCCCCGGCGGCCCGCTTGGCGTCACTCCGCTGCACATGCCGTTCGAAGGAACGATCACGCTTTCGCCAGATACATACATGCGCCTGGTCACGGAGACTTGCGCTTCCACCGCAAAGCATGGCGCTAAGTATCTTTTAATCTTGAATTGGCACGAACTCAATATTCCTCCGCTCGGCGTCGCCGCGGATCTTCTCCATCGCGAGCACGGCATGACCGTCCTCACCGTGCAAGCCTGCTTCGTCGCGGAAGAACTGTTCGGGAAAGAGTGTGGCGGCCTTACGCACGGCGGAGAAATCGAAGCGCTCGCGGTTCTTGCCTACCGCCCCGACCTGGTCCATCTTGATCGCATCGACTATTCTTCCGACCACGCGCACGGCCACAAAGTGGATGCGCTGCGCCGCACGCGCAGTTATCAACCGGTGCTGACTGATGTCCGCTCGATCGCTCCCACGGGCTGGTATGGAAGCCCGCAGCGCGCCACGATAGAAAAAGCGCACAAAATGGTGAACGCCGTTGCGGACTCCATCGCAAGACAGTCCGCGGAAATCTTCAAAGAGCTCGATAAAATCCAAGGCGGCGTCAGAGAAATTCGCCAGATGAATAAGGTGGGTTGATGGCTAGAGTCTACACTCAAGCGGAGGCAAAGCACCTTGGCCTACCAGGCCGCAAAGCGCTGGAGATCGTTTCCGGCGAAAGAGGTTCGCGCGGCGTCACGCTCCGCCTCGCGGAACTTCCCGTTCCGAAACCGGGAGAAGCGCAGCGACAGCCGCACCATCACTCCACGTGCGAAGAGTGCATCTACGTTCTCTCCGGCCATGGCACAACGTTTGCCGACAGCGGCGAATATGCGCTCGAGCCCGGCGACACGCTACTCATGCCTCCTGGTGAAACCCATGTCACTCGGAACACAGGCACAGAGCCGCTCGTTCTACTCTGTTTTTTTCCGGTCGCGGACATTGCAAAAGCCACGGAGGAACCCGGCGCGTCGTCGACCACGCCGACTCGTCCATGACGATTGACGTCCTCTGCCTCCGCCCTGAAGACGATTTTATCCGCGCCGACGCTCTGCCTCCCACTTTTCTCAACGTCACGTATCGGTCAGACGATGCGCCGGACGTTCCCGAACTGATGAAGCAGGCGCGTGCGCTTGTCCTCCCTGCGGTCGGCCCAAGACTTTCCACGCATCTCTTCAAGGCCACGACCGTGAAATTCGTTCAGGTGACTGGCGCCGGGCTCGATCGTCTCGACCTCGCGCTCCTCAAAGATCTTGGCATATCCGTCGCGAATGTTCGCGGAGGCAGCAATCTCGCTGTCGCCGAATATGCCGTCACCGTTGCCACCGTGCTTCACCGGCGTTTGGCATGGGCTGACGCGGAAATTCGTTCAGGAAATTATCGCGAATTTCGCGCGCGCATGATTTCTGAGAGTCTTTCCGGCCTCGACGGCCTTACCGCGGGAATCGTCGGCTTCGGAGCGATTGGCGTCGCCGTGGCCACGGCTTTTCACGAGCGCGGCTGCAAGATTCTGTATTTCGATCCCGCGCCGACCGATCCGCAAGCCGGTGAAGCCCTCAGCGCCACTTCCGTACCGCTTGATGAACTCCTGAAATCTTCTGACGTCGTCAGCCTCCACGTTCCGCTTCTCCCAACCACGCAAGGCCTGATCGGTGCCGCTGAACTTGCTTCCATGAAGCCTGGCGCCGTGCTCATTCAAGCTTCTCGTGGAGGCGTCATGGACGAGGCCGCGCTTGCAGCTTCGCTCAGCGCCGGCCATCTTGGCGGCGCGGCGATGGACGTCTATTCCACCGAGCCACCCGCTCCAGACAGTCCTTTATTGCAGCTCGCGGGCGACGCCGCCCGCCGCGTACTTTTCACGCCGCACATTGCAGGAGTCACTCGCCAGTCCACGACTTTTCTTTGCCGCGCCGCCTGGCGCAACGTCGGACGCGTTCTGATCAACAACGAACCGCCTGTGGACGCCGCATGGTAATGTCCCTCCCGCGAGCCGCCTGCTAATCCCATGACCCTTGCGCAATCCACGCCCCGCACGAAAAAACCGTGGTACACGGTGCTCTACATCCAGGTGCTGCTCGCCATCTGTATCGGAATCCTCATCGGACATTTCTGGCCGAGGGTTGGCATTTCGCTGAAGCCCCTTGGCGACGCTTTTGTCAGCCTGATCCGCATGATGATCTCGCCGGTGATTTTCTGCGTCATCGTGCTGGGCATCGCCTCGATGAGCGACCTGAAAAAAGTCGGCAAGGTCGGCATCAAAGCGCTTGTGTATTTTGAAGTGGTCTCCACGCTCGCGCTGCTCATCGGCATCGTCGTCGCGCTAGTTTTTCATCCTGGCGCGGGACTGAATATTGACGCCGCCACACTCGACCCGAAAGCCGCTGCAACTTACGTCACGCGCGCCAAAGATGCCGGCTTTCTGGCATTCCTCCTCGGATTCATTCCGCGCACATTTGTGGACGCGCTCGCCGGCGGCGACGTTCCTCAAGTTCTGCTCATCTCCATCCTCACAGGATTTTCGATTGCCCGGCTTGGCGAATTCGGAGCGCGCGCTCTCCGTGCCGTCGAAGTCGCCAACAAAGTTGTTTTCGGCATCATCCGCATCATCGTCAAAGCCGCACCGCTCGGAGCACTCGGGGGTATGGCCTTTACCGTCGGCAGTTACGGAATGGCTTCACTTTCCAATTTGTTGAAGCTCATCGGAACTTTTTATCTCACCAGCGTCATCTTCATTATTTTAATTCTTGGCCTGATCGCCAGGTGGGCCGGTTTCTCGATTTTCCGTTTCATCGCGTATATCAAGGATGAACTCCTCATCGTCCTCGGCACCAGTTCGTCAGAAACGGTGATGCCAGACATGATGCGCAAGCTCGAAGGCCTGGGCGCTTCGCGCTCTGTAGTTGGCCTGGTGTTTCCCACGGGCTACGTCTTCAACACAGACGGTACCAATATTTACCTCACACTCTGCGCTCTTTTTCTCGCGCAAGCCACAAACACGCATCTCACTTTCTGGCAGGTTGCCGGAATTCTCTTGTTTGCGCTGCTCGCGTCGAAGGGGGGCTCAGGCGTTACCGGCACGGGATTCGTCACGCTCGCCGCCATCCTCGCTGCCGTGCCGTCCATTCCTGTGCAGTCGCTCGCGCTTCTTGTCGGCATCGAAAAATTCATGAGCGAGTGCCGCGCCGTCACGAACGTGATCGGCAACGGCGTCGCCACCAT
>Ga0209698_10005770_pt1 | contig 13309 bp, 10 predicted proteins | sample LitLauG_LLR_2012_FD_187203 | JGI IMG/M metagenome (GOLD analysis project Ga0209698, IMG submission 187203) | Freshwater sediment microbial communities from Pennsylvania, USA - Little Laurel Run_MetaG_LLR_2012 (SPAdes) (version 2) | ecosystem: Environmental > Aquatic > Freshwater > Creek >... | reverse complement strand
GTCCCTGAACAGCGCCGTGCGGAGAAAATGCGCCTTCCGCGTCAAAACGTGCACGATGAAAAGATAGAATCCGAGGACCGAGGCGATCGCTTCGCCCCAGGTTTCCGCCGAGGCGAACCATTCCACCCGTTCGCCGCGATCGAGCAGCATTTGCAGGCCGATCATGCCGAGGGAGAAGGTCGCCAGGCCGAAGAAGTCGAAGGGCGGGTTCTGCTCGGCCTTCTTCTCGCGGAGCAGGAGCGCCATCGCCAGGAAGATGAAGCCCGTCATCGGCAGGCTGAAATAGAAGATCGAGCGCCAGCCGTGATATTCGCTGAGCCAGCCGCCGATGGCCGGTCCGCTGCTGATGCCGACCAGGAAGCACATTGTCCAGGCCAGGCTGATCCGGGCATGGCGCGCCGGCGACAGCACATCCAGCAGAATCGCCAGCGACAGGGGAGCGAGCGGGCCGCTCGCGGCTCCCTGGACGATCCGGGCGAGCACGAACTGGGTGGGAGTCGTCGCAAGCGTGTCAAGCACAAGGGCGAACGCGAAGACGGCAATGCAGAACTGATAAATCGCCTTCCGGCCGTAGCGCCCCGCGAGCCAGTGCGCCATCGACATGACCACGGCGCTCGCCGCGATATAGGAGGAAAAAATCCACCCGACCTCGTCGTTGGCCATCGACAATGTCCCCTGGATATGCGGCAGGGCCGCATTCGGCAGCGAGATGTTGACGGCCTGCATGTAGGTCGCCATCAGGGCGGCCGCGGAGATGGCGCGATGGCTGCCGGCTAAAGGGCTTGATGCGAGGGCGGCGCTCATTTGGTCACCATCGCGAGCACGGGGTTGAGCGGGTGGCGCAGCGTGCGGCGATAGCCGGTGTTGACCCGCGCGGTCACGCTGATGCCCGAGAACAGCGGCCTGGTCGGATCGACCTCATCGAGATCAAGCCGTACCGGGAGGCGCTGGACGACCTTGACCCAATTGCCGGTCGCATTCTCGGGCGGCAGCACCGAGAAATCCGATCCGGTGCCCGGACTCATGCTGACGATGTGCGCCTTGAACGTGCGATCCGGATAAGCATCGACGTTGATCGTCGCTTTTTGGCCCGGACGCATGTGGGTCAGGCCCGTTTCGCGGAAATTCGCCTCGATCCAGATGCGCCGGCTCGACAGCAGCGAGAACACCGGTGCACCGGGAGTGACGAAGCCGCCGATCTGCAGGTCGTCGACCCTGGTCACGATGCCGTCGTCGGGCGCCGTCACCGTCGCATAGGATAGATCGAGCCGGGCACGGTCGAGCTGGGCCTTGGCCGCGCGAACCGTCGGATGGCGATCGATCTCGATATCCGGATCGCCGTCCAGCGCAACGATCGTGTTGGCGATCTGCTGTTCGATCGACGCGACGTGCTGTCGGGCGACCTTGAGATTCGTCTCGGCCTGTTCGTAGACCGCGCGCGGGGTAAAATCGGAGGCAACCAGCGCTTTCTTGCGGTCATACTCGCGCTGGTCAAAAGCAGCCGAATCCTTCGCCGACTGTAGTTCGGCCTGTTGCTGGCGGTAGGTTGCCTTGAGCGAATCGATCTGGAGGCGTGCGCTGCCGAACCGCGCCTCGGCCTGATCGACCGCGATCTGGTAGGGCTCCGGATCGATTCGAAACAGCACCTGGCCCTGCCGGACCCGCTCATTGTCGCGCACCGCGATTTCGACCGCCTGGCCGCCAACCCGGGCGTTGACGGTTACCTTCGCCGCGCGAACGAACGCGTCGTCGGTGGAGACGTAAGGCTCCTCGGCCAGGTACATCGCCACGCCGAATGCGGCCACAACGATCGGCAATACGATCATAAGCGGCCAGCGCAGCCGCTCCCTGATGCTTCGTCGGTCATCGGGCGCGTGCGTTCCCGGGAGACCCCCGGCATCGACCGTTCCCCTCGCCTCGGCGCCGACCAATGCCGCCGCCAGGCTCTCGCGGAACCCGTTGCCGCAGCCTATCCAGCGGCCATATGGCAAAAAATTAAACCGCATCTGAAACCCTGACCTCTATTGCATTTTGTAACGTTCGATACAATTATGGTACGAGCAGGGTGCAATCAAGGGGTTTTGCGAGATGGCCCGAAAAAACAGCGAAACGGCCCCGGCACGTCGCGGGCGGCCGCGCGCCTATGACACGCAGGCAGCGCTCAAGCAGGCAACGGATTCCTTCTGGAGGACCGGCTATTCCGGCACTTCCCTCGACAGGATATCGGCCGCGACCGGCATGAATCCGCCGAGCCTCTATGCGGCGTTCGGTAACAAGCGCGCGCTCTATCTGGAAGCGCTGGCGCGCTATTGGGAGATCAGCCTGACCGCGACGCGTGAGGCGCTCGCGCAGGATCTCCCTCTGGGCGAAGCGCTGATGCTTGCCTACGAGGCCGCATTGTCGATCTATTTTTCGGGCAAGGGAGCCGCGCGCGGCTGCTTTGTGATCGGGACCGCGATAACCGAAGCCGTCGAAGATGCGGCGATCCGGAAAAGCGTCGCGGCGGGACTACGGATGATCGACGCCGATTTCGAAGCCCGTCTCCGCACCGCGCAGGAGAGCGGGGAGCTGAATCCCGATGCCGATCCCGCGGCGCTGGCGATCCTCGCAACAGCCACACTGCACACCATCGCCATCCGCGCCCGTGCCGGCGCCAGCCGCGCCGAGCTGAGGGAGGTTGCCCGCAAGGCGGTAAGTGTCATCTGTGGCTGCCGGGTAGAGGCGGTCTCAGCCGCAACGCATTCTCATGGTTCGAACGAACGCAAATAAGGAGAATGTTTCGAGCCCGTCGACCTCGGGGGTGAAATGCGTAAGGGCGCTCTGCCTTGCATCGATCCGGGCCGGTCGAAACCCATGAACGCGGCAGCAGCTTCTACTCCGCCGCGTCGAGGATGGTTTTGCCCAGCGTGTTGTCGACCACGACCGGCGTCTCGAAGAAGCTGATCTCGGGCGGCGCGCCGTAGCGCTCGGTGATCATCTGGCGCCATTCGGCGTTGTAGACGCGCTCGGCGGCCTCGCGGCTCTCCCAGAGATAGCAGCCGCCGCCGGTGCGGTTTTCCGCATCGAACAGATAATATTTGCGGATCAGGCCGGGAAGGTCCCGATATTTGGGCGCCGAGCCCTGGAACAGTTCGGCTGCCCTGGCGGCATCGATGCTGGCGGGAAGCTTGAAACGGACAATGGCGGTAATCATCGGCAGAGCCTCCACCCTGTTGTGCTATCTAATTGTTCCGGCATTTTTCGGGACCGAAATCTCCCGCCGCCTCGCCGCACGGGCCCGTCGAGCGAGCCGGCGCTTTGCAAAACGAAAACTGGCGATCCCGGCATGACTCGAACATGCGACCTACGGTTTAGGAAACCGTCGCTCTATCCGGCTGAGCTACGGGACCGGAGGACCCGCTTTGGATGCGCGGGTGCCCGGGCGTTAAATAGCAGAGCGCGCGCGTGATCGCCAGCCTCCGATCCGTCCTTTTGCCTGGCGCGAAAACCGTAGCACCGACCGCGGATTTTGGTCAGAATGGCAATCGGGCAATTTCGTGGGACACCCCGCTTGTACCAGACCTGATTTTTCCGGGCGGAGACTGATCCTCCTTACGTTCCAAGGCTTACGTTCCAAGGCGCGGGGGCTAGGCATGGTTGCAGATCAGAGCGTATCCCGACTTCATGCCGAGACCTTTCTCGGCGAGGCGAACGGCAGGACATTCGAGGCGATCCAGCGTCTCCTCCAGGGGGCCGGGAAGAGCGCGCTGATATCGTCCAGCCTGCTGAGCCACGCGGAGGCCGGCGCGCTCGGCCTTCCGCCGTCCGTCATTCCCTCCGTGCAGGATCTGGCGAGGCCGCTGGCCGACGTGTTGAGCCGGGGCGGCAAGGGCTGGCGCGGATACGCGCTTGCCGTCTGCTCCGAGATGGTGGGCGGCGACTTCGATGAACTGGAGGACTGGCTGGCGTTCTCGGAAATCCTGCACGCGGGATCGCTGATCGTCGACGACGTGGAGGACGGCGCCCGGCTGCGGCGCGGCGGGCCGGCCTGCCACCTGATCTACGGCACGCCAGGCGCGATCAACAGCGGCACGCTGGCCTACTTCCAGGTCCAGTTCCTGATCGAGAATTCCGGGCTCTCCGACGGCCGGAAGGCGGCGATCTACAAGGAGTATATCGACCTGCTCCGGATCGCCCATATCGGGCAGGGGCTCGATCTCGGGTTGAGCATCGCATCGCCGCTGCTGCTCGATTTGTCGGATTCCGGGATCGCAATCATCGAGGAACACGTTTGCGTATCGCACAAGCTGAAGACGGGCGTGCCGTTCCGGGCGTTCGCGCGAATCGGTGCGACGCTGGGGAACGGCAGCAGCGACGAAGTGACCGCGCTGGGAGATTTCTTTCTGGCGCTGGGCACGGCCTATCAGGCGATCGACGACGTCATCAACGTCGCCGGCCTGCACAACAACACCAAGGAGCGCGGCGAGGATTTGCGCACCGGGCGCATCACCTTGCCGGTCGTCCATTTCCTGCGCGCGGCGGCTCCGGCGCAGCGAGACATCTGCTGGCCGAACTGCAGGCCGCGGCATCGGATGCCGCCACGCACATGAGGTTGCTGCATTCGCTGGCCGGCAGCGGCGTCCTCGAGCTTTGCCGGGCCCAGGCCAGGGATGCCGTTCGATCCGAGCTGCGGGCGCTGGAGCGCACCTTCCCGCAGGCCAAACTGCCGACACTCGAGCAGTTCGCGACGCTCGTGATCGAGGACTATTATTAGCTGGAAATCACGCCCGTCGCGGAGCTTTGACCCGTCAACCTCACTGCCCGATCTACTCGGCGGCTATTTCAGCAAACCAAGCGCGAGCCCCGACACCGCAATGACTCCCAACGCAACGACACTTGCGTGCCAGAGAGATTGTTGACGTGCGGTGCGCCGGTCGTAGAAGGCCAGCCAGTCGCGAACAAATCCCGAAGGGATATCGAAGACAACCAAACGCTCGTCGCCATGATGCGTTTGGTGCTGGCAGTACATCGTCCTCACGTTTGGCACGCCCAGCCGCTCAAGCTCGCAATGCCATTGCCAAGCGCGCTCGCCGTCCGTCCAGCGATTTTCGAAAGGAATAGCGTGTGATTTCATGACGTTTCTCCCCGGACGCACCTCGAACCTCACGCGCGTATTGCAGCGTTCTTTCCAAGCCGGCGCGTGATTGCCCCGCTGGGTCGTCTGGCACCGCTCGGCTCAAAGTCCGTTCATCCTCTGCGCAGCAAACTTCGCAGCTGCCTGGCATGGGAGTTCGCGGTTCAGCGGGTTACGCCGCAGGCAATCCCATGCACCGTGCGATCAGATGCTTTTGAATTTCCACCGTACCCCCGGCGTAGAGAGCCAGCGGCGCCTCACGGTAGTAACGCTCCATATCCTCAGGCTCGAAAAAGGCTCGTCCCCCTAACACTCGCATGCCGCCAGCCACGACAAGCTGCAGTTGCTCGGCACAATAATACTTCGCCATGCAGACCTGTTCCGTCGCATCCGCCCCGCTCTCCAGCAAGTCCGCGGCATGAGTAACCATCAGGCTCATGGAGCGCACCAGGGTGCGCATTTCCACGAGCTTGTGCTGGATGCTTTGAAAGGCGGCGATTGGCTTGCCAAATTGGTGCCGCGCCTTGGCAAATTCAATGGCCCGATCTGTCACAGCTCGCGCGAGACCGACATTGGATGCCGCGACGACGAATCGCTCCAGCGTGCCGAGAACACGCAATCCGGACCCGGCGCCATCCATTCCTTCCAATCCGCCCAGCACCATGTCTTCCGGGAGATAGACATCCCGTATCACGACCCGACACGTGGCATGCAGGTTTTCGGACATCTTCTGCAGTCGTTCTACGGTCAATCCCTCCGCGTTTCGCTTGACCATAAAAACGCTGATCTGCCGCCCTTTGGTCTCGATGGCCTCATTACGCGCGACGACGAAGATGTAGTCAGCCACCGCGGCACCAGTTGTGAAGATTTTCTCGCCGTTGAGCCTGAACCCGCCCGGAGCTCTTGTCGCAGCGGTCTTTATGGCAGCCGCGTCTGAACCCGCTTCGGGCTCGGTATGTGCGAATGCGACCTGACATTTGCCGGCCTTGATATCGGGCAAGAACCGTGCCTTCTGCGCGGCATTTCCAAGCAGAGCCAGGCAGGTACCGCCGAAGACAGCATTGACAGCGTAGATCGAGGCGACGGTGCCGGAATAACTCGCCAAAGTCTCCGTAATCGCCGCCAGTCGGCCGAAATCGCCGCCACTGTTGCGGCCAGAATCGAGAAAGCCAATCTCCATCAATCCGTGCGCCGCAATCTCCTTCATGACACGATCAATCGCATCGCGTTCGGAACCGGGGCACTCCAACACTTTAGACTCGGCCAGTCGGCGGTTAACCGCTGCCGCATTTGCGCCGGCCCGCGTCGATGCGGCCAGCCCCTCATCTGCCTGCATCTTTCCATTTCCTTTGCTAGAACAACCGTCAAAGTGCGTGGCAATACCACGCATTATCGAGATCGATCCGAGTCACAGGCAGTCATCGACGCCGGATCAACTCCGCAGAGACATCACGGTGTTGATGGGCCCGGAATACGAATACCCGCCTGCGCTGCGATGCCTCTTCAACCAAGATCAGCAAGAAGATCTTGCCTGCGGAACGACAAAAGTGCGAAATGGAGAAAAGCCCAAGCCAAAAAGAGCCAATAGAAGATCGAGTAGCTGATCCAGCGGCCAAAGATGAATTCGTAGTTTGACTTGTGCGTCCAGATTTTCTTGATGCGGCCGTCGCGGATCAGGTAGCAAGCCTCACCGTCGGACGTCGCAATTTCGGATATCCGCCGCGTTCGGATCGTTCCCGTCCACCGGGCCGACAGGTAAACAAGCGACGGGTCGCGCGAATCGCACCGTGCCCGACACCGCGTCATCCGCAAATCGGCTACGCGGCCGCAGTTGCGGATCAGATGGATCCACTTGTACCAAACGTCGATGCCGCAATAGCCCGTCGAATCCATGCGGATCTCGACCATGGGATCGAGAATCTCGCTCGCTGCCAGCCGCGGTGCCTCGCCGTTTATGACCCGGACAAGCGCGAGAACCAAATCGATGGGCGAGTTGTTCTCGATCATGCGGAGCGCTCCGCCACCCTGCTGCCGCCGGTGGCAGCTACGACATCTTGCTGCGGATTTTCCTTCCGCCACACCATGCGCTCGTTGATGAACAGTCGGACGCGACTGATCAATCCGACAAAGGGCAGGATCGGCGCCAGCGCCAGCAAGATATAGACCTCGCTGGCCTGATTGAAGCGATAGCGCGCGAAGGTAGCAAAAATCCGTTCATGATGAGATTCGTCGTTCAGCCAGAATTGGCAACCATTCCATGGCGACGACACCGCCCACCACCATTTGCGCGGCGCGGTGAAGAAAAGCTTCCAGAAGCGGGGACGGCAGCCAATCAATCGGGCAATCTGATCGTTGTAATAGGGCATATCAACCAGTCCCCGCAGCCGCCGAGACGTGAAGCGGAAACGGCGATTCCAGTAGGCCGCGTCTGCCCGGGCGATTCGCTCGCGATCCGCGAGCGGAGGCAGCACGCGCCGCCCGGCAAATACCATCGCAGCGTAACGCGACTGCAGTTCGGCAATCCCCGGAATGGAGCCGATGACCGGACGAACAAATCCCACGAAGGCAACCGAGGGATCCGCCCCAAACAGGTATTTGTAACACTCCTGCGGATCCGTCGTCGTTCCCGGCTCGAAGAACGGAATGACCAGCCGATACCCCGAACACGTGATGATGGCGTCGGCCCGCACTGCACTGCCATCGGTGAAATAAACCTGATTGCCCTCGCAGCGCTCGATTTGACGCTTGGCAACGATCTTCCCGCTCTTCACCTGCGGCATCGCCTCGTAGCTCTTGTTGAAAAAAGACTGGTGATAGGGGGCATGGGTTCTCCACGCCTCCTGGCCGTGGCCGTTGAAGCCAAGAGAAAACTGCAGATATTGGTTGATGAAGGGCGAGAAGCCGCGCGTCGGCGACAGCAACAGCCGAACGCGTGACGATGCCTGGTCGCCAACCTTGGGCCGCTTGCTGGGAAACGGCCACCATCTGTCGACCACCTTCGGGACAAACCACTGGCCGTTCGGAATGCACCAGTAGACGCGCGCGGCCGTCTTGCTGGTCTGAAACGCAATATCGCTGGCACTTTCCCCGCCACCCCAGATTACAATCGTCTTGCCGGCGAGATCCGGAGGCGCCTCCTTGACGGCCGCACTATGCAGGATTGGCCCGCCAAAGCTGCTGAAGGGAGCGTCGCGCGACACGTCGTTCGGATGCTGATGTACACCGGACGACACGATCAGGTTTTTGGCGCGAAATTCCGAGCCGTTGGCGCACGTAACATGCCACACGCCGTCAACCTTGCGCGCGCGATCAACTCGATGATCGAGACGTATGCAACGCTTCAGATCGAATTGGTCGCAGTAGGCATTGAGATAGGCGAGGATTTGAACATGGGACGGGAATCCGGGATAGCTCTCCGGCATCGGAAAATCCGATATCTCGGTAATGCAACGCGACGAGGTCGTCTCCGTCGTCGTCATCACGCCGCCGTAGCGGCAGTCCCGGGTGAATGACCAGACACCGCCGATTGAATCGCGGCCTTCCAGCACCAGCGTCTTCAGGTCCTCGCCCAAACAGTACTTGCACGCCATCAGGCCCGACCAGCCTGCACCGAGGACAATTACGTCGAAGAAAGAAATGCCTTCATTATTATTGCTGTCCATACGCATCTCCTCACGCAACAAAGCGGGGCGAAACGGCAAGACGACTGCGGCAAAGTGTCAGGCACCTTCAAAATTATCTTCCAACCCTAAGTAGCACTTATTATAAGCACGGCGCTCGCTCGAAGCAATCGCTGATTCCGGACGCCGGCTTGGTCGACTGGGCAATCGGCACTTTGAACTCGGGGCGCGGCTGGCATACCAGCCATCTCGCGCGGCGAATGATCTTGCGACCAATTTTCGCCATCGAGCCGGCCCCGCGTCAGAGAGACTCGAAGTCAACAATCTCCTTTGTCGGATCCACTCGGGGTCGTTGGCAATCGCTACATTGCCGCCGAGCCGGCACGGCGGCAATGTCGTCTACCTGGCGTCGAGGCGTAAAGCTGCATGTGGGTGGCGCGCATATGCTTGAGCAGAATACTTTGGCTGCCGCCAAGCTCTCCGACAGCGCAATCATTCCGGGCTTCAGAAGAAAGTACCTTTCTGACGCAGTGGACAAGCCATGCTGCTGTCGTAATGTGCTCCGGGTTTCGCCGTGGGTGTGCCAATGGAGTGCGCGTTCTGCAAGGCGGAGATGTCTGAAGGCAGCAAGTTCTGCGGGAATTGTGGTGCCCACCTCTCACGCATATGCGCTACGTGCGGGCATTCCAACCAGGCGACTTCGAATTTCTGTTCTGACTGTGGTGCATCACTAAGCCAAAACGCACCGGCGTCCTCGACAAAAGTTCAACAACGACATTCATCTCCGGAAGGCCCCGCTGAGCATCGGCAGCTCAGCGTGATGTTTTGCGACCTGGTGGACTCGGTAGGTCTCGGCGAGCGCGTTGATCCCGAGAGCCTTCGTGACATCCTCAGGGACTATCAACAACGAGCAACAAAAATCGTCGAGGCAGCCGGCGGCCTGGTCGCTCGATATCATGGCGACGGCATTCTCGCATATTTCGGATATCCGGCGGTCAGCGAAGACGATGCGGAGCGTGCAATCAGGGCGGGACTGGAGCTCATCAAAGACATCGAAAGCCTGCCCCCTTCGCCCGAAAAACTTTCCATCCGTGTGGGGATTGCGACGGGCATCGTTGTTGTAGGCGAACTCGTTGCTTCCACGGCGGCGGACCAACCTTCAATCGTTGGCGGAACACCGAATTTGGCAGCTCGGCTGCAGTCGATCGCAGAGCCAAATACGATCATCATCGCCCCCACCACGAGGTTGCTCGCGGGCGGTCTGTTCGAGTATGCGGACTTGGGCCTTCGAAATCTGAAGGGATTTTTGCAGCCGATACGGGCCTGGCAGGTGCTCGCGGAGAGCGTCGCCGCGAGCCGCTTCGAGTCTCTGCGTTCGGCACAAGCGCCGCTCATCGGCCGTGAAGAGGAGGTTGAGCTGTTGATGCGCCGTTGGGCGCGCGCCAAGCAGGGCGAAGGACAGGTCGTACTGGTGACAGGCGAGGCCGGCATCGGCAAGTCACGCTTGACGCTTGCGCTTCAGGAGCGGCTGGCCGCGGACGCTCATACTCGACTGATCTACCAGGGGTCGCCCTTTCACCAGGACAGCGCACTCTATCCCGTGATTAGCCAACTGTCTCGCGCCGCCGATCTGCGGCGTGAGGATAGCCCCGACCGGAAACTTGCAAAGCTCGAGACCCTGCTTGCGCCCACAGCAGAGAATCTGAGGGAAGCCGTCTTGATGCTTGCTCCATTTCTGTCGATCCCGCTCGACGCGCTGCATGCTCCGCTGGACCTCACGCCACAGCGCCGCAAAGACGGCGCGTTCAAGGTCTTGCTGGGTCAGCTCGAGGTGCTTGCCACCCGGCGGCCAGTGCTCATGGTCTTGGAGGACGCCCATTGGTATGACCCGACCTCGCTGGAGCTCTTCTCGCTCGCGGTCGACCGCATCGTCGGCCTGCCGGTCTTGCTGGTGCTTACTGCGCGTCCGGAGTTCGCTGCTCCCTGGCCGAGCCATACGCACGTCTCAACAGTGACGCTCAACCGCCTCGGAAAGCGCGAAGCCGAGGCGCTCGCCCTCAGTGTCGCTGAAGGTAAGGAGATGCCGGAGGAGGTATTGAGCCATCTGCTCGCACACACCGATGGCGTGCCTTTGTTCGTGGAAGAGCTGACTAAGACGGTGCTGGAAAGCGGGCTGCTCAATGATGTAGGCGGCCGATATGTGCTTCGGGGCCCGCTCCCGTCGCTTGCGATTCCCTCCACTCTGCACGCCTCGCTGCTGGCACGCCTCGATCGGCTCGCCGCAGTAAAAGACACGGCGCAGACGGCTGCTGCCATCGGCCGGGAGTTCTCCTATTCGGTGATCGCTGCTGTAACCGGCCTCGCGGAGCACGATTTGCGAGCCGTTCTCGATCAGCTCGCCGCGGCTGAGCTCATCTTTCAACGGGGCGAGCCGCCGAACGCCAAATATCTGTTCAAGCACGCACTGGTGCAGGACGCGGTCTACGCAAGCCTAATGCGAAGCCGCCGCTGTCAAATCCATGCTGAAATCGCTCGAGTGCTTGAAGAGCAGTTTCCCGATGTGGTGGCGAGCGAGCCGGAGACCATTGCGCATCATTTGACCGCAGCCGGCCTCAACGAGCGAGGCGTACTATACTGGAAGCTGGCAGGACAGCACGCCAGCGACCGTTCGGCCTTTGTGGAAGCCGCAAGGCATTTCAGCAATGGCATCGAATTGCTCAAGAACCTCCCGGACACGCCTGCGAACACTCAGCACAAACTGGCGCTGCACATCGGCCTGGGCGCTGCCTTGATAGCGACCAAGGGTCATTCCTCGATCGAGGTGGAGCAGGCCTACCTGCAGGCACATGCGCTGTGTCGGCAGATGGATGAAACGCCGGAATTCGCACCGGTCCTGCTTGGTCTTTGGCGTTGCTACATAGCCCGCTCGCAATTGCACAGGGCACGGGAACTCGGAGAAGCGCTGCTTCGCCTTTCGCAGCTTAACGACGACCCCGCGCTGGTCGTTGTCGCACACTATGCGCTTGGCAACTCCTCTCTGCTGCTGGCGAAATTACCCGAGGCTCGGGGACACTTCGAGGACGGCATCTTGCACTACGCGCCGGAGCAGCGCTCTGGTCCGGTGTTCGGGAGTGCGCAAGACCCGGGTGTCGCCTGCCGAAGCTACTCGGCACTATGTCTTTGGCTCATGGGATTCCCCGACCAGGCCCACACACGGGGTAAAGATGCGCTGGCATTGGCACAGGAGCTGAAGCATCCCTTCAGTGTCGCGTTTGCGGAGTGTTGCTTCGCGTTTGTTTCTCAATTTCGCCGGGACGTGCGAATTGTGAACGATCAGGCCGAGGCCGCGGTAACGCTGGCGACTGAGCACGGGTTTACGGCGTGGGCTGCCCTGGCAACGAGCTTCCGTGGTTGGGCGATCGCGATGGAGGGCAGGAGCGAGGAGGGGCTGGCGGAGCTGCAGCGGGGGATCGCCGACATGCGGGCTTTCGGGGCCGGAATCTGGCTTCCATTCCGCTGCACCATGCTGGCCGAGGTTTTTGAAATCCTTGGTGACACGAGGGCAAGTCTTCAAAGCCTCGCCGAGGCGCAGATCCTGGTGGACCAGACCGAGGAACGATGGTGGGAAGCTGAAATCTACCGCCTGCAGGGCACTTTGATGCTTCGGCATTCAATGGCCCCTCCGGTCGAGGTCGAAACTTGCCTTCGACGTGCCTTGGACGTTGCACGCCGACAAGCGGCCAGATCGCTCGAGTTGCGCGCGGCAACCAGCCTTGCCCGTCTTTGGCACGACCAGGGCAGACATGCTGAAGCGCGCGATCTGCTTGAGCCGGTCTTTAACTGGTTCACGGAAGGTTTCGACACGCCTGACCTCAGGGATGCCAGGGCCACGCTTGAGGATTTGCACGGGAAGACAATGTGACGCGTTCTGCCGGGAACGCCGCGCCCTGCTACCGATCGTCTGCCGTTCCGGAGCCACGAGCGCCCGGGTCACCCTCGGCCGGCGCCGATTTCAGCGCTGCCGACATGGCTTCTTACGAATCATGGCGCCTTACGAATAGAGCTTGCGGGTGGTCGCGCTCTTTTCGCCGGCATCCGGGCCGCGGAAGGTGCCGAACACCCCGTCGAGCGCCGGATTGCTGACGCCGAACCAGTGCTTCTCGCTGACGAAATGATGACGCAGATGATACTGCTTGATCCAGCGGCCGAGCCGTGTCCGCGGCTGGTAGGGAATATGGGCGACGTAATGCACCCATTCGTAGTGCAGGATCGCCAGCATCATGCCGAGCAGCGCGGAGAGGGCCGCATCCCACCCGAACAAGAGTGCGAACAGCCCGGCGGCGACGGCGAGGTTCGGCACCAGGAACCAGATCGGCAGGAACAGAAGATCGAGCCGGCCCGGCTCGACATGATGATCGTAATGCAGGCGGTGCTGCAGCTTGCGCGCCAGCGGCCATGACAGCGGCGGTGCATGAAACGCAAAACGGTGCATGCCATATTCACTGAGATAGAACATCAGCGCGCCGAGCAGGATCATGATCGGCTGCAGCGCGACGACGCCGAACAGCCAGAGAAC
>Ga0209698_10005769_pt1 | contig 13309 bp, 7 predicted proteins | sample LitLauG_LLR_2012_FD_187203 | JGI IMG/M metagenome (GOLD analysis project Ga0209698, IMG submission 187203) | Freshwater sediment microbial communities from Pennsylvania, USA - Little Laurel Run_MetaG_LLR_2012 (SPAdes) (version 2) | ecosystem: Environmental > Aquatic > Freshwater > Creek >... | reverse complement strand
GGCGGCAGCGCCGGCTGCTGCTCCGCCCCCGCCGCCCCCGCCCACGCGCGCGCCTCCACGTGCCAGAATTTCCTCATCCGTTGGGGAGGGCTGCGCGTCCGGCCGCGTGTGGAGTGTAAGTGGAGCCGGGTCAAACATCAGCAGCGCCTTGCCCTTCAGCTTGCCATGGTATTTGGCGAAATCGGCTTTCGAGTGAATGGGCGCCCACACCGGCTCGACCGTGATTGGGCCGTTCGTTCCAGGCGTCCATGCCAGCGGGAACCCGGTAAACGCAGCATAGACCGGCGTCTCCATCGCGGCGTAAAAGTGCTTGATCTGCCACCCATAGCCGAAGGGCCACTTTTCCAGGTGGACGTTCTTAAGTCCCCACTCTTGCATCTGTTTCATAGCCCATTCGGCGGCGAGCTTGTGATTGCGGCTATTGGTGACGCGCGGACCATACACCTCGGACATCCAAAAGAGGTTTTCCATCACTTGCGAGTGCTGGAAGGCCTCGGTCTTGATCTGGGCCAGGGCGTCCAGATCGACTTTGTCGCCTCCTGTTGCCTGCGCGAAGGAAGCCGGGATGAGGAAGAGCGCTGTGACCATCGGGGCAGCCTGACTGAAGCGGAGCAGATTCATGGAATTCTCGCTTTCTCCGGTACTGGGCCTCTCCTAAAATGGCGTTCGAGAGAGCGAGCCCCGGATTGGGAACGAAAAGCCATTTTCGCACGCTAATTGCCCGGAAGTCGCTTCTGGGAGTTCACCCTCCACTGTACGGCTAGCATTTACCGTCGCCACCGGCCGTATCGATTCACGGCCCCGTCATACTGAACCGTGATGTGGAGACGTTGGTGGCAGACCCGGCGTTCGCGCATACCCGTATCGGGCAATCGCTCGTCGAACTCGCGGATAAGTGGGGGTTCGACCTGAGTGGCACGGTGGATTCCGCCTGGCCGTTCGGGATGTACCAACTGACTTCCGCGGACCGGCGATGCCCAAGATCGCAGGGCGCGTCGCCGGAAGGGACGGCATCCTGGATGCAGTCGTAATCGGGAGGGCCGCTGCCTCGTTGCACCACGACCCCCAGCAATGGAGCGAGTGGGGCGGCTACTTCGGTGTCCTTCGGCTTATTAGACAGCTCTGGCATGTCCTGTTACACCGGATCAGCCGAGGAACGGCCCTGCCAAGCGCGCCCCTTCGCACCACCGAGCGGATCGGCCCCGTCAAGCTATATTGGCGGCTCGGGCGGGATTGAGCTCAGCCGGGGAGCACTGTCCTGTAGCGCGCAGAATCGTCGGTGGGTATCGGGGGCAGGACATGTGCAACCCTCGGTAGGTGGCCTGCTTCAACACCGATGGTGTCACTATGACCACGTTATCGAAATGTTTCGCGGCGATCCGAATGACACGCATTGCTGGCCGTTTTCGGGTCACGATATACCCTACCAGATCAGCGTAAGGGGTTTTCCAACAGAGCCCACCAAGCAATGGACCCCGGCAACAATGCCCTCCTGGCACTCCGGAACCACTCACGGGTTCTGCGTCACAGGAGGGCATCCGCCGATTGCTTCAGCCACCCCCGTCGCTTCGGCTTTGGGCACCCGCCTCAGACGCGCGTCGAGAGCGTCAGCGCTGGGTGATGCCATGATATTCTGTAGCGATGTTTATGTCGGAGTGGCCCCGAGTCCGGGCGCTCTTTCTGGCTGGGTTGGGGATGGCGGGCGCCTGCGCACAGACCGGGACTGCCCCCATCGTCATCGACTATCCGGCCGACCGGTCGATCTTTCCGCCCGATATGACCGCCCCTACCTTCCTCTGGCGCGACCCCGCTCCGAACGCCGTCTCCTGGCGGATCGACGTATCGTTCGCCGATGGCTCTCCCGGCATCCATGTGACAGCCAAGGGCGAGCGGATGCAAATCGGCGAGATCGACCCGCGCTGCGTTTCAGCCACTAACAAGCCCCCCAGCCTGACGCCGCAGCAGGCCGCCTCGCATACTTGGATACCCGATTCCGACGTCTGGGCCGCGATCAAGAAGAAGTCAGTGGCCGGCCCCGCCACCGTCACCGTTAGCGGCTTCGCCGCCAGGGAGGGCGGCCAGCCGGTATCGCGCGGACGCATGTCGCTGCATACTTCAAGGGACCCGGTCGGTGCGCCCATCTTCTACCGCGACGTGCCGCTTATGCCGTCGAAATCGGAGACGGGCGTCATCAAGCCTCTCGACTCCAACGCCGTTCCCCTGATCGGGTGGCGCCTGCGCGACGTTAGTCAACCGCAGAGCCGTTTGCTGCTAACAGACATGCATACGTGCGCTAACTGCCACTCCTTCTCGGGCGACGGCAAGACGCTGGGGATGGACCTGGACGGTCCGGGAAACGACAAGAGCCTCTATACGCTTGCGTCCGTGCAGCAGAAAATGACGATCCGAAATGAGGAGGTGATTTCGTGGGCCTCTTTCCGCGAAGAACTCGGAGCCCAACTTCGCGTTGGCTTCATGTCGCGGGTCTCACCCGACGGCCGCCGCGTGGTCACCACCATCAAGCCGCCCGGCACAGACAACTCTCAGCTCTACTACGTCTCTAATTTCACAGACTACCGCTTCCTTCAGGTGTTTTACCCCATTCGCGGCATCCTGGTCTGGTACGACCGCGAAACCCGCAGACTCCGGCCGCTGCCCGGCGCCGACGATCCGCGCTATGTGCAGGCCAACGCCGTCTGGAGCCCCGACGGTAAGTACCTGGTGTTCGTGCGCGCGGAGGCGAAGGACCCACCGCCGGCCGGCGGCCAAATGGCCGCCTACGCCAACGATCCCGCCGAAGTGCAAATCCAATACGATCTCTACCGCATCCCCTTCAACGACGGCAAGGGCGGCAAGCCCGAGCCGATCGCCGGGGCCTCCCGCAACGGCATGAGCAACAGCTTCCCCAAGATCTCGCCCGACGGGCGCTGGATCGTCTTCGTGCAGGCTCGCAACGGGCTGCTCATGCGGCCCGACAGCCAACTTTTTATTGTCCGGGCGGAGGGCGGTCAGGCGCGCCGGCTGAATTGCAATACCTCTTTAATGAACTCCTGGCACAGTTGGTCCCCCAACGGCCGCTGGCTGGTGTTTTCCTCCAAGAGCCGCTCCCCGTACACCCAGATGTTTCTGACGCACATCGACGCGGAGGGGCGCGACTCGCCTGCCATCCTTATAGAGAACTCCACGGCCGCCAATCGCGCGGTCAACATTCCCGAGTTTGTAAACATGGCGCCGGGCGGCATTGATCGCATCGATGTTCCGGCGACCGATTTTTACCGGCAGTTCGACCTCGCCGCGGCGCTGACGAGGAAAGGCGAGCACGCCGCGGCCATCCCCGAGTGGACCAAAGCCTTGGCGATGGGCGTCGACGATGCGCGCGCGCACTACAACTTGGGCACGAGCCTGGCGGGGACGGGCAGGACGGAGGAAGCCATGGCGCAGTTCCGGCAAGCGCTCGCGCTCCAGCCTGGTTACTCGGATGCGCACTACAATCTGGGCAACGCCCTAACACGCACGGGCCGTTTGGACGAAGCCATTGGCCAATACCGGCAGGCGCTGGAGGCAGACCCCGCGTCCTCCGAAGCTCACAGCAACCTGGGCGCCGTGCTGGTGCGGAAGGGAGCGTTAGAAGAAGCCATTACGCACCTCCGCAAGTCGCTCGAATTGAACCCCGGCCGCGCCACCGCGGAGGCCAATCTGGGACAGGCGCTGCTGGCCCAGGGAAAAGCCGTCGAGGCCAAGCCGCATTTGGAGCGGGCCTTGCAGATTTCCCCCGGCTTGGTGGAGGCGCGCTACGATCTGGGCGCGGTGCTGATGAAAGACGGCCAGCGAGCGGACGCGCTCGCGCATTGGCGCGAGGCTTTGCGGGAAGCCCCGGATAACCTCCGCGTGCTCAACGACACCGCCTGGGCGCTGGCTACTTGCCCAGACGCCGCCCTTCGCAACGGCACCGAGGCCGTGGCCCTCGCCGGGCACGCCGTCGAGCTCACCTCCGGACGCCAACCGATGCTGCTCGGCACGCTCGCCGCAGCCTACGCGGAAACCGGCCGTTTCGATGAGGCCGTCGAGCTCGAGAAACGCGCAGCCGACCTCGCCACTCAGGCAGCCAACGAGCCCCTAGCCGCCACCCTGCGTGCGCGGTTGACGCAGTTACTAGCGAAGACCCCCATTCGACAGCCATAATGGTTCTGCGAGAAGTCCCCTACGGCTGACTTTGGCCGCTTCCGAACCGCGACTTTGTGAGACGACCACCAACTGTCCTTGGCACGGATCGGCCCCGTGGCGCCCCGATCATTGGCGCGGCGCTGAGCAACGGATCGGCCGGCCTGTATCCAGTGGCGATTCAACCGGCGTGACCATTTTCGTGGGGACGCCATTTTAGAGTCACAGGTTTTTCAAATATTTCTAATCCTCTCCAAACGCACGGTTTAATCCCAGAACCGCTCGATATCGAGGCGGTTTTCGGATACCGGCATGCTAAAAAGCGGAATGGAGGCGGCGATTTTCCCCTCGATTGGAGCGGCCGGCGGCGGCGCCCACCGTTTGGCTTCAGTAATTTGCGTTCCGGCCGCCGCTCCAATTGGAGCGGAAATCTGGCCGATCAGGAGTTCGTTTTGGAAAAGTCAGCTTTGGAAGACCAGGCCGGGTTAGTCGGCGTTGGCATTTTGCTCGGGCATACCCAGGCCTTCGGGCTCACGGCCGCCCGCTGTACGGCCGCACAGGCATCGGCCCTCACCCACTTGCGCCAAGGGAAAAACTGGAAGTTCCTGGCGCCAACCTGGGATGAATTCTGTCCCAGGTATCTGAAGATCAGCCGGTCTGAAGCAGATAAGATCATCAAGCTCTGGGAAGACTTCGGCGCAGGCTATTTCGAAGTCGCGCAGTTGACCCGCATCTCGGCCGAGACCTACCGCGCCCTGCAACCTTCCGTGACAGACAGCGCCCTCCACTGGAACGGCGAAGTCATCGCGCTGGATGTCGAGAACGCGCAGAAAGTCGCCTCTGCCGTGTCGGAGGTTCGCGGCCGTACCCGCCCGCGGCCGAAGCCGCCAGTCCACCTGCCGGACATGCTCGAACGCATTGAGGACATGGAAACGCGCTGCACCACGCTGATCGGCGAGATCGAAGAGATCCTGTACAAAGAGCGCCACGGCGAGCACTGGATCCAGTTCACCCGTGTGCTGGCTCGCCTTGGCAGCAAGCTGGACCGGATCCGCAAAGACAACGGAATCTGACGCCCGCCCGCCGGCCTGCCCTACTACGCCAGCACGTCCTTCACCACGTCGCCGTGGACATCCGTCAGGCGGAAGTGCCGCCCCTGATACTTGTACGTCAACTTCAGATGATCCACCCCGAGGCATCGCAGAATCGTCGCTTGCAGATCGTGGACGTGCACCGGATTGGCCACCACGTTGTAGCAGTAGTCGTCCGTTTCGCCGAAGCTGAAGCCTCGCTTCACGCCGCCGCCGGCCAGCCACATGGTGAAACAGCGCGGGTGGTGATCGCGGCCGTAATTGGTGTCGGTCAGTTTGCCCTGGCAGTATACCGTGCGGCCGAATTCGCCGCCCCACACCACCAGCGTGTCGTCCAGCAGGCCGCGCTGCTTGAGGTCCATCACCAGCGCCGCCGATGCCTGGTCAGTCCCCTTGCACTGCAGCGCCAGGTCGCGGGGCAGGTCGTTGTGCTGGTCCCAGCCGCGATGGTAAAGCTGCACGAAGCGCACGTCGCGCTCCAGCAGGCGGCGCGCCAGCAGGCAGTTCGATGCGTAGGTGCCGGGCTTGCGGGCCTCCGGACCGTAGAGGTCGAAGATGCTCCGCGGCTCTTTCGATAGGTCCAGCAGATCGGGCACCGATGTCTGCATGCGGAACGCCATCTCGTATTGGGAGATGCGGGTTTCGATCTCGGGGTCGCCGAACTGGTCGAAGTGCAGGCGGTTGAGTTTGCCCGCGGCATCGAGCATGTCGCGCCGCGTCTCCGGGTCCACGCCCTCGGGATTGTGCAGGTACAGCACCGGGTTGCTGCCCGCGCGGAAGCGCACGCCCTGGTGATTCGAGGGCAGGAAGCCGCTGCCCCAGAGTCGTGAAAACAGCGGCTGGTCGGGGTTCAGCGCCTGCGCCTGCGAAAGCATCACCACAAACGTCGGCAGATTCCGGTTCTCGGTGCCCAGCCCATAGCTCACCCACGCCCCCATGCTCGGCCGCCCTGGCTGCTGGCTGCCGCTCTGAATGAACGTGATGGCCGGATCGTGATTGATGGCATCCGTGTTCATCGTCTTGATGACGGTGATGTCGTCCACGATCTTGGCCGTGTGCGGCATCAACTCGCTGACCCATGTGCGCGATTGGCCGTACTGCTGGAACTGGAAGATCGACCGCGCCACCGGAAAGCTGCTCTGCCCCGACGTCATTCCCGTGATGCGCTGGCCCATGCGCACGCTGCCGGGCAGTTCCTGGCCGGCATATTTTTCGAGCGTGGGCTTGTAGTCCAGCAGGTCCATCTGCGAAGGCCCGCCCGACTGGTGCAGGAATACCACGCGCTTGGCTGTGGGCGGGAAATGCGGCAAGCCCGGCAGCGCGCCGGTAACGGCGCCGTACCCCTCCTCGGCCAACAGCGTACCCAGCGCCGCGATGCCGATCCCGGTGCTGGTGCGCGAGAAGAAATGCCGCCGCGTGATGTTCATGACTTACTCCTTGGTAATCGTCTCGTCGAGGTTGAGGATGGTGCTGGCCACCATGGTCCATGCGGCCAGTTCCGTGGCTTCCACATTGCCGGGCTTCGATGCCCCGATGGCGATCAATTTGGCCGCCTCCGCGGGCTGCTTCTGGTAGTGTTCCAGCCGCCGGGAGAGCAGGTCGAGCAGCACGCGCGTTTCGGCTGGCGTGGGGCGCCGCGCGGTCGCCTCGCGGAAGAGCCACCGCACGCGCGCCTGCGCGTCGCCGCCGGCTTCGATCGCGGCGCGCTGCGCCAGCGCGCGGGCCGCTTCCACGTAGGTCGGATCGTTGAGCAGCACCAGGGCCTGTAACGGCGTATTGGTAATGAGGCGGCGCGAAGTGCACTTCTCGCGGTCGGGCGCGTCGAAGGTGGTGAGCGCGGCAGGCGGCACGGTGCGCTTCCAGAAAGTGTACATACTGCGACGGTACAGGTCGGCACCCTGGCTCTCGTGATACTCCTGCGCCGTGAAGGTTTCGCCGCGCGAGAGTTCTTCCCAAAGGCCGGGCAGCTGGTAAGGAAAGACGCTCGGGCCACCGATGTTCTTGTTGAGCAAGCGGCTGGCGGTGAGGGCGTTGTCGCGCACCATCTCGGCGGCCAGGCGGAAGCGCGGGCCGCGCGCCAGCAAGCGGTTCTCCGGGTCCTTTTCCAACAGGTCGGCGCTCACCTGCGACGATTGCCGGTAAGTGGCCGAGGTCACGATCAGCCGCTGCAAGGCTTTGATATCCCAATGAGCCTGAAATTCGGTGGCCAGCCAATCCAGCAGTTCGCGCTGGACGGGCGCATCGCCCTGCGATCCGAAATCTTCGGCGGTCTTCACCAGCCCGATTCCGAAATAGAGCTGCCAATAGCGGTTGACGGCCACGCGCGCGGTGAGCGGATGCTGCGGGCTGAAGAGCCACTCGGCCAAGCCGAGCCGGTTCGCGGGTGCGTCCTTGGGCATCGGCGGCAGCAGCGCCGGAACGCCGGGCGTGACCTTCTCGCCCTGGTTGCGGTAATCGCCGCGCGCCAGGATGAACGTCTCGCGCGGCCTGGCCATCTCCGCCATCACCTGCACGTTCGGAATTTCCTTCTTCAACTCGGCCAGCCGCTTTTTGAGCACACCCAGCTCGGCGTAGACGCGCCGCAAATCGGGAGGCGCGTCGTGGGTGAGGAAGTAATCCATCAGGCGGCTCTGCTGGTTCTTGGTGCGTTTGGCTTCGTCCTGCGCCAGGATGAAGCGGATCGGCTCGTCGACGGCCAACGTTTCGGCTTCCGCCCGGGTCAGCGCGCGGCCGTAGACTCGCAATTCGCCCACATTGCCCTTGAATGGCTTGCCGTTGTGCGCGTCGCCGATGGCGAGAGGACCGGGAGTAGCGCGGGCCGCCGTTCCGGCGGACTCCAGCCCCACCGGCTTGCCGTCGAGCAGGAGAGCCGGTTGACTGGCCGCGAAGTTGACCGCGATGTGGTGCCAGCGGCCGCCGAAGATAATGGCGGTGCTGTGCCAGCGGCGCCCCTGATATTCCACGTAGAGCGGCGAGCCGCGCTCGAAATCGGGTTGCGGGTGCGATTCCTCGACTCCGATCTCGAAACCGGGGCCGCCTTCCAGCACTGTCATCTCGGGCATGGCGCCGCTGCGCATCCAAAAAGCTACGGCGAAACGCTCCGCCCGAAACGCCGGAAACTCCACGTGGGCTTCGCCGTTGAATGCGGCCGATTGGCCGGACCAACCGGGCTCCATGGGCGTGACGCCTTTGATGACGCGCGCATCGCCGTCGAAGGTGTAGTGAGCCAGCAAGCCATCGAGCGGAGGCTCCGGCAGCGTAGCCAGGCGTGTCTTCTGCCAGGCGGCGACGAGCGGCTGGGTTTCTTTCTCCGGCATCGCCGCTTCATGCTCGGCGATGGCCTGCTGCAGCCACGCGACCTGGCTGGCCTGCTCGGCGGTAGGCATCTCCAGGATGGGCGCGGCGTTGCCGTTCTTGCCGTCGAGCCCTTTCTCGGCGATGGTGTTGAAGAACGCGAAGAAGCGGTAGTAATCCTTCTGCAAAATCGGGTCGTACTTGTGGTCGTGGCAGCGGGCGCACCCCAGGGTCAGGCCCATAAAGACGTTGGCGGTGGTATCCACGCGGTCGGCCACGTACTCCGCCTGGTACTCCTCGGGGATGGCGCCGCCCTCGTAGTTGACCATGTGATTGCGATTGAATCCGCTCGCCAGTCTCTGCTCCATGGTGGCGTTGGGGAGCAGGTCGCCCGCCAGTTGCTCGATGCCGAAACGGTTGAACGGCATGTTGTGGTTGAAGGCATCGATCACCCAATCCCGCCACTTCCACATATCGCGCTGGGAATCGATGTGGTAGCCGTGCGTGTCGGCGTAGCGGGCCAGGTCGAGCCACTGCATGGCCATGCGCTCCCCGTACTGCGGCAGCGCGAGCAGCCGGTCCACCTGCTTCTCGTACGCGTCGGCGGATTTGTCGGCGAGGAAGGCGTCGACCTCGCTGGTGGCCGGCGGCAAGCCGGTCAGGTCGAAGCTGAGGCGGCGCAGCAGGGTGGCGCGGTCGGCCTCGGGCGACGGCTTGAGCCCTTCGCGTTCCAGCCGCGCCAGGACGAAGCGGTCGATCGGATTGCGGAGCCACTTCTCGTTTCGGACGGACGGCAGCGCGGGCCGCTGCGGCGGCACGAAAGACCAGTGGCGCTCCCATTTGGCTCCCTGTTCGATCCATTTGCGAATGGTGGCGATCTGCGTCTCGGTGAGCCCGGCGCCGGTCTGTGCGGGCGGCATTCGGGCGGCCTGGTTAGCGGCGCTGATGCGGGCCAGGAGCCGGCTCTTGGCCGAGTCGCCCGGGGTCACGATCCGGTAGCTGCCGCGGTCGGCGAAGAGCCCGTCTTCGGTATCGAGCCGCAGGTTGGCCAGGCGGCGCTTGTCGTCCGGCCCATGGCACGCGAAGCAGCGGTCCGACAGAATGGGGCGGACGTCGCGGTCGAAATCGACGGGCTTGTCGGCAGCCAGGGACAGCGCGGCCGTACTCAGAACGAGGAGCAAACGGGCAGACAAGTGAACCCTCCGTGCAGCTACCATTGTGAACCAAATGCGGAGCGCCGGGGGGGGTCAATCCAACTCTTCCAGATCGGCAAGGTCCTTCAGCCGGCCACTGGCCCTCTTGTTGGCCTTCAGGTCGTCCACCCCGATCAGGCTGACCGGGACTCCGTCCATTCCGGCGACGATCCGATTGCGGAAGCACGCCGAAAAATCGACACCGGAAATGGAGGTCAAGACTTCGATACGGAGTGGGGGCATTCCCATCCGGACCACGTTCCCGGGCACGGTGAATAATTCCGGCGTGGCTTGCAGGAATCCAAATTCGCGCAGGGCATCGGCCACCCTCCCCGCATTGACCGGCTCCCGATCGATCCATACATCGATATCACCGGTAGCGCGCGGATATCCGTGGTAGTTTACAGCGTAGCCGCCAATCAGGAGGTACCGAACGTTATGCGAGTTTAGCAACCTCAAAAAATCTTTGAAGTCGGGCGGTAGCTGGATCGTAGCCATAATTGATCTGGCGCAATAGCTCGAGATACTCCATCCGCTCCGCGGGAGTTCTGGATTTCCAGTACGCCCGGTCGCCCGAATCGCCGGACAGAGAGTCGACGCGGAAGACGTTTCGGTCCACGCGGAGAGAATCAATATCCATCGGAGTGAGTTTAGCGGGAATGGCCTGTCACTGCAAGCGTTCCCGCCGCCGCCGGCCGCCGCCGCTCTCGGTCACGCCACTGCCGATGTCGATCGGCTGGGTTGAAGACGGTTTGGCCGCGAACAAGCCTCCACTGCCCTGTGGGGAACTTGATATGATCCGATTTCATGGCACACCGGCTTTTGCTCTTCCTGGCCCTACCGGCGGCTGCATTGGCGCAGGACCGCACGCAAGCCCGATCCATGGTGGTCTCCGACCGCGGCATCGTGGCCACCAGCCAGACGCTCGCCTCGCAAGCGGGGGCGCAAGTGCTGGCGCGCGGCGGGTCAGCGGTGGACGCGGCCATCGCGGCTGACGCGGTGCTCAGCGTGGTGGAACCGGAACGCGCCGGGCCGGGCGGCGACCTGTTCGCCATCTATTGGGACGCCAAGACCGGCAGGCTGGCTGGCATCAACGCCAGCGGCTGGGCGCCCAAAGGCCTCACCATCGCCGGGCTGAAGTCGCAGGGCTATACCTCGATGCCGCTGGATGGCATTCATTCGGTGACTGTGCCGGGATGCGTCGACGGCTGGGCCAAGCTGCATCAGCGATTCGGCAAGCTGCCATGGAAGGACCTGTTTCAGCCGGCAATCTACTACGCCCGGCAGGGCTACCCGGTCACCGAGATCATCAGCGAAACCTGGCACGGGGAAGTCGAAAAGCTCGCCAAAGATGTGAACGGCCGCCGCGTTTATCTGAAGAACGGCCAATCGCCCAAACTTGGCGAGATCTTTCGCAACCCGGAAATGGCCGCCGCCTACGAATTGATCGCCACCCAGGGACCCTCGGCCTACTACCGCGGACCGATCGCCAAAGCCATTGTAAAGACCAGCCAGCGGCTGGGCGGCACGATGTCGCTGGCCGACCTGAGCGAGTTCGAGTCGGAATGGGTACAGCCGGTCTCCACCGAATACCACGGCTGGAGAGTCTACGAATTGCCGCCGAACGGCCAGGGCATCACTGCGCTCGAAACCCTGAACATGCTGGCGCAGTTTCCGCTGTCCTCGTACCCCCCGCGCGGCGCGATGGAACTGCACGCGCAAATAGAAGCCCAGAAGCTGGCTTTCGCCGATCTGCAACGCTACCTGGGCGACCCACGTTTCACCAAGGTGCCGGTGGATGGGCTGATTTCGGCGCAGTATGGTCGCGAACGCGCCAGGCTAATCGACCCGGAAAAGGCGCAGTGCCAGCCGGAGCCCGGGAGTCCTAAGGCCACGTCGTCCAACACCACCTACCTTTCCGTGGTGGACCGCGAGGGCAACATCGTTTCGCTGATTCAGAGCGTCTATCAGCATTTCGGGTCGGGCGTGATCGCCGACGATTACGGCTTTGCCTTGCAGAACCGCGGCGCCCTGTTTGAGTTCGACCCGAATCACCCCAACGCTTTGGCGCCGCGCAAACGCCCATTCCATACCATCATTCCCGCCTTCATGGAGAAGGGCAGCGTGCACATCGGCTTCGGAATCATGGGCGGCCTCAACCAGGGGCCGGCGCACACCCAGTTCGTATCCAACGTGGTGGACCACGGGATGAGCATCCAACTGGCGCTCGAGGCGCCACGCTACACCAAGCTGAAATTCGGCGGCTGCGACATTCTGATCGAGAACCGGGTGGCCAAGGACGTTCGCGATGCGCTCACCGCCAAGGGTCACCAATTGACCGTGGTGGGCGATTTCTCGAACCAGATGGGCGGCGGCCAGGCCGTGATCCACGATTCGGCCACGGGCGTGAACTACGGCGCTTCGGACCCGCGCAAGGACGGCGCCGCGGTGCCCGAGCCACATCCCTATTGGAAGTAACGCGGGCCCCCTGGCCGGTGTCCCGGGTTCGCGGTTCATTGTCTGTTCATCTCGCACCGTTCACAATGGGATTGTGCGGGTCCTGCTGGTGGAAGACGAAGTGCGGGTGGCGAGCGTGATCGCGCGAGGGTTGCGCGAGCAGACGTACGCGGTCGATATTGCGGCCGATGGGGAGCAGGCTCTCTACCAGGCCTCGGTCAACGAGTACGATATCGTCGTCCTCGATGTGCTGTTACCTATCAAGGACGGTTACGCGGTTTGCCGCGAACTGCGCACCACGGGCTTCCGGGCGCCGATCCTGATGCTGACCGCGCGCGATTCCGTGGACGACCGGGTGGCCGGTCTCGATTCCGGCGCCGACGACTACCTGGCCAAGCCCTTCGACTTCAAGGAACTGTTGGCGCGGCTCCGCGCCCTGCTGCGCCGCGCCGTGGGCCTGCGGCCGCCGGTGGTGCACGTGGCCGACCTCATCCTCGATACCGGCGGCCACGGCGTCACGCGCGCCGGTAAAGACATCAACCTCACGGCCAAGGAGTACGCGCTGCTCGAATACCTGGTGCTCAACCAGGGCCGCGTGGTGGGGCGCGAGCAAATCGCGCAGCACGTCTGGGACGAGAGCTTCGACCCGTTCTCCAACGTCATCGATGTCTACATCAAGCGGCTGCGCAACAAACTCGACACCGGCTACAGCCGCCGCCTGATCCACACCCGCCGCGGCGAAGGATACGTCTTCAGCGTGGCGCCGGGAGGGCCGGATGACTAAGAGCCTCCGGTTCCGCCTGACGGCCCTGTACCTGGCGTTCTTCTCGCTGCTGTTCCTTTTGTTCAGCCTTTTTCTGTACGGCCTGCTGGCGGGCGCACTGGTCGCCCAACTCGACGAAAACCTGACGGCCGAAGTCAACACGCTTACCGGCCTGTTCCAGGATGAACTGGTGGAGATGAAGGGCGATGTGCCCGTGGCCGCGCACGAAGCGGTCACCGACCTGCGGCTGCGCGCCGGGTTGGTTGCCATCTTCTCCGGGAACCAGGCGCTAGCCTCCACCAGGCCGCTCCAGCCGAAGGAATTCGACGGCATTCTGGCCGATCGTTCCG
>Ga0209698_10005763_pt1 | contig 13313 bp, 14 predicted proteins | sample LitLauG_LLR_2012_FD_187203 | JGI IMG/M metagenome (GOLD analysis project Ga0209698, IMG submission 187203) | Freshwater sediment microbial communities from Pennsylvania, USA - Little Laurel Run_MetaG_LLR_2012 (SPAdes) (version 2) | ecosystem: Environmental > Aquatic > Freshwater > Creek >... | reverse complement strand
GGCCTCGTCGCCTTTCGCGTCATCAATCGCCTTTTGCAGCGCGGGCGCTTTCGCCTCCGCCTCGCGCGCGGTTTGCAGGAAGCCAATGCGCGGCTTTTTCGCGTCGGTTTCCTCGTGGAAAACTTTTTGCAGACCGGCGGTCATCGTGACGGCGAGCAGCCAGCACAGCGGGAGAAAAGTCACGAACGCAAACGCGGGACGCTGTTTGTTTCGCAGCGCGGACTTGAGCAGGATCGTCGTGCCGAGGCACAGCGCGATGCTCGCGAGGAGCTGGTTGGCGATTCCGAAAATCGGCCACAGCGCCTTCACTCCGCCGTCCTTGTCCACGACGCCGAGGATGAGGAAAAATCCCCATGCGGCGACGATGATCGCGCTCGCGACGACGCCTGCGAAAACATTGCCGGTGTCGCCGAATTTTTTTGAAACGCCGCCGAGCGCGTCCTGCAAAAGATAGCGGCCCACGCGCGTGCCGGCGTCGAGCGTGGTGAGGATGAACAGCGCCTCGAACATGAGCGCGAAGTGATACCAGAGATCGCTCCATTTGCCGCCGGTGAAGTTCGCGAAGAGGCTCGCCATGCCCACGGCAAATGTCGGCGCGCCGCCGGTGCGGCCGAAAAGCGATTTTTCCCCCATCTGCACGGCCAGCGTGTCCATCTGCGTCCTGGTCACCGAGACGGGCGCCTTTTCCCAAACGATGCGCTCGTTGCGCACCACGCACGTCCCGTTCGGGGTGACGTAGGTTTTCTTCTCAATCACACTCGCCGCGCCGGGCACGAATGCGGTGAAGCCGCTGGCATTCACCCGCGCGATGGTGGCCTCGGGCGTGCCGGGGCTGTTGATCGCGAGATATTCGCCGGGCGGCAGCGTGCATGCGGCGATGAGCGCCATGAGCGCGACGAGCGATTCGAGGCACATCGCGCCGTAGCCGACCTGCCGTGCGTGCGTTTCGCGCGAGATGATCTTCGGCGTGATGCCGCTGGCGATGAGCGTGTGAAAGCCGCTGATCGCCCCGCATGCGATGGTGATGAAGCAGAACGGGAACACTTTTCCCGGAACGACGAAGCCGGTGCCGTCCACGAATTTGCTGATGGCCGGCATCTGCATCACCGGCAGCATCACGAGCGTGCCGAGCGCGAGCGCGAAGATGGTGCCGAGCTTCATGAACGTGCTCAGGTAGTCGCGGGGCGCGAGCAGCAGCCACACCGGCAGCACGCTCGCGAGGAAGCCGTAGCCGATGATGCACCACGCGACGTTGAGTTCGCTGAGGTGCAGCGCCGCGGACCACACCGGCGACTCATGCACGTATTTCCCGCCCCACACCGCGAGCAGCAGCAGCACGACGCCGATGACGGAGACCTCCATCACCTTTCCCACGCGGAAAAATCGCAGGTAACCGCCCATCAGCAGCGCGATGGGAATGGTCGCGCCGATGGTGAAAATGCTCCACGGGCTTTCGCCCATCGCCTTCACAACGACCAGTGCGAGCACGGCGAGCAGGATGGTCATGATGGCGAGAATCGCCGCGAGGCCGACGCGGCCCACGGTGCCGGTCAGTTCGTCGCGGAGCATCTGCGCAAGCGAGCGCCCGTCGCGCCGCATCGAGGACGCGAGGATGATGAAATCCTGCACCGCACCGCCAAGCACGACACCGATCAAAATCCACAGCGTCCCAGGCAGGTATCCGAATTGCGCCGCAAGCACCGGCCCGACCAGAGGCCCCGGCCCGCTGATCGCCGCGAAGTGATGGCCGAAGACGATCCACTTGTTCGTCTTCACGAAGTCGCGCCCATCCTCGTGAATCTCACAGGGCGTCGCGCGCCGGTCGTCGAGCGCGAGCACCTTCGCCGCAATCCACTTTGCGTAAAAGCGGTAGCCGATGGCGTAGGTGCAGAGCGCGGCGGTGAGGGCGTAGCCGGAATTCAATGGCTCGCCGCTCTTAAACGCGATGGCGGCATACGCGCCCGCGCCGAGCAGTGCGACAGCGGACCAAATAATGACGGAGAGGGCTTTTTTCACTGGAAAATGGGTGTGAGGGCGGGGGGCTTATCGCCCACAAGCGCGCACCGGTGCCAGCAAGTTCTCGCATCGCATTCTGCCGGCTTGCAGCATCCGTCGCACTGCATTCAATTCCCAGGCCCCGTCACTGAACAACCCCACCATGAAAACATTCCGCTTCCTTCCCATTGGAACCGCAACCCTCCTCTTCATCACCGCCGCGAACGCGCAGACCGCGCCCGGCGCAAAACCCGCCACGGCCACACCGCCTGCGGGCGCACCGAAGGCCAAACCTTTTTCCGCCGGCGACACGCACACCTACCTCACCATCGCCGAGGGAATCCAGTTTCAGCTCAACATGTCGCTGCGACTGCGCGGCAAATACCAGGATGGTCCGCAGGATCTCCTCGATCTCGCCGCGAAGATCAGCAGGGACTCCACCGAACTCTGGACGCCGGGCGTGGACACTGCGATGGCGCACGGCGTGGACGGGAAGAAAATCCCGAACGGCCTGTCGAAAAATGACACGGTGAACCTGAACAAACTCGGCACGATCAAGGACGATAAGAAATGGCAGCTCGCGTTCTTCGAGTTCTACGCGAAGGAGGCGAAGAAGAACGCGCACGACGCGGAGAACGGCACCAAGGCCGCGCAGGATGCGGACCTCAAGGCATTCGCGGAAAAAGCCGCATCGCTGCTCAAAAGCCAGGCCGAAGAGATCGAGGCGAAATTCAAGGAACTGAAGACGAAGAAGTGATCCGCGACGCGTCGCGCTGCATCCCATGAAGGCGCACACCGCATCGTTCCGCGTCCGCACCCGCGGCAAGGGCACGAGTGAGATTACCGACGAAGTCGCACGCATCGTCCGGGAAAGCGGCGTGCGGACCGGAGCCGTCACCGTCTTTATCCGGCACACGAGCGCATCTCTCATCATCTACGAAAATGCCGACCCCTCCGCGCGCACGGATCTGCATGCGTTCTTTGAGCGCCTTGTTCCCGAGGACAGCGATTATTTCGTCCACACCGCCGAGGGGCCGGACGACATGCCGTCGCATCTCCGCATGGTGCTCACGCGCACAAGTGAGACGATCCCCATCGCGTCCGGATGCATGACGCTCGGGACGTGGCAGGGCATTTTCCTCTTTGAGCACCGAGCCGCCGCGCACCAGCGCGAAATCACCGTCTCCGTCATCGGCGAATAGCGACGCGCTGCGCTGCAGTCAGACTCCCGGCCCCCTGTCCCAGGTTGAGCGGAGCAAACGCACGCGCCTGCGGATTTTCACCCGGGGCACCCCCGCGAGCGGATCGTCCGGAGCCGGCAGAGTCCCGGGCCCGCCGCGGAAAATTTCCGGTGCCAGCGCACCGAGGGAGATCCACGTCACGCTCTGCTCGCGGCGTTGATCAATCAGCTCCGATACGAGCAGCGCCTCGATCATCCGGCGCAGCCGCCTTTTGTCGGAAAAATGCGCGGGCAATTCCTGGAGCGACACGCGCCTTTCGAGTTTCAGCGCATCCAGCAGCCTCGCCGCATCCGGCAGTTCATCGTGCGAGAGCCGCGCCAGCGCGCCGAGATTTTGCCAGCAGGACATGGTGAACCGGGGCACGAAGAAAAGCAGATCCGCGAAGTGCTCCACCGGCGGGCGTTCATCCACCGCCCGATCGCACGGGAAAACAAACTGGTCCACGCGGGCCGCCAGCAACAGCACCGCCGCGGTGCCGAAAAAGATCGGCTTGAACTCCACCGGCAGCGAGTCGCCCTGATTCCTCACCGCCAGCACAAACACGGTGATCCAATAGGATGCTCCGTAAAGCACACCCCAGCCAATGGCGGAAAAGACCAGCGCCATGCCCGAAGCCGCGAGCACGCTGCCATTGTGCGAACGCAAATGCGCCCGCAATGCCTTCTCGGTTTCCGTCGTTTGCACCCGTGAAGCCTCACCCATCCGCCCGCACCCGTCCATCTTCGCTTCCATCGGTGATCGGTGATTGATGGCTGCCCGCCAGTCCCCCTTTCTTCCCCCACCCATGCACCGGCCGGTGTCGGATCACTGGGCGCTCCACTCGTGGGCGCCGTCAGCGAGGCCAAGGCGGACAAGTGCTTCGCCCGCGAGAAACAGCGAACCGGTGACAAGGATGCGCCCGTCCCCGGCACGTGCATCGGCGAGGGCGGCGGCGAGAGAATCCGCGACGCTCACAGCGGCGGACGGCGACTGCGCGTGAACCAATGCGGCAAGTTCCGATGGCGGCAGTGCGCGCGGACTGCGCACGGGGGAACAAATGATGCGTGCCGCGACAGGGAGCAGCGCGGCGATGACACCGGGCGCGTCCTTGTCCGCGAGGAGGGCAAGAATGAGCGTCGCCTTTTCATCGCCGAATTCCTCGCGCCAAGTCGCCGCGAGTTGCACGGCGGCGGGAGGATTGTGGGCACCGTCAATCACGATGCGTTCGTCCGTGCGCTGGAAACGGGCCGGCCACCCCACCTTCGCAAAAGCCTCGCGAATCACGCGCGGCTCAGGACGAAGGCCCGATTCGACAAGTGCGGCAAAAGCGAGCGCGGCATTCCAGCGCTGATGGCTCCCAGCGAGCGCGAGCGGCCACTCCGGACCGATCGGCTGGCGGATGAATTTCAGCCGCGCGCCCGCCGCTTCTGCCACGGTGCGGATGACAGCCTCGGCATCGGGCGGCTGAAGTGCGGAGACGACAGGCACGCCAGGCTTGATGATGCCCGCCTTTTCACCCGCGATCCCGGCGAGCGTGCCGCCAAGATATTGCACATGATCGAGGCCGATTGGCGTGATCACCGAGACGGCGGGCGTGACGACATTGGTCGCATCAAGGCGACCGCCCATGCCGGTTTCGAGGATCACAATCTCCGCGCGCTGCCGCTGGAACCAGGCGAGCGCGAGCGCTGTGGCGACTTCAAAAAATGTCGGTGTGTGTTCCCAACCTGCGATGAGGTCTCGAATTTTTTCGAGCCCTTCGGCCACGTGTTCCCCGGGAATCTGATTCGGCCCGAGCCGGATTCGCTCACGGAAGCTGACGAGGTGCGGCGACGTGTAAAGCCCCGTGCGACGTTTCGCGGCGACACACACCGCCGCGATCAGGGCGCACACGGAGCCTTTGCCGTTCGTGCCGGCGACGTGGATGAAGCGGCACTTCGGGCCGCTCACCGTGTCCACCCCGAGCACTTCACAGAGCCGCCGAATATTTTCCAGGCCGAGCTTGATGCCGTGAACCTGCAGGCCGTAGAGCCAGTCGAGCGCCTCACGGCAGGTCATGGGCGGGAAAGCAGTGAGGGGGAAGAACCGCTGGCAGAGATGAAGCCACGGAGAAAGCCCGTCACACTGCGGCGGGCGCGAGGTGGGAGAGCAGGCTGCCGAGCGTTTCCTTCATTTTTTTCCGATGCACGATCATGTCCACGAGGCCGTGGTCCGCACAGAACTCGGCGGTCTGAAATCCCGGCGGCAATTCCTGATGCGTCGTCTCGCGGATGACGCGCGGGCCGGCGAAACCGATCATGCATTTCGGCTCGGCGATGATGATGTCGCCGAGGCTCGCGTAGCTCGCCATCACGCCGGCGGTGGTCGGATCGGTGAGGACAGAAATGTACGGCAGCCGCGCATCCGAATGCCGCGCAAGCGCGCCGCAGGTTTTTGCCATTTGCATGAGCGAGAGCATTCCCTCGTACATGCGCGCGCCGCCGCTGGCGCTGACAATGATGAAGGGGAGCCGCTTTGCAGTCGCGCGCTCGATGGCGCGGGTGATTTTTTCGCCGACGACACTGCCCATCGTCGCTGCGAGGAATCCGAAGTCCATTACGGCGATGCCCACCTCTTTTCCTTCGATGCAACCCAGCCCGGTGATGACCGCGTCGAGGAGACCGGTGGCCTTTTGGTATTTTTTCAGTCGGTCGGTGTAACTGGCCTGGCCGGTGAATTTGAGCGTGTCCACGGAGACGAGCTTCGCGTCGTGCTCCTCGAAGGTGCCCTCGTCGAGCAGCAGTTCGAGGCGGTCGTGCGCAGTGAGCGAAAAGTGGTGCTCGCACTTCGGGCAGATGCGGACGTTGCGCTCGATTTCGAGGTTGTGGATGATTTCCGCGCAACCGGGACATTTTGTCCAGAGGCCGGCGGGCAGTTCACGTTTTTTGCCGGACGTAAACACCGGCTTGGAGAAAATTCCCATGGGGTTTTGAGGGTCAGGCTCTTGCATGGGCAGCGGAGTGTGTTCGGTGGGCTGCCGGGGTGTTGAAGTTTCGGGTGAGCATGTTTTGCGGATTAGCCGCGGGCGACGGTGATGACTCGCACCGAGGCGGCTCCCGCGTGCAGTAGCACACGCGAGCACTCCTCGACGGTCGAACCCGTCGTGAAGACGTCATCAACAAGGAGGATGTGTCGGTCTTTCACGCGCGCAGTGTGGCGCACGCGGAATGCCCCGCGCAAGTTTTCCATTCGTTCGGCGCGATCGAGTTTCGTCTGCGTGGAAGTGTTGCGGATGCGTTTCAGCGCGTGCAGGACGGGGACACCGCATCGCTGCGAGACGAGCGCGGCGAGTTCCGCGGCCTGATTGAACTCGCGTTCGCGAAAACGGATATGGTGGAGCGGGACGGGCACGAGGGCGTCGAACGGGCCCGATGAGATGCGCGGGTCTTCAAGTGCCTTTGCAAGCCAGCCGGCGAGCGGGCGCCGCAAATGAAACTGACCGCTGTATTTGAATGCGTGGAGGAAATCGCGGACAACTCCGCGGCTGAGGTACGCCGCGACGGCGCACTCGAAATGCACCTCGCGCCCGGCACAATTTGAGCAGGTGAACCGCTGCGTGATTGCGCCGTCGAATTGCTGCGAGCAACATTCGCAGAATGGGGCCTCGATGCGCCGCGCAGTTTGCGCGCAGTCGGCGCAGAGGTGGACGCCGGGTTCCGTAGAAACGCGGCACGCCGCGCAGTGCGGCGGAAAACAAAGCGTGCCGATCGCGGTGAACAGCCTACGCGCTGACATTCCGAGTCCCATGTGCAAGCCAGAACCGGCAGACCGCGCCGGTGATGATAACGGTGGCGAGCGGCGCGAGGCCGACGCGGATGTCCGCGCCGATCCACGGCAATTTGCCAGGCGCGAAATACGCGAACTTCCCGAAGCCCTGCACGCAAAACACCCAGCCCGCGTGCAGGCCGATGCCGAGCCAGAGCGACTGCGTGCGCTGCATCGCCCAGCCGAGCACCCAGCCGACGGCGAGAAGCGTGGTGAACGACGCGGCGATCATCATCGGCTCGCTCCATTGGCTGAAGACAGAAGGGATGAGCGCGAGGCCGGAGGACCACGTCACATTTTCCGGCACAATGCCGGACTTCAGCGGCTGGATGAAATGCAGCACGGCGAAGAAAATCGAACTCGCAAGCAGCGCACCGCGCTGTGACATCGAACGCTGGAGCAGTCCGAGAAATGCGCCGCGGAAGATGCACTCCTCGATGAAACCCACGCACGCGGCGGTAAAAAACACTCTGGGGATTTCACCGGGGAGCCGCTGTCCCGCAGGACGCAAAATCACGCCACCGAATGCGGACATGCACAGCGACATCAAGGCCATGAGCGCAACCGCCGCGAGAAAACCGAACGCAAGCCGCCGCCACCACCGCGGATCCCGGCGCAAGCCGAGTTCCGCGAGCGACTTCACCTTCAGCGAGCGCGCGAACAGCCACAGCAGGAGAATCGCCACGATTTCCACGATGCGGCTGAAGTAGCGGTGGAATCCCTGCCCGGTGATGTTTGGCAAAATGCCGCGGCCAGCGAGAGCGTGGCCGCACTTGAAAACCAGCGGCGCAAGCAGGGCGCCGAGCACGAGTGACGCGGCGAGGCAGAGCAAGAGCTTGCGGATATCCTTCAAAGCGGTGTCTATCTCTCAGAAATCAAAACCCGGCTCCATTGAAAACCCGAACCCGAAACACCCACGTCTGGAAGCATGCGACGGACAACGGCGAGAAACGCGAGGTGCGCGCGGAGAAATTCGGCGGCAGGTGGCGCATCCAGGCAAAGCTGCGCGATGACGAAACGTGGACCTACTATGACGCGCCGCTGATGGACGATCTGCTCGAACTGCGCCGCGTGCTCTGGAACAAATACCAGCGGAAGCATCTCGCCTTTGAGGACGTGGCGGCGGTGGACAGGATGATTCGCGATCAGGGTGGCACAGTGCCGGAGATGTAGGCATCACTCGAAGATGCGCTTGTAGATCTTCGGGTTCGCGCAGAGGTAAAACCACGCGGCGAGGGCGGCGAGGGCAACGACATTCAGCCAGAAACTCCACGTCGCGCGGCGGCGGCCATGCGGCCATCTTCCGATCGTGCGGTGCTCCCAGTACGCCCTCAGTGCGATCAGGGCGCTGATGATGTGCAGGAGCGTCGCAGTGACAACGACCCAGAAAACCCCGGTCTCCGTTCCACCGCCGAACGCCCGCACCGTCCACGCGCCGGCCCCGATGATGAGCGCGATGAAAAACAGAGTCGTCGCGTGGCAGGACTTGCGGTTCGTATCCTTCGTTTGGAGCGACGACACGTTGATGATGAGCGCGACCGTGATTAAGCCTGCCGGCACCATGCCGAGCCAGATGTAGTTTTGATCCACTGCGGCGAGCAGTGCGTTCATGCGGCGAAGGCGTCCATGAACGCAACTTCGACAGCGAGCTGTTCCTGCACGTTGCGGCCGAAATTTTCCCGAAGCCCGCCAATGGCGGCGGCACGTTCGATCACATTGGAAACAACGAGGCGGCCCGCGAGGGCAGCGGTGTCGGCGGAAAAATCGGGAAGATCGAGATGGGTGACATTCTGCTGCTGGCGGAGGACGTCGGCCCACCAAGACTCCAGCGTGTCCACGAGCAGGCCGCGCTCATTGCGATAGCGGGCCTCGGCGAGCGCCTTGTGAAAATCCTCGCGGTCTTCGATCCAGCCGCCGTCCACGCCGCTGGCCTCACGGTAGCGCTTTGCCTCGGTCTTGCACGCGGCGTCCGTCTCGTCGGCGATGGCCTGCTTTGCCTCGGCCATGAGCGCCTGCACTTCGCGAACAAGGCCGAAGATTTGCGGCAGTTCCGGGCGCGGGACGGTGAAATGGCGCCGCAGCAATTCCGCGAGCCGCCGCTGGCGCCCGGAGAGTCCGCACTGCATGCCGGGTACGAGCGGAATCTCGATGCAGCGGGAAAGAATGGTCTCGATGAGCAGATCGGGAAAATTGCTGACGAGCAGGATGTGCGAATTGAGCGGCGGTTCCTCGAGGGTCTTGAGGAATGCATTCGCCGCCTGCTCGCCGAGGCGGTCGGCATCGAAGATGATCACGACCTTGCGCCCTCCGCGGAGTGCGCGCATTTGCAATTCGCGTTCAAGGTCACGCACTTGATCAATCGTGATGCGCCGCGACTTCGACTCGGGTTCGGCAATGTGGACGTCCGGGTGTTTGAGCGGACCGGCGGTTTCGCCGACGAGGATGCGGGCGAGGCCGGCGGCGACTTCGCGCGTGCCGCTGCCAACGGGGCCGGTGATCAGGTAGGCGTGGGCGAGGCGATCGTTCGCCTGCGCTTTGCGGAGAAGGGTCAGGGCTTGTTCAGCGGAGAAGGCCATCGGACGGCGACTAGATGCGAATGGCACCGGCCTGCGCCAAGAGAAAAACGCAGGCGTTCCGTGTGGCGCTACTTTGTCACCACGACCGGGCCGTCTCCCTCGCGGGACGCACGTCCGGTTTTCTGCATCTGTGCGACGCGCGTCTGCCTGCGCCGGGTATCAATCACGAACGTATTGTTTTCGCCAAAATGCGACCAAGGACCGGGTGGGATGTCGGAGTATTCGACGAATTTCCAGTCCACCACATCCATGCTGCCCATGCCGAGGTAGTCGCGCACGGCGGGCGAGACATCCAGCCCCGCACCGCGGTTAAGATTCCACTGCGGGCGTTCATTTCCAAAAACGTATTGCCAGTGATCCGTGCGGAACGGGCCGCAGTCCGACCATTGCGCGTAGCAGACACGGGGGCCCTTGCGGATCACGATCCAGCGGTCGCGGCAAACGGACTTGCCCTCCTGCTCGAAGATGGCGTTGAACCACGGGATGACCTTGCGCGCCTCGGGCTTGTGGCGTCCTTGGGAGACGTCGTTGTAGGGGAGCGCGACGTAAAAGGGGTTTTGCTGCGGAACGAATGAAACGGGGACGGTGCCGCCATCGGCGAGGTGGTGCCGGCCCTCGGGATTCGGGTTGTCGTAGCCGCCGTAGGTGCGCCACCAGTTCAAATCCCAAGAACTGGAAAAATTATGCACGGGGTTATTCGCAGAAGCCTGCTCGCCGACCCAGAAGACGGTCGCAACGATGTTCAGCTTCCACGGGTAGAGGCCGCGCACGCCGTCCTTGTTCGATTCCGTCGGCACGATCACCTGCGGCTCCAACCGGAGGATGGATTCCTCACGGAGCTTCATCGCGTAACGGGCGAAGTCGGTGCTGCTCTGGTATGGGATTTGGGCGTTCGCCGTGGCGGCCATGACCAAAAGTCCGGCAAACGTGGCGAAAACCTTGGCGGTTTTCATGTAAGGAATTGCTTTCAAACTAAGAATGAAGGGCCCAGGCGCAAGCCGGAATTTCCCGGTGGGATGCAGAACGGGCGTGACATTGGCTGATATTTGCAGAGAGACAAAGCAGCGGCGATGCCTGAAATGCGACACGCGCCCGATTACCGAATGGACATCTAATTTTCCCGGCGAAACCCGGCTTTGAACATCCGCCCGGTTCGCCGAGTCGAACCGCGACCCATCATGCACCATCGCCCTCATTTCGGCCAGACACCCGCGCCTTTCGACTGGCATCCACGCACGCGGATCGTCTTCGGCCCGGGCTCGCTCGAAAAAGTGGGCACGCTCGCCGCCGGGATCGGCGCACGGCATGCCCTGCTCGTCACGGACAAGGGCATCGCATCCGTCGGGCACCCCGGGCGCGCGCAGGCCGCGATGGAAGCCTCTGGGATCGCTGTGACGCTCTACGACAGCGTCCGTGAAAATCCCACAACGAGCGATGTACGGCGCTGCATGGAAACCGCGAGCGCGGAAAAGGTGGATCTTTTTGTCGGCCTCGGCGGCGGCAGCAGCATGGACACGGCAAAAGCGTGCAATCTCCTCCTGACGAATGGCGGCGAGATGAAGGACTACTGGGGCGTCGGCAAGGCGACGAAGCCGATGCTGCCATTCATCGCCATCCCCACGACCGCGGGCACGGGCAGCGAATGCCAGTCCGCCGCACTGATCATGGACGAGGTGACGCATCACAAGATGGCCTGCCTCGATCCGAAAATTTCCGCGCGCATCGCGCTCCTCGATCCGGAACTCACGCTCAGCCAGCCCGCGCGCGTCACGGCTTGCACAGGCATGGACGCGATTTCGCACGCCGTCGAAACCGCCGTCACCCGCAAGCGCACGGACATCAGCGGGATTTTTTCCCGCGAGGCATTCCGGCTGTGCTTCGAGTCCTTCTCCCGCATCCTCGCGAATCCCGCGGACCTCGACGCCCGCAGCCAGATGCAGCTCGGCGCGGCGCACAGCGGCACGGCCATCGAGTGCTCGATGCTCGGCGCGGCGCACAGCGCGGCAAACCCGCTCACCTCGCGGCATGGCGTCGTCCACGGCCAGGCCGTCGGGCTCGTGCTGCCGTCCATCGTGCGTTTCAACGCCTCCGACCCAGCCGCCGCGGCGGGCTACGAGGAACTGTGCCGCGCCGCCGGGCTGCCGGACATCGAGTCCCTCGCGTGCGCGCTCGAGGAAACGCTGCGCCTCGCCGGCCTCGCCTCGCCGCTGCGGGATTTCGGAGTCACCCGCGAATCCATCCACACACTCGCGCTCGAAGCCTCGCACCAGTGGACCGCCACTTTCAACCCGCGCACCATCACGCCCGCGGATTTTGCACGAATCTACGAGTCGCTGCTTGGCTGAGTCGCGCTTGCGCTCGGAAATGCAACACGGCATCCTCACTCCATGAATCGCCCAAACAAAGTTGAAGCGCTTCCGGGCTTCCGCATCCGCCTGACTTACCCCGATGGCGTGGCGGGTGTCATTGATCTCTCGGCGGATGTGGGCCGCGGCGTGTTTGTGCCGCTCGCCGACGAAGCATTTTTCCAGACCGTTCACATCGGACGCTTCGGACAAATCGCATGGTCGGAGGACATCGAGATTTGTCCCGACGCCGCGTATCAGGAAATCACTGGCAGGACGGCAACTGAAGCAGTCCATGCCTGAGGTCAGCAGATTCTACGGAATCATCATTCGGTTCTACTACCGTGATCACCCGCCCACACACTTCCACGCCATCTACGGCGAGCACGAAGCGCTGATCGAAATCGAGACCGGCGCGATCCACCAAGGCCTCTTGCCCAAGACTGCACATGACCTCGTCAATCAGTGGCGCACGATTCATCTTCAAGAGCTTCGGGACGACTGGAATCGCGCGCGCCAGCAGCATCCACTTCTGCCGATTGCTCCGCTCGAATGACAAGTGGCGATTGAGTGCCGCTAATGGCTTTTAGTAACACCCATTATGGTTGCACTCGTCAAATCACCACGTTCCAAACGAACGTCTGCAAAGCGTTGCGGCTTGTGTGGCAAGACACGGAATCTTATCAAGACGGATTGCTGCAACAACTGGATTTGTGACGACGAACACAAGTATGTGATGTTCTCTTTTGGTCGCAACAGTTGCCATCGCAATCACCGCAAACAGACTCTTTGCTCTTACCATTGCGCGGAAGACCACGCTGGTAATTGGTGGGAGTGCGACAAGTGTCGCAAGAATTTTTCCACGCCCGAATACGTCTGGTTTGGAACAAACGAATACAACTTTCGCAAGCTCGATAACCCACCAGAATTTGACCCGATCCGTTGTGCAAAATGCGCCAAAGTAATCCGGATAGGCACGGACGGTTATTGCCAGAGTGGCGGCAAGTATTTCTGCGAAGGTTGTTCACCCGGGCCGTTCTGACGTCATTCAGATGAAACATTATCGAGAAACAATCGCAGCCACATTCCTCACTGCGTTCGCACTTTCCAAGAGCCTCGCCGGCGACTGGCCGATGCACCGCGGCGGACCGTCGCTGCAAGGGCGCTCGGATGAAGCGGCCCCCGCGCAAGCGGCTCTCCGGTGGACTTTCAAGGCAGGCGCTCCGGTGAAGGGCGGCGCGGCCATCGCAAGCGGGCGCGTTTATTTTGGCGACGACAACGGCGCAGTCCACTGCATCGCGCTCGCGGATGGAAAGGAGGCGTGGACTTTCAAGACCGAGGGCAGCATCGAAGCCACGCCTCTGCTGCTAGAC
>Ga0209698_10005762_pt1 | contig 13314 bp, 9 predicted proteins | sample LitLauG_LLR_2012_FD_187203 | JGI IMG/M metagenome (GOLD analysis project Ga0209698, IMG submission 187203) | Freshwater sediment microbial communities from Pennsylvania, USA - Little Laurel Run_MetaG_LLR_2012 (SPAdes) (version 2) | ecosystem: Environmental > Aquatic > Freshwater > Creek >... | reverse complement strand
GTTTATTCAAGCAGCCTCTTTTGCGCAAACAAGCTGGAAGAATGATAAGATGCATTCCAAATTGACATTCACCGTGACCCACCTTATGGTATCGGATGTAGACGGATTATTTAAGAATTTTGAAGTGACTATCACTGCCTCCAAGCCTGATTTCAGCGATGCCGTGTTTAGCCTCACGGCTGACGTTGCCTCCATTAATACCGAAGTGGATATGCGCGACAATGACCTGAAGAGTGCTCATTTTTTCGATGTGGCAACCTATCCGACCATCACTTATAAAAGCACTTCTATCGAGCCGACCGGCAAAAATCATTATAAACTCACGGGAAACCTGACCATGCATGGTGTTACCAAATCAGTTACTATGGATCTGTTGTATCGGGGCACCGTTCAAAATCCGATGAGCAAAAAAGATGATGCCGGCTTTAAACTGACGGGAGTAATCAACCGCAGCGATTTCAATATCGGCGCCAGTTATCCCTCCGCGATGGTCAGCGATGAAGTCACCATCAAGGCTGATGGAGAATTTGGAAAGACCCAATAAAAATTGCTGCAGAAGCTCTTTTGCAAGAACCCAATAACAGGCCCGCAGCCTGCTATTGGGTTTTTAACGTCCGGGGCCGCTTGGACGGTCCATTGAAAAGGAGTACTTCGATTGCTGCAGGAACCGATCGGGGTAAAAAAAAATAGGGCCAGACGGGCCCTGTAGCCTGGCGCAAGACGGATACCGGTATGCTGTCGCCATAACTGTTTACAACACGTGGCGCTGGTCGATCTTTTCCGCCGCTTTTCTGCCAATTCGTAACAGCTCCTCAATATTTTCGTAATGGTCCATTTCTACCAGTGATGCGACCTGCGCATCTGTTTTCTCGATGCCCAGGTGCGTCTTCAGGTAATCTTTTGTCAGGATGACATTGAATCTGATAAATGACAGCAGCTTTTGAGCGGAGTAGTCTACCTCCTTCAAATCAAGGTACTGGCTGTCAATTATTTCACCGTCGCCGCAATTTTTTCCGACCATTTGCAAAATAACTTCGTTAAACTCCAGGGCGTCGGTCATAAAAAGTTCCGGGATTTTCGAGGCCCAATTGATCGTGCGGCTTTTTATCAATGTCTCCACATTGTCCCTGCTGATGCCGTTCCCGGTTCCAAAAGAGGTAATGAAGATATTGTCGGCGCCGGGTTGCCATTTGAATCCGAAAGAAGGAATGGTGGCCGTGAGAAACAACTGAAAGGCGGGGTTATTGGCTAAACTCACGCCGCCGTCAATAAAAGCAGCCTCAAATTTGGCCCCCTCGCGGGTTTTTAGCTGCAGTTTCTTAGGAGAAAAATAGTAGGGCGCAGCGGCACTGGCCCTGCATAGCTCCCATAGCCGCAGATCGTCCATGGCATGGGTATAAATGCCATCGGGATGGTTGGCAACGGTCCACAGGCTGTAGGTATCTGCCCGTTTGGAAATGATGGCCAGCCCGCATTTTATTTTCTCATAATCGCAGATGCCCACGTCCAGCGTTTTACGAAGGAGCGCCTCAAAGACCTCGGATTTGTAGGAAGACTTGAACAGTGAGCGAAGCATCTTCCAGCTCCTCGGAATGATAGGGTACCTTCTTTGCCCGAAAACTACCGCGCCCAGCTCGGTGTACAACGCGACAATATCCTTTACCGGTTGTCCGATTGCCAGGCAGGCAGCAATTATGGCCCCGGTACTGGTGCCCCCGATCAAATCGTAGTAATCGGATAATACGAGCGTTTCATTATTGAACCTTTGGCGAAGCAAACTTTCCACTTTTTCGAGATAGCCCAGCGTGAGGGCGCCCCTGACGCCGCCGCCATCGAGCGAAAGAATCTTCTTTGGGCCTGCGCCGTTGACCTGGTTGAGAAATTGAGACATAATAAATGATTAGAATGTAGAAGTTACCGTGATCCTAGGGTAGGTGCTTTTCAAGCTTGTTTTGGCAGTACTATCGGTCGCCAGGTCTTTTGCATAAGTTTTCATGAGGCTGGTGGCAGGTGGCTGGGGCAGTTTACGGCCGTGTACCCACCAAACTTTCCTGCGTTGGCAACAGTAGAGCCCGGGTGCTGCCGGCAGGCGAGGTGATAAAAACTGCGCAGCAATTACTTGCCGTCTCAGGTACGCTGCCATCCGTTCCGCGCCCAACGTTGTAGCCCAAGGTTTCCGGGGCGGGTCGGAGTTCTATGTCATCCGGTCCCGGTTTTTTTTAGCGACGTCGCGGCACCCATCAAATATAAGCAAGAAGCGTATCGAAAACTATTTTATCCTCAGTTGTTTTATGGGACAGCGATTCGTTTTCTGTCGGGCCCAGGAAACAAGGCACCCGGGTCAATGTGGCCCCTCCGCGCCGGGTGCCATGCCCGGCCGCCTGGGAAAGACGTCTTCCGGGGGACCTACTACTTTTTTTGATGCCATTCAAAGCTTTCTTCCATTTGTTTGATCAGGGCATTTTTTTGAACAGGAAGCTTGGTGCTATCCAGGTCTTCCACCTCGTATAGGGTCCCGGTTGCGTCATTGGTTGTCAACTCAGTGTTATCCAGGGGGTATGGTCCGGCGCAGCCGAGCTCCGATGATTCATGTTCATCGTCTGCGAAGGTGACTTTGAAGAAAAAAAACCGGGATGACCGTCCCTTGAAATTAACCACATTCTGACCGAGGTAACTGATAGAATTGGGATCGTCATCACTGGCGGCAGCCACGAGACTTTGCGCGAAATATTTCTGGGTGCGGTAATAGGCGGGGAATAATTTTTGTTGGTGATAGGCCTTTAAACTATCATATATTTCCTTCCGCGTCCCGTCATTTTTGGCCAGTGCCTGCAAGGCAACCGGGTTGATTTGCTGGTTATTTTGAAGCAGGTAAGTTACCGCATCGCGCTGGCAATATAGGGCATTGCTTATACTCCATTTTTGAAGCATCCTATTGGCGGCTGGCGATCCGATTTCCGCCAGCAGCCGTTCAAGATCATATTCCCGGTCAATATAATTGGCCGGATCGGCCGCCAGCGCGATAAGGTCATTTCCTGAGAGGCGCAGCAAATCATCCTGGTAGGGCAACAAAAGGTTCCTGGGTACCATTCCACTGTCTGCCAGTTTCCGGCAAATGGCCAGTATGGTAGGAGCCATGATCGAATCATTCACCAGGGGTAAAAGGCCGGGCAAAATTGTTGCCGCTAATGCCATGGAATCGCATAACTGGCCGGACAGACTATATGCCGGCGCCAGGTGCGGAGTTTGATGTAATAAGAGGTCTTTGATCTCCCCAAAGTGCTGTGACGTGCGAAATGAGGCCATCACGGTGAGCAGCAGGTTCCTCGTGGTGTCATCCGCAGGGCCGTAGCGGTCCCTTGCAAAAGCAAACGAGGCATCGTCTTTCATAGCCACGATAATCCGGACCAGTTCATTTCTGACTGCCTCTTTATTAGCAGCGATAGGATAATTTTGTAATAATGCAGAATGGATCAAAGGCAGTTCGTCCTTGATAAAAGGGGCCGTCCTGAGATAGGAGGACGCTTGGGCGGCCAGCCCTGAGTCCGGTGCAGCGATGTCTTGCAGCAATTGCGTTGCCTTTGACACAAAAAGGTTCGGATGGGGTTGAAAATGAGTGAGGTGGAAGGAGTCAAAAAATTCGTTATTGTGGGCATTGTTTATTTCCGGTGCGCCCTGAATAGTAACCAGGGTGTAGAGGGTATCGCCGTTCAATAATATCCTGGAGCGTTTGACATTGGCTGATCCGGGCTCCTGAATTTCCAGCTCGTAGCCGTTCCCGGACCCGTCGGTAATGGCTTTCTTCCGTAAAAGGGGTGACAATGGAAACTTGTTTTGGTATTTTTTTATGAGGGCCTCCCAGAATGACGAGTCGCTCAGTTGCCAGGCGTACTTGCCCAGACTTTCCAGGACAACCGAGTAAGTGTCCCCGCGTGTCGAATCATAGGACTGGTAATTGCCCAGGGAATTGTAATCTCCGTGGTTGGTGGCAGCAGCCGGCTGGTACCTGAAATTAAGGGGCGCCCATGTCGTAAAACTGCTGTCGGGTGCCATGAAGCGATTCCATTCAGTGGGTGCATATTCCAGGGTCGAGAAGCTGGTAAAAAATCGCTCCACTGACCGATTGTCTTTGGCCGTATCATACATACCTACCAGGGCATACCACCGGTTCCCCCTGAATTGATAATGCACTTTCATCATCAGGGGCACTTTGGCAGCTATCCCCTGGAGATCCAACATCCTGATGCCGCCACTTACATATTGGGTATCGACGAAGATTTTGGTAAACTTGGCTTTCTGGCTCGTCTCGATGCCGGCCAGCAGGGAACTGTCATTATGGATAAAATATCCCGGCGCCGCTTCATTTGTGCCAAAGATCAGGTAGGCCCCGGTTGCCGGATCGGTAGTGAGGTACAACTCTCTCTGGAGCGTCGTGTCTTTGAATGCATTCAGCAATTTACCCCCGGGTTGCGGGGCGGCAGGCAACTCCAGCCGGTAAGCCTTCACCGTGTTGATATAGGTAAAACTGGCGGTATCGGCGGGTTTGCGTTCCAATATAGTATAGGAATGCAGAAACCGGTTAATGGCAGGAGCCGCGGCACTGTCCTTTTTCATGCTCATCGCAATGGCCAAATACATGACCCCGTCTTTAAACAACAAATATCCATGGCTGTAATTTCCTTTTTTGGAAGTGAATTCCCGCCCGGGGATATTATTAAGGAGCAGGGGTTTCCCTTTTGTGTAATCAGGAGTGCTAAAATAATAGGCCGTCATTTTTCCAAAGACACTATCGGCCATCTTTTGTGAATACGGCGTTTTCAGGGCGGCCGTCATATAAATCGTGCTCGAGAAAACATCAAAATACAGCTCCATCGTGGTAACACCGTATAATGCCATCTTCCCCGGTGCACCGGGCATGGATGCCCGGTAAAAGCCGTCTTCATCGCGTACTTCGTGCCAGGGCAGCGGTACTGCCGCAACTTTGTATCCCGACGGAGGGATCTTGCCGGATGAAAAGACGGGTGTCACCTCAAATCCCCTTTGTCTCAGCAGCGCGATTAATCCTTTGGCTCCCGGTAGATGGGCTGCCCCCACAGCAAAAACGGTGCTGCGAACGCGGCTCAAGCTGTCCATACGGCGGGCCATCTTTTTGTTTCGTTGCACTAGCAACCCATCGATGTACATGCTGTCAGTCGAATTGGAAATACTGTCTATTGTATTAAGATCATTGTTGATGTAGGCATTGATCATAAATTTTTCGCTGAGATCGACGGTTTTTTTGGAATCTGCGTCGCTGGGACTTCTGACGATGTCACGAATATCCGACTCATCTATTGCGTCCAGCAAATTTTCCTGGTCCGATATGTCTTCCACACCGCCGGTCCATTTTCCTTCCCGCCGGGCAATATCAAAAAGGTAAATATCCAGGAAGGTCTGCATTTCGCCAGTCCGGTAACTGTCCTGGATCCATTTATTTTTTTCGCGGAGCACGTCCGCAGTAGTAAGGTCATTTTCATCCTTATGGAGCTTTTGGGATAATATCTTTCCATACTTCTTAAATTCCCCGGCGGGCAACATTTCTTTGAGAAGTACCCGGTCCAGGTAGGTTTTTTGGGCTTCATCAATAATCATCGGCGTAAATTGTTCGGGATCTATTTCTATGGCGAAACCCTGACTGCTCTCAATAGCATGGTACAGGGAGTCGCCGAGATTAAAGATTCTTTTGTCGGTGAGATGCATCGTGCCATACAGGTAAGAAGGGCGTTGCAGACCATGCCCGGTTATTTTCCATAACAGCGTCAAGGGTAATTGTTGAGCCGGCAGCCGGCCGATGGAGGCCAATACCACGGCGAACAGCCATGCAGTTTTTTTGTTCATGAGCCAACTAGTTGAGTTTGGTGGGGACGTTGCGGGTAAAAATAACGATATCCATTGGGATTACGCGGCAATTCCCTCCGGCCGACTCGGGGGCATCCATTCACGCAGCGGTCAGGGCAGAGCCAGAAAGTTGGAGGGGATTTCCTCGGCTCCGGCATGAAAGTCTGGCAGCAGTTGTTTACCCGGCCATCGCTGGTTTTTCCCCGTGACCAAGCAAGTATTCCTCTTTTTAGGTCAGCGCACCTCGCCCGTACCGGTTTGCCTCGGCTGCTGATCAAGTGGTCGCCTTTTTTTTGGTCACCTTTTTCCTGGGGGGTATTTTTCGGGTGCGTCTTTTTTTGGAGGAATGGACTACCTTTTTTACTGCCGCGGGTTCGGAAGTTTCGGTGTTAAAGTTATTGCCATTGGCAGACGGTCCTTTTTCATCGTCTTCCATCACCGAAGAAGGCTCAAATATTTCCGCCATTTTCTTTGCCTTATAAATATAGGGGTTGTAACGGTTGCCCAAGACGATGATCGTCGCAGAATCCTGGATCATCCGGATAAATACGGCATTGTTGCCATGCCACCACCCGTTATGGTAGATGATTTTCCGGCCATTGGGATACACATTCATTCGCCATCCGTAGCCATAATTGCGGATGCCCGGTTTTTCGTGGCTGTAGGGGGTAAAGGCCTCATCGAGGGTTTGCTTGCTGAATATTTCAGTGGTGTACATGCACTGGTCCCACTTCAACAGGTCCTCCGGCGTGCTGTACACGTTTTTGTCGCCTAATCCGAGGTCTAAAAAGGTCAGCCTTTCCATTCTTCTTCCCAGGTAGGAAGGCATGGCCTTGGCGCTGTCCTTAATGGTGAATACATAGGTATCCTTCATGTGGAGCGGTGTAAAAAACGTGGATTGCAGGTAGTCAGCATAACTCTTACCCGAGGCTTTTTCAATGATCAGTCCCAGCAGGGCGAAGTTGGTATTACAATATTCGAAATGGGTGCCTGCCTGGCTGGTGACCGGTGGTTTAAATTTGATGAGATACGACAGGACGTCATCACCGCTGCAGTACTGGTGAGTATTCCAGCCCAGGCGCTGCATGAAATAGATATAATTGGGCAGTCCGCTGCGGTGGCTTAACAACAATTTGACGGTCACATTATCATAGGGGAACCCCGGGAAGAATTTTTTCACATCGTCATCCAGATTCAATTTTCCCGTCTCCGCTAGTTTTAAGGTCGCCATCGCCGTGAATGTCTTGGAGACCGAAGCGAGGTGAAAGGCACTATGAGCAGTTAAAGAATCTCTTTTCTGCAGGTTAAAAAATCCGTGGTAGGCTTCAAAAATGACCTGTCCTTTTTTGGCTACCAGGATCCCTCCGTTAAAACCCTTTTCGACCAGGTTGTGCTGGTAGTAATCCTGAATTTGGGAAGCATACCGGTCCAATTCCGGCTTCGGGAGGTCGCCAGGGCGCGGCGGAACGTACATCAGTGAATCGATCGCAACTGGCTTTGGCGGGTCGGGTGTTTTCTGCTGGTTGCAGGCAGCGAAACCGAAAAATAATGATAACAGGATCAAAAAAAACCTTGGGGCATTCATTCGAAAACATTCAACGATTAAGAGACTATATTTGCAATATTACAATTCTAAATTAATATGGCTGATAAAAAGACGACCAGTTATCCAAAAGAAAAAATTAATATTTTATTCCTCGAAAACATAAGTATAACGGCGGCAAAGAAGTTTTATGATGCGGGCTATCATTCTGTTAAACAATTACCCGGTGCGTTAAGTGAAAAAGACTTGATAAAGGAAATCCGGAACGTTCATTTGCTTGGGATCAGGTCGAAATCCAAAATAACCCAGGAAGTCCTGGAGAATGCTGCAAAGTTGCAGGCAATCGGGTGTTTTTGCATCGGTGTCAACCAGGTTGACCTGGCTGCAGCGACCAAAAGAGGCGTTACGGTTTTTAATGCACCGTATTCCAATACCCGTTCTGTAGCTGAACTGGTGATCGCTTCGTCGATCATGCTCATCCGGAAAATTCCAGACAAGAACAAGGCTGCCCATGAAGGCAAATGGATCAAAGATTCCTCCGGAAGCCATGAACTTCGGGGAAAAACACTGGGGATCATCGGCTATGGGAATATCGGATCGCAGGTCAGTGTGCTGGCTGAAGCCCTTGGCATGAAGGTCGTGTTTTATGACACCGAAACCAAAATGCCGCTGGGAAATGCCGAAGATAAAGCGACCCTGAAGGAAGTCCTCCGCGTCGCCGACGTGATCACGCTGCACGTGCCGGATCTGCCATCGACGCGCAACATCATTAATAAGACAACGTTAAAATTTTGTAAACCGACCGCCGTCCTCATCAACTATGCCCGTGGGCAGGTCGTGGATATCCCGGCCCTGAGGAATGCACTGGTCAATCAGGAACTCGGCGGGGCGGCCATTGACGTATTCCCGGCAGAACCGGAAAAAATTGGCGATCCGTTTGTGACGCCGCTACAGGGATTGAGCAATGTGATCTTGACTCCCCACATTGGCGGTTCGACCGAAGAAGCACAACTCAATATCGGGGAAGATGTGAGCAGCAAATTATTTAATTTTCTGGAAAAGGGAATTACTACGGGGTCGCATACCACGCCGGGGCTAAGCCTGCCCCCGCAGGAAGGTACCCACCGAATCCTGCATGTGCATAATAATGTGCCGGGCGTCTTATCGGAAATCAACACGCAATTGTCGCTGCATAAAATCAATATCCTGGGGCAATACTTGAAGACTAATGACGATATTGGTTATGTCGTCCTGGATGTAAGCAAGAATATTTCAGGAAATGCGCTGGAACTGCTTAAAAAAGTCAAGGAGACTATTAAGGTGAGGTTGTTGTACTGAATACGGCTCGAACCTTGTTTGATGGGAGAAGGTCTTTTGTACTAAAAACTTCAAATGTGCAGTTCACATGAAAATGGTAATCATTGGTGGAGGCTTCGGGGGCCTGCGGCTGGCCAGGCAAATCAGCAGGGACAAACGGTTGGACATTACGCTCATAGACCGGTATAATTTTCACCAGTTTCAGCCGTTGTTTTACCAGGTGGCCACGGCGGGACTGGACGCCAGCAATATTTCCTTTCCCTTGCGAAAAGTGTTGCATAAAGAGCGCAATATCCATTTTCGCATGGCAAAGGTGACCTCCCTGGACGCCGCTCGGAGTCTTGTCGTTTCTGATGAGGCTACTTTTTCCTATGATATTCTTGTTCTTGCCACCGGCGCCGATACTAATTTTTTCGGCAACGAAGAATTAATGGCCCATTGCTACCCCATGAAGAGCACCATGGAAGCCCTCCAGATCAAATACCGCCTGCTGAAAAATATGGAAGAGGCGCTGTATGCCAGGGAGGAGGACGCCCTGTTGCGGCTGATGACGGTTGTCGTTGTGGGCGGAGGACCTACCGGTGTCGAAATGAGCGGCGCTATCGCCGACATGCGCCGGTTTGTGTTTCCAAAAGATTACCCGGAACTGGATTTTTCAAAGATGAAAATCTACCTGCTGGAAGGCAGTCCGCGGACGCTGGCCTCCATGAGCAATAAAGCCAGCAGCGATTCGCAGCAATATTTACAGCAACTGGATGTGATCGTCAAGACCGGAACAGCGGTGAAAAGCTACGACGGCACCGTGGTAACGATGCAAAGCGGCGAGACCATACCCACAGCGATGGTCATCTGGGCGGCCGGGATTAAGGGAAATATACCCGAGGGCATTGAAAAAAGTATGATTGTAAAAGGAAACAGGATTCCCGTAGATCGCTTTAATAAAGTCCAGGGCATGGATAATGTATATGCCATCGGGGACGTCGCCAGCATGGTGACCGAAAAATATCCCCACGGTCACCCCCAGGTGGCATCGGTGGCTATCGCGCAAGGCAAATGGCTGGCCCGCAACCTGATCAAAAAGATGAATCAACTTCCGCAGGAACCGTTTGAATACCATGATAAAGGCTCGATGGCGACCGTGGGCCGCAACCTGGCAGTTGTGGATATCCCCAAACCCCGGGTACATTTTAAAGGTTTTTTTGCATGGCTGATCTGGATGACCTTGCATCTATTTCTATTACTGGGTGTCAAAAATAGGGTGGCTGTTTTTTTTAATTGGATGTATAATTACGTAACTTATGACCAGAATTTGCGTTTGATTTTCCGGGCGTCGAAAAAGTCAACCACCGAATGAAATTACCGACCCATTTTTTACGGGCAGAATGGAATAACCTGATTATGGCCAATTATGCAGTTGCCCCCGAAGTAGTATACCCTTATCTTCCGGGGAGCACGGAGCTTGATTTTTATGAAGGCCAAACCTATATAAGCCTGGTCGGATTTATGTTTCTCAACACGAGGATCCGGGGATTCAGCATTCCGTATCACATTAATTTTGAGGAAGTCAATCTGCGGTTTTATGTCAAACACTGCGATGGCAGTCAATGGAAAAGGGGAACCGTCTTTATCAAGGAAATTGTCCCTAAACCGGCCATCAGTTTTGTCGCCAACAACCTCTATGGAGAAAAGTATTCTACGATGAGGATGAAACACTTCCATGTCGAAAAAGACGACCAGATCCAGACATGTTATAACTGGAAGTTCAACAATAAGTGGAATACTTTATCGGCAACATGCCGCAAAAAATCGATGCCTATGGGTATTAACAGCGAAGAATCCTTCATCGCTGAACATTATTGGGGCTATTCGAAGCACGGTGCCGATAAGACGATCGAATATGAAGTAGCCCACGCGCCATGGGAAATATTCAAAGTGATGGATTATACCATTGATTGCAATTTTACCGGGATTTACGGGGAAACGTTTGCATTTTTATCGGAATTAAAGCCTTCTTCGGTTTTTATGGCCAAGGGATCGGAAGTGAGAATATTTACAAAAACAATATTGCCTTAGCGGCACGATTGCAGGAAGGCACGGGCCCTGCTTTTAAAGGCCGCCGTTTGGTAGGGCCATTGGTCTTCAATCATCAGCTTTATTTCGGGAATAATGGCCGGGTATTTTTTGGCCAGCCTGGTTAATAATGCCAGCGAAAAGGCTTTTACAGCCACTGCTTCGCCAGGTGCTTCCAGGAATGAAATGCAAAATTGCAGCACGGTGCCGTCGTATTTTTCCGGGAAATCGATTGCACTGAGAAGCCGGACGGTGTTGCGTTTGATAGAGTTGTGCAAACCGGGTTTTTCCAGGTTCGCCAGGAGCGCCTCATATTTGCCTTCCATCAGGCCGGGATGGCTGATGGCACAGTAACTCAGGGGCCATGATGCCCGCTGGGAAACGCGGTAGGGACCTGTAACAAATAAATGGAATAGCGCATCGAACCGCTGCGGGTTGCTACCCACCCAATGTGCAATTTTGGTGCACTGTTTTTTTGAATGTTCCTGGAGGATGGCCGCTTCTAAATTCATGGAATCAGTGCTGATGGGGAAATATTTTGCAGCAGTTGTGCCATTTTTCTGACCGCTTCTTGCTGCACGATAACATATTCCGGTTGTTCCTGCAGATCACCGTTGATAAATGTCATGCTTGACTGCCGGCGGCCACTGGCAGAACTGTGCCACTCAACGGCCCCTGTTTTTTCCGCCAATGCCACGATGTTGTCGGCAGTAACGCCTGATCCCGGCATAATGATAATCCTGTCATCGGCCTGAAGTATCAATTGCCTGATCAAGGCGGCGCCGTCCGTAGCTTTTGGCTGCAGCCCCGAAGTGAGGATTCTTTCGCAGCCGGTTTCAATGATGTCTTCCAGTGACTGAAACGGGTCTTTAACCCGGTCAAAAGCGCGGTGGAAAGTGACGCCTAACGGATAGGCGAGGTCGACCAGTTCCCCGCATCTTTTTGTATCAACGCTGCCGTCCGGCCGCAGGATACCCAGGACGACACCATCACAACCGAGCAGTTGGCACTGCTGTATGTCCTGCTTCATAATCTCAAATTCGTCGGCAGAGAACACAAAATCACCTCCCCGGGGGCGAATCATGACATAGAGTTCAATGGCCAGTTTTGACCGCGCAGACCGGATCATCGCATAGGAAGGGGTGGTGCCACCCTCGGCCGGGTTGTCGCATAATTCGATCCTGCTGGCGCCGCCGTCCTGGGCCAGCAGGCAGCTTTCGATGTTGAAGCCGATGATTTCAAGTTTGCAGGGTGCCAATCAGTTATTGAATTTTATAAATGAATTTGGAGGGAATCTGTCTTTCTTCACCGTCACTTTTCACGCAAAATACAAAGCCTTCCTGGATGGCGAAGGCTCCGTATTCGCCATTCTTATTGAGGGCCAGGAAACCGACCTGCAATGTTTTGGCTTTTTCCGGATCGCGTTGCACAATACGATCGACTGCTTTGCGGCAGGCCATTTCGGGGGAATGGCCCTGGCGCATAAACTCTACAACGAGGTGGGTACCGCAAATCCGGATCACTTCTTCCCCGACACCTGTGGATGTTGCTGCCCCCACAGCATTGTCGACAAATAACCCGGCGCCGATGATCGGGGAATCCCCCACACGGCCATGTACCTTAAAAGCCATTCCGCTGGTCGTCACGGCACCGCTCATATTTCCGGCACCGTCGAGGGCCACCAGCCCCATGGTGTCGTGGTTGGGAGTGCCGTCATCAAAAAAAGCGGGGGCAAAGGGCCCGTTGCCTTTAGGAGTATGATCCTGGTTTTCAATATTGATGACGGGGTGGTATTCACTTTTTTGAAGCCATGTCTTATAGGCTGCGGCCGCCGACGGCGACAGGTCCCTGGATTCCTTGGTGAACCCGTTTTCCAGGGCGAACTGCTGGGCGCCCTGCCCCACCAGCAGGACATGGGGTGTTCTCTCCATCACTTTCCGCGCCACGGAAACGGCATGTTTTATTTGCTCAATGCCGGCGACGGCACCGCAATTAGCCTTTTCGTCCATGATGCAGGAATCGAGGGTGACAATTCCATCCCGGTCCGGATAGCCGCCTAATCCCACGCAACAATTGATAGTGTCTTCGATTTGGCGCGCGCCCGCTTCGACTGCGTCAAGGGCGCGGCCGTTTGTAGACAATATCTTCCAGGCTGCTGTATTCACATCACGGCCAGATTCCCAGGTAGAGATCACAATGGGTTTGGTGGACGGACTACCTGCAGCAAACACATTTCTTATGGACAGCAAAGGCGCGGCAAAGCTGGAAATCTCGAGAAATTTTCTTCGGTTAACCATGGTAGTATATTACATTTTGAACAGTGAATTACGAAGTGTGCTCACCGGGCGTACGGTGCATCGATAGCTTTTTGATCAGTTCTTCGGACATGGATTCTGAATAGGGGCCGTAAGCACTCACCAGGGTGCCTTTCAGCTTTCCATCTTTGGAGGCAATGGCGTATACGACCGCTTCATCGGAAGGATTTGATTCCCCTTCAAAACGGTAGA